>JAAUYH010096448.1_pt1 | contig 10236 bp, 10 predicted proteins | sample 7278061 | NCBI WGS metagenome assembly JAAUYH01 (sample SAMN14350203, study PRJNA611818) | marine sediment metagenome | isolation source: surface marine sediment (0.6m) | place: French Polynesia: Moorea | collected 2018-08 | reverse complement strand
TGAATTCTTTAGATTTACCTAACAAGCGATCGCCTTCGTGGAATTGAAGGTTTTTAGGTAAAGCGCGATCGCCCTAATTTCACAACAGTACCATGTTCAGGCGATCGCCTTTCTGGAATTGAAGGGTTTTTAGGTAAGGTGCGATCGCCAATATTGCTAAACACGTTATAATACAACTATAGATAAAGTACTATTAGCTTGCTTTGCTTGGAGTTGGCGCAGAGTTCCGCGATCGCTTGAATTAATATTAGCGATTGCTGTTGCTGAGGTAATGGAAGTCTTATAGCTTTTCTCCTTTGGTAGCGATCGCAACTTCCTAGCGACATTACTTAATTTTTAAAGATTCAAAGCAATAAAAAAACCCCAGCTACCAGACTGAGGTTAAAAGTAGGAGAAATTGATGTTGATGAGATACCCAAGTTGACGCTAATGCATCACATATAAAAATTCATATAGCCTCATATAGTAATTGCGCTTTAGGCTAATCAACCTAGTTTTTTGCCCTTGTCACGCTTTAGTTTGTTAACTTATGTAAATAAATATAGCAACTTTTGTTAACTTATGTAAAATAAAATTGACATATGTAGATTGATAATTTTAATAAATTATATTTATCTAATTAGATCTACCGAAGTGCGATCGCTCGTATCAACCTTTTGAGTAATAGCAAAATGCCAGACGATTGTTCCTCCGCGATCTAAAGATACGCGGTTCCCCAAATACGTATCACCATGAAAATAATCCTCATCTTATTATCTTGTTTGGTAGCAGGAGTAATTCTCATCTTTGGCGTTAAACCCGCCTTAGCTTTTTGTGGCTTTTATGTGGCTAAAGCCGATACCAGTCTCTACAATCAGGCTTCCCAGGTAATTATTGCCAGAGATGGCAACAGAACAGTATTAACCATGTCTAATGATTACCAAGGAGACGTTAAAGACTTTGCTCTGGTTGTACCCGTGCCAGTAATCTTAACAGAAGAACAGGTTCATGTAGGTGATTCTAAAATTTTAACCAGACTAGATGCTTTTAGTGCGCCGCGCTTGGTGGAGTATTTTGACCCCGATCCTTGTGAACCAGCATATCTCGATCGTCGAGGGTTTGAGTCTGCGCCGATGATGGAAAGTGGGGTAGAACAGAAAGCAAGAAGTGAAGAAAGTCTGGGGGTAACGGTAGAAGAACAGTTTAGCGTGGGTGAATATGATATTGTCATTCTCAGTGCCAAAGAATCCGATGGTTTAGAAACTTGGTTAATTCAAAATGATTATCAAATCCCTCGGGGGGCGAGTAAATTATTACAGCCTTATATTCGTCAGGATCTGAAGTTTTTTGTGGCTAAAGTTAACCTGGAAGAATATGACCAAAATAGTTTTGAGAATTTACGACCTCTGGCTATGGCATATGAATCTCCCAAGTTTATGCTACCCATTCGCTTAGGGATGATCAATGCCCAAGGCGACCAAGATTTACTGGTTTATTTACTATCTCCTCAAGGTCAGGTAGAACTGACTAACTACCGCACAGTTAAAGTTCCTTCTGATGTAGAAGTTCCTGAATTTGTGGAGGCTACTTTTAAGGACTTTTATCAATCGATGTTCCAAAATTCCTACGAACAGGAAAACAAACAGGTGGCTTTTTTAGAATATGCCTGGGATATGGGCAGTTGCGATCCTTGTTCGGCTGAACCTTTAAACCGAGAAGAATTAAAACAGGCTGGAGTATTTTGGTTAGATCGAAAACCCAATAATCCTTGGGGTGGCAATAATGTTTTTATTACCCGTCTTCACGTGCGCTATAGCCGCGATAAATTTCCTGAAGACTTGAAATTTCAATCTACCAGCGGACGGGCTAATTTTCAAGGACGTTATGTAATCAGACATCCTTTTCGGGGTGAGATGACTTGCCGCCAGGCATCCCAATATCAACAATCAGTCAGAAATAGACAGGAAAAAGAAGCTCAAACCCTAGCTAATCTAACTGGTTGGGATATTGAAGATATCCGCAAACGCATTAAGTTTGTTGAGGCTGAACCTATTCCCTGGTGGCGCAATATCTGGGATTGACCGTCTTATATCAGGTTCGGTTGAACAGTTAAATATTTTGATCTGGGGAATTAGGGAATTGGGGGATTGGGGAATAACTTTATTTAAAGTAATTATCCGCACTTGATATTAAACAAACAGTATTGTGCCAAAATTGGCAGGAAGATTCCAAAAGCGATCGATTCGCTTTTGGGCAGAGGCAGTAGCAAAAATAACCGACATTGGTTTAGTTAGCCTTTAAACATGTTGTTCCACTGCTTGACGATATAGTTTTTGAATTTTCCGCAGTAGTTTGTTAAAAATAGTTTTCTTAGATTGCACGGCAGGATCGAAATTTTGCACTTTTTCGATTAATTTTGCCTCGCGCACATCCACATAACCATCACTATAAATTAAACCACTAATCTTTTCGAGCAATTCTAAATAATCTTCAGAGGAATGATTGTCTCCTAGATAATCTTCTAACAATTCATAACATTCCGTTGGCTGTATCGGTCTTAATTCTGACAGTAAGGGTTTAATTTCAGGATCTTCTGCTAATTTAAATTCTTGAGCAATGTGGCGTAAATATTGCCTTTCTTGGGGCTGAACAACGCCATCAATCCAAGCTGCACCAATCAGAATTTTGAGTATTGCTTTCATTTTTTGTTCGCGGTGTAGTCTCATTTCTTCAATTTTTTTGTAGCTTAACCATAAAAAAGCCGTCCATATCATACCGATGGGGATAAACCTTAATCCAGCCTTCTGGATTAATAAACTGACTCCATAAATCACCAATGACAGGAGATTTAATTTTCCATTCAGGATGAGTTGCCAAAAATGATTGTATTACTTTTTCATTTTCTTGGGGATTAATTGTACAGGTTGCATATACTAGAACACCTTGTGGCTTAATCCAGGTGGCTGCCTGCTTTAATAGTTCCCTTTGAATAGCAGCAAGTTCCTCAATTGTCGATTTATTTTGTCGCCAACGAATATCAGGACGTTTGTGCAAAGTGCCTAAGCCAGAACAAGGTGCATCTAGTAAGACACGATCTGCAAGGGGTAATTCAGTTAACTGGCGGCTATCTCCCTGGCGAATTTGAATCGATCGCAGTTGTAGGCGTTGGGCATTTTCTTGAACTTTGTAGAGACGCTTTAAGTTGCGATCGCAGGCAATAACCCTACCCTTGTCTCCCATAAGTTCGGCGATATGGGTAGTTTTGCCTCCTGGGGCAGCACAAGCATCAATAATGGTTTCTCCTGGTTGAGGATCTAAGAGATGAGTTACTAATTGGGCACTACTATCTTGCACTACCCACCAACCTTCTCTATATCCTGGTAAAGTCTCGATCGCCCCAGCACTGGCACTAAGGCGTAAAGCCTGGGGTAGATGATCTATAGGCGATACAGATACACCTGCTGCTGCTAATGCGTTTGCTACTTTTGCCACAGTTGTTTGTAAAATATTAACCCGCAAATCGATTTTTGGCGGTTGATTAAACCATGCCGCTAACTGTTCAGTTTCCTCAATTGATAGTTGTTCTAGCCAAGTAGCAATAATCCAGTCAGGAAAGCTATATAAATTCCCTAGCTTCTCTATTATATCGTTGGCTGGGAGTAAAACTTCCTGCTGGTCTGCCTTACGGATATAGGCTCTTAATATACCATTGACTACTCCAGCCAGTTGATTAAGTTGGTTAGCTTTTGCCAATTCCACACTAGTATTAACTGCCGCTGAAGCAGGAATGCGATCTACATATCGCAACTGATACAAACCAAGCTGTAAAATAATCCGCAGATTGGGAGGCTGTTGTCGTGCTTTCTTTTTGCCCAAGGAATCGATTAAGGCATCTAAAGTTCTTTGACGACGAATCACACCATAAACTAATTCACATACCAAACCCCGATCTAAGGGGCTAATTTCTACTGAAGTTAGGACGCGATCGAGGGCGATATCGGTATAAGCTTGTTTTTGATAGACATTCTGGATTGCGAGAAAAGCTAGTTGACGAGGATTGGTAGTAGATACCATATTTTAGGTATAGATGCCGCAAAATTGCCCCATATATTCTACAAAACTTAAGTCCATTTACAGTTAATGAACATCGATAAACGCGGATATTTTCCAGATAGTGATTTTGTCCAGAGTATTGATTGGCAAAGACTAGCCAGAGAATATCAGCAGCGATATCAAACTCATCGAGTTAAAGAAAGAGGTGGTAGTTATCAGTATAGGCGATCGCCTGTACCGATTTTGCCTAATTCCCTGCAATTGAGAGCCTATCAGCAACAGGCTGTGGTGAGTTGGCTGCAAAATAAAGGGCGAGGTACGTTAAAGATGGCAACTGGTAGCGGCAAAACGATTATTGCCCTGGCGATCGCTACTGAACTCTATCAACAGATTGGCTTACGGGTTTTATTAATTGTCTGTCCCTATCGGCATTTGGTAACTCAATGGCAACGAGAGTGTCTTAAGTTTAACCTTGAACCGATCATGGCAATGAATCGAGTTGCTGACTGGCAAGGAGAACTATCTACCCAACTCTATAATGTGATTAATGGCGATCGCCCTTTTGTTACTGTGATTACCACTAATTCCACTCTGATTACCCCAGGGTTTCAATCCCAGCTTAAATTTTTTCCTGCCAAAACTTTGATTGTTGGTGATGAAGCTCATAACTTGGGTTCTTCTAGTTTAGAATCGGCTTTACCGCGTAATATTGGCTTACGTCTGGCTCTTTCTGCCACCCCCGAACGACATTTTGACGCAGAAGGTACGGAGGCTTTGTTAGATTACTTTGGTGCAGTCATCCCACCAGAATTTACTTTAGCCGATGCCATTCAACAAGGTGCTTTAGTTCCCTATCTTTACTACCCTCTGTTGGTTGAGCTTACCCCAGCCGAGGCAGTAGCCTATGCTAAATTAACCCACAGAATTGGCTGGGCATTAAGTAAAAATCTTAGTTGGACAGGAAATCATACTTTAACAGCTTTACTGACCAAGCGGGCGCGGTTAATTGGCTCTGCTACTCATAAATTAACTACTTTAAAAGAGTTAATGGCAACCAGACTGCATACCAGTCATACCCTGTTTTACTGTGGTGATGGGGAAGTGGAAAATTACGGTTCTGGTGTTCTACGTCAGATAGAAGCTGTAACCCACATTTTAGGCAAAGAATTAGGTTATCGAGTTAACACTTACACCACAGATACCCCTTTAGCTGTGCGCGAAAGATTGCGCCGTCAATTTGAACAGGGAGAATTACAAGGCTTAGTCGCCATTCGCTGTCTAGATGAAGGTATTGATATTCCCGCCATTAAAACTGCCGTAATCTTAGCCAGCAGCAGTAATCCCCGTCAGTTTATTCAACGTCGTGGTCGCATTTTACGTCCTTTTCCTGGTAAAGAGCAGGCAACTTTGTTCGATACTATTGTTTTACCACCGAACCTAGAAAGAGAAACTTGGGAGGTCGAAAAAAATCTCTTGCGCCAAGAATTAACTAGACTAATTACCTTTGCTCAACTGGCTAATAATGCTGATGAGGCGATCTCTCGACTGTTACAATTGAGCGATCGCTATGATATTTCACCAAGTAGCTATCAACTATAAGTTTCTCTCTCAAGTGTTTAAACATTTATTTTATCTTTATCGCCGTATGGCAAGAAAAGCGATCGCTTTTCTTAGAATTCATCTACTTTCTAAAAACTCATCAATTGTTAGATCGATATCTTTGGCAATTTGTCTTAATAATCTGGGGGCGATATCCCTTCCTTTATGAAATGGAACTGTAGTAGCTCGACCATCTTCATGACGAAACTGCTTATGTGAACCCTTTTGGCGTACTTCTACAAATCCGAGATTGTTTAAGATACGAACAATCTCTTGGGGTTTGAGGATTGGAATCTTACTCATCGATCGCTAGATTACAATCTGTTGTGTGCCGATAAACTCTGTTTCAAAGATTAAATTTTCCTCTTCTAATAACATTTGAATTACTTCTTTAAGATTTTCCTGCAATTCATCTAGGGTTTCTCCCTGAGAATGCGCGCCTTTAAACCCAGGAACATAACCTACATATAAGTTTGTATCTAAATCTCGCTCGATAATGGCGGTAAAGGTTTTCATAGATTATATTTTTGCCCTGAAATCTTCTTTACTATTATTCTACTTTTGATTGAGGTGATAAAAAAGGCGATCGCTTGCAATTCTCTAATAAAGTAAATTAGCCTGATTAGATAACAATTATGTCTTAAAATTGATTTAAAAGATCTTCAATTAAGACCTTTTTCAACCAAACCATAGCTACTACTACAATTGGTAAAGCTAGAAATAAGCCAAAAATTCCGAAAAAAGTGGCAAAAGCCACCTGAGACAAAATCGTAATAGCTGGTAGTAAAGAAACTTGTTTTTGCATCACCAAAGGAGTGAGAATAGTCCCTTCAAACTGTTGAATAACTATATAGAGAATAATAACCGCTATTGCTTTCCAGGGAGCATCAATTAAAGCCAAAACCATGGGCGGAATTACACTTAGAGTAGGTCCTAAGTTAGGGATAAAAGTCAACAAACCTGCTAAAAGTGCATTAGCTAAAGGCAACCTAACACCCAAAATTAATAAACCAATCCCACTTAAAAAAGTAATTACCGTCATATTAAATAAAGTACCGATCGCCCAACCACTAAGATTGACTTCACATTCATCTAAAATTTCATCAACTCGCGATCGATAAAAAGCGGGAAATATGAGTAAAAAAATTTGACGATAGGGCTGAGGATTAGCCAGCAACATAATAGTAACCACAATCACTAATAACGTATTGAGAGCTACATTGAGAGTACCAGAAAACAAGCTAAAAAAGTTATCTATTAAGCCATCTACCCATTTTTGTAATTGGTTTTGCACCATCTCATCAAGGTTTTCCAACCCAGAGAGAAATTTTTTCGGAAATAGATTTTGTAAGCCACTAGCCCAACTACGCAGTTGTTCAATTCCCTTGGGTAGTAATACTACCAATTCCTGAATTTGATCGAGAAAAGCAGGGATAACCAAAGCAAACAAACCGAATGCTATGAGCAAAATAGTAACCACGGCAATGGTAATCGCCAAACCTCGTTTAATCTGCCATCTCTCTAACAAACGCACCAGCCGATTAATTACAGTAGCAAAAACTACTGCGGCAAAAGCTAATAATAATACCTGCTTAATTTTCCACAAAATATAAATAGCAATGGCTAAAGCAATTAAACCTAGCCATTTTTGAAAACTCATAATATTTCCTCAGTTATTCAAAGAAAACTTTTAGCTTGAGACGATCGTGTTGGCTCCTCAGCTACCTACCCCTATATTAGATAGCAGAAACTATTAAATCATTACATCTGCCTCAAGTTTCAATTCAACAAGAAACAATGGACAATGGACAATCAAATTTGACGATTTTGCTAATTTTCGATCTATCCTAGAAAGGATATTTGTATCCATTAATTTTAACGATGGCGCATTCACACGATCATAACCACCACCACCACGTTACTAACTATAATCGTGCTTTTGCCATTGGTACGGCTTTAAATATCAGCTTTGTGGTAGTAGAAGCTTTATTTGGGTTTCTCACAGGTTCTTTAGCATTAATAGCTGATGCAGGACACAACCTAAGTGATGTGCTGGGGTTGTTACTGGCTTGGGGTGCAAGTATTTTAGCTCAACGCCCACCTAGCAAACGCTTTACCTATGGATTGAGACGTTCTTCCATTTTAGCTGCTTTAATCAATTCGGTAGTTTTATTAGTAGCAATGGGTGGGATTGCCACCGAAGCCATACAGAGATTTACCAACCCTACAACTATTTCTGGCACAACAGTTATTGTGGTTGCCCTAATCGGCGTAGTAATTAATACTGCTACCGCTTTAATGTTTATGTCCGGTAGAGAAAAAGATTTAAATATTAAAGGTGCATTCTTACACATGGCAGCAGATGCCTTAGTTTCTGTTGGTGTCGTCTTAGCAGGAATTGCCATTTTAACTACTGGTTGGTTGTGGTTCGATCCTGCTATCAGTTTGATTATCGTCGTGATGGTGGTAATGGGAACGTGGCAATTATTAAAAGATTCTCTCAATTTATCTTTAGATGCAGTTCCCAATCATATTGAACCCCTTGCAGTCAGAACCTTTTTAGCCGAACTGCCCCAAGTCGAGCGAGTTCACGATTTACATATTTGGGCAATGAGTACCACTGAAACCGCTCTCACCGTTCATTTAGTTATGCCCACAGGACATCCAGGCGATCGCTTTTTAGCCCATCTTGCTCAAGAACTCCACCATCACTTTGGTATCGAACATAGCACGATTCAAGTTGAAATTAATGATTCTGATAGTTTTTGTAAGTATGAGCCAGAACACCAAGTTTGAATCATCTTCTAAACGGTATTGGAGGTGATTGCCGCTGCCATCAACTTTCTTTCTAAAGGATTTGGTCGATCGCGATCGAGAATACTAACTCGATTTTTAGCTACTAAGATCAGTAATATGAAAAATATAATCGTGCTGCAAGTACCCAAAAGAGTATTACGGTTCATCGCTCTTTCTCTGGTAATGTAATCGGCATTTCCTGAAGACCAAAGCGATGGTTTTAAAGTTCCCCGTGAGCTGTTAATATCTCTATCTCTAGTTTAGCGATTGGCTCTGCCACCTCGCGGAGCGAGATCGCAGCCAAAAGGATAAGCAGATTTGTAGGTTCGATCTCGTTTACCAAACCACTGATAGCGATTATCTCTAATTTGAACATAACTGCGATCGCCCAGCCATTTCATTCCTGGTATGGCTCGATATGCGGCTATAAAAGCATCTCCCAAGGGCAATAAACGGGTAATTTCTTCGGCTGCCTCGCTGCCCTGCCATCTTTGCTCTGGTTGTTGGGCATCAATTAAAATCATTCCTGCCCCGCAATCTTCAGCAGTAATGCCAAATTGAGCTAATGTCTCCTCGTCTTGCATAGGAACATAGTCAAAAATATTGCCACGGTCAAATTGTTCTAGTAGTTGGGCAAAGGTAGCACAGAGATTGCATTTGCCATCGTAAATAACATGATATTTCATGACTGTAAATTTAGTTTGATTTACGTACATTTTGACACTACCACGGATAAAATCCATGGTGCGATTCCTTCAGTCCAAACATAGTACAGCGCGGCGGAAATAACCCACCAGTGACAAAATATTCAAAGCCTTACCAATCAATACTTCTGAGTTCTGACTACATGCGGCGAACCGAATCGCCTTTGTGAGTTCTGACTTCTGTACTAATCACTAGTTAATTGTGGTGACAAAAAAGCCACTGAGGAAACCAGCAATTGTGGCAAAAGCAACGATAGAACCTCCTAATTCATAGGCTTCAGGCATCATCGTGCTAGCTAACATCGATAAAATTGCGCCACCAGCCATTGCCTGGATCAGAATCAGCAAAAACTCAGAAGCTTGATGTTGCATTAAATAGCCAGCCACGGCACAAACTCCACTAAGTAAGACTACTCCAGTCCACAAGCTCAAAATTTGCTTGGTTTGAGTTCCAGCCTGTTTCATTCCTGCTGCACTAGAAAGAGCTTCAGGAAAATTGGCAATAAACACAGCTAATAAAAAAGACCAACCAAGATAACTTTTCCCCACATTCATGCCAATTACCACTGCTTCGGGGATATTATCAATCAAAGTACCAATTAAAATAGCCACTGGAGCAGAACGTTTGACCAATCCCGTTAAGGTTTCAGGATTTTGATGCAGCATTAAATCTAACTGTACAGAATCCATTAATTGCTGTTGCCAGAGTGATAGATTGCGTTCTGATTCAACTTGAGACTTAGTAGATATTTTTAAACGGCGTGCCAAAGTTAGACTAATGGCTTTAGCAAGATGGGGAGAACGATTGAGTAACAACTCAAAACCCTCTTTATTGATTTGATATAGTTCCATGGGAGTTGACGCTATTACTGTAGCTGAACGTGTTTCTCCAGTTAACAGCGACATTTCGCCAAAAGTTTCACCAGCCCTCAGAACAGCTACAATTTGTCCTTCTTGAGAGACTTGAGCTTCACCTTTAACGATTAAATAAAAATAATCTCCTTTTTCTCCTTCTTGGCAAAGGATTGTTTCTGGTGCAACGCGGATTGGTTTTAATAAAGAGATGAGAATTCGGCGTTCAGCCACTGGCAGACTTTGAATTATA
>JAAUYH010180293.1_pt1 | contig 10237 bp, 6 predicted proteins | sample 7278061 | NCBI WGS metagenome assembly JAAUYH01 (sample SAMN14350203, study PRJNA611818) | marine sediment metagenome | isolation source: surface marine sediment (0.6m) | place: French Polynesia: Moorea | collected 2018-08 | reverse complement strand
GATGAGCTTGTCGTTGCACAGACTGCCGAACTTGGCGTTGGCGCAGTCGTCGCGATCGCCGCCGGCCGAGCCGCCGGGCCCGAACGGGTTCGTGGCGGCGTATTCGCCCCCCGCGCCGTAACCGTCGTCGCCGACGTCGGCGAACGACGGGTGCCCGTGATTGATACCCGAATCCATGATGCCGACCACCATGCCTTCGCCCTGGGCAGCGACGCCGCTGGCCGAGCCGTCCCAGACGGCCGGTGCACCGATCAGGGTCGGCCCCCGGTCGGTGTCGAGGGCATAGGCCCGATCCCGGGTGACATCGACCACGCCGGCCAGCCGGCCGGCCTCGCGGGCCTGCTGTGGTGTCAGGCGCACGGCCAGGCCGTTGATCGCGAACACGTAGCGATGGATCGGCCGCACCTCGCTGCGCGTGATGCCGCGCAGCGCCGCGAGCACGTCGTCCTGCCGTGCGCGCAGGTGCGTCGCGTAGGCCACGCTGTCGGCCGAGCGCACGTCCAGCTTCCGGGCGCCGGTGGCGCGGTTGCTGGTGGCTTTCATACCGGCAGCGCCGCCGTCGTACAGCGCGACGGCCGGATCGGACAGCCGCAGGATGTAGGTGTAGCGGCCGTCGGCCTTGGCGGCGCCCTGCTCGGTGCCCACGACTCCCGCCGGTGTTCGGTCGAGGGAGGGAGCGGCGGCGGCCTGGACCATGACGGCGCCCAGGGCACCGACGGCGGCGAACAGTGTGGTCAGGAGGCGAAGTTTCAGTTGTTCGTGTGACACGGGTCGGTCCCCAAATGCAATAGGCTGCTTGAGTGCCCGAGTGGCCCGCGTACAGGCCAACCCTGGCCGAATGGCTTTTTTCATGCGTCGTTTGAATAAAGGTATAGGTGGCGGTTTGCAGTCCGTCAAACCGTTTTTCTCTCCCGCACTGCCGCATCCACGGTTGTGGAATCGCCAGTTAATAAGTTGGTGTGGCCGCGGCGCATCCGTTTCCGGTCGCGTCACGGCCAGGGACCGCGGGAGAGGGTTCAGAGCTTTTTCTTGAGGTCGTACAGCAGGTCGAGAGCCTGCCGTGGCGTCAGTGAATCGGGATCGGTGTCCTGCAGGCGGGTCAGCGCCGGATGCGGTTCGGGGTTGGGCTGGGCTTCGTCGACGATTGCCGCGGCGGTCACTGATCCGGCGTCGGAGCGCGGATCCGGCTCGGGCGGGAACAGGGCGAGTTCGCGTTGGGGGCGAACACCGTGATGGTGACCTGCCTGGCGTTCGAGCTGGCCGAGATAACGCCGTGCGCGGGCGATGGTGCCGGTCGGCACGCCGGCGAGCCGGGCGACGTGCAGGCCGTAGCTCTGGTTGGCCGGGCCGTCGCGCACGGCGTGCAGGAACACCAGCTTGTCGCCGTGCTCGGTGGCGTCGAGGTGCACGTTGGCCACGCCGTCGAGCTCGTCGGCCAGCGTGGTCAGCTCGAAGTAGTGCGTTGCAAACAGGGTGAACGCGCCGATGCGTTCGGCGATGTGGTGGGCGCAGGCCCAGGCCAGCGACAGACCGTCGAAGGTGCTGGTGCCGCGCCCGACTTCGTCCATCAGCACCAGGCTGTCGCGCGTCGCGTTGTTCAGGATGTCGGCGGTTTCGGTCATCTCGACCATGAACGTCGAGCGTCCGCCCGCCAGGTCGTCGGAGGCGCCGATGCGCGTGAAGATGCGCGACAGGGGGCCGAGCACCGCGCGCGTGGCCGGCACGTAGCTGCCGATGTGAGCGAGCACGGCGATCAGCGCCACCTGCCGCATGTAGGTGGATTTGCCACCCATGTTCGGGCCGGTGATCACCAGCATGCGGCGCTGCTCGTCCAGCGTGAGATCGTTCGGGACGAAGGGTTCGTCCAGCACCTGCTCGACTACCGGGTGACGCCCCTGCTCGACAGCCAGGCAGCTTTCATCGGACAGTTCCGGGCAACACAGCCTCAAGCTCCGTGCTCGCTCGGCGAGGTTGGCGAGCACATCCAGTTCGGCCAGCGCCGCGGCCAGCGCCTGCAGGGCGCCGAGGTCGTCGGCGAGCCGCGCGACCAGGTCGTCGTACAGCGCCTTCTCGCGCGCCAGGGCACGCTCGCGGGCACCCAGCACCTTGTCCTCGAAGCCCTTCAGCTCGGGCGTGATGAAGCGCTCGGCGGATTTCAGGGTCTGACGTCGGGTGTACTCGTCCGGCGCCCGCGCCGCCTGCGCCTTGCTGATCTCGATGTAGTAGCCATGCACGCGGTTGTAGCCGACCTTGAGTGTCGGCAGGCCGGTGCGTTCGCGCTCGCGGCTCTCCAGGTCGATGAGGTACTGGTCGGCGTCGCGGCTGATGGCGCGCAACTCGTCCAGCTTGTCGTCGTAGCCCTCGGCGATGACGCCGCCGTCGCGGATCAGCACCGGCGGACTTTCCACGACCGCGCGCGTCAACAGGTCGAGCAGCTCCGGTTGCGGCGCGCAGCGGGTGGCGAGCGTCGCGATCAGCGGCGAATCCAGCGAGCCGGTCAGTTCCGCGAGTTCCGGCAGGCGTCCGAGCGCGTTGCGCAGCTGGGCCAGGTCGCGGGGCCGCGCCGAGCGCAGGGCGACGCGCGCGAGGATGCGTTCGATGTCGCCGATGCCCCGAAGTGCCTCGTGCAGCGGCACATCGTACTCCTGCGGTTCCAGCGCACCGATGGCCTGGTAGCGTGCGCGCAGTATCGCGTGATCGCGCAGCGGGCGATTGATCCAGCGGCCCAGCAGGCGGCCGCCCATCGGGGTGGCGGTGCGATCCATCACACCGGTGAGCGTGTGGCTGTCGTCACCGGCCAGGCTGGCCTGCAGTTCCAGGTTGCGGCGCGTGGCCGCATCCATCAGCAGGGCCTCGTCGCGGCGCTCGGTGGTGAGCGACGACAGGTGCGGCAAGGCGCTGCGCTGGGTGTCGCGCACGTATTGCAGCAGCGCGCCCGCGGCCGCGATCGCCAGCGGCAGTTCTTCGCAGCCGAAGCCCGACAGGTCGTGCGTGCCGAACTGCTCGCAGAGCTGCCGGTGCGCCGTGGCGACCTCGAAGTGCCAGGGCGGCATGGTCTTGAGCGCCGGCAGCGGCACCGGCGCGTCGAAGGTTTCGCTGGCCACGCACTCGGCCGGTTTGAGTCGTTCCAGTTCCGCGGCCAGTGCGGCGCCCGTGTCCACCTCCATGACGCAGAAGCGCCCGCCGCCAATGTCCAGCCAGGCCAGCCCGTAGCGCCGGCCGTCGCCGTGCATGCCCAGCACGAGGTTGTCGCGGCGGGCGTCGAGCAGCGCGTCGTCGGTGACCGTGCCGGGCGTGACGATGCGCGTGACCGCCCGGTCGACGGGGCCCTTCGACGTGGCCGGGTCGCCGATCTGCTCGCAGATGGCCACCGACTCGCCGCGGCGCACGAGTTTGGCGAGGTAGCCCTCCACCGAATGCACGGGGACGCCGGCCATCGGTATGGGTTCACCGGCCGATTTGCCGCGGGTGGTGAGGGCGATGTCGATCAGCGCCGCCGCCCGCTTCGCGTCGTCGTAGAACAGTTCGTAGAAATCGCCCATCCGGTAGAACACCAGGATGTCCGGATGCTCCGCCTTGATCGCCAGGTACTGGCGCATCATCGGCGTGTGATTGTCCGAGGCCTTCGGGCTCATGGCGGGCGGTGGCTGGCGCAGCAAACGGTGCATATTGCCCCGGACGGTGCGCGAAGGGAACCGGGTGGGCCGGTGCGCGCCTGCAAAGCGCAGCGATTCACGGCAGAATGCCGCCGAACCGCGCACGCGCCGTGCGCGCAACGGGCCGCACAGGGGTTGGCCGCGATGGAGCAGACCGTCGACGAGGCGATGCATGGCGTGCCGCGCTGCGTGCTGCACGTCGAGGCCGGGCGCCACCTCTATGGCGGTGCGCAGCAGGTGCTGTACCTGATGGAGGGGCTTGCACGGCAGGGTATCGACAACCGCCTGGCCTGTCCCCCCGGTGCCGGTATTGCAGGGCCAGCGCGCGAGTTCGCGACGGTGATCGAGCTGCCGATGCGCGGTGACCTGGACGTGGGCCTGGTCGGCCGCCTGCGCCGGTGCATCGACGCGGCGCCTGTCGACCTCGTGCACCTGCACAGCCGCCGCGGGGCCGACATTCTGGGCGGGCTGGCCGCGCGGCGATCGGGCGTGCCGGCGGTGTTGTCGCGGCGCGTGGACAACGCCGAGCCGGCGTGGCTGTGCCGCTGGAAATACGGTCTGTACGATCGGGTGATCGCCATCTCGGAGGCGATCCGGGCGGTGCTGGTGTCCCAGGGCGTGGGGCCCGACACGGTTACCTGTGTGCCCAGCGCGGTGGATGCGGGACCATGGATGGCGCCACCGGACAAGGCGGCCTTTCGCGCCGAGTTCTCGCTGCCCGGCGACGCGCCCGTGATCGGCATGGCTGCCCAGTTCATTCCCCGCAAGGGGCACAACGTGCTGCTCGACGCGCTGCCCGCCGTTCTCGAGCGCCACCCGCGATGCCGGGTGCTGCTGTTCGGCCGCGGCCCGCTGGTGCAGACGGTCCAGGACGAACTCGGGCGGCGCAACCTGGCCGGGTCGGTGCAGCTGGCCGGGTTTCGCGACGACCTGCCGCGATGGCTGCCGTGCCTCGACGTGCTGGTGCACCCGGCCAGCGCCGAGGGGCTCGGCGTCGTGCTGCTGCAGGCATCGGCGTCGGCGGTGCCGGTGGTGTCGTGTCGGGCGGGCGGCATCCCCGAGGCCGTGAGCCATGACCGGACCGGGCTGCTGGTACCGCCCGGGCAGCCGGCAGAGCTGGCGGCGGCGCTCACGGCCCTGCTGGACGATCCGGCGCGGGCCCGGCGCATGGGCGCAGCCGGCCGCCGGCAGGTGCTGGAACGCCACTCGGTGGAGGCGATGGTGGCCGGCAACCTGGCCGTATATCGCGAGGTGCTGCGCGAGCGTGCCGGCGGTGACGACCACCGCCGCGTCGGTTAACATAATTCGCATGACCGACGATACCACCCTGCTGAGCCTCGCCGAAAAGGTGGGGCAGTTCCTGAAAGACACCGGGCGGCACATGGTGACGGCGGAGTCGTGCACCGGTGGCTGGATCGCCAAGGCGCTCACCGACGTGCCGGGCAGTTCCGACTGGTTCGATTGCGGCTACATCACCTACAACAACGCCGCCAAGCTCAGCATGCTGGGGGTGAGCCCCAAGGCGCTCGAGACCGACGGCGCGGTCAGCGAGTCGGTCGTATCGGACATGGCGCAGGGCGCGCTCGCCCGCAGCGGCGTGCATGTGGCCGTGGCCTGCAGCGGCATCGCCGGGCCGACCGGCGCGGTGCCGGGCAAGCCCGTGGGGACCGTTTGGCTGGCCTGGTCGGCGAAGCAGGGCGACGACATCAAGACCATCACCCGACTGGCCGCATTCTCGGGCGATCGCGAGTCGATCCGGCGTCAGACGGTGCGCGCCGCGCTGGAAGGCCTGCTCTACGTCTGACGACCGGGTGCGGCTCCCCGCCGCAATCCGGGCCGTCTCGTGGGAGCGGCTTCATCCGCGATTCCGGCGACGGCAATTGCGGCTGAAGCCGCTCCCACGGCGCATCTACATCGCCAATCAACAGCTCGTTGGCCGCCGGATAGCCACTCGCGCTTCTTTTCGTGCAACCGTTCGAAACGCTTCGGCGTCTTTGTGGTCAAAGCCTCTTAAGGCCGCTACAAGTGTTGTCATCCCATGGACGCGGAAAGAACAACAAGACGACTGTTTTTTGCCGTTTGGCCCGATGAGCAAACGCGTCGGCGTCTGTCCCACGCGGCATCGGGCATCCTGCGACGCGGTGGCGGCCGGGCCGTGCCCCCCGCCAACTTTCACCTGACCCTGGCCTTTCTGGGCAACGTCGAACCGTCGCGCCAGACGGCGATCGAGGCGGCCGGCAATCGCTGTCGCGGCGAGCCGTTCACGCTCAACCTCGACCGGTTCGGTTTCTGGCGGCGGTCGCGCATCCTGTGGCTGGGTGCCACCGAGGTGCCCGAGGCGCTGCCGGCCCTGGTCGAGACGTTGTGGTCCGGGCTGGACGAGTGCGGCTTCGAGCGCGAGCGCCGCGCGTTCCATCCCCACGTCACCCTGGCCCGCCGGGCGGCGCCGCTGCGCCGGGCGGGCAGCCCGGCACCCATCGAGTGGTCGGTGGACGGCTTTTCGCTGGTGGAATCGGTCGCCGGGCACCGCGGCTCCCAGTACGAGGTGCTGGCGACGTGGCCGCTGGGCGTCGAAGTGCTGGCTGGCTAGCCGCCCGAGTCTGCGTAACTCTTTGACTATACTGACTGCGTCGCGTGACTGCTCAGTCCGGGCAGCGCGCTGGCGGTCCCGGCACCGCCGCTCCGATCAAGCCCCCGAATCTCGACCATTCGCACCGAACAGACGGTGTTGTTCTCCCCGTTTATGTGAAATAATACTGTTTTTATAACCAGCACACTCCAAACGAGGCAGACAATGGACCAGAACAGGAAAAAGGCACTCGCTGCGGCCCTGGGGCAAATCGAGAAGCAGTTCGGCAAGGGGTCGGTGATGCGCATGGGCGACCCGGGCGCCATCCCCAATGTCGAGGCCATTTCCACCGGTTCGCTCAGTCTGGACATCGCTCTTGGCGTTGGCGGCTTGCCGCGCGGTCGGGTCGTCGAGATCTACGGTCCCGAGTCCTCGGGCAAGACGACGCTCACGCTGCAGGTCATCGCCGAGGCGCAGAAGCTCGGCGGCACCGCGGCGTTCGTCGACGCCGAGCACGCCCTCGACCCGGTGTATGCCGAGAAGCTCGGTGTCAGCGTCGAAGACCTGCTGGTGTCGCAGCCCGACACCGGCGAGCAGGCGCTGGAAATCACCGACATGCTGGTGCGCTCCGGCGCCGTCGACATCGTGGTCGTCGACTCGGTGGCGGCGCTCACGCCCAAGGCCGAGATCGAGGGCGAGATGGGGGACAGCCACGTCGGTCTGCAGGCCCGGCTCATGTCCCAGGCGCTGCGCAAGCTCACGGCCAACATCAAGCGCAGCAACACGCTGGTCATCTTCATCAACCAGATCCGCATGAAGATCGGCGTCATGTTCGGCAGTCCGGAGACCACCACCGGCGGCAACGCGCTCAAGTTCTACTCGTCGGTGCGCCTGGACATTCGTCGCATCGGCGCCATCAAGAAAGGCGACGAGGTGGTCGGCAACCAGACCCGCGTCAAGGTCGTCAAGAACAAGGTGTCGCCGCCGTTCCGCAAGGCCGAGTTCGAAATCCTGTACGGCGCGGGCATTTCCCGCGAAGGCGAGCTGATCGACATGGGCGTCGAGCACGACATGGTCAAAAAATCCGGCTCCTGGTACAGCTACAACGAAGAGCGCATCGGCCAGGGCAAGGAAAACGTGCGTCAGTTCCTGAAGGACAACCCCGAGGTCGCCGCCGACATCGAGAAGCGGCTGCGCGACAAGCTGCTGCCGAAGACGGCGGAGGCGACCCCGGATACAGACGACGCCGTCGAAGAAGCGCACGAAGCCTGACGGTTGCCGGCATTGCGCGGGCGCGTTCGTGAGGCAGGGCAGCAGGCGGGACAGGCGCGGTGACGCCACGCCGGGCGATGTCCGGCGCACGGCGATGGATCTCCTGGCGCGCCGCGAGCACGCCCGCATCGAACTGGCCCGCAAACTGGCGCAGCGCGGCTTCGATCCGGACATGATTGCCGCCGTGCTCGACGACCTGGCGCGCGAGGGCCTGCAGAGCGATGCGCGTTACGCCGAGGCCCTCGTTGCCAGCGCCGTCGGCCGCGGCAAGGGCCCGGCGCACGTGCGCATGCAGCTTCGTCGCGGCGGTGTCGATGCGGCGGCCGCCGAGGACGCACTGGCCGCCAGCGACATCGACTGGCTCGACCTGGCGCGCAAGGCCCGCGCACGGCGTTTCGGCGACGACGCGCCGGCCGACTATCGCGAACGCTCGCGCCAGGCGCGCTTCCTGCACCAGCGCGGCTTCGACAGCGAGACCATCCACCGGGTGCTCGGCGACTGACGTCGTGCGTCCGCGCGAGTTTTTCCCGCGCACCCATTGAGCCGGTTTTCCCGTCTGTGAGACCATCCCAGCGGGGCCGCCAGGGCCCGCACGACACGAGTTTGTCAGTATGAACAGCGCCGAGCTGCGCAGCAGCTTTCTCAAGTTTTTCCAGGACCATGGGCACGAGGTGGTGCCCAGCAGCGCGCTCGTGCCCGTCAACGACCAGACGCTGCTGTTCACGAACGCGGGCATGGTTCAGTTCAAGGACGTTTTCCTGGGCGCCGACAAGCGCTCGTACAGCCGTGCGGCCTCGTCGCAGCGCTGCGTGCGCGCCGGTGGCAAGCACAACGACCTGGAGAACGTGGGCTACACCTCGCGGCATCACACGTTCTTCGAGATGCTGGGCAACTTCAGCTTCGGCGACTATTTCAAGCGCGAGGCGATTCGCTACGCCTGGGAGTACCTGACCGTCACCCTGGGTCTGCCGGAAGAGCGGCTGTGGGTCACCGTGTACAAGGACGACGACGAAGCGGCCGACATCTGGCTGGACGAGATCGGCGTGCCGGAAAGCCGCTTCGTGCGTCTCGGTGCCGCCAGCAACTTCTGGGCGATGGGCGACACAGGCCCGTGCGGCCCGTGCAGCGAGATCTTCTACGACCACGGCCCGGACGTGGAAGGCGGCCCGCCGGGCAGCCCGGAAGAAGACGGCGACCGCTACGTCGAGATCTGGAACCTGGTGTTCATGCAGTTCAATCGGGCGGCCAACGGCGACATGACCAAGCTGCCCAAGCCCTCCGTCGATACGGGCATGGGGCTGGAGCGTGTGGCTGCCGTGATGCAGGGCGTGCACAGCAACTACGACATCGACCTGTTCGCCAACCTCATCCGGGCAACGGCCGACCTGGTGTCGGCAAGCGACCTCGACAACCCGTCACTACGCGTCATCGCCGACCACATTCGCGCCTGCGCGTTTCTCATCGTCGACGGCGTATTGCCCTCCAACGAGGGGCGCGGCTACGTGCTCCGGCGCATCATCCGCCGCGCCATTCGCCACGGCTACAAGCTGGATGTTTCCGACCCGTTCTTCTACAAGCTGACGGCCGCGCTCGACCGGGAAATGGGCGAGGCCTACCCGGAACTGCGCAACAAGGTCGATCACGTGAAGCGCGTGCTGCTGCAGGAGGAGGAGAGCTTCGCCCAGACGCTCCAGCACGGCATGCGCCTGCTGGAGGCGGTGATCGACGATCTGTCCGGCTCTGTCATCCCCGGCGAGACGGTGTTCAAGCTGTACGACACCTACGGCTTTCCGATGGATCTGACGGCGGACATCGCGCGGGAACGCAATCTCACCATCGACCACGAAGGCTTCGAGGCGGCGATGGAATCCCAGCGCGCCCGGGCCAGGGGTGCCAGCAAGTTCCCCCCGGGTATGACGGGCGGCCCGGTCGTCGAGGCCCGGACGAAGTTCACCGGCTACGACAACCTCGAGGGCCGTGGCCGGGTCGTTGCGCTGCTGAAGGACGACGAGGCCGCCGAGGTGCTCGAGGCGGGCGACACCGGGCTCATCGTGCTCGATCGCACCCCGTTCTATGCCGAGAGCGGCGGCCAGGTGGGCGACCAGGGCACCATTACCGGCGACGGGCTCAAGGCCGAGGTCAGCGATTGCCGCAAGCTGGGCGAAGCTCACGCGCACGTCGTGACGGTCGCGAAGGGCAGCGTGCGAGTCGGCGACACCGTGCTGGCCGAAGTCGACGCCGCCCGGCGCCAGCGCACCGTGCTCAACCACAGCGCCACGCACCTGCTGCACGCCGCGCTGCGCGCGGTGCTGGGCGATCACGTAACACAGAAGGGCTCGCTGGTTGCCCCGGACCGCTTGCGCTTCGATTTCAGTCACTACCAGGCCGTGAGCGCCGACGAGCTGGCCGAGATCGAGGCGCTGGTCAACGACCAGATCCGCGGCAACGCCGCGGCCGAGACCGAGGTCATGAGCTACGAGGACGCCATGGACTCGGGCGCGATGGCGCTGTTCGGTGAGAAGTACGACAGTCGCGTGCGCGTGCTGCGCCTGGGCGACTTCAGCACGGAGCTGTGCGGCGGCACGCACGTCGGCCGCGCCGGCGACATTGGCCTCTTTAAGATCGTCAGCGAAACCGGCATCGCCGCCGGCATCCGCCGGGTCGAGGCGGTCACCGGCGACCAGGCGCTCGGCTGGGTGCGCTCGAGCGATCGTCAGCTCGCGCACATCGCCGAGCTGGT
>JAAUYH010007215.1_pt1 | contig 10237 bp, 6 predicted proteins | sample 7278061 | NCBI WGS metagenome assembly JAAUYH01 (sample SAMN14350203, study PRJNA611818) | marine sediment metagenome | isolation source: surface marine sediment (0.6m) | place: French Polynesia: Moorea | collected 2018-08 | reverse complement strand
GGGGGGAGACACGAGCGTGCACTGCGACATGAAGGACCTGCTGCTGATCACCGCGCTCCCGCTCGTGGGCGTGCTCACCCTGCTGTGCGCGGGCGCCGCGCTCCTGCGGCCGGGCGCGAGGCGCGCGGCACGGCGCGCGCGCGAGGCGCAGGCCGCGCTCGACGCCGTGCGCGGCGCGCAAGCCGCGCACAGCAGGGTGAGCACGCCTACGAGCGGGAGCGCGGTGATCAGCAGCAGGTCCTTCATGTCGCAGTGCACGCTCGTGTCTCCCCCCTCGTGGCCGCTGTGCCCACCACTACCCCGCGCCCCGCGAACGTACAAACGCGCGGCGCGCCACGCGCAACGGCATGAAAACTAGACGTTGGCCGCGGACGGTGAGTGGCACGGCGAAAAAAACGGGCGGCCGTTGGAAACCGTCACGATTCGACCCACTTGTGCTCGGCGTGCAGCTGTCGCGTACAACCGCGCACCGAAGCAATTGTCAACCGCCCGCAACCTGGCGACACTCCTGCCGCGCAACTTCGCACGCAGCGTGCCGGCTGTGCCAGCACCTCGCCCCGCCCCATGGGCAATGCTGCCCTACCCCCACTCTTCGCCCTGCTGCCTACTTTCTACACCGCGGCGCGGACGGTGTGAACCGCACATGCACCTGAATTCGCCGCCACCCCGCTGTCCCGTGCCCGCCCGCCCACGCACGTGCGGCATTGCCCGCGGCGCAACCGAAACCACCCACCGCGCGCGGTTACCGTGTGCGCGGCGGCACGTCCAGCTGCGTTTACCAACCGACGCGGCAAGATCGTTATTCCACGGAAAAGAAGCGGGGGTGCGATATACCGCCATTCATCATGCACACTGCAGCGCAGCTGTATGTCTGTCACTGGACTGTAACCAAACGTGCGAACCTTCGGGGCAAGTGTACGGCGGCGGCTCATTGCATTGTAATTTGAACTTGTGAGACGAACACGCAACGCACACGTTACCTGTATGTTGCACATGTACGTATTTGCTACGCACATGAAGCTACAGTATCAAAGTAAACACTAAATTTATACATCGCCAAGCTGTTGTACTGCAGCCTAAACGCAACTTCGCATGTGATTGCAATCTCGCTTCCATCCACCCCGTCCGCCATAATTTATAAAGTGAGGTCGACGACCGGGATGCTCGCACTCTTCTTCTCCTTCTGCGTGTTTTTCTGCGCTCCATTTTCCTTCGCGGCCTTAGTCTTGTCCACGCTCTCCTCCGCCGCCCGATTGCCCTCGCCCTCCGCGGCCAGCTTCTTCACCTCGGTGCCCATGGCCTGCTTGTCGACGCGCGGCGCCTTGGCGGGCCTTGGCGTGGGCGGGGTGGCAATCTTCGCGCGCTTGCCAGCGGCCTTGGGGTCGCCGCTGAGCGGCACGCGCAGCTGCAGCCAGTCCTCGACCTTCGGTAAACGCTGCAGCTTGGACTCGCGCTTGATGCGCGCCGTGATGAACTTGTAGCCCAGCGCCGCCATCTCCGCTTGAAAGAACTGGCTGTGCGCCCAGCTCATCAGGAAGATTTTCTTGCGATTCTCACTCTTGTCATTGTCCGGTATCGCGCCGCGCGTGATTGCCAGAGCTTCCGCTTCTGTGCGCGGCACCAGAAACGCCACATCGTAGAACAACAACTGCGTCGTGTCGTACAGCAGTTTCTGCGCACGATTCGCCACACGCGCTGCTTTCTTCGAGATTTTTGCCAACTTGTAACCGCGCTCTCGATCGACTCCTGTGCACGGCTCCCGCTGCGCATCGGGTTGCGGCTGCTTCGCCGGGGGCGGCGTTGTCGTCGTCTTCGGAGCTTGTGTAGTTTTGGTAGGCTTCTTGTCATGCGGCGCTTTGGGTGACGGATTGGGCTGTTTCTGATTTGATGGTACAAGGTTAGAAGGTAATGGAATAGGCGGTACAATCGGTTTCTTTCTCGTCTTCGAAGAATCACGACCAGGAGCGGATTGCGCGATGGGTGTAGTCGTTGTAGCAGGCCTTTTTGCGGTTGTAGACGACGTCTGCGCCGGAGGGGGAGCGGTAGGCGACGCCACGGGCTTCTTCACGGGCGGCGCAACCGGTGTCTTCACGGGTTTCGGCGGCGGCGGTGCAACATGCGTCTTCACGGGCTTCGGCGGCGGTGCGACCGGGATCGTCACGGGCTTCGGTAGCGGCGAAGGAGCCGGAGTCGTTACAGGTTTAGGCGGCGGTGGCGCGATAGGGGTAGTTACAGGCTTTCGCACCGGCGGAGGCGGGGCGATGGGTGAAACGGCGGGTTTCCTCGGAGGCGGCGCGATAGGTGGAACAGGGGGTTTGCGCGGCGGGGGCGCGATGGCAGTGGCAAGAAGCTTCTTCGGGGGCGGCGCGATGGGGGGCGGGGTCGGGTTTTGCGTGGGTGGCAGCGCGACCGGGGGCGGGGCGGCACTTTTCGGTGGACCCGCGGCGGATGGCGTGGCGGGCGCAACGGCAGGGCGCTGCGGAACAGGTATGGCGCGGCGCTTGGGGTCCTGCTGCTGTGGCGGAGGCGAAGTGGCGGTACGCTTCTTCGCAGCGCCCGCGGGATTCGCTACGCGATCACGGCGCCTCGAGTACACCTTGCCGTCCTTCGTGTAGTGCAGGTTCTTGCAGTGGCGCTTGAGGCTGGCCTCGTTCTTGTACTTGAACCACGTCATGCAGGCGAGGCACCACACCGCGTTCGCCTTGGTCTTCGACTGCCGCATCACCTCCCACACGGCCACCAGCTCCGCGTCGCTGCGGTCGTGCTCGGGCACGTGCAGATCCTTGGCGCTGCCCACGGTGGGCTGCTGTGTGGCGGGCTGCGACATCGCGGCGCTAGGTGAACACCGAACACGGCGGCGAACTCAGGGCTGGGCGACGCGGCACCTGAGCAGCAGCCGCTTGGTGGGTAGTCGGGAATAAGTGGTGGACGCAAAATGTGCGTAGACGCATAGTTGACAGTGTAAGCGTATTTCGCGCGGTTGAATTTCGCGCGGTGATCAATGAAACGATAACTGGATCTGCAACCGTGTCGGGAGCATCCTCGTGGCAAAACGGTTGAATTCCAACCCCACCCTGTACGCACGCGCAACAGTGATTCAACAGCACCCACCACCACCTTGGCCATGGTGTCCGACACGGCCACGCCGCGTAACCGCAAGGCGCGGGTCACCGCGCCCGCGCCGCCCGCCAGCGCCAACGCCACGGCCACGGCCAACGCGAAAGCCACCACGATGTGCGGCAAGAACCTGCGTTGGACCGCGGTCGCGCTCGCGCGCAAGATGGCGCAGGTGCGTGAGCGCGAGAGCACCATCGTGTGCGACGAGGTGGCGGCCGACGCCGCCGCCGAGGCGCGCGCCATGCACCCCAGCTGCGACGTGCACGCGGTGGAGCGCAACACGCGCCGCCGTGTCTACGACGCGCTCAAGGTGATGTGCGCGCTGGGCTGCATCTCGCGCGTGGAGAAAACGAAGACCCTCATATGGGTGGGTCCCTACGCGGCGAAGCGAAAGGAGAAGAAACCTCTCTCCCCCGCAGCGAAGGAACTAGCCGACAAGGTGGCGAAGACGCGTGCGAGTATAGGCCGAAAACGGGCGCAGGCGCGGCAGTTGTGCGCGACGTTGTCGAACTATGACGTGCACATGGAACGGCGTCGTGCGGCGGGGGACGTGGACAACTCGGCGCGCATCGCGTTTCCCTTCGTGTTGACCGCGGGTGCTGCTCCCGTGCACTTACCGGAGCCATCGGACAGGGTGAGACTGCATTTCCCCAAACAGGTTAACATTTACACCGAGACAGATGTCGTGGCCTTACTCGCACCGAGACCCAAGTCTCGGAGGCCGCGTATGAAACGGCCGAGGGTCATATGCCCCGAAAGCACGCCCGTGACCAAGGTCAAGTCGGGCACGCTCGTCACCTCGCCCGCGACGGCGGAGCGCCACGTGGTCCCGCCCACACCCCCGCCCGCGCTCAGCCTCCACCACGAGGACGACGCCCTCAACGTCGACACGCACGTGCTCCTGAAACCCAAGGCCGAGCTCATCGAGGACAGCAACTACGCGCACGGCGTTGTGCCCAAGGTCGAAATCGAGCTCATGGACGAGGACGACGCGCCGTGGCGCGAGGACGTCAACGAGCAACACGCCCTTGGCGACTTACGTTGCTTGGACAATGCCGACTTCGAGTCGTAAATTCTTTGTACAATACACTATTTTCGTGCCCTGCGCCACTTCTCATTCGTTCTTCCCCGTCCGATCTCCACCTATACGTAGGCAGCACGCGAATGTGCCATTTGGTCACGCCGTGTTGTCTCGCGGCACCACCAGCCCTCATGACGCATACCCTTACCCTAGCCCGACATCGCTCGCTGCATCGCATCTGCCGTCTTTCCGCACAATGCTTCTATAATTTTGTCACTACAAATCTATGGAATATACACAGTGGAACAACACACTACACTACAGCACAGTCTGTCGAAATTGGATGCGATTCTACTTGCAGCTTTTTGCCTCTCGTAGCCAGAAACCTACGCGACTGTGACGGAAACACATCCCAGAAATGACTACGCCCGCGGTTGGCACGGTATTCTTACACGGTGAGAACGGAGCAGCTCTGCAGTTTACTTCAAACGTCGTGTGTCATCCGCACCGCGTCCGTCCCTCGCTGTCTACAGCTACGCTACACACTACTCGTCGGCAACCGGCTTGAAAATGTTTGCGCCCGGCATGAGTCGCCGCATGCGTTCTTGTCGGCTCTTCTTCGCCGTTCTGTGCGAGGACGGCGCCGCAGCGGCGGGCTCGCGCTTGCGCTTCGAGCCGGCGAGCAGGGGCGGCTGGCGCGTGGCCCACTCGGCGTCTGCGGGGTCCTTGGCGAACGCCTTCGCGCGCACGACCTCGTCGTCGACGTCGAACTTGCCGCGTGTCCAGAAGCCCAATTCCTCTTGCTTCTCCTGCTCCAGGATCAGCTCGCGCTTCGCCTGCGCGATGAGCTTCCGCTCGTGCGACACCTTCTTCATCGCCTTGCGCAACGCCTTCTTCTTGTCCCTCTTCTTTCGCAGCTTCTCCCGTACCTCCGCCAGATGCCCGTCAACCGGGCGTGGCGGCGCCGTCTTTTGTACTGTTTTATAAACGTAGTATTCGCCCTCTTTCAACTCCGCATTCTGCTTTCGTGTTTTCATCTCTTCCTTCCTTGTACCACCCACGCTCTTATTTTTCGTAGTATGTACCTTAGTATCTTCCTTAGTATACGTCAACTTTCTCTCACTTGGCTCGATAGTATTGTTGAACTGCGGCGCCTCTGTCGCTTTTTTTTCGACCACGGGTGCCGCCTTCGAACGACGCTGCAACGCAGCCTTCTCTTTCCGACGCGCAGCCTTTTCAGCAGCCGCAGCATCCTTCACGATTGGGTCGACAATTTCATCCGCATCGGAACCCATTTCCACGTCGCCGTCGTCAGCCTCAGTTGGGTCAAAATCAGAATCTTCTTCAGATTCATAGCCCGGGATATCGGAAACGCCGTGCTTCATGTCCGCGGCACGAGTTTTCGACTGTCTTTCTGGTCCGGTCTTCCCGACTGCAGGAACAGGGGAAGCCTGTTCAGGTTGCACGGGTTGCATGTTGCCCTTCAAGATGTCCTGTTGTAACGGGTCGACGACGTCGACGTCGACATCCGAATCGACGTCGTCGTCGTCGGGCTCCACCTCGCCCTCGGCTTCAGCTTCCTTCTTCTGCTCGACGTCGACGTCAAAGTCGGAGTCATCCGCGGAGTCGTAGCCGGCGATGAGCATGGCGTCCTCGGTGGCATCCTTGCGCCTCGCCTCGACCTTGGCGTTGCGCTCGCCCACTGCAATCTTGCGCTTCTTCTCCAGCACGCGCTTCCTCTCGTTGATCCGCGTTTCCGCCTCTTCCTTCAGGCGCAGGTACTTCTTCGAGTTCACATGGTTCTCGATGACCTGGCAGTCGAGCGGCAGCGTCTTGCGCGTGAGCTCGCAGAACAGGAACTTGCTGCTGCCACGGTGTTCCACGATGAACGGCAGGTGCTGCTTGAAGTCGTACTCTTTGTTCGCAACCTCCACACACGCACGGCGATACGCCTTGCCGTAGTAGTACCGCTTCAGCAGGTCCAGGTCACAGTTGCGCGGGAACTCCTGCAGTGACACCTCGAACAGAATCTTCTTGCCGTCTTGGCGAAGCCGCACGGCGTTCTTCGTGGTGGCCATGAAGCATTGCAACTCATCTTCCGCGTCGGCCTTCAGCATCGCAGAACGCGCTTCCAACGAAACACCGGCCGGCAGCTTGCCGTCAACAATGCGCGGATAGTCAAGCTCGACAGCAACTGCATTTGCGGGTTTCTCCAGCGTGCTCGACGGCACATCACCCGCGGGCACTGTTTCGGGTTTCTCCGGTGCGATGTTCTCGTCCTCAATCATGGGCTCGATGACGCTCGGCGCGGTTTCAGTAGCAACGGTAGTTGCGGAATTTCCGCTCGCGAGTGGTGTCGACTCCGGCTGTTCGACGAGATTCGAAGGAAGTTCATCTTCAACCGGAACAAAATGTTTGGTTGCTGGGGGCGCGATGTCGGTGGATGGGGCTTGCGGCTGAGCAGGAACCTTCGGGACGACTTCCACGTTGATAAAGGGACTATCCTTCACGTTGGGAATCGGTTCCTCGGGGGCTGGCTTGGGTACCTCCGCCTCGCCATGAGACATGGCGCCTGCGACAAGTTCCGAAATAAACTTCGACGAAGCCTCGTTGGGTTCGATGGGAGCAGGGACTGGATGCAGTGGTTGAAGTTGAGATTGCCACGGGAGCGCGCTCGGTGCAATTGGCGCCGGGTGTTGGGTGCTTGGCGTAATTGGAGCTGTGTGACTTCGCGCGGTCACGACGGAGCCGTACTGCCGGAGTCCAATGGCGGCGACGCCCGCGGCCGGCGCGACGGGTGCGGGCGCATGGTTGTATCGCGCCGGGGCGGGGGCGATGGGATAGGCAGCAAGATTATTTCGCGGCGAGGTCGACGCTGCATTTTGATTTAACATCCAGGCATCGGGCTGGGTGGCCGGCTGATAGCCCATCGCGTAATGCGATGGGTTCTGCGACGGCATGGGCGACGGCACAGGCATGGGAGACGCGTGCAGCGCGTTCCGCGCGAATGGAACGTGGCCTTGGTAGCGGTGCTGTCCGTGCGGCGCGCCGGTCATCCTGGGTTTTTGCAACTCGGCAGGCACCCCGCCAGCCACGTGCGTCGGCACGGCCGAGGCGACATCGGGCGCACGGTTCGGGGTCAGGGGCGGCTGCGGCATGTTGTACATTGGCGAAAAGGACGAGAGTCGGAAATCCTGTACCCGCCGCCTAGCCCCGTGTTGTCGCGAGAATCAAATAGTTGAAAGCGCGGGAAGCAAGGTACGGGATTACCTATGCTTTTGTTGTACTGAATCACGATACGCTTTTTAGAGCTGAATTCGATTTTCTGACATTTTTAGGTAACCGTTTATTTCCTCTCGTATCTCGCTTTTTGCGTTAACAACTATTTCTCACACACGAGTCACTGTAATCTGCTCGCAACGTTCGTCAGTGCCGTACCGAATCAAGTGGGACTCTGGAAGTGCTGGAGCTTGCGGCCGTACCGGTCTCTCGGCAGCATGGAGAAGTTGATACCCGTGGTCAACAAGTTGCAAGACATTTTTCAGCGCTGTGGACTCGCAAATCCCATCGACTTGCCCCAGATCGTCGTGGTGGGAGCGCAATCCTCCGGAAAATCCTCTGTACTGGAATCCATTGTTGGTTTTGATTTTTTACCTCGCGGTGCGGGTGTTGTCACCAGACGGCCAACCGTGATTCAGCTGAACAAGCTGAAACGAAAAGACAGCAAGACGAGTGAGTTATGGGTCGAGTTCTTGCATGCGCCTGGCAAGAAGTTTCGGGAACCGGAAGCTATCCAACGCGAAATAACTCTGGAAACTGAGAAAGTGGCTGGAAAGAACAAGCGGCTCACTCATGCCGCCCTGACTCTGAAGGTTTTCAGTACGGATGTCGTCGACCTCACACTCGTTGATTTACCGGGGCTCACTCGAGTTCCCGTTGGGGACCAGCCCGCAGATATCGAGCGATTAGCACGTGCCATGATCTATAGTTACATAGAAAAACCAAATGCTCTGATTCTTGCTGTCCATCCCGCGAATACCGATTTGGCTACCAGTGATGCGCTGCAACTTGCGCGCAAGGTCGACCCTGGCGGACATCGCACGCTTGGCGTGATTACTAAACTCGACTTGATGGATGCTGGCACCAACGCGCTCGACATGCTGCAAGGCCGAATCATCCCACTACGCCGTGGGTACGTTGGTGTGGTGAATCGAAGTCAAAAGGACTTGGACGCACACTCGAGTATCGCGCGTGCGCGTGCTGCCGAGAAAGAGTTTTTCAAAAGCCATCCCATCTACGCGCCGTACGCTGCGAAAATGGGTGCTGGGTATCTCGCTCGCCTCCTCTCCCGTATGCTGATGGAGCATATTCGTAATGTCCTACCACAAATACGTACACAGCTTACGACACATCTCACAGATATGCGCGAGCAACTTGCAGCACTTGGTCCTGTACTGCCCGCAGGCACTGATTCGGCTGCTTCTCTGCTACACTTGTTAACACGGTATGCGGGCGCTTACGCTAATGCACTGGACGGACGGCCTGCTGCGTCGGTTGCAACATCTGAACTAGCGGGAGGTGCCCGCATTTCTTTCATTTTTCACGAACGGTTCGGCCGTGACTTGGCTGCCATGAATCCGTTTCAAGGGCTGGGGACCGATGAAATTCGAACCGCTCTACGAAATGCTACGGGTCATCGTACACCACTGTTTATTCCGGAGTCGGCGTTCGAGCTACTTGTTCGAAAACAAATCCAGCGCTTTTTGGACCCTTCGCTGATGTGTGTCGACCTCGTGTACGACGAACTTACTCGACTTGCCGCAGCTGTGGAGAGCGCAGAGTTATCTCGTTTCCGAAAACTGCGCGACGCCGTTTCTGATACGACCCTGAAGTTGCTCCGTGAACGGAAGGAGCCTACTGTGCAAATGGTGCGCAACCTTGTAGATATGGAATTGTCCTACATCAATACTTGGCATCCTGATTTTGTCGGTGGACGCCAAGCGCTGACCGCTTCTGTTGCGCCGCCACCACCGAATGGTGGGACGAGCAATGACCAGAAATCTGCACAGCAAGCACCACCGCAAAAACCGCGTTACGAGCAGTCTTGGGTCGAAAAGAACTTGCTCGGTGGTGCGCGCCGCAATGTCGAACGCGAAGAACAGGCAAACAAGGACCCGCTGCGCGGTACTCGCACCGGCCCATTCGGTGGTGGTCGAGCAAACTCGTCATCGTCGTCTCAGTCTCGAGGCCTAAGTGCGGCAGTGAACTCGAATGGATTTGGTTCTGCAGTAGTCAAGTCGTCAGGCACTACATTTGGTGGAATTGCCGACTTCATGCCGGCGGTTCTTCGTGTTTCGGCAAGTGAAGAAGTCTCAGAGGACGAACAACAGGAACTGCAGATCCTGCGTGTGCTATTAGAAAGTTATTTCAACTTGGTACGCAAACGATTGCAAGACATGGTGCCGAAAGCTATTATTAATTTCCTTGTGACAAAGAGCAAGGAAAGACTGCAGTCTGTGCTCGTCTCTGAATTGTATCGGCCTGATACCGCGAGCAAACTTCTCACCGAAGACGGTGATACCGCGCAGAGACGAAAAGATTTGCAAGGAATCGCGTCTATGTTAGAGGAAGCCCTTGTCCAAGTAGGCGAGGTCCGCGACGTAGAAAGAGTGTAACACGCGTAAAGGACTGCTTAACTTTGTAGTAATTTTGCTGGTGTCGTTTCCTATTCCTAAGGAGGGCGAGTGACAAAGGTGAAGAAGATTTACAACTGGCAGAGATACTACTGAGCAACTTGACTGTTTTGTTACACGAAACTTTCGGGGAAGATAGCAGTAACTTGTTGAGCGCATTCACTGATTTCCGCATCCAAATCGCCGTTCGCACCTTTTCGACTGACGAGAGCGACAGAAGTGGGGCGCTTTGTGAGCCCAGCCGACCCGAGGTCCACCTTGCGTGACACATAACAGTACGGCACATCGGCCTCTTCGCAGAGCAGCGGCAGGTGAGCGACGACGTCGACGGGGTAAACATCGCCGGCTATGACGCAAACGCCTTTCTCGTCTTTTCTGAGCGCAAGCACCACCTCCTTGATCCCGC
>JAAUYH010240664.1_pt1 | contig 10238 bp, 13 predicted proteins | sample 7278061 | NCBI WGS metagenome assembly JAAUYH01 (sample SAMN14350203, study PRJNA611818) | marine sediment metagenome | isolation source: surface marine sediment (0.6m) | place: French Polynesia: Moorea | collected 2018-08 | reverse complement strand
CCCAGGATCGGCAATGACATATTTTTTACCTTTTTTACCGTATAAAACCACCCAATGATAACCTTTCCAGTGAATGATAGCTGGTAAAGGAACTTCATTAAGGCGATCGATAATTTGATTAGTGGCTTTAACTTGACGGGCATTGAAACCAAAGACTTCTGCTCCTCGACTCAAGCCTAGCAGGGTAGTACCCCGCGAACCTGTGCCTACTGCTTCTCGGATACGACCGATAGCAAAGGTGCGTCCGTGGTGTTTGGCAATGGTGGCGATGCAAGCAGCACCACAGTCTTCTTCTGAGTGTTGTCGAACAATATGGGTTCTCATATGGGTAATCAATAGCAGCAGCGAAAGAGTTATGGGGGCTTTTCGCCCCCGATAGGATAAGATACTGGGTCGCTCAGCTTACTTAACCTTAGACTCACCTAAGTTGCATATTCTCTGTTGCCTATTTATTGCCTTTCCCAGAATCATTGGATGCAGTTTGAATGCGTCTAAGCTTAAAAAAGAGCTCTACACTATGACTTGATAGCTCATTATCAAATCCGATTGAATCACCTCAGTAAAAATAAGATAAAGTCCCTGTAGTTATTAGATCGCATCTATGTGCAATTAACCGGATTTGATATCAGGAGACCCTATACAACACCTCATATCCCCCAGCAGTTAATGTCCCATTTCCAATAGTTGTGTCGCTAATCGCCTTAGAGCCTAACAGATCGCTAGCGAGAGGATCTTGGCTATCTTGATCCCATAGACTGAGGGTTGTATGTGAGCCGAATTCGTAGCCTACAAAGGGATTCGAATTAAGATACCCAAAAATTCTCAATGATATTAGATCTAATTAAGACCCCAATTTTTAGAATTTTAATCGGGGAATTGCTATATTTGAGCTTTATACTGCTGGCTGAGTGAATGTTTGGAACCCTACTCTGAGATCTAACTTGTCATTTTCTTCAATGAATGAGTACGTTCCACCATCTTCAAGTTCTCGCAACATCGGTACGAGTTCGGGTCCTTTCTTCTCGTCATACAGCACCCAATTATTACCATTTCCAGGAATATCTGTACTCGATCCTGGTCCTGCCGGTAGAGTATACAGTTGAACATTAAAGAACTTATCAAAAGAATAGATATTCAACGGCACATTGGTATCATTTCTCAGCGTAACAGCACCCCCACTGATAGCAGCACCTTCTTCGTGAGTTAATTCCACAAACAGTTTTTCGCTATCAGTTATTTGGTTAATGTTAGACATGCTCTTTCTCCTTAAGTTAAATTAACTGACAATACCTGAAACAAATTTTTGATTTCAAGTTGATCTTTGCCAAGCTAGGAATAATTGGAAGTGCTCTACGGGAATAATATTGCTACTTTCAATTACTTGTCTGCTTGGTTACTACACTTAAACTAACAAGTGTCTCAGCAGAATATCACCTGATGGATGTTAGGAGTTCGTCAGGTTTTTGATTAGGTTGTAAAGCGATCGCCGATTTTAATGAAGCCATTCGTCTCGATCCTGATTATGTGAATGCCTACTTCAATAGGTGAACACAGATAAACACAGATGGGTTAATTGATAAGTAGTCGTGCAAAATTAATTTGATAGTTAAGATTGGGTCAAGGGAAAAGAAATACAGAATATACAATTAATTCTGCATAGGTACTTATTGGATATGACACTAAGATATTTGGCGTTGCTAAATCAGGGGTATGATTTTTAACTTTTTCAGTTGATGACCAGAATTAAAAGAGCTAATAGCTAACAGCTAACAACTAACAGCTACGAACAGATTACTTTTCAGCTTCATACTTCAAGTCATCAACGCCTTAATCTTGAGGTAAATAGTTAGGATTAAGAGCTTCTGCTGGAGTGAAAAGAGACTCTTGAGGAAATGTATCTAAGGGTAATCCCGTTTCATCAGCAGCTTGTTCTCTTGCTTCTTGGTAACATTCATCAAAAACTTCCTCGAAATAACGTTTCAAGCTTGGACTATCAGCAAAAGCTTTTTTTAACCTGCGTCGATGCTCTCTGATACTAGATTTCCAGCTATTAGTTCTCTTTTCTGGCTGATATTTATATTTGAGTAAGTGTAGCAACACAACCACTAAGTTGCTTTCAACTGCTCGTTTCTCACTCCTGCCCATGTCTTCGATTTCTTCGATTAAATTAGCTGCATCAACCTCAGCAAATTTACCTTCAGAGATAAGTTTAGCAGTGTGCAATAACCAAAGATAATAATCTCGATCATAGAGATTTGCTGAGTCACTAGGAGATGATAATTGAGTAGTCATATCGATACTCTCATGTTTTATATCTCTAATGATAAATTATCGCTTTATTGGATCTTTCAAATTGCGATCGCTCTAAATCAGCCTTTACTATATTGAAGAATCAATTCCACAATTTAGATGGCATATCAGAACAACCATCTGCGTTCATCTGTGTTTATCTGTGGACTTCATTTTTCTAGAATTTCTCCAGAGTATTTACTGAGAAATATCAGATAATTCTAGTATAAGTTCAGCATCAGTCTTCTCCTGTGAATAGATATCTATCGGATGAGAAAGCGATCGCTGATTACAATGAAGCGATCCGTCTCGATCCCAATAAAGCAGATGCTTATTATTATTTAGGTCATATATCCGAAAAGCTAGGTAATAATCAAAAGGCTATTGAAAATTTTCAGCAAGCGGCGAATTTATATCAACAACAAGGTAATACGGAGTGGTATCAAAGAGCGCTCGATAAAATTAGAGAGTTGCAGTAGTAGAATGTCCACAGATGCACACAGATAAACACAGATGGTTGATCGGTTGGTGTTGTGGGTTATTGGTTTTTGATGATTCTTTTGATTTCAATTCTCGGTTTACCAAAGTTGAGCAGTAGGCACAGATCCAAGCCACTTGCTTTTAGATAGTTGAGACATTGAGCATGATGTTTGTTTTCTAATGAGTTTAATGCTTTGAGTTCGATCAAAATAGATTCTTCAACCAAAATATCGGCAAAAAAGTTACCAACAACTATATTCTTATAGTAAACAGATATGGGATATTGAGCCTGTACTCTCAATCCGATTAATCTTAATTCTTGCACTAACGCTCTTTCGTAAACCTTTTCCAGAAAACCACAACCTAAAATATTGCTCACTTCAAAAGCACAACCGATAATTTTCTCCGTCGTATTATTCAAGGCTGCTAAATTGCGATTCATCCCTCAAAAACCCAGAAAGCAAACCACCAAAATTTAACATACAGACCTTCCCATCAACCAAATCATCCCAAAACCATCAACCCACAACACCCACAAACAAACCCATCTGCCTTTATCTGTGGACATTATTATCCAACACCCTTCAACAAACACTACCAACAGATAACTTCATCCACATTCATCTGTGCGACGCGGAGCTAGTCCTTTAGGGGACATGATCCAAGTCAAACCCGATAAAAACACTAAACCCATCATCCCTGCAATGGGATTCCCATCAATCCCCGTAACCCAAACAGGAACTTGATTCGTATATTCAATCAATTCACCAATATTAACAATATAGTATCCCCATACTAACCCTGCATGAATGCCTATAGAGATGCCCAGGCGATCGCCATGTTTATATTTAGCCAACACTAAGGCAATCCCTAGCAATACTAAGGCAGGAAAAGTTATCGCAATCCTGATAATCTCTTCAAGCGGTCTAAAAAAATGAGCTACGGCGTAAACTATAGCAGTAACTCCAATACAAATTCTTTTACCATAGTCTCGCTGTAATTCATCTAGTAACCAACCACGAAATAGTAATTCTTCTGCCAAGGCAATTCCTCCAGCACTTAACAAGCCTTCACTAGTAATTCTCAGCAGATTAGTGGACGGGTTAACAACTTCAATCCAACCCAAAAGTGCTTCGCTAATAAATAACCCCAGACATAGCCAGAAGCCAATTGCTAAACCTTGAAAAAATTCCCTGGTATTTCTGGTGTTTCTAACTAAACCATAACGAGCAAAAATATTAGATTCATTATGTACTACCCTGCCCCAAAACTGCCAGAAAAACAATAATTCAACAAATAGCAACACCATAGTTAGAATACTGGCAAGATTGCTATCTTTGCGTAATAGCCAGTAAATCGGTAATGCTAAAGGGAGCCATATAATAGCTAAAGCACCGATAAAGATGATTAACCTTACGGGTGCTGACAATTTCGTTATTCTTTTGAGTCGGGAGATCTCTGGCAATATATCGCAGGTGGTTAATCGATTAGGACAAGTTTAGTTAATAGCTCGTAAGTAACAAGTAGAGACGTGTCTTGGTGAGCGTTCCCTTGCGCCTGACGGCGACGCGGGGTCTCACCGCAGCATGCTACGTCTGTACAGTAATGAGTGTCCTAATGTAAGTCCGTATTACTATATTGTGTCTAATTGACATCAGAACTTAAATTAAATTACTCATCAGGCTCGATGGTACTAGTTAAGCCATGATTACACAAGGTTTCTGAATAAAACTCAGCATGTTCTAAAGCACAAGTAATTACTAAACCTACCCCGCTATTGTGAGTTTCCATCATGATATTGACTGCTTGAGGTTGCGTCATTCCGCCGATAGTTTGCATTAAAACCTGAACCACATACTCCATTGAGTTGAAGTCGTCATTATGGAGTAAAACTTTATAGCGGGGTGCGTGTTTACGCACAGTTGAAGTTGAACTTTTATCTTTTACAGAAGTTCCTAATGACACGACTGAATTCTCCTCTAAAATATCTTGTACTTCACTTTTTAACTTTTACTGAATTCTTCCCTATGTAGTTATTCAGGGATATTTATTTTAAGGCGATCGCCAAATAAAAATTTAAACCACTCTCCCTCATATTAGCTGAACCTATCGATTAGTTTCCAGTTTTTTAGTATCCAGTTAAACCAAAAATTGATTAAGATTACTAATCAACGACATATTTTTAACTAAGCTAAACTGTACAATAAAAAAGTTAACATAAATTAATAATAGAATATTTCTGGTTCAAAAATGCCGACAACTTCCCTACCAGTCATGCAATCTATCCCTGGCACCTATTGGCAGTGGCGAGGCAACTCAATTCATTATGTCTGTGCAGGAGAAAAGCAATCTGGCAAACCTCCTTTACTTTTGGTGCACGGCTTTGGCGCATCTACAGATCATTGGCGCAAAAATATTGCCCAGTTACAGGAACAATTTCAGGTATGGGCGATCGATCTCTTGGGCTTTGGACGTTCAGCTAAACCGAAACAAGAATATAGTGGTAGCCTGTGGCAAGAGCAGTTAAATGACTTTATTGACCAAGTTATTGGACAGCCAACGGTATTAGCGGGCAATTCCCTTGGTGGTTACGCCTCTTTATGCGTAGCAGCAGAATATCCCTCATCTACCGCGGGTTTAATTTTACTCAATAGTGCAGGGCCTTTTTCCGACACATCAGAGAACTCTGAGAAAAAATCTCGTTCCAATCCTCTTGGGAAGCTGATACGTTCAGTCCTTTTACAGCCTTGGGCAAGTTTTTTGCTATTCCAATATGTCCGCCGTCGCTCTATAATTCGGAAAACGTTAAATAAAGTTTATTTTGATCCTGATGCCGTAACCGAGCAATTGGTTGAAGATATCTATCGTCCTTCTTGCGATCGCGGGGCAGCAGATGTTTTTAATGCCGTGTTCAAAACTCCTCAGGGAGAGAAGGTAGATGTATTGTTGAGCAAAATGCGATGTCCTCTGCTACTTTTATGGGGTGAGCAAGATCCCTGGATCAAGGCTCGGGATAAAGGATTGCAATTTCGGCAATACTATCCTCAACTAACGGAACATTATCTCCAAGCTGGACATTGTCCCCATGATGAAGTTCCCGAACAAGTGAATAGTCTGATAGCAGACTGGGTTTTAACCGTCAATGGGTTACAATCTTAATTGCTGTCTTCTTAATAATTTGTTACAAGGTAAAAGTAACTCAATCTATAGCTCTATGTTTGGTGGATTTGTTGGATTTGGTAATAAACAAGGCGGAGATTGGGGCGAGAACCTGATCAATACTGTCGCAAGCAACACAATCCGTCACTTATTTACTCGGAGTGATTCAGTAGAAGTGTCGGTCAAGTGCAACCCGTCTAGCAAGCTACTCCAGGGAACAATTGACAGCTTCAAGATGAGTGGTAGCGGCTTAGTAATTCGCAAGCAATTTCGTACCGAAGAAATGTCGTTTGAAACTGATGCTGTGGCAATAGATTTTGGTTCGGCAGTTCAAGGAAAAATAGCCCTTAAGCAGCCTACTCAGGCGATCGCTCAAGTAAAGTTATCTCAGGCTGATATTAACAAGTCTTTTGAAGCTGATCTAGTTAGAAAGCGTTTAGAAAATCTGACTCCTGACGGCTTAACCGCAATATCTGGTGGTGAACCTGTTTCCTTTACCGACATTGAAGTGCAGCTACTACCCGAAAATAGGGTTAAATTATCGGCTAAAGCTAGTTGGAATGATACAGTTATCCCCGTTAGCCTCAGCTGTGTTTTGGGTATCGGTAAGCGCAGAAGAGTCAAATTTGATGAAGTTCAGTTTGAGTCAGAAGGTATCTCCTCTGAACTACAGAACACTTCTAAAGATTTAACTATCGCTTTAGGAAAAATCCTTAACGAAATGGTGGATTTAGACAAATTTAACCTTGATGGTGTGAAATTGCGTCTTAATCGCTTACAAACTCAAGGAAATGTCCTATTATTTAGCGGTTACGCTCAGATAGAGCGAGTACCACAGACAGGCTGATATCATTAATGCAGGTAATGCGATCATCAGAACAGTACAAAACTCATACTTAGTCTAGAAGAGCCAAGAAAATTAGCATCGATAATTCTTTAACTAAGTAAACTAATGTATCATTTTCACCCTCTTAAAAGAGAAAGTGATATATTAGTAATTGAAGTCGTAGAGGCTTTCCTGACAGAGATTACAGGTTTATCTCAATTCAATTAAGGAGGCTAAAAAATCTGTTTCATCTAACATCTGTCTCGTTCAATAGTAACAGTAACACTCAACTAAAAAGCTGATATTTTCTCGATTGGAAATAAGGGAGATAACTCACTGAATAGTTTTATTATTCTGTAGGACTCCAAATTGAGTAAATTATAAGAGAAAGTCTCTCGGTGATTTTAGCTTGGGTGTTATTGTTTTGAGAAGAATACCCAGCTACTTCACTATATTTTCACTATATTAACTTAAAAGCGATTATGCGTCCCGCAGCCTACGGATCGTAAAAAAAACAGTTAGCTCAAAAATGTCTTAAAAGCTAATAGCTTGAAACTAGTTAATAAAAAACACACAGTCTTAACTTGTCACGAATGGTTATTCATAAATAGATCCCAAGGAAAATGACCGTAGACTCCAGCAACCAGGTCATCTTCACTTTGACAAGAAACAAGAACGCCTCGATATTCCTGTGTATACTTATTTAAGTAATAGGACATTTTCTGAGTATTAAATTTTAGATAAACTGGTTCAGAACTCTGATCAAGGTTGTCTTTTTCCAAATTACTTTGATGCTCGGAAATACTTGGGTTCCCCGAACTTATTCCACGCGCATGTTGATAACCTAAAGCTATCAGATAGCTAGCTACAGCAGCAAAGGCTTGTTGAGAATTATCAGCGCAAATCCCCAAATTGATTGACGATGATAAACTTGTTACTAATAATAAACTGTTTCGGAGTTCTTCTAATTCTATTAACGGTTCAGTATCTTTTACTTGGACACAATCGTATGAATTTAAAATTTTCAAAGCTTGATCTAGAGTTAATTTATTCGGTTGTGATGCAGACATAGTGGCGTTTTGGAGTTAGCTTCTTGTCTCAATCTATTTGTATGAGATGATTGTACATCTTTATTCAGGGTAAGCTCATCTATAAATTTATCTGAGACTTCTCTTCAAGAACAATATTCATAATCTGCGTATTATCGCTAAAAATACTTTTAATCATCAAAGAGGGATAATAATTGTAGTGACATCCTCCCGCGATTTATCGCGGGCTTCCTACACTCACGAGTAGGCATTCCTGCACCGCGCCACTTACCTAGAATCATGACAGCTATCATAATTCCCCGACAGATCGACTTTACAGGCACGACGAGCGCATTCCCTTGCGCCTGGCGGCGACGCGGGGTCGCTCGTCAATTTCTTTCCCCCAGAGCCCCTGGGTACTAACGTATTAGAGAATACTCATACATCTATATACGCTCTTGATTTTACCGACAAGACTCTCTTACCGAACCCCATATTCCAAATTTTCTAGGTGCGCTATTTCTACGAAGTTACAGCAATTTATAGCTAGATTTTACGTACAAAAGTATTATACTACGCTTATAAGTGCTGCTATATAAAGATTTTACGTCTAAACTGTTAAATTCCCTCTCATCCCTCCGATAAATCGGGGGACTACATGCGTGCAAGCCCTTTGTCGCTCACAAAGTTAAAAAAATTAGCTACGGACTTTACTATCAATATTATAGTCGTGACACTTTTAAAAGCTTAGATGGAAAAAGAAATAATATTAGCAAGATACTCATCAGGGGAAAGAGATTTTGCTCGGACAAACCTACGAGAAGCTGAATTAATCAAACTAAATCTCAGTGGTGTTGATTTAACCGCAGCGGATTTGCGTCAAGCGAGACTAGGTAAATCTAATTTAGCTAATGCTATTTTACGGCAAGCAGATTTGAGTGAATCGATACTTTGGGGTACAGATTTAAGTTACGCAAACTTATCTCAAGCCACCCTAAGAGAGGTAGATTTGAGCAGTGCAATTCTAACTAAAGCCAATTTAGAGAAGACTAATTTAGTTAAAGCTATTTTAGAAGGAGCTAATTTAAGCAGCGCAAAACTGTGTCATGCTCTCATGATTGAAGTAGACTTTTACCCCACTTCTGACCATCGCACTAATCTCAGTCATGCTAATTTAGACCATGCAGATTTAAGTTATAGCAACCTTAGCATGGCTTTACTGTATCGAGCGAAAGTTAGATGGAGCTAAGTTATGTCGTGCTAATCTTGGCATAAGTAGAGGCGAGAATATATTGGCTACCGATTTAACTGAAGCTAGCTTGAGAAATGCAGATTTGAGCTATGCCAATCTGACTGGTGCTATATTGCAACAAGCTGATTTAACAGGAGCGGATTTGACGGGGACAATATTAACTAATGCCGTTTTAAATAATGTCATTATGCCCGATGGTAATATTTACAGTGGTGCAAACCACTAATTTAATTGTCAGATTTTCAGGGTCATATTTTGAATTATTTTTAATTTTTGGCGATTACAGTCTTTTTACTCAAAATTATGACCTATTCATAGCTTATAAAGCCAGCTTAGAAGTTGTTTGGTCTTGATTTGTGTTTAAGTCCAGTTAAGCGTACTTAACCAGAACACCTGGTTCTTTCTGAATTGGGAGAATATCTACAATATCTGTCTGAGAACAATATTTAAGATCATCGTCTCCATCTAATCGAAGCAGCCGTTGTCCATGGCTGCATTGACTGAATACATTGAGAAGATTGTCTTTCCACTGCTCATAAAGAGCGATCGCCCCAATTACCTCATCATTACCAAATAAGTCTATTAAAGAGCTATCACTTTGCTGCAAAAGCGACTGAGCGATCGCTCCTGCACAGGCAGTATCTTCGACGGAATAATCTCCTTCCCATCCTGAACCCACCATCCAAACTGTTTCGGGTTGAGTTGACAAGATATAGTTAACCGCCGCTTGGCGATTTATCTGGGCAGCAGTAATCACCTGGGGGGATTGAGCAACTCTTTGTAAAGCGCGAGTCCCGTTAGTGGTAGTTAGAAATAACCGTTTACCTTTAACAACTTGAGGAGTACAGGCAAGAGGGGAATTACCTAAATCAAAGCCTTCTACCTTCACCCCACCTCGCTCCCCTGCGCGAAGACGCTTGTCTACTGACCAAGATTCTGATTGACGCATCAATTCGTCTATGTTACTAAATGCTTGGACAGCTTCTGCTCCTGCATCCAGAGCAGTGGCAATTGTCGTAGTTGCCCGTAAAACGTCAATAACTACCGCACAATCTGGTAGATGGTCAGTGGGAGTGAGCTCAGGAGTATGATAAACGAATAATTTCACGCTAGTACAACTAGTTAGATCCAGTCAACAAATAAAAACTTACGCAATTATACGTTATTTATCTTCTTTAATTTTATTATCTGTTGTATATAGTAT
>JAAUYH010068708.1_pt1 | contig 10239 bp, 7 predicted proteins | sample 7278061 | NCBI WGS metagenome assembly JAAUYH01 (sample SAMN14350203, study PRJNA611818) | marine sediment metagenome | isolation source: surface marine sediment (0.6m) | place: French Polynesia: Moorea | collected 2018-08 | reverse complement strand
GTTTCTATCCACAGTAAAGCTTGAAATGACATCTTCTAGATCGCAATGCAGTACGTATCAACTTGCCCGAGTGTGCAAGACAGCGTTCTACCAATAGATCTAGGCGTCCCCTGTACTGTATTACAGCGAGTCGAGTATCTAATGAGACCATGCACTCTTCATATCAGAGCAATTGAGAACTGTTAGAAGCAAGGTAATGGATCTTCAGCCTACGATTCCTGGTGTCACTGTGCATCCTGAAAAGGTTGATGACTTTGAAGATTGGATTGCGCAGGTGAAATTCATGGCGATCGATTCATCTTCTGAAACGAAGCGAGTAATTGCTGATTCCGTCGGACAAACTGTTGCTGTTGACAATGCGCATGTATTTGTGCAAAATGCGTTGAAACTGTTCGCGTATTCGCAGTGTGATGCCTTTCAAAACCGAATCTGCTGGGGTGCATGTCAAGGAGTTCACATTGATTTATTAATACAGGCTATCCATGAAGGTCCTGAGCCGAGCCTGCTGAACAAAGCATTCACATGTTACGGTGAAAAGCTAATCTGTGGCGTCATTGAATCGAAAATAAATCGTCCAGACTAGCTGAAACCCGGACCGTTCAGAATTACTTCCTACTTGTACCGTATGTCCAAAGACGAAGATGCGTTTTTGGATGGAAGTGGGACGAAATTGGATGCTCAAACTCTTGGCGTCGGTGTGACTGCAACATTATTTGGGCACGAAGCTATTCCTGAGCTCTTACTTTCTTCTCCTGGAGCACTGCTTTTATCCAAGTTTCTTCGTTCTATCGTTGTTTGCAACTTTGGCTTAGAAGTGTCGAAGACCAAGTGGTACGAAGCTTACTGTCAAACCTTCCAGGTTGGCATGTTATTGGGACAAATTTTATCACTCACTCTGCAACATTGGAAAATACCGTTGCAACAACTGGAAGGCGACATGAATGAGGTTTGGAGTTGGCTAGACGGTTCTTTCTCAGGAAAAGATCACGAGCTTGCTGTTCATGTTGCGAACGCGTTCTGCTCCACGCCCTTGCATGATGACACCAATGAAGTCTCACTGATGGGTGTTTGCCGTCAGCTCGACGAACGGCCGTATGGTTTTGATAATTTGCACAAGAAGATCGACTGGAAGATCACACAAAGAAAGTTTTTCATGTCAATCCTAGCCTGCGGAACGGATTGTGCAGGGTCTTGGGGCACCCTCCGATATCACTTCGATGTGCTTTATTCTTACTTAGTCGAAGAAGAAGCGTTAGTTCGAACAGAACCTGGATTTGATGCATCACAATACCTTGAGCAAATGAAAAGTGCCTTGGTTGAATATGAAGAAGATGGGTTCTTAGAACCACAGTTTCGTCGACTTTCAGAGCACCTAGCGGGTGAAAACCTTACGAAACACAATCTCCCGAGGGACATGCGCGTTGCACACATGAGTTTGGAAGCACGAAATTCTGAAACTATTGACTTAGCTAGGGAACCAAAGCATCTTATACGTATGGATGGACTACGTGCTATGCTTGTTGTTGAGGAAGGGAGAAAGTTGGTGCTGAAGGGTCGTGATGCTGCGAGCTTGGCGCACCAGTTTCTTTCCGGCATTCAAACCGTGACTGTCCTGGGATTTGGCCTGGCCCGTCGTGCTACTCAAGTTGGCCCTCTACTTACCGGTTCATTAGTAGGAAATCTAGCCTTCAGTGGTGCGTTCGGACCTGGAGCCGGACTGTGGCTACTTGGGCATATACTGTACGGCGACGTCAAAGTTTCACGTGACAGCGAAAACAGATTTATAAAATCTCTCGCTAGAAATGATGAAGGACTGCGAATCAATGGGGACATCGATGCTCAAATCATGGCATCGATTCACGCTGTCACCGATGGGAAGAACGAAGTGTACCTGTGCTTATCTCGTAATCGCATATACAAGGTTCGCCGCAAATTCCACTTATCGTCGGCCTCACCTTGTGATGGTGTGGACGTGAAAAACATGATGGGATGCTCAATTGCGCCGCGTCGTGGTTTGTGTTAGTACTGTACTGCTCTACTTGGCTTGTAAATGTCTTACAGCATGAGGTTAGTGAAACGTGTTCCTACACTAATCCATACCTTCTCATCCTTCAATAGACCGCTGCGAGTAACTTGAACGTCTCAATTTTCTTCCATAACAAATGCACTTTTCGAGTAAATTTTCATGTCGGCTTCTAACTGTGTACGGTGGTGAAACATCCCAACTTCAATGGTTTGGCCATAAGCACCGTATCGCGTTCTCTTGGATACTTCTAAACCGAAGTTGAAAATACCAAAACTAGGAATCGACTCGGATAAAATCGGTGTTCCCGGAGAAGCAAGTAGCAGCTCATGAATAGTTTAGTGAAAAAACAATGCAGTAACTCTAACGCTAGGAGTTTCAGCCTACCATTTCGCACCGCTTTTGCTCAAAAATAGATCTTCGTCTTCCGAAATATGCCACAATCTAGAAGTAATTGACCTGGGTCCTGGTTTATACCAATCTGGACGATTTGTTTTAACGCCAATGACTAGTTCCTTACTGTAGCATTTTATCGCTTTGTTCAGAAGGTCCCGTTCAGGAGCTGCACGGATAGTTCGCATTCGAAATCAGAGCGAACCTCGTAACACGAATTCAAACAAATTCGATTATGGGAAACGTCGCACTGAGTATTCGTGAACGCTTTCATCGTATTTTCTACGAGTGAACTCCTACTTTCAACAGCAGCAGTTTGTCCGATGCAGTCGAAATGACGCATTCTACTGATATACCGTGCTTAAATAGCAGTCTTCCTCTTGAAAACAGTAGAAGCACACATGGTATGAAATCCGAGAAAATTCTTCCTCATGTATATTCTAAAACCATGTCCTTTTTTCAAATAGCAGGAAATTTGCTTTTAGTTAATTTCGAGAATAAACCTATTTTGCTCCCAAGACTTTACTATAATTAGTTTCTTGTCCCGTTGCCCCTCGGCCCAAAACGTGACACCTATTCTTGTACATGCTACCTGACTACAACAGTTATGCGAAACAAACTGTTTTTCACTCTCTACTCTTACCAGGCTGCAAGTACTAGCTAGATTATGGAGACACAGTCTTTGGTTTCCGGAAAAACTACACATCCCGAAAAAGTTGGCGACTTTGAAGATTGGATTACCCGAGTTAGGTTCAAGTCAATCGATTCATCTTCAGAAACGAAGAGGTTTCTTTTTGACTCAGCAGCGCAAACTGTTGCTGTCGGAAGTTGTGGTTCGTTTATTGAAATACGTTGAAAGCCTTTGCATACACTCAGTGTGGCAGCTTCGAAAATCGGCGGAAATCGTGGCCTCGATACACGCGGCCACTGATGGGAAGAAGGCAGTGTTGCTGTGTTTGTCTCGTAAACACATATTTAGAATCAACCGCAAATCCAACTTATTGTCGGCATCACCTTGCGACGATGTGGACGTCAAGAACATGCTGGGATGTTCAATCGAGCCACGTCGTGGTTTGTATTAGTATTGCTCCGTTCAGCTTGATTTGAAAAGCATTGCACAGAATGAAATAGGTCCAATTAATTCTCAATACGGCTCAACATTTACTTGTCGACCAATATGCTTCGTGCAAGTGACTTGAGTATAATAACGAACTCCACATCAATTGTATCTTCCAAACGAATTTGTTGATACAATAGAAGATGAACTCTGCATCCTTGGGACAAAAAAGAGTTGATCTTGTAGTATGCTATTATTTTCGTCAAGTTGATACTTTTCTGCGGAACCATGTAAGGGAACTAATGACAGCTGCGCCGAAATAGTCATTTCTCCTAGAAGCTGTTTCAGAGTAATGCTTCATCCGTCAATGATATAATCAGAATCAGCACGAGTAGGAAAGTCCTCTTTTCCATGACACGGAAAGCAGGCAGGCTTATTTATTGAACATCTCAAGGTTTCATCAGAGCATTTAGTAAACATATTATCAAAAATCTTACGAAGTAGAAAAAATGAAAGATAAGTGGCTCTTGCCTCCTTCGTTGTCCTATCAAAATAGTTAATCGCGATTTTCGTGGGTAGCTTTACATCGATCTACGATAAGTCGCATAGAGAAGCGTCTCGTATAATAGTTCAATTTGGAGGAATCAATGGTATTTGAAAAGATCAACGGAAAAATATCCAAATGCATTTCTACTACTATGCTATACGAACAAGCCTGGAACCTGCAATATCTTCTGTGAAGTAAGTAGAAATGAGCTGGAAGCAATCGCGGAGTTTGAATAAGAAATAGTGCCACTTGTCATGTGGCAGCATTCACTGTAGGTTGGTAATTGTAAACGCAGCTACGTGCCACAGTCTAAACGGACGCGAGGTCCCGCAGGTCGTCAGACCAGAAGCGGGTAACCCAGAGGTGCGGCCGTCAAAATACCTCAGCGAGATATCGATAACTACGCGGACCAACACACTAGGTTCATCGACCTGCCCGATTCTCTGTGCATCATCGGCTGTTGTGCCTACCTGCACTTTTCTAACTCTACTTGCAGAGTCACTCGTCATAGCGCAATGGTTTGAGCGGGAAGGAGGAAAAATCTCTCCATGATGTACCGAGCGGTCAGACGCCTTCGACTAATGGCGGCACAGGCGGCGAAGTCTCATCTATTCCACCCATGCGGGAGGTTGCCTGTACAGAGCTACGGTGTATTCGCGGCAGGAGATCGCCTCTCTTCTACATCCTACTGCCATAGTCGCTCGTCTCTGCTTGGTAGCACATTAGACGAGCGGCGAGTTGTCTGCACTACTTGAACGCCGCAGCCTATCTGGTACTGCTCTATGCTAGAGATGAGCGGCAGGTTTCCGCTCTATTTCTACCTCTGCACCTCCTGCAAGCGGCGCGGCATTCGACGATAATAATTCGAACAGCGAGCCGAACAGGCCTTGCTATTAAAGACAGTCAAAAAGTCAATGCACTATCGAAAGATGAACGGAGTACCAAGAAAGTCCGAATGTGTAGAAAAATTGAATCCTTGATCTGTTTTTAGTGAACACATGATTACAAACAATTTGAACTGTTTTTGACAAAGGACTATTATTTACGAAAACAAACTCGACATAAACAAGCTAGATCTACTGATAGATACTGCATATTTGTGCCGATAAGTTCTATGTGTATCGCAAAAAAATAATTTTCATTTCTTCTTGGCTCCTTTAGTAAGTGATAAATCATAGTCAAGCATCCATTTGTTTGAGAACAGATGCATTTTAGGAGCTGAAGAGATCTTTCAAGAAACCATTCCGGCAATGAAATGGAAATTCCTTTTGCACTGCAGTAGGTACAGTGTATTTTCCTAATTCAAAAAATATTATCACATTGAAATAAAAGAACTATGAAAACTGCCTCGCGGAGGACTAAAGAAAGATTTTACTGGAAGAAACTTGACATCACACCAAAAAAAGAGGTCAATAGGAAAAGGTTTGCTTGATTTAAGAGAAGCTGCTGTACATATCCTTCGCAATACAGTGTTATCAATCTCCTCGGTTTGCAATTTGACAAAATGTTTAAGACAGAGAAAAAGTAAAGTGATATTGCATGTCGAATAGAAAATTTCTATTACGCAATGTATTGTACTACGTCCGTTTCTTTCTTATAACCACATCTCTAATTAAGGAACTTCAATACAAGGGCTTATTTCTCCAAAAACGGGGAGCAGCGGCGATGCGAGTCTTGTATTTACAGAAGCCTAAAGCATAGGGTAAGAAGTTAATATCATTGAATTATCGTGATCTGGAAAACAACTGAGCCCGTAGCAGTTTAATAATATTCCTTAAGTAGTAAATGTGGCTATCGACAAAGGGACGGAGGCAGTAGTACATCAGACATGCCTTGCAAGCGATTCCTATTCCTAATTCTTCCTTAGCGCACAAACATTTTTAGTGCACTAGCATTTTCAGTGTGCTTATGCTTTTATTGCACTCTCCGTTACGCACCGCTCGCCAAACCATTCTACTGTATTGAAAATATCCAACCGACGTACTGTGAATCAAGCCCATACTAACTTACTACATTGCTTTCTCAGATTCTTTTCGTGACCAGTATGATCGTTTTTCATGATTCTTTGCTATCCATCATCTTAAATTGCTCATTGTAATTACTCCTAGAATATGCAATGTTTTTCAATAAAAACCTGAGCAGAAGTTGGAAATAACTTGTTCGTCTATAGAAATTTGTAGGTGGCTTCCTCGGAATAAATTACTTCGGCACTGAACAAGCGAGAATAAATAACTCCCCATAATCTTTAGAACAAAGCAAATAAGAATTATTTCGAATATAAGGCAGAAAGGAATGCTTCAAGAATCAGACAGTTTTAACCGTATCTGTTTTCTGGCACCTCGAAAATATTGTGATTTATTCAATTTTTGTCCTAATCTCAGATTCTGATCAGCACTGATATCATGCCAATAGTATTTGCCGCTTGCTTTCGCTGCTCAGAAGCCCCTAGAAGCTTCAAAATTTGGAACTCAAACACTTTTATCTAGCTAAGGTAGGTTGAATAACTCGTTGAATAATTTCAGGTTTACTTGATTGCATAATTAGGCAAAGTATCTGTGAAGAATAAATTATTCTTGCTACGGTCGTTCTCCAGGTAAATAACGCGGATGAATAATTCTTAAATATGGAAAATGCACTATATTTTTGACAATCTTTGGATCAATGAGCTGTCCCCACTACACCTGAAATCCTTAGATATATTAGAGTGTCAAAAGTGAATAAGATGAGATGGGTTCATATGCTATTGTACCAGCCTCCTCGTGTAAAAAGGCTGACAATAACTGCACTACAAAAAGCATGCTGCAGAACCTGTAAAATATAGTGAATGGCGCGTAGAAAGGTGTTTGAAAAAGGACTGAAAAAATTGAACCAGGACTCTTTCGAAATAATAAAAGTGTGAATTTATTGGTAATTAAAAAATTGTATGGTTCTTTCGCAGAACACCTGCGCAGAGGAGAGGATCGCGGGGAAATCCATTCAAAGTGTTCTACAGGTTTATAGATTGCGGCTCCGCTTCCAGACACCACCTTCCGCATCTCAGAACAGATTTTACATCTTGTCGATGAAATGTCCGATAACAATAGAGATTTTGCCATGAACTCACCATCGTCGCCTTCGAACAAGATTTTTCTTCCTGAAACTGTACTGTTGACCGGTTATTAAGGGAAATATTACGAAGGCACTCAGCTATTTTTGGAAGAACTGGTGTTTGAAATATTTCACTCGAGCGTCTAAAAGATCCACTTCCTAATGCTGCATCCCTAACAGATCACAGTCGTCTTTGTAGCTTCATTCCTAAACGAATATAGCCTTGCGGCATTGCAAAAATGGCTTACTCTTATTTCAGGTACAGCTGTCATTCGGTTCATATGTGCTCATCGCTTTCCGAACCGTCATGGATTCGAAGGAAGATCCGAGGTTCAGTTGCTACAAATACAGAACTTGTACCGTTATCGAACCCTCAACCGCACATTCAATAATAATGAAGCACTGGACAATGCACTAATAACTATTTTACTTTTCGTACTGATGGTTTCGTTGAAGACATCGTCATCTGGGTCATCTGCATGAAGCTGCGTCTCAGTTCCCGCACGTCTTGCCAAAATTCCTGTAGGCAAGCATTAATTGATTGTCTCTGATCTTGATGCGATAACAGGATATCTTCAAGTAATAATTTCTGGAGAAAAATTCACGGAACAATCTGCATATAGTATCAGCTTTCTCCTAGACAAGGAAGTAACTGTGTATGTCCTGCTGTCCGATAATGCAACCACATTGGCTCGTAACTTGCTGCGGAATTTTGCCATACGCCGTATCGTTATATGGGTTACTCCAACTATTTTACCAGAAGAGTATTTGAAATCCTTCTCATTTTTTGCTGAATGCTCCGGAAGTGAATAACTTAGAACAAAGTTCTTCCAAAAGTAATATTATTCGTGCGAATTCATGGATCAGCGAAATCATGTAAGCGATACTGAGCTCGCGTACAAATATAACCGGCTCGCAGCTCTATCAATTTAACGACAAAGGGACTGGATCGAAATTCGTGACATTTGCTCTCAGAAAGAAAAAGATACTAATCGGGGAAGGCAAAGGCACATAGTTTTCGGTCTTATTTATCCATTTTTACAGCAGGTACGGTGTATGTTTACACCCTACTTTGCATTGTCTTGAATTCTCAACTTGAATGTCGTCGGAGCTGCTCCAAGCGCTCGAAAGGAACCATTGAGGCCGAATTCTAACAGGTCCGCCTCGGAGAAGTAACCTAATTTCAAGTAAGAGACGGCAACTGTGAAGAAAATATCGGTAAGAAAAATGCGTAGAGGGTATAACATGCCATCCATCGCCTCTATCATAAAATTCCTGAGTGACAGCAATCTGCTTGTTGAATCGATGTTTCATATCCGCATGAGCTGCTAGATTTCAAACGGTCATTACTTTTCGGGACTGATGTTTGTGTGAACTACCCCTATGCTAGCATATTCACAGCGTTGCAGGAACAGGTATACAGGTATGTTAGCATGTATCAAAATTCTATCAAATGTATGTGGTATGGCATATTAGACTGCAGAAGACTAGATAAATTGGATTCAGATCGCTTAGATTGCCCAATACCTAAGCTTCTACAGCATTGATGTTTCGCGAACAAGAAGAGATCACCACATTCGAAACTGAGATCCATCATAGTACTCTAGTTTTTCTTTATTTAACTAGTATTTCTATCTCCTAATGAGAAATGATATGAATAAAAGTTGAAAATTTGCTAAAAAGAGCCGTCAGGATACATCGAATGATTTATTTTCAGTTTTGAAATCCAAAAATATAAATTTTTTTCCGGGCCAGCAACTTTTGTCTCTATTTCGATATCAAAAGCATCCAGATTTATTTGAGTCCGTTTTCAGCCGAGAATAAATATCCTTCTGAGAATGAAAAAAATCAAATACTGCATTTCTCATAATTTTTCTTCCTTCTTCATTACTACTATTTCAAATTAAAACGGATCACCAAAATGCCCTAATTTCGCGACAAGATCTTCGAGATAATTTTTAGGCCTCATTAATGTATTATAATATGGATTAGGCATGCACGCAAAAACGCATTTTGGAAAATATTTTACGTCAACAAATGACGAAATAAAGTAAATTGACACGCTTTTTTTCTATCTATTCCTTTCATGGCCCACAATCAAATTGAAAACGGCGATCTGCTAGAATTCCAACCGACATTGCCTGTTTATTTAAGTTTTGACCTATTTCTTACAGTCAAGAAATTCTCTCATGTAAAATAGAATAAATTGATTTGCACTAGAATTAATTAGAATCCATGATTTTCGCATAATGTAGAACAGAAAGCGAAAAATTAGTAAAATTTTTTACTGTAAACATTTGACGGCCTCTACTGCGTGTTTTTCATCACAATGAAATTCTAGATTTTCTAGCGGGACATTATGCTAATAATTACACGAATTGTACTCAACTATCGCATAGCCGATCGAATAAAACGAATTATTTCGTGAAATAACTGAGAAATCGAAAAGAAAATGGATCTTAAGAGTGACAAAAATTAAATAGACACCAGTGGGAAATCAACTTTTACGAAACAAAGTTATTAAACTCGAAACAACAGTTTTGAAACTTGGGAGATGTTTTTCTATGTATTCCAGCAACAAATAGCACTATTTATATAATCTGCTTTGTAAGCAAACAAACGTACTCGAGGTAAATTAGACTGATCCAAAATTTGGCTCAAGGTAGTTCGAACTGTAGTAGAATAAAAGTTTTACTGCGCTCCAAATTTATGTATATCTCAAGAATGCAATACAGGCAATCATTAATTGCTTTCGCTTCTTAAACTCGGTGTTTTATTCGATAGCTTCACGCAAGAACTGTTCCAACTCAATCCTTAGATTCCTGGCAACTGGATCGTGAACTACCGCAGCAATGGCCGGCATGATAGTTTGGATAAGGTCCTCTCTTACTCCTTTACCAGCATGCACGAACACAGATCCATCAATAAATAGTCTCGAAAAGACATCCTGCAGTTTCGTTTTCAGTTGAACATATCCGTTAATATGAATTTCGTCATAGCTTACAAAAACTGCCGCCAAAACACTTGCAGTATCCTTACAATTCACCTTTTCAAGTAATGTTGTGCTCAATGAATTTCGTTAGCATCGTACTAGATCTGCTCGAGCTCTTTCTAGATTCATATCTTGCATTC
>JAAUYH010027741.1_pt1 | contig 10239 bp, 8 predicted proteins | sample 7278061 | NCBI WGS metagenome assembly JAAUYH01 (sample SAMN14350203, study PRJNA611818) | marine sediment metagenome | isolation source: surface marine sediment (0.6m) | place: French Polynesia: Moorea | collected 2018-08 | reverse complement strand
TTGATGCGCCCGACTACCACACCGGGAATGGGTGGCAGGGCGCAGTCAAGCTGCGCACCCAGGTGCCCGGGCCGGGCAATCTCGACAGACCGATGCAAGTCTATGGAAATACCTGGATCAATCTGCGGAGCGCCGCCAACGACCCGGGAGACAGTTGGGTGTCGGTGAACGATACATCGGGCTTTTTCAATGTCACCGACGAGAACAACATTCTCTATGCGCCCAACCTCGATACGCCGGTGAATTCAAGCCTGCCCCTTGGCCTGTCCCAAGCCATCTCGGATGTCGTGCCACGCTACAAGGGTGTGCAGTACTATCCAGACGCATGGACCGCTGCCGCCTCTGGTGGCAACGTGCCAAATGGCGGGTCGGTCTCTTTCACCTATCCGGCGGGCACCAATCAGGCCTATTGGCAATCGCGCCCGGGAACAGACACGCTGGATGTGTTCCGGGACGGCAACGCCATTGGTGGCAATAACTACTATGCCGAAGATGGCACCATTTCCGTTGCCTTCACTGGCTCTGCCATTGTGGTGACCAACACATCCGGTGCAACCTGGACGCGCACGGCCAAACAACTGAAGCTGGATTTCAAATCTGCGCTGCCGACAATCACGGACCAGTATGACCAAAGCAGCCTGCCGGTTCCGTTGCCCAGGCCGACCACAGCGATCGGCAGCGGATTGGGTCTGCTTCCCTATGATGATTTCGAAGCGATCGAGCGGACAGGGACAACCTCGGGGGCGTTGAACCTCTGATCCTTAGTTCAGAAGATGCGCGCGTTCGGCCTCGATTTCTGCCACCGCACGCGCGCGCCCCACACACAACGCCCGGCGCTGATAGCGGCGGATGAAGGCCCGCAGCTCGGGATCATCCAATTGCCGCGCTCCGCGCAGCATGGCCCCGAAATAACCATGCAACATTGAGAGGCCACCAAGAACATACGGGGGTTCGATCGAGCGATAGATGGCCGTGGCGGTGAAATAGACCGGGTCGGTGCCCATGAAATACTGGCCAAAACCATGGCGCCGCTTGCCGGTATAGATCGACGTCTGGGACGACCCCATGGGGCGCAGATGTTCGAATCTGAGGTCCGGCTCATCCCAGGAAACTGCCCGCCAGCCCAGCGACCGCGCCTTGTGACAGTCGATCGCGTCCCACATGACTTCGCGCACCAACCCACCGATCGCCTCGAAACAGATCCGCCGCCAGAGCTTGGTCATGCCAACCGACATGTCATCGCTCTTTTTTTCCGACACGAGCTGCCCGCCCCGACGGATATAGGGTTTGCCGGAACAGGTGCCGATGCGGGGATCCTCAACCATCCGAGCGATCAGAATTTCGAAGTAGCGCGGCGGCAGGTCAAGATCGAGATCGAGCTTGCCGAGGCAATCATAGTCCTCGATGGAAACTGTCTCTAAACCGGCATAAAATGCCTCAATGACGCCCGGACCAACGGCCCTGTGGCCGCGGTCCGGCTTTGGAACCACCCGAATCCAGTCATGTTTTTCGGTGTATTCTGCAAGAATCTGCGGGGTCTCGTCCGTGGAGCCATCGTCCACGATAATCCAAAGCGCCGGACGCAGAGTTTGGGCCACCATGCTATCCAGCGTGCGGCGCATATAGGCCGCTTCATTACGGCAAGGGGAAACAATTAACGTTTGCATTGGCAAGGCAGCCGATCCCATTCAGCAACCTTTCCCTCGCCGAAGCCCTGCTTTGATGCAAGGCTCGCAAGTCCAAAAAAGCCTGTTGTTGCGCGTTTGCGCCCTGCGGTCAGGCCAGAGCGCGCAATCCGGTTGCCGTCGTTCCTGTCAACCAGACGCGGCGCGCCTGAACCGGAAAGGCATGTCCGGGATGCACGGTAACATCGGCAATTGATCCATCCAGCGTGGTCATCCGCACCGTGCCTGGCGTTGCCACATTGATGGCCGTGGTCACATGGGCAAGATCGACATTGTCGTTGGGAGTGATGTCGAAAATCTTGATGGCCGGCTCGGTCGGGCGGCGATGGCGGGGGGATGCGTTGGACATTGATATCTCCTCGTGAATGCACCCGCTTGATAGGCGCCCGCACCCTGACATCCGGTCAACAGGGCGTGCGCAGGCCGAACCTGTTCGGCAACATTTTAACTCTTGGCTAACCATACTGTCCCTACACCGGCATCGGGGTGAGCAGAAATGCAAGGAAATGCGCATGGCACCCTTCCCGCTTCGCCCGCTTGACCGATCCGTGCTCGAACTGGGCTTTCTTTCCCAGCACAACCCATTTGACCGACGCAGTTTCTCGGGAACAGCCTTCTTCAGCGCCCGCGCGCTTGCGGACCAGCCGGGCGTCAACCTGCGCATCCTTGGCCCGCACCGACCACCAAATATGCTGGATCGGGTCCTGAAGCGAAAGCCCCCAGAATTCACAGCCGATGAGATCGATATCGAAGGGCTTGATGCGGTGATCGGGCTGGTTGCGACGCCGTTGCTCGACCGCTTGACCGATCTTCATCCGGATGTGCCCGCCCTACATGTGACGGATGCAACGCCCGCCTTTCTGAGCGAGGCCTATGGCTGGCGCATTTCAGCTCAAACCGCCGCCACGGAAACCCGTGTCGTCCGGAAGGCGGCACGGGTGGTGTATTCGTCCTACAAGATCGCCGAACGGTCGGCTGCGGATCTGGGATTGCCCGGGCTACGCGCTGATACAGCACCTTTCGGAGTAAACTTCGAACATCTGCCAGAGACATGCCCAACGAAACCATCGCTGGACCGGCTGAACCTGCTCTTTGTCGGCCTCGACTGGGAGCGCAAGGGCGGGGACATTGCCGTCGCCGCGCTGGATCAACTGATCGCGCAAGGCAACGATGCTCGCCTGACCATTGTCGGGCGATGCCCCGAACGCCACCGCGGACATCCGCAAATCGTGAATATGGGATTCCTGAACAAAAACCGTCCCAAAGATGCCGATTTGCTATCGCGCCTTTATCGGCAATCGCATCTGTTACTGTTGCCCTCTCGTGCCGATTGCACACCGATGGTGATTTCCGAGGCGATGGCGCATGGCACACCGGTCCTGGCCAGCGACACAGGCGGCGTCGCCTCGCAGGTCGGTGCCCCCGGCACCGGCCGCCTGCTGCCGCTTTTCTCCACGCCCGAAGACTGGGTCACTGCGATCCTCGACATCACATCAGACCCGCTGCACTACGGCTTGATGTCGGACGCGGCCTTCGATCGGGCACAAAACACGCTCTCCTGGCGTAGTTGGGCCGACAGTATCGAACACCTTGTCCGGCAAACTCTGGTCGAAACTGCGGCCAGACCTGCGATGCGCGCCTGAATGTTCCCGGACCCCGTCAGGGTGTCCGGAAAAAGGTGATATTCGGAACACGCAACGGCGCAATTCGCAAAGCCGACCGGTTGGTTTGTCACAGCCATCTCGAGTATGCATGCTGCATGCCTCGTAGAATGAGTATTGCCGGATGACTGCGACGTCCCAGATGGGCCCTGAACACACGCCTGCCGAGGCCGGAATTCCTTTGGTCGTCGATCTGGATGGAACGCTTTCGCGCACCGATACGTTGCACGAAATGCTGCTGAGACTTGTCTCTAAGACGCCCATGGCCTTGTTCCAGATTCCGGGCTGGCTTTCTGAAGGACGGGCGGGCTTCAAAGCACGTATTGCCGATCGCACTCTGGTTGACCCCGCCGAACTGCCTCTGAACGAAACAGTAATCGAAACCGTCCGTGCCGCGCGCGAGGCCGGGCGCAGAACCGCCTTGGTCTCGGCCGCAGATCACCGGCAGGTGACCGCAACGGCCGAAGCCACCGGCCTCTTTGACGAGGCCTATGGCTCGGCCGAGGGCCGCAACCTGAAAGGCGCCTCCAAGGCCACCTTTCTGTCCGAGCATTTCGGGCCGAAAAAATTTGACTACATCGGGGATTCCCGCGCGGATCTGCCAGTTTGGGATGCGGCTCGGAAAGCCATAACAGTGCAGGCCAGTCCAAGCCTGCGTCAAGCGGCGGAAAACGCCAATTCGAACATATCTCATCTCGATCCACCCACCGGGCGGGACCGGGCGATGCTGCGGGCGCTCAGACCCCACCAATGGTCGAAGAACGGACTGCTTTTCCTGCCCATGCTTGCGGCGCATGATCCATCCAAGCTTCTGCCTGTCCTGCTGGGCTTCGCCGCGTTCTGCCTGACGGCATCGGCTGTCTATGTGATCAATGATCTGCTGGATCTTTCGGCCGACCGCGCCCATCCACGCAAATCCAAACGCCCCTTCGCGGCTGGGGAGCTCTCGGCAAAGACCGGAGCGATCATGGCGGCCAGCCTGCTTCTGTCCGCCCTTTGTCTGGGCCTGTTGACCGGGAATCTGGGCTTTTTGGGAGTCCTTGGCGTTTATCTGGTGGCAACCTTTGCCTATTCCCTCTGGTTGAAGCGCAAGCTGATTGTCGATGTTCTGATGTTGGCAAGCCTTTACACGGTGCGCATCATCGCCGGTGGCGCGGCGGCCAGCGTGATCCTCTCCCCCTGGATGCTCGGATTTTCGATGTTCCTGTTCCTGGCTCTCGCTGCGGTCAAGCGGCAGGCGGAACTGACCGATCAACTGGTCTCGGGACGCGAAAGCTCGGGGCGCGCCTATCAGGTGGATGACCTGCCCATCCTCCGCGGCATGGCCATGGCGGCGGGCCACGCCGCCGTCCTGGTTCTGGCGCTTTACATCAGCTCAGAGGACGTGCAGCGGCTCTATGATCAGCCCAATGTGCTTTGGATGCTCTGTCCGCTGTTGCTCTACTGGGTGATCAGGATGATCATGAAAACCCATCGGGGGGCGATGACAGACGATCCCATCGTCTTTGCCGCTACCGATAGGATCAGTATCGGTGTCATTATTGCCTGCGCTCTCGTGGTCATCGCTGCCACTGTCTAGTCAGTCCAGAGACCTGTTCTGCCAGACGCAGGCATCTTGCGCCGCGGCACCGCTCTAGGACCGGTCATAGACATCTTCGTAGCGCACGATGTCATCTTCTCCCAGATATGCGCCCGTTTGCACCTCGATCAGATACATCGGCACCTTGCCCGGGTTGGCCATTCGGTGCTTTTCGCCGAGCGGGATATAGACGCCCTGGTTCTCGGATACGAGCTTGACCTCATCGCCGATGGTCACCTCGGCAGTGCCTGCGACCACGATCCAGTGCTCGGACCGGTGCCGGTGGCTTTGGAGCGACAAAACTCCACCCGTCTTGACCATGATCCGCTTCACCTGAAAACGGCTGTCGATACAAAGCGTCTCGTACCAGCCCCAGGGGCGGTGAAACCGAGGATAGTCATCGGCCTGGCTGCGACCGGCCCGACGCAGGGTCTCGACAACGGTTTTCACGTCCTGTGACCGGGACTTGTCGGCCACCAGAACCGCATCGCGCATCGCCACGACAACCACATCTTTCAGCCCAAGACCGACAAGCGCCATATTGCTGTCCTCGGCGCGCAAGTAGGACTCCTTGCAATCGATCGCCGTGACATCAGCCCCTGAGACGACATTCCCCGCCGCATCACGATCGGAGGCTGCCCAAAGCGCGTCCCAGGCCCCAAGATCTGTCCAGCCGCAATCCAAAGGCACTGCCACGACCCATTCGGCCTTTTCCATGATCGCATAATCCAGCGAGATCGCCCGCGCGCTCTCGAAAGCTGTCTTGCCGAGCCGGGTGAACCCAAGCTCTGACCCTTTGTCGGCAACAGCAGCGCGCACCGGGGCGATCAGATCGGGTGCATGACTTTCGAATGCGGCTATGAAATCTTTCACCCGGCCCATGAAAAGGCCCGCATTCCAAAGGTAATGCCCCGCCTCGATCATACTTTGAGCTGTCTCCAGATCGGGCTTTTCGGTGAACTTCATCACCTGCGTCGGTCCATCGGGGCGCCCCGCCAGCTGCAGATAGCCATACCCCGTTTCCGGACGATCAGGGGTCACGCCGAAGGTGACCAAAGCCCCCTCTGCGGCCGCCGCCATGCCCGATGTGATGGCGGCATGAAAAGCAGCGGTATCGGCGATCATGTGATCTGACGGCGCAATCAGCATCAAATCATCGGGTGTGTCTTCCAGCATCAGCGCGGCCGCCAGAATGGCCGGCGCCGTATCGCGCCCCACCGGCTCGACGACAACGTGGGCATCCATGCAGCCAAGCGCCTCGGCCTGTTCAACGGCCATGAAGCGGAAATCCTCGCCGGTCATGATCATGGGGGCAGCAAATTCGGAACTGGATAAACGCACCAAAGTCTCTTGATAGAGACTTTTGTCGCCCAAAAGTGGCGTGAATTGCTTCGGATAGGATTTGCGCGAGGACGGCCAGAGCCTCGTTCCCGATCCACCACAAAGAATGACCGGATGGAGTGTCATGGCGACCCCTTAACAGTTCAACGATACCTTGTTTCTGAAAACCATGTTGGCCGAACGCGAGCAAGCCATTGTCGTACAAGGGTGCCCGCCGCGTGCCTTTGGCGCATCATACCGAACGGTCGCGCAGAAAGGCGGTTGCGCTGTGGCCAACGCAGCTTAGAAAAAGGACCGTTGTTGGAGGTATGCTTGATGCGGGTCGCGGTCACTGGAGGGGCGGGGTATATTGGAAGCCACACGGTGGTCGAGCTGCTGAATGCAGATCATGATGTCCTGATCCTCGACAACTTTGCCAATGCCGAGCGCGATGTGCCCGAACGTATTGCCGCCATTTCCGGGCGGTCTCCCAGCGTCGAAGAGCTCGACATAACCAAGGCCACAGCTCTTAGCCGTGTCCTCGCAAGCTTCAAGCCCGAGGCCGTGATCCACTTCGCCGGGCTGAAAGCCGTGGGCGAGGCGGGCCAGATCCCGCTTGAATATTACCGTGTCAATGTTGCGGGCAGTGTCACGCTGTTTCAGACCATGCAAGACGTCGGCTGCGCGCGTCTGGTGTTTTCGTCCTCCGCCACCGTTTACGGCGACCCCGACCAGGTGCCCATCCCCGAGCATCATCCCCGCCGCCCGACCAACCCCTATGGCCATTCAAAGCATATGGTCGAGCAGCTGATCGAAGACTGGGGACGCGCCTGGCCCGAACTGGCTGCGGTCAGCCTGCGGTATTTCAACCCCGTGGGCGCGCATCCTTCGGCCCGGATCGGCGAAGCGCCGCAGGGCGTGCCAAACAATCTGATGCCCTATGTGTCCCAGGTGGCGGTCGGCTGGCGCGAGAAGCTTATGGTTTTCGGCAACGACTACGACACCCCGGATGGCACCGGCGTGCGCGACTATATTCATGTCATGGATCTTGCTGGCGCCCATTTGGCAGCGCTGATGTTAACGAACGATGGCGCGGGTGCGCATGCGATCAATGTCGGCACCGGGCAGGGTTACTCGGTGCTGGAAATGATCCAGGCCTTCGAGAAAGCTTCTGGGCGCGAGATCCCGTATCAAATCACCGATCGGCGACCCGGAGATATCGCCATGTCGCTTGCCGATCCCGAATTGGCGGCCACCTTGATGAACTGGCGGGCGACCCGGGCGCTCGATGACATGTGCGCCGACGCCTGGAGGTGGCAGCGAGGGCGCAACGCATGACAGGCCCGAAGATCGCCTATGTGACCGGACAATACCCGCTCGTCTCGCTGACCTTCATCCAGCGGGAAATCGCAGCTCTGCGCGACCTGGGTCTTGACGTTATCACATGCTCGATGCGTGAAACCCCGCCCGAGCAGCACCCTGGCCCAGCCGAGAGAGAGGCCGCCGCCACGACCTTCTATGTGTTGAAGCGGCTGAAACGCCCGACGACGTTTTTCGCCGCGCAACAGTCTCTATTCAAGCGGCCCGGACGGTATTTTGCCACTTTGGCACTTGCCTGGCGCACCCGCTCTCCGGGCTGGAAGGCGGCACTCTACCAGCTCATCTATTTCTTCGAAGCTACGGTCCTGGCCCGCCATCTCGAGGCAGAAGGCGTGGGCCATATCCACGCCCATTTCACAACTGGCGCGACAACCGCGGCCATGCTGACGTCAGAACTGACGGGTATTCCCTATAGCTTCACCTTGCACGGCCCGGCGGATTTCCTGGAACCCTACCGCTGGAAGATCGGCGAAAAGGCGGCGCGGGCACGTTTCGTGGCGACGATCAGCCATTATGCGCGCTCGCAACTGATGTTCTTCACACCGGCCGAACATTGGGACCGGTTGCACATCATTCATTGCGGCGTCACACCGGGTCGCTATGCCGCCAGCCCACCTGAACCGGAAAGTAACACGGACGAAACCCGCCTGATCTTTGTCGGACGGGTTGCCCCGGTAAAGGGGCTGCGTCTTCTGGTCGATGCGATGCTGCAGCTGTCCGAAGAGCTCACCGATCTCACCTTGACGATTGTCGGCGATGGCCCCGACCGGGCGCTTATAGAAGAGGCGGCCACACCTCTTGGGGATCGGGTCCGTTTTACCGGCTACCTCAGCCAGGACGCGGTCGCAGAGGAACTAAGGGCGGCCGATGCGGCAGTCCTTCCGTCTTTTGCAGAAGGTGTGCCGGTCTTCCTGATGGAAGCAATGGCCAGCGGCAAACCGGTTATCGCAACGCAAGTGGCCGGTGTTGGCGAATTGGTCATCGCCGGGGAAACGGGGCTGCTTGTTCCGCCGGGGGATACCGCCAGTCTGATCGACGCCATACGCCGCATTGCGACAGACCCGGCGCGGCGCACCGCTATGGGAAAAGCCGGGCGGCTACGGGTGGCCGATGCATTTGACATCCGCATCGAAGCGGCACGGCTCGCGACGCTCTTTATTCAGGGAAAAACACAGGATATTCGACCAGAGCCGCTTTCTTTACAAAGCCGGAGAGACGAATGAAGGTCTTCATTTTCACGCAGGATCTGTCTGCGTCCGGACAAGTCTGGATGAATGTCTTCTGGCCACATTACAACGCGATCGCGCAAAGCGCACCGACCGAAGTCATCGCCATGCCCAATTCGGTCGGTGAAGCCCGATGGCGCCGGACCGTCCGGGGCTTGTTCAAGGGGCTCGACGCCCGCAAACTTCGAAACGAAGCGCTTGCAAAAATACTGCAAGCTGACGGTCTGGTTCAGGACAGCAATGAAAAATACAGCGCGCGCACCGCGCAACGGTCGATCGAAACCATCAGAACCAAACTCGATCCGAAAGGCCCGAATATCCTGCTCGTCTGGGCCTTGCGCTACAGCGATTTGGCACGCACGGAACGACTGATGCCGATCTGGAACGCGTTCGACTATAAGGTTCTCTCGATCGTTGATAATCTCGACACCAAACATGTCCTGGACAAGATCGAAGGTCGCTTTGATCTGATCACCAGCTTCTGTGGAGATCTCGCTCAGGAATTCGCCGATGCCACGGCCATCCAAACCCTGTATTTCCCGCCGCATACGGATGTTCTGAATTTTGCCGAGCCGGGGTCTTACCGGCCGATTGATTTCTTCGTGGTTGGGCGTCGCGACCCGGAAATTCACACTCCCCTGCACCTCCATTATAACCGGCCCGGTTCCGAACGGATCTCGATCGACTATATATCGAGATCGGTCAATTTCGCGCCGCCCCGCGAAGTGGAGTTTCAACTTCTGCTTTCGGCCTATGGGCGGTCAAAAATGGCGTTCTGTTTCGAGGCCAGCGCCATCGACCGGTTCCAGAACCGATCTCCGCTCACTGAACGCTGGGTGCATTCCTGGGCCGGAGGCTGCTCGGTGATCGGCCAGCGCCCAAGCGGGGCAGGGGTCGCCCAAGCGATTGACTGGCCGGATGCGACCATCGACCTGCCGACGGACCCAGAGGCAGCACGTGAGATGACGGACAGTCTTCTGGCCGATGAAGCCGGCATGCGCAGACGACGGCTCAGAAATGTCGAGGAGGCGCTACGCCAGCACGACACGCGCCACAGGCTGGCGCGTATTCTGGATGAGCTGGATGTAAAACGTCCGGAGCCGCTTCAAGACGGGCTAAAGCGCCTTACCGAAACGGCGGACGCGCTGGCCCGCGAGCGAGAGACCGGATGAACCAAACAGGCTCCGTCACGCCCGAGGAAGCCGCCCGCACCCATTGGGACGTCATTGTCATCGGGGCCGGCATGGGAGGCGGGCTTGTCGGACGTCGCCTTGCCGAGCGGGGATGTTCGGTGCTTTTCGTTGAAAAAGGCCCGGTCGGATATCCTGCGGAAACCCAGGGTCTGAGTACGGATATGGACAATCCGATGGCACGGCAGATGCGGGGCT
>JAAUYH010218953.1_pt1 | contig 10242 bp, 11 predicted proteins | sample 7278061 | NCBI WGS metagenome assembly JAAUYH01 (sample SAMN14350203, study PRJNA611818) | marine sediment metagenome | isolation source: surface marine sediment (0.6m) | place: French Polynesia: Moorea | collected 2018-08 | reverse complement strand
ATCACCAGCTTACATAGATGAGTAAAAAACAACCTTGTCATCATTGCGAAGGAAAAGGCTATACCGAGATTCGAGATTGTGCAGGAGAGATTCAGCGCGCAGAAACTTGTTCATTCTGTTCTGGACTAGGTTATCAAGAAACAGAATCAGATGAACAACCAGAAGAATAAGTAAGCTTAGACACACCATAAGGTGATACTCTTAAAGATGGCAAATTTTAGATTCAATTAAGATTTACTCTGCCATATAAAAACATCTAAACCACCAAGTAGAAGCAAAGCATGGTAGCCACAACAGATAAAACAACCGTAGGTAAAATTACTCAAGTTATCGGTCCCGTTATCGATGCTGAATTCCCCAGTGGAAAAATGCCCCGCATTTATAATGCCTTAAGAGTAGAAAGTAAAAACGCAGCAGGACAAGATATTGCTGTAACTTGTGAAGTACAACAACTACTTGGTGATAATCAAGTTCGTGCAGTTGCTATGAGTAGCACTGACGGTATTGTACGAGGCATGGACATTAATGATACAGGAGCACCCATTAGTGTTCCTGTAGGAAAAGCTACTTTAGGTAGAATTTTTAACGTTCTTGGCGAAACTGTTGATAACAAAGGTCCTGTTAACACAGAGGAAACTTCTCCCATCCATAGAGCGGCACCTAAATTAACAGATTTAGAAACCAAACCTAAAGTATTTGAAACTGGTATCAAAGTCGTAGACTTACTTACTCCCTATCGTCAAGGTGGTAAAATTGGTCTCTTCGGTGGTGCTGGAGTTGGTAAAACCGTGATTATGATGGAACTTATCAACAATATCGCGATCCAACATGGTGGAGTATCTGTATTTGGTGGTGTAGGCGAACGTACTCGTGAAGGAAATGACCTTTACAACGAGATGATCGAGTCCAACGTTATCAACGCAGAAAACCCTGAAGAATCGAAAATTGCTCTGGTTTACGGGCAAATGAACGAACCACCTGGAGCAAGAATGCGCGTTGGCTTATCTGCTTTAACCATGGCAGAATATTTCCGCGATGTTAGTAAACAAGATGTACTTTTATTTATTGACAACATTTTCCGCTTTGTACAAGCTGGTTCAGAGGTATCCGCACTTCTTGGTCGGATGCCTTCTGCGGTAGGATATCAACCTACTCTGGGTACTGATGTTGGAGACTTACAAGAGCGGATTACTTCTACAAAAGAAGGCTCTATTACTTCTATTCAAGCAGTATACGTACCAGCCGATGACTTAACTGATCCGGCACCTGCAACTACGTTTGCTCACTTAGATGGTACTACTGTACTTTCTCGGGCGCTAGCTTCTAAAGGTATTTACCCTGCGGTAGATCCTCTAGATTCTACTAGTACTATGTTGCAACCCAGCATTGTAGGAGAAGAGCATTACGGCACTGCTCGTGCAGTTCAGTCTACTTTACAACGCTATAAAGAATTACAAGATATTATTGCCATCTTGGGTCTAGACGAACTTTCTGAAGAAGATCGTGTTGTTGTAGATCGCGCTCGTAAGATTGAGCGTTTCTTGTCTCAGCCTTTCTTTGTGGCAGAAGTATTTACTGGTTCTCCTGGTAAATATGTCAGCTTAGAAGAAACTATTAAAGGTTTCCAGATGATCCTTAATGGTGAGTTAGACGATTTACCTGAACAAGCTTTTTATCTTGTAGGAAATATAGATGAAGCTAAAGCTAAAGCTGAAAAACTTAAAGCTGCGGCTTAAACAGCGAACAGTGATCAGTGATCAGTTGTTAGTTATTAGTAAGTATCTGGACGAAATTCCATCCAATTCTGTCCCAACACTTAAACGTTGTAATTTATAGCTTGTCATCCGAAGCTTTAATCTAGCCGTTAATAACTGATGACTGTTAACTGATAACTGTTAACTGATAACTGTTAACTGTTAACTGATTAAAATGTCATTAAATCTAAAAGTAATTACTCCCGATAGTATTGTCTGGGAAGATAAGGTAGAAGAGGTTATTCTACCGAGTACCACAGGACAATTAGGGATTCTCACTAATCACGCACCATTGATTACTGCTCTAGAGATTGGTGTGATGCGAGTTCGTCCAGGAAAAGATTGGAAAGCAATATCTCTTATGGGTGGTTTTGCTGAAGTTGAACATAACATAATCAAGGTTTTGGTTAATGGTGCAGAGATTGGAGAAAATATCGATCTCGAATCAGCTCGGACTGAATTCGAATCTGCTAAAGCGAATGTTGATGCTGCTGAACAAACTGGTGATCCTCTAGAAAAAAATAGAGCTAATCAAGCCTTTAAAAAAGCACGAGCGCGCTTTCAGGCTGCTGGCGGAATGGTCTCTGCATAAGCAGTCCTATTTGCTAGAAATCTTGTGCTTTGTAAGGTGGACAGACTTTAGTTGCCAATCACTAAAGTACTTGATGAGCGAACCTGCCTCCCATTAAATGGGATAATAAGGAAAAAACACTAGTAATAAAAGGGCAATACAAATTCTTGTTGTTGTTGTTTTTATTGCTATTGTTCTCCTTTTTAATTGGCAGAAAGAGAAAAAAACGAGCAATGTTTTTGCTATTGTGCTCGTGTGTTTGCTCGTGTTTACACCGTCTTTGTTTGTAGTCGTGATATATATAGTTTTTGTAGCTTATGGTACCGAGTAATTTTGATTGAGATTTTTCGATTACTGAATTTTTCTTAATTCTAATCCTGAACTTTTCTCAACTTTTGGGTATTTTTTCTGCTCGAGATCTCATTCATACTGATAATCAAAGCAATCAATACCTCAAGGAGAAAGAAAATGATGAGTACAGCAAAAGCATTAACTCATAATAAATCTTTACCAAATAAAGAATTAAATACGCCTCAAAAACAAAAGTTAGTAGCACGTTGGAAAACAGTTAAAGGCCAATTAATTTGTCAATGGGTTAGTCAATAAAAAAGGCACAACGATACAAGATAAAAATTAAAATTAAGATGATTTAGAACATTTTTCTCAAATAAAGTACGTAGTCACAAGATTTTGATAGTAATTAGGCCCCATTCGAGGGTAAACTACTAGCGATTAGCCATTCCTGAACATCTTGTAAGACTTGTTGCGGAATTTCCCAAGGAAATAAATGAGCTGTATTAGGATAACAAATAAATTGAGAATTCTTGAGCTTTTGTGCCGTTTTTTTACTAGAGTTAGCCGTAATATGCCGATCACATTCTCCAGCTAAGACTAAACAAGGAACCTCAATTTTTTCAAGATCTTCGAGGCGATTATAACCATGAGCAATGGCATTAGATAAAGCTTTATTTGCCGCAGCAGAAGTTTTAAAATAAGCAGGTACTCCAAAACTCGCCAAATATTGATAAGCTTCGGGAGTTTGCTGGGCAATGAGATAACGAAATAGAGATTTCTTGCCAAAACGATTAATATTCCACAACCATCCAGGCTTAAGATAATTAATAATTCCCGCAATTCCCGTATAAATCAAATCTTGTTTGGTAATGGGCGGATGATCGCTGCGGGGAGCTGCTGCTGAAGCCACTAAAATGATACCACTAAACCTATTGCGCTCACCCAGTGCCTCGCCTCTGGCGAGATCGCGAATTGCCAATTCTAAAGCGAGAATCCCACCTAAAGACCATCCTAGTAATAAACAATTTTCTATTTGATATTGCTCTAAAAGTTGTTGCAAATCTTCTAGATGTTTCTCCATGGCAAAATCTCCTCGGTGACGACTATTACCGTATCCTCGAAGATCGGGAGCAATAGTTTGATATTTTTGAGAGAGGACATCAGTAAATACGGACATACTGGCAGCAGAACCAGGATGACCATGCAAGCAAAGTATAGGATATCCTTGTCCTCTTATTTCAAGATTAAGCTCCATACTACTAATACTGTTTCTCAAAATTCCCTGAAGGACGCTACACGCCCTAAAAAGAAGGTCAGAAAGTAATCATAGCAAGACTTTAAGTTTTAAGTCTATTCTGTTGATTTTTTAGTTTCAGCAAGAGCAAGAAAATACTGTAAACTGCGTCTAGTTTAAAACTTTAATTTTAAGAATAATTTTGAGAGAGGATAGATATTAGAATTGAGTACCTATTACCTCTTACCTCTTACCTTTTACCTTAATTTAGAATGGAATATCATCAAGTTGCTCATCAGTATAATTTCCAGGAGTTGCAGCAGGTTGGGGAGTTGTTTCCATCTGAGGAGGAGGAGAAACTTCAGTGCTAACAGGTTTAGGTTGAGCAACCCGCACAGGTTCTAAATTAACTGCATTTGAAGGAGTTTTCTGGGAAATACTAGTAGCTGTAGTAGACGGGTAACTCTGATTGCTGCTATCTAAAGGGAAAATTCGCGAAATTACTAATTCGGCACGCTTTTCCTTATAGCCTTCTGGCATATCTACTAGATTCATCGCTAGACGGCCATCAATAATAACGCGATCTCCATTTTTATATCTTTGACTAATTTCTTCTGCTAAACCACCCCAACCAACAACTCTCAGCTTTGACGTAGGATCCTCTGGTCGCGCACTCTCAAATTCAACTAACATATTGGCAACATTAGTTCCGTCTTGAGTTTGACGCAATTCAGGATCACTAACGATTTGAGCCATCAAAACACAACTATTCATAAATTGACTACTCCAAATTATTAAGTCCAATTGTATCAAAGAAACCAGAAATCAACTGATAACTAGTTACTATTAATGTTCAATGATAAATGTTTACTGTTCAATGACCAACCCTTGTTCATGATCAATAAAACTTTGGACTCGCTGACGATAATCACTAAGACTTTGATCCACCCAATTACGATCTTCACTGTTAGCAAAGATATGAACTTGAGGCTCTCCTGCATCAGGTAATATCAGTACCCAATTATCGTTTTGGGGATTAATAATTTTTACCCCGTCTATCAACTCCAAATTTTCTGTAGGATGAGTCTCGACTAAATGACGCATCAATGAACCTTTAATCTTCCACGGACAACGTACAGTATGAGATTTATGACATACAGAAGGGAGTTCGTTGCGAATTTCTACCAAAGAGCGCTCTTGAATAGTTAACATTTCAATCAGTTTGGCAATCCCAAACATGCCATCAAACCCTGGATGAAGTTGGGGAAAGATGAAACCAATCTCTCCACTACCACCCAAAACCACATTAGGATTAGCTTGGGATGCTTCCATCAAAGCAGTGGGATTAACTTTAGTCCGAATGACATGACCATCATGACGCCGGGCAATTTGTTCCACTGCACTAGAGGCATGAACTGGAACAACTACAGTACTACGGGGATTGGCAGTAAAGATCGTATTTACCATCAAAGCCGTTAAGTTTTCTCCACGAATTGGTAATCCTGATTCATCTACCAGAATAAATTGTTCTCCATTAGCCGATACCTGAACCCCTAAATTGGCTCCGAGGGCTTCAACAACTTGACCCAATTGCTTAAGTAACTGTTCCCTCTCCTGATTAGAAATAGCGTTTTGATTTAAGCTAGCATTGAGTACTACTGCATCGCAACCAAATTTAGCTAATAACTGAGGTAAGATGGCCCCTGATACGGCATAAACATAGTCAATAACGACTTTAGAGCGGCTATTGCGAATCGCCTCAATATTAAGATGGGTTTCAAAAGTATGGCTATAGGTTTCAATAACCCCATCAGGATAGGCAATATTACCAATTTCAGTAATCGAAACCCGACGCAAATCCTCTTTAAAGTAGGTGCCTTCGATTTTCTTTTCTTTTGACTTGGAAATATTAATGCCTTGCCTGTCAAAAAATTCAATTAAAATATGATCGTGGTGATTAGGTTCCAAACGAACATGGAGTCCTCCTGCTGTATCGAGGCGTTCAGTCATCGTACGCGAAATGGGAATTGCCGTTGCTTCGAGATTCTGGACATTAACCCCTGCCGACATTAATCCCGAAATTAGAGAACGACTTACCATCCGAGAAACACTGCGTTGATCCCGAGACGCTAAGACAGTTGCTCCTAACTTTAGAGTAGAGCCATATGCAGCACCTAGTTTTACTGCAAATTCGGGAGTAATATCGATATTAGCCAACCCCGACACTCCCCGCTGTCCAAAAAGGTTGCGTTGTGCCATATTGCCCCAAATTAAATTGATATTGAGGATGGCACCCGATTCAATTCTTTTGCTTGGCCAAACACGAACCCCAGGAGCGATTTGGGCTTCCTCTCCTACATGACATAAAGGCCCTAATACTGCTCCTTCTAAAACTTGAGCTCGTCGGTCTACCCTCGTACCTCGGGCGATAATACAGGCTCGTAAATGGGCTTCTTCACCTACTGTTACGCCATTCCAGATAATCGGCCGTTTGAGATCGGCATCATTGCCAATAGTTACGTTATCCCCAATTACCGTTCCTGCTTCAATTTTAACTCGCGCCCCAATACGACAGTTATTACCAATTAATGCTGGAGCTTCAATTTTCGCACTGGCGTCGATATAGGTGTTAGAACCAATCCAAATGCGAGAGGATTTTTCTGCGTAAGCAAAATCGATAGTAACTTTTTGTTCTAGAGCTTCATATTGAGCTTCTCGACAGGCATCTAGATGACCAACATCACACCAGTAGCCTTCGGCGATATAACCATACATCGGTTCTCCCCTGGCCAGTAGGATGGGGAAAAGATCTTGAGAAAAGTCTGATTCTTCGTTTTCTGGGAGATAATCTAAAACTTCTGGTTATAGAATATAGGTTCCCGTGTTGACGGTGTCAGAAAAAATTTCACTTAAGGAGGGTTTTTCTAAGAAACGGTTGATGCGTCCGTCAGGCTCGGTAATAACGACCCCAAATTCTACAGGATTAGGAACACGGGTTAGAATTAAAGTGGCTTTTGACTGTTTTTCTCGATGAAATGCGATCGCCGATTGTAAATCAAAGTCAGTAATTCCATCACCACTAATGACTAAAAAAGTATCATCTAACCACTGTTGAATATTTTTGACACAACCAGCAGTTCCTAAGGGCTGTTCTTCTTCTACTGCATAGGTCATCTCTACCCCAAAATCTCTACCATCTTGAAAGTAATTACGCATTACATCAGGTAAATAATAAAGAGTGGCAATGATTTCTTTGATATTATTTCTTTTTAATAAGTTAATAATATGCTCTGCTATGGGGCGATTGAGTACTGGCACCATTGGTTTCGGGAGATCGCAGGTTAAGGGTCTTAATCTCGTTCCGGAACCCCCAGCCATTAGTACTGCACGCATAATTCCTCCTTACAGTACATAGATTATTTTGGAGTACTGAGTGTGACTACTTTGTAAAACCTAACCATAACTAAGAAACCCAGTTTAGCGTTTATTATCCATTGCACACAGAACTGTTGGTAGAGCCCTATCCATATATATCAAGGCAGTCAAGCCAACAGCTATGGACTGATAATTTTTGCTATTCAAGCTCGCGTTTAACGTAGTAACGTCAGCGCTAAATACTCCGCAAGCTTAAATTCGGTAATAGCTTGTCCTCAAAAGAATTTATTAAAACTTGAGTACTTTGCTTGCCCCTTGCTTGGGAGCAATTATCGTTAGCACTTACTCAATAACCTTATATAAGGATGCTATTTACAGTGGTCTAACCAGGTTCTTAAGCCTTATATTGCTCTTTTAGCTTAATCCTAAGAATATAATTTCTTAGACCTCAAGTCAACCTTTTTGTTACTAGCGGATTTGAGCAAACTCTTCTCTCAGCTTGGGGATAAAAATTAACAACTATACTAGCTGACTCAAGCAATTTCCCACAAGAAAGTAGACCACTAACATTGCAGCAGCAGCTAATGCTACCAGAGTACCGGCAAGCATTAAAGAGAACTCTTGCCGATTTAAAGCCTCTTGCATCAGGTGCAAAGACCAAGCGACCAGAGCTACATCGAATATGAGAATCGGAATCAGCATTTTTTAAGAAATGTAAACTCTTTCTCATTCTAATACACAATTTTTATCATTTAGTACTATTGCTGGAGAATTTAAGTTTTATTTAACTTTGTCTAACCTGAACTTGATGTTGTTGTAGATAGCTTTTGACTTCTTTGACTGTTAATTGTCCATAATGCAGTAAAGAAGCGAGTAAAGCTGCTTCCGCTTTTCCTTCACTCAGAGCCTCATAGATATGTTTACAGTTCCCTGCACCACCAGAGGCAATTACAGGTATTTCTACTTGTTCTGCAATCGTACGAGTCAGTTCTAAGTCATATCCTGCCTGAGTGCCATCTGCATCCATACTAGTGACCAGTAATTCTCCTGCTCCCCTTGCTGTAACTTCTTTGGCCCAAGCAACCGCATCTAAACCCGTATTTTCTCTGCCTCCTCGTACATAAACGTCCCATCCGGGATTTTTTGCGTCTGAGCGTCTTCTGGCATCTATAGCAACTACAATACATTGTCTGCCAAAGCGATCACTTGCTCGATTGATTAAATCAGGAGACCGTACTGCTGCGGAATTGATACTAATTTTATCCGCTCCTGCCCTTAATAAATTTTTAATATCAACTAAGGAATTAATTCCTCCACCGACAGTTAGGGGAATAAAAACTTGATCTGCGGTACGATAAACGACATCTATAATAGTACCTCGATCTTCGTGAGTTGCTGTTATATCGAGAAAGACTAATTCGTCTGCACCGGCATCGTTATAAACTTTAGCAAGTTCTACGGGATCTCCAGCATCTTTGAGCTCAACAAAGTTAATTCCTTTGACGACCCGTCCTGCATTAACGTCGAGACAGGGTAAGATTCTTTTTGCCAGCATAGGTAGTTAGGGACTAAGGATTAGGGATAGCAGTTCTCATACTTTGAGATGCCAAGCTTTTAGTTTTGAGGCAGGAGATAGGGATACCTCATGAATCTGAGAAACGCCATGATATCTAATGCTATAACTTCGAGAGGTTCAAGGTTGAGAAGTGAAAATAGTCTTTGCTCTTTCCCCTTTAACCTTTTCCTAAACCGAGACCAGATTTTTTATCACTTCGTCAAGCTGACCTTTATAGGAAGGTTAGGCAATACCGATCTCAAAACTAGAGGAAATCATACCATTCTGTCGTTGTTAAACCCTAAATAAATCTTAAAAAAAATCATAAGAATGATCTTTTGTCAGTGATTTGTCTCACTTGTAGCACAGTAGATTTTTGTGAGAAATTTTTTTTTGAAAAAATGATAGGTTCGCAAATAAAACTGGGTAGTTTTTAAATAGGGAAACAAAAAACCACCCAAAACACAAACCACATACACTTATTGAGGAAATAATATCATGAATAACCTATTTGCTGCTAAATTATTACAAAACTTACGTAACAAAAAAAGTAATAAAGGTTTCACTTTAATCGAGCTTCTGGTAGTTGTGATCATCATCGGGGTTCTAGCTGCTATTGCACTACCCAACCTTTTAGGGCAAGTTGCTAAAGGTAGACAAGCTGAAGCAAGAAACACTCTTGGTACGATCAATCGTGCGCAACAAGCTCACCGTTTGGAATTTGGGAACTTTGGTGAAATTGGAGTTTACTCTCAGGCTGCGCTTGGCGATCCTGTTACTTTAACTACTGCTCCTGATCCTAATAATGCACTACCTCTAGCTTTACAGCTTGAATACTATCAAATTCAGGATAATGCTGGTCCCGATCCTACATTCATGCAGGTCGATGCAACCTCTATTGATACTTATGAAAATGACATTCTTGATTACATAGCTCAAGTCACTCAAGTTGGCGCTGGATTTGCCTCCATCATTTGTGAAGAAGCTGGCATTAATGGTGCTGCTCCTGTTGCCGATGGCGCTGTTGGTAATTTGGTTACTGAATGCACTGGTGGTAAGGAAGTCAACTAATTCTTGAGTTGGGTGTCTTGAGAGAATTACTCTTAAGTGCCTGGCTTAACAAAACTCGGTATTTTACTAAATTAATCGTCAATGTAAGCAAGGAAAAAAGGGTGTCAATAATCCTCTATCTTCCTTGCTTATTTTTTAAATAAATACTTTTGAATTTATGCTGAGAAAATTGTGAAACTCAAATGAACATCACTTTAAGCAAATACTTTCATTCTCTATTCCCAAACAAACAAAACCAAGGTTTTACTCTCCTCGAACTATTAGCAGTTATTGTTACGATTGGAGTTCTAGCTGCTATTGCACTACCTAACCTCTTAGGACAAGTTGCCAAAGGAAGACAAGCTGAAGCTAAAAACGTTCTTGGTAATATTAACCGATCTCAACAAGT
>JAAUYH010191947.1_pt1 | contig 10242 bp, 7 predicted proteins | sample 7278061 | NCBI WGS metagenome assembly JAAUYH01 (sample SAMN14350203, study PRJNA611818) | marine sediment metagenome | isolation source: surface marine sediment (0.6m) | place: French Polynesia: Moorea | collected 2018-08 | reverse complement strand
TTTGAATTAGTTGAAGATGCAGTCATTATCGAAGACGACTGTGTACCTCATCCTTCATTTTTCCATTTCTGTGAAGAGTTACTCCAGCGATATCGAGACGATCAAAGAATTATGTCAATTGCTGGTAGTAACTTCCAGTTCGGACGTAGTGTAACTGACTACAGCTACTACCATTCCCTCTATCATGATTGTTGGGGATGGGCAACTTGGAAACGAGCCTGGAAATATTTTGACTTTGAGATGAAGTTATGGCCCAAACTCAAAGAAACTAGTTTTCTGCAAGACCACCTGTTAGATGCCAATGTAGCTCAATATTGGCAACAAAAGTTCGATTTAACTTACGAATTAAAAAAAGATAGCTGGTTTTATCGCTGGCTTTATTCCTGTTGGGTGCAAAATGGCATAGCTCTTGTACCAGATATCAACTCGGTATCTAATATTGGTTTTAGTGCGGGGGCTACTCATACAGTGGAAGATGCCCGCTATGCAAATTTAGCGATCGCCGAAATTCCCTTTCCCTTGAAGCACCCACCCTTTATGTTTCTCAATCGGGAAGCTGACAGGTTAAATTTTTTGAATAGGTGTCATATAAGTCTTCCCACCAGGTTTGTGAGAAAAATTAAAAGGATGTCTGCCAGTCTTAGTCAATAAAATTTTTAAGCACATTTAAGCATATTTATAGGAACTAGAAATTAATGACCAATATCCCCCAAAGCAAACTCGAAGAATCACAAGCTACAAACAAGCTAAAACTAGAACTACCAACTATTTCCTTAGTCGTCCCCAACTATCAAGGAGGAGAAACTATTGGTGCTACTTTACAAAGTATCATCGACCAGAATTATCCGAAACTGGAACTAATTGTGGTTGATGGTGGTTCTACCGATAACAGTATTGAAGTAATTAAACAGTTTGAGTCACATATTTCCTGGTGGGTTAGCGAACCAGATAGCGGACAGTCTAACGCTATTAATAAAGGATTTGCTCACTGCACAGGAGAGGTAGTCAACTGGTTATGTAGCGACGACTTTTTAGAACCAGGAGCATTGGAGACAGTAGGAAAATACTTTGCCAGTTCCCCCGAAATTGATGTTGTTGTGGGTCGTTGTCGGGTTGAATATCTGACCGAACATGTTGGTCGTCCCCTAAAAGGGGTCAAATATTGGACAAATCTCTTGCAGAAGTTCATACCCTTAAGCTCCCGTCCCATCATTGAAGAAAGCGATCGCGTATACATCAAAGCCCCAACTCCAGAACTGATCGACCTCATGCCCGCAAGCTGTCCGATCCACCAACCAAGCTGCTTTTATCGCCGCAAGTTACTCGATCGCCCTGAGCCTTTAATTGAAAGTTTGCATCACACCATGGATATTGAGCTATTCAATTATTTTCGCTCCCGCGGAGCCAACTTTCGGGTAGTGGAAGAAGTTCTCAGCTTTGCCCCTAAAAGTGGTGTCAATAAGAACTGTCTGGCTGGGGTGAAAGCTACTTATGAATTAGAAGATATTTACAAAACCTACACCAACGAATTGATTCCCCTAACCTATTGGCATCGAAAGTTGCGTTATCCCCTCGAATGCTTCCTCAAACGTCATCGTAGTGGTATTTCCCTCTATCTAGTCGGCTCAATCTGGTTCTTGATCGGAATCTTGCTAGCTCCATTCTACGGACTAAAAAGAGTCTGGGCATTGAGATGGACAAGCTTTGTTTAAAGGTCAAGTCGCTTCGCGACTGATTCAAAATTATCAATTATCAATTCAAAATGATTACCTCTTTTTGATTTTGAACTTTGAATTTTGAATTCAAAAAATGGTCAATAAAGCTATTGTTGTCAGGAATTAATCAAATTACTTACTAGTTACTTTTATAATAACGCTGCAACTATGTCTCAATCCAATCCGCTTAAAGTTGTCATGTTAGGGCCTGGCTTAAACGTCAAGGGTGGAATATCGAGAAATGAAAAACTCTTCCTCGATTATGCTCCTCCTGAAGTTCAAATTGGTCATATTTCTACTAAAGAAGACGGAACTGTCCTCTTGAAAATTCGCGTATTTTTACAAGCCCTGGTTAAATTATTCTGGGTGCTATTAACGGAAGAAGTTGATTTGGTTCATATTCGAGGTTCTCATCGCGGTAGTGCTTTTAGACAAGCGATCTTGACCTGGTTAGTAAAAATGTTCCGCAAGCCAACAGTGTTACAAACCCATGCCAGTGAGTTTCATATTTTCTACGCGAATCTTGCCCCATGGCTACGAAAATTTATTGCTTGGTCTTTTAACCAAGGCGATCGCTTTGTGGTCTTATCGGAAAGTTGGAAAAAGTTCCATACGACTAACTTGGGGCTGAAACCAGAAAAAGTCACTGTGATGTATAACCCTGTTCGAGTGCCCCCAGAAGTTCCCATTCGCCATCCTTCTGTTCCCACCAACTTAATTTTTTTAGGATACATTGGGCAACGCAAAGGAGCATTCGATTTAATCAAAGCCTTTGCTAGTCTCCCTGAACAGGAAAGAAATAATTCCTTACTAATTATGGCAGGAGATGGAGAAGTAGAAGCCGCCAAGGATTTAGTTGCCAGTCTTAATCTTAGGGATAAGATTATTTTCCCAGGCTGGATCGATACCGAACAACGGGATCTGCTCTTGACTAAAGCTGATATATTTGTATTACCTTCCTATAACGAAGGCTTACCACTGTCAATGCTAGAAGCCATGGCTTGGGAATTACCAGCGATCGTGACACCAGTAGGAGGGATTGCCGAAATAGTTACTGATGGTGATAATGGGCTACTAGTTGAGCCTGGTAATATCGAGCAGCTAAGGGATGCCATCAAGTCTTTGATCGCCGATGAGGATTTGAGGGTTGCTTTAGCAGATAAAGGTAGAAAAAGTATGATGGCTCTAGATATTAATAATTACTGGCTTTCATTCCTCGATATATACTACTCAGTTATCAAATCACCTACTCAATCCTCAACATGAAAGTAATGCTTTCTGCCTATGAGTGCCAACCAAATACAGGCTCCGAATCTGGCTTGGGTTGGGTTTGGGCAAAAGAACTGGCAGCCATGGGTCATGAAATCTGGGTAGTGACATCAAGTGATAATCAACCAAGCATAGAGCTAGAATTACAGCGTCAACCCAAATCTAACTTGCATTTTATTTACTGCAAGATGGTATCCTGGTTGCCCTGGGCTTACAAAATCACCAATGCAATCCGTTTTCCTATTGCTGCCAAGATCGCATCCCAAGCAGCTAAAATCTGGTGGCAATGGGATGCGTATCAGATGGTAAAACCATTGAACCAGAAAGTAAAATTTGATTTAATTCATCATGTAACCAATACAAGTATAAGGCGACCTAGCTTCATGGGTCTTTTAGGGATACCTTTTATTATTGGACCCCTGGCTGGAGGAGAAAGAACACCTTTGCCTTTGAGGAAAAGTTATCCTTCCATAGGCTGGTTGAGCGATCTGTTCCGTGATCTTGCTAATGTTTGGATTCAATTCGACCTGCTGATGCACCTAACTTTTGCTAAAGCATCAAAAATATACTGTAGATCACAACAAACTCAAGCATTTATCCCAAAACCTTACCGTTCCAAGTCTGAAGTTCTTTTTGATATTAGCCCAGATGAAATTACTGAGACTCCTCAGATAAGTAAATGCCCCTCAACAGAAAAAGAGATTTTCCGAGTTCTTTTTGTGGGGCGTTTTTTATATTGGAAAGGAATCCATCTCGGACTTCAAGCCTTCGCTCAGTTATACCACAAGATTCCCAGTTCACGTTTTACAGTTATTGGCAGTGGTCGCGAACAATCATGGTTGCTGAGATTGACTGAGGAATTAGGTATTACTGAAGTTGTAGACTGGATACCTTGGATTAAGCGAAACGAATTGAGTTCAGCTTATCTAGAACATGATATTTTTCTCTTTCCGAGTTTACGTGACTCAGGGGGAATGGTGGTTATAGAAGCCCTGTCTCATAGTTTACCAGTAGTCTGTCTGAATTCAGGTGGTCCTGGGGTGATTGTAGATGAGACTTGTGGCAGGGTGATAACAATTGATGGACTTGGTGAAGAAACTGTAATTCAGTCCCTTAGTAATACCTTAATTGAGCTGGCAGAAAACTCAGAACTACGACATCGTTTGAGTCAAGGTGCATTGACGCGACTAACTAAGTTTTCCTTTAAGGATGTCCTGAAACACATTTATCCAGAAATTAATCTGACCAGAGAGACAGAAAAACCATGAACAATAACAGCAAGAAACCGCGAAAGTTTTGTATCTTAACCACCCAAAGAAGTGGTTCAACTTGGCTATCTACTCTTTTGGATAGCAATCCCAAAATTCAAGGATTTCGTGAATTATTTATCGACCAAGAATTTATATTTCCTGATACTCAGTTAAGCACATTTCTGTTATACCAAAAAAATAATTTTGGTAAGCGTCCAGGAATTACATTTGAGTATCTAAATAAATTAGATAATTATCTGGAGGAGCAGGAGGTCATTGGCTTCAAGCTAATGTATGATCAGCTCTGGGATTACCCAGAAATTATCTTCAAGCTAATTAGTGAAAAATACCAAATAATACATTTAGTGCGGGAAAATTATCTTGATGTGGTAATTTCAGGCAAAATCAAAGATGAGCTAGGAGTAGCTCATACAAAAGTAAAAATAGAACCAAAAAAAGTTTACTTAGAACCTGACTGGCTAATTAGAAACTTAAATAAGCGAGATTTAAAAAGAAAAGTAGCTAATGCTTTTCTGGCTATGATGCCCAATCAAGTATTGAATATAACTTATGATAATTTACGTGTTGAGCGAAATAAAACTCTTAAACTAATTGCGGATTTTTTAAATTTAGATAATACTGAAACAAATATATTTAATAGTGAATTAAAGAAAATAAATAGCAAATCACACCAAGAAATGATTGAAAATTATGCAGAAATAAAATCTGTATTGTCAGGAACTAAATATTTTAATTTTTTAAATTCATAACAAATTTATAACAGTAGATTAAGCAATAAAACTGTGAAAGAAAAACTTGGATGGTACTTCAATCGTTTACGAGCCATGTCCCCAGAAGAAATTGTGGCTCGCGGCAACCTAGCTATAAAAAAGAAAAATTGGCAGCGTCGTACCCAGTGGGAGGCTCCCAAGCCCAATTTAAATTTAAGTTTAAATTTAAGTGAGTCAGATGTCTGGAAGCTTCCTACTCTAAAGCCAGAGGATACATCAGAAAGACAGGCTATCCTAAGTGAAGCTGATCACTATCTACGAGGAAAATACACCCTACTGAATCTTTCTTTTGCCGAACCAGAAATTGATTGGCATCTCGATCCTCAAACTGGTACTAGTGCCCCCCTAGAATTCGGGCCAGATCTGAACTACCGTGACCCTGCCTTAGCTGGTAACGTCAAAAACATCTGGGAGAAAAACCGACATCATCATCTGACTATCCTAGCTCTTGCCTATGGGTTGACTAAAAATGAAGATTATGCCCTCGCTGTGGAACAACAGCTCCATTCTTGGGTAGAACAAAATCCTTTTCCTTTGGGAGTAAATTGGACTAGTTCTCTAGAATTCGGTGTGCGCCTGATTTCTTGGCTCTGGTGCGATCGCTTACTTCGGGGCAGTCCAGTCCATACTCGTCTTTTTGGCACCCAGGGATTGTTGTGGTCTTCAATTTACTGGCATCAATGGCTCATTGCCCAGCACTCTTCCCACGGCTCTTCAGCCAATAACCACCTAATTGGCGAGATGGCAGGACTATTTATTGCCAGTTCCCTCTGGTCAGTGTTCCCCGAATCCCCTCGTTGGCAATCCCAGGCACGAAAGATACTAGAGCGTGAAATATCCAGACAAACCTTTCCCAGCGGCATCAACCGCGAGCAAGCCTTTTCCTATCAGATATTTTCTCTGGAATTCTTCCTTCTAGCTGGACTAGAAGCTGAAAGACTGGCAATTCCCTTCTCCCCAATTTATAAAGATTGGGTGCGACGGATGCTAGAGGTAATTCCTCCATTAATAGATGCGGGGGGCAATCTACCCCAATACGGAGATGGGGACGAAGGAATGGCACTTCAACTTAGACCGATTCACTCCTCGCGCTTAGACTGGCTTTTCCGTCTTGGTCGTCAATGGTTGGGTGCGAAAGTACCTCTCCCATCGGACAATTCCGGTATGTTAGCTTACAGCTTAATTTGTCCCGATTTCCAGGAGCAAAAGGGTCAAGTAGAATATCCCCTAGGTTCAGTTGGTTTTGAAGATGCAGGACTCTTTGTTCTAGCTTCTCGACGGAAACAAGCGGATGAGATATTTTGCTTGGCAGATGCTGGTTGTTTGGGATTTCTTGCCACTGCCGCTCACGGTCATGCAGATGCCCTTTCCTTTACCCTGAGTGTTGGTGGTGTGCCCATTATTGTCGATCCTGGTACCTATACTTACCATGCCGAGCCACGATGGCGTGACTATTTTCGTAGCACGAGAGCCCATAATACAATTATGGTAGACAATATCGACCAGTCCGAAGCAGCAGGAACTTTCTTGTGGAAACACAAAGCTCAAGCCAAAATTTTGTCTTGGTCAGAGAACCCAGAGGGGGCAATTTTGCTTGCCGAACATGATGGCTATACGCGACTTCAGGAGAAGGTGGTTCATCGTCGTCGTTTAGCTTTGGAAGACAAAAGTCTAGAAATTGAAGATGATCTTCAGGGTAGTGGGGTTCACGATTTGGCATGGCGTATTCATTTTTCTCCCCAATGCTCTGTGAAACTGCAAGAAAATTTCTGCATTGTCAACTGGCAAGAAGGCAGATTAGAGATCAACCTGGATTCCCAACTGCAATGGTCTTTAGCCCAGGGAGAAAAGCAAGCTGGATGGTATTCCCCAGGATTTAATCTTAAGTTGGCTAGTTATACCTTATTAGGATCAGTACGTACTAACGTACCTATTTCTTTGAAAAATATTGTTAATATATTCCAACATAGTAAGCAGCCATAGCATAATCAAAATATCCAATTATATAGTGATCGCCCGATCTGGGAAATCAATCACAACCAGTAATTTAGGCTAATTTTGTTCACCAAAATCGGTGGGAGGTTAACAGTTGCGAGCGGTCGGCTACGGGTCGCGTAATCCCTTATAATTATGTTTGATAGTGTTATCCTTCCTAAATAGAAGGTTGATGCCATCGGAGTCAGCCATTCCCTTTTTGTCCCACCTTAAGTTAGTTACAAGTTGCTTGCCCTTTGTCTAGCTAGATAACTTAATGCTTAAATCTTTATTACTTAGCTCGATAATTCTGGTTAGTCAGTTACCAAATCCTGATTCTGATTTTACCCAGTTAAAGAATCAACTAGAAAGCTATGGATTTCAGGTAAACATTGCCATCCCACCAGATTTCAATTTACCAAATCAGCAAACAGGTTTGAAGAGAAGAACAAGGAAGCCTTTTGGTGTCTTAAGCGCTCAAAGTAAATCAATTTGGATTAATCCCGTTGTATTTGAACTAGGCAACAGTAATGCTGTCTTAATTCACGAAGCAGTTCATGCTGCTCAATATTGCGCCGGAAATGGCAACATCCAAACTATCGGATTAGACATTGAACCAATCCGACAAGCTCTACCTTTTTTCAAAAGATATATGAATACTCATCATCAAACTGTTGAAAGAGAAGCTTACGCAGTCCAAACTCAACCTAATAGCTATGAGTTAGCTAGGTCATTGTTAGATCAGCATTGTCAATAGATTTAGCCTTTTGTATATTAGTTATCTACAGGACTTGGAAGGTTATAGCGATCGCAGCCACGAAAAACTAAGTATTGGAAAGGACTTGGAAAGTGAGAGGAAAAGTGTGAAATTGAGAAGGGAGATATCCCTTAATAAAAAATGCTTCCTCTAGTTAGCTAATTTACTGCGATAAATATGACCGTAAATCCAGAAATCAAACAGAAAATTACCCAACTGCGAGAACAGCTACAAAAAGCGGGTTATGCCTATTATGTTCTGGATAATCCGATTATGGAGGATAGTGTATACGATCGCCTGTATCGTCAGTTACAAGATCTAGAAGCTGAATACCCTGAGTTAGTTACCCCCGATAGTCCGACGCAACGGGTAGGAGACAAACCAGCGACGAAATTTACTTCGGTTAAGCATAATATTCCTTTATATAGTCTGGAAAATGCTTTCAATGGCGCAGAATTAGTTAAATGGGAAACTCGTTGGCAAAGACAGCTTGAGGATATTCCTGAATTTGATTATGTCTGTGAGTTAAAAATAGATGGTAGCGCGATCGCTCTTACTTACGAAGATGGTATTTTAGTTAGGGGTGTTACCCGTGGTGATGGGGTGACAGGGGAAGAGATTACCCAGAATATTAAAACTATTCGCACGATTCCTTTGAAGTTAAAAATCGATAATCCTCCACGAAGAGTAGAAGTCAGAGGAGAAGCGTTTTTACCCCTAGATGTTTTTGACGCAATTAATCAATCCAGGGAGAAATCAGGAGAAGCTTTATTTGCTAATCCCCGTAATGCTGCTGCGGGCACACTGAGACAACTCGATCCGAAAATTGTCGCCGATCGCAAATTAAATTTTTTCGCCTATACTCTACACATTGTCAATTCTCCTAACCAAGCTGAAGATAAAGCATTAGGAGCTCAATGGTCATCCCTAGAGCACTTGCAACAAATGGGATTTCTGGTTAATCCTAATCGTAAACTGTGTCAATCCCTTGATGAAGTACAAGCATATTTTCAGCAATGGGATACAGGTAGAAAAACTTTACCCTATATGACTGACGGGGTAGTGGTAAAACTTAACGACTATAAATTGCAACAGCAACTAGGATTTACTCAAAAATTTCCCCGTTGGGCGATCGCTCTTAAATATCCTGCGGAGGAAACTCCCACTGTAGTTAAAGAGATTATCGTTAATGTGGGACGTACTGGGGCGGTTACCCCCATGGCTGTGATGGAACCTGTACAGCTTGCAGGAACTACAGTACAACGAGCAACTCTGCATAACAGCGATCGCATTTTGGAATTAGATATTCGCGTCGGCGATACGGTAATCATTCGCAAGGCAGGAGAAATCATCCCTGAAGTGGTGCGTGTCTTGCCCGATCTACGTCCTGCGGATACTGTTCCCTATCAAATGCCCACTAATTGCCCAGAATGCAATTCCACCCTAGTACGTCCCGAAGACGAAGCTGTTACCCGTTGTATCAATCGTGCTTGTCCTGCAATTTTACGGGGTAGTATTATTCATTGGGCTGACCGCAATGCTTTAGATATAAGGGGTTTGGGAGAAAGAATTGCTATTTTATTAATTAACAATAACTTAGTTACTTCCGTTGCCGATCTATATTCCCTCACTGTAGAACAAATAGCTAACTTAGCCAGAATGGGAACCAAATCAGGTGAAAAATTAGTAAGTGCGATCGCTGAATCTAAAAACCAGCCTTATCATAGGCTTTTATATGGTTTGGGTATTCGTTATGTCGGTAGCGTCAACGCCAAAATACTAGCGGAAAACTTTCCTTCTATTGAGGAGTTATCTCAAGCATCTTTTGAAGGGATAGAAGCAGTGTATGGCATTGGCGAAGAGATTGCCCAATCTGTCTTTGAATGGCTTAGAGTACCTGCAAATCAAGATTTAATCCAGCAGTTACAAGCAGCAGGGTTACAGTTTTCCTCTCCGACAACAACTTCTGATACTGATGCCGATCAATCCCCTCAAATTTTAGCAGGCAAAACTTTTGTCATCACGGGAACACTTCCCAGTTTAAAAAGAGACGAAGCTAAAAAATTAATCGAACAAGCAGGGGGAAAAGTGACAGGATCAATCAGTAAAAAAACTGACTATTTACTACTGGGAGAAAATGCAGGTTCTAAACTAGCTAAAGCTGAAAAATTAGGTATTGCTCAACTAAAGGAAGCAGAATTGTTAGATTTACTGGAAATATAGTCGTACGAAGTTATATTAGGACGTATTCAGATTATCGGCTTGTAGGTAGTAGGTAGTGGGTAGTGGGTAGAGGAATAGTTTAATCAAAGTTGCTCCCTTATCTCCTTGTCTCCCTTGTCCCTTCTCAAACCATCAATTCAAAAGTGGCAGACTACTAAGCAATACTTCTCGTTTAAGATTTCTATTTTCTAGGGATAGCTGTAGGGAACTGGGGGAGTAGGGACTTGGGGACTTGGGGACTTGGGGACTTGGGGATTTGGGGA
>JAAUYH010009495.1_pt1 | contig 10242 bp, 7 predicted proteins | sample 7278061 | NCBI WGS metagenome assembly JAAUYH01 (sample SAMN14350203, study PRJNA611818) | marine sediment metagenome | isolation source: surface marine sediment (0.6m) | place: French Polynesia: Moorea | collected 2018-08 | reverse complement strand
GCAATACTATAGAAGAATGCATTCCATTTACTACTAGCGTAATTTCTATCCAATTTTCGTGGAAAGACATGCAAGTTATGAAATAGTTTTCCTAGTAATTTATTTTTAATTTCTTCATGTCTAATTTGAATGTTGCCGAATTCTATTACTCGCGGTTTCTAGAAATTTGTATAACGAAACTTCCAAATCCCAGAATTCTGTAATGTACAGTACTAATAATTTCAAGGCTAGAACACGAACACATCCCTCGTCATCCATGCCCACCACCCCAACAACAGAAATAAATCCAAGGTGTCGTGCAATATAAATAGCGTTAGGTAAGGCCAAAACTGTATGAGTACTGTACGTACAGCAGTCGTGTTATTTTACAGTACAGTAGAATGATGAATGAGAATAGAGGAAAGAAGAGGTGGACCGCAGAACCGCTAGCCTGATACAAGTAAGCATAAGAACTGTAAGGTGGGACACTATTACAAGCCTGACATGATACGGCCGGAATCAGAAAAGCAGCGCGACAGCAGGATGCCAGGAATTGCGAGAACTCAACGACGGCGTGCGGGACGCACGCATTCGACGCCGCCACCATTAGATGAGCCAGAACACGAGGCGAAACTGTCTGCGGGCGCGTTACTACCGCAGCGATGCGCGGATATATCGATTCGATCTGAATCACTGTGGTGTGTTGGGTTGTTCTTGACGGCGCTCACAGTGCGACTGTGGCATATTTCCTATCCGTCGAATGTTGTATTCGACGAGGTTCACTTTCTTCGATTCGTGAAAAACTATCGCGATGGGCAATACCTGTTCGATATTCATCCACCACTGGGCAAGCTAATTCTCGCCACGGTATCCAAGTTGTTTTGTGGCTACCCAAAGCACCATCTCCCACACAACGGGATGCCGTTCGGCGATACGATTTATCTGCCACTTCGTATAACATCGGCGCTTTTCGGCGCGGCTACAACACCGGTTTTATTTCTAATTTCACGAACATTCGGCTTGTCGCTACCCTCTTCCATTTTACCAGCCATCGCCCATGCACTAGACAACCTCTCAGTTGTCGAAGCGCGTGTGGTGGTGATGGATGCACAACTGACGTTCTTCATGGCCGCCTCACTTCTCGCCGCACTTAAATTGTTCGGTTCGAAACAAGGTACGAAGAGGCGTAAATTCTATCTCTACGCCACATCCGTTCTCGCCGCGTGCGCGATTAGCGTGAAATGGACTACTGCGGTGACACCATTACTCATCGCCGTCGTAGCCATAATCGGCGCTCCATTCGCACGTCGTCCACTGCTCGTTCCCGAGATGGTCAGTGCGGGAAGTTTCGCCATAGCGCTCTACACCATATTCTTCATGATTCATTTCTGGCTACTCCCGGCAGCTGGCGAAGGCGATGCATTCATGCCATTCGAATTCCAACAAACACTGCTTAACAACACACACTATGACCCGAACGCCCGAGGCATGGGATTCTTCACCTCCTTCGTCTACCTTAACGCCGAGATGTATCGAGCGAATGCGCGTATCAAGACACGGCATCATTGGGAGAGCAAGTGGTATCAATGGGTCGTGAACCAACGTGGCCTGCTTTACTTCGATGAGCCCCGAATGGAGCTAACCTCCCGCATCTACCTCATAGTGAATCCGTTCGTCAGTGTCGCCGCACTCTTCGCAGTGCTCGCCACATTTGCGATGTTATTCGGCGTCTATCTCCCTAATCGAATACTGAAACGGCTCGAACCGTACAGCAAGTTGCACGGCTTCGCCGCACGCGCTACCTTCCTTCTTCTCGGCTACCTCCTCAACCTCGCGCCTTACCTCGAAGTGTCGCGATGCACATTCCTGTACCACTACATCCCACCCCTGTTCTATGCCGAGTTACTGCTCGCGAATTTCGTGGACGTCCTTCCCCCACGCTTAAGAAAGCGAGTCTCCTTGCTATGTTGCATCGGATTCGTAGTTGCGTTCGCGTACTGGAGCCCGTGGATATACGGCACACCACTAACCAAGCACGGTCATAAGATGCGTCGGCTTTGGGGTCGTCATTGGGAATAACAATAAACGCAGTCGGTGCCAATTTTCTCGAAGACATGAAGTATCCTCTTATTTATTACAACCTCCCCTACTATCCTCGCTCTTAAGTGAAGCGACGAAGGAACTGGTCATGGAAGACACCCATCTTCTCCACTACCTCATCAATCTCATCTTCAGGAGGCAGCATCGTTGTTCTGAAGTGCCACGTGCCCTCAACCTGCCCGAATCCACTTCCGGGCACTACCACAACGCCGGTTTCCTCCAATAACTGCATACAATAGTACGCATCCGGTGCCACGCCCTGCCGTTTCGCCTCCTCAACTGCACGTGGCGGCAACACGATGCGCGGGAACAGGTACATCGCGCCCTCGGATAAATTACAATTTACGCCCTCGAATTTGTTGAGGGCCTCACCCAACTTCACTGCGCGTCGCTTCAGGCTCTCGAAAATCAGGCTCGATTCCGTGACGTACTTTTCGTGGGAGGGGTCACCGGGCTTCGGGGGCGACATCATGACATCCACGGCGACCTGGCCGGGCAAGTTGGCGCAGAGGGAGATGCTCATCATTTTGTAGACGACGTCCATGGTTTGTTTGGGCACGTTGAACACCTCCAGGTACCCGCCACGCAGCCCGCATTCGCCAATCACGCCCTTCGACACGGAATGGAACGAGGCGAGCTGGACGGGCGAGCGCATCTCGAAAATAACCTTCTTGAACGAGACGAAGGGTTTCGACGGTTCATACACATTCACCTGATATACCTCATCCGCCAATATCATGAGGTTCTCGCGCTCGCAGAACCGCACAAGCGCCTCCATGTTCGCGCGCGTGAGCGTCTGCCCCGTGGGGTTTCCGGGGTTGATCACGACGATGGCGCGCACATCGACGCCGTTCCCGCGCGCAGCATTCAGGCTTTCCCCCAGTTCGTTCAGGTCCAGCCCCCACGCTTCATCTTCGTTGAGGAAGTAGTCAACGCGTTGCCCGCCCAGAAGCGTCATGGCGGCGCTGTAAAGCGGGTATTGAGGTACTGGTACCAGTACACCGTCTTGCGCCGAGCGTACCAGCATGGTGAGGATAAGCTTCACGCCATCGGAAGCCCCGTTGGTCAGAAATAGATGGTCGGGGTCGCACGGCACGCCATCACGTGCTTCGATGGCGCTTGCAACGCGGCGCCGAATCGCGGGAACGCCTTTCGAGTGAGAATAGGCGCCCATGCTGCCGACTTCTTTCAACAAAGAACGCGAGCGTTCCGCAGCATCTGCCTGAATCGCATCCAAAACCGACGAGGTAGGACAAAGAGCACCGGCCACAACCTCACGAATAAAGGTCAAGGGCTTCTGCTTCAGGGATTGCGGATTGCCAATATTGCAGCGCACAAGTTTCGTGAATGGAAGATTCGAGTCGGGCTTGTGCAGCTCGGCCTCGAGCTCATCGGCACGAATGACGAGAGGCCCACGCACGGCGTACTCGGTCTCACGCACGGTGCGGGAGATGCCCTCCAGCGAGGCGAAGGGACCGTTGTAGGAAGCCATGCTTCTGGTGTTGGTAGTTGCGCGCAGCTGCAGGAGTTGCGTGCGGTGGCGAGATACACTCCGCAGTAAGAGCGCGCCGCCGCTCATCTTAAGTAGGCGCGGACCAACGAACGAGAAGCATGCACGAAATGGCGTTGTTGGCGCCGGTGCGGTGGCACTGCTGGGGAGCGAGAAAGCCTTGTGCGATGCACAGGGCGGGAACGTACGACTTGGCACGCAGCAATTGGGGCCGATGCATTCGAATTCCACTCCAATACGCAACGCTGGTGCGACATGAAATCGGGCCGCTGCGGGAAACGAGGGCACTACAGGTGTAGCGGAATTTGATGTTTTTCGGCTATTGTTTTTGGCGCACTCTACTTACTCGTCGCGCGCTTCTTCGTGTGCGTGCCTGTCCCGTCCTACTTGTTGAATGTTTTGGAAACGATCAGTAAGCTGCTGCTCGAGATTTTTCTCACACGCTACAGGGAAGGTTCGTCTTCGCGCCACATTCGTGCGTAATGCAGCTCACTTTTCATGGTTCTATCTCGATGAAAACGAGAATGAGCATACGTATCCCCCACCCACAAACGTGTCCGGACAAATAGCTATCGCCCAGGCTCGCCTTCGTCAAATGTGGGTTGTGGCTTGCGTGTGTGTCAGAAAATGAATGCTTGTTTGAGGCTACTGCGGAGATTAGGGTTACATTTCAGATACCGTAGATTGTTATCATGTGTGTCGTGAGCTGAAGTATCTCGCAGTCTGCAATCTACAATCATCTCGATTAGCACTGAGGTCATGACGTGTGACGGTCCACCAACTCCCGAGGTTCTACAACTACGGCACAATACTGTACCGGTGCAGTACTGTACTGTACCTCCGAATAAGCACAGAGTCGCAGGAGGGCGAAGCATTTTTGTTCGCAAAACAAGAGAGAAATTGCGATCTTTAGACTCAGTTCTATTTCGATTACTGCGACATGCTGTTCACTATAGTTCTATCTGCTTATGGTCCTGCGCAGTCTTTTTCTTGAGATGGATTGAGAACAAATCAGAATCAATGCCCTCTTCGTCACAGGTGGGATGCAGTGTTTGAGGATATGAACGTAGTTGGTTGTACTGCACTCAGCTTGAGTTAGGTAAGGGTTTGGTTTATTAATACCGGAAGTAATTGTGCTATGATTGCCAAGTTATTGGTTTCCGCAATATTTCTCATAGCCCACAGAACCACTTCAAGCACTAGAAAAACACGATTGCTTCACGAACAAACCAGACTGAGAACCACAACGAAGAGTTGCAGCATAGTAGCGTGGGCAAAAATGGTGATCCGCGTCTATTACGACGGAATGAAGATCGAACTCCCGGTGGTGATGTGCGCGCTCGACTTTTAAGGTATCGATGGACGGAGTAGATGGAGAAATGAAATAGGTTGCTATCACTACTCCGAGCGGACTGCAGCCTGGCTGCCCTGACTCGGTCGTACATGCAACTTCGACATCACGCATCCAGCACCATGTGCCGTACTGCATCGTAGCGAATGTGATCTGTGCAACAAGCGAGGTGAAATTGAGGTTTTTCAGTGCGCTTACTCGGAGGATTCCCTGCTCCTAGTGCTCTTTCGCGAGTTCCGCTTTTCTGGCGGGTTTCTTTTCTAACAATGCGCAACCGACACAATGCTGTGCTGTACAATAGCGTCTTTCAGAGTTGATGTACAGTACTGTGCCGTTAGTGCTTCGTTTTTATTTCTATCTCCATGCTTTGGAATTGATGACGTCGGAATTCGTTGTTTGAAGTTCACTGTGCGACAATAGGAGAAACTACCGGTCCGAGAACTCATCCATCGTTACTCTTTCTTCGGTGACTGTAATACACATCCCATCGGTCGTCAGCAGTTCTGATTTAATGCCCAGTCAAGTAGGTAATGTTTCGCAATAGTTTCGGTATCCTCTCTCTTTTCCTCATAGAACAGCGGAACCGTTCAACGATTAGGGTTCATACTCCAATCGCCCCATGATTTGCGCTTGTCGGCGGCGATCAACATTTTCATCTACAAAATCAGGTCCATTTTATTCGTCATTGTTCCGCTTGCTCTACAGAATGTGTATCCCTATCCGGTGTCGCAACATACGTGAGAGCAGTTTCTTCGTCAGATGTGTCTGATGCGGACCATCCTCCACCATCCTGGTCTGCGCCTGCCCTACCGTTATCCCCGTCTTCCTCGAGTAGATTATCGGTCATCTTCGCATCGGGTATTAAAACAAAGACCAACGGCACGACGCACAATGGCAGTGCGACGTGTGCGATGAAGATGGCCAACGGCAGTTGTTGGAATTGACAAGTGTCCGTCTTGATTTGCAGCATTTCGATTAACGCCACTCCGAGACATCGTGCGATGCTGCTGCCAAGGTTTTGGTACGAAGCCAATAGGGCATACACGCTGGCCTCCAGTCCTTTCGGGCACAGCTTACTTGTAAGTGTTACCGCGGGCTACGCGGTGGTTAGTATTCGTTGTCGGTTATGCAATCCGAATCTCACTTACCATAAAGTCAAGCATCGACGCGACCGTGTAGATAATGGCATCGCCAAGCATGAAAGCAATCTTGTCTTTCACGCCATACTTCACATTAATGCGTTTCACAATCATGATATCAAACAACGATGCGACCACCTTCAACAACGCTGTGAACCAGAACGCGCGTCGAAACCGTCCACGCGACAGGTATGTTTGAAAGATCGAAACACCCACGATGCCCGCGATACTTCCCGCAATCGAGGTCCAAGTCAGGTAATATGTGTACTAGTTCCTTCATGTCAGTGACTGTATGCACTCTCACATCGCAGCGTACTTCAACTTACCTTAAAGTGGGGACCATTAGGCAAGCATTTCGCACTCGCGGTGAAAAAGTAATCGATAGCGCCAGATATCGATAGGTAGCTGGCGGAGCTGAGGAACATGTACAGATTCGCATTGCCCAACATTCGAGGCAACCATAAATATCCAACAACAGCCAGAGAAACCGAGGTGATGAGCGACGCGGTGGCCTGTACAAACGCGCCGGGATAAAGTGGTGAGATGCCAACCACTAACGCGCCTAATGTCATCACAATGGACAGTCGCACAAGGTGTGGATGCCGCCGAATCTTATCCATTCGCACGCCACGGTGTTCGGGCGGTAGCAGTGGGTCACTCAGGGCACCACGCAAAACGGGGAATATCACCTGCGCCGCAAGTGGCAGACACACGACGAAGATCCAACGTGGATTAAAGTAATCCGCCATCGGTCCCGCTACTATTGAACCAACGAATGCACCGACATGAATCAATCCCCACACAAGCGAAACTAGGTCACTGCCCGAGTCGGGATGCTCCACCATTTTCTCCGCGTACTTTCCCTCGACTAACAAGTCCACCGTCGCGACTTGTAAGTTACACAACAACAACAAGAATGCAGCGAATGGCGCAGACAATTGCACGAAGCCCAGCACCGCGAACGCCGCAGTACCAAGAATCGATACCAGTACGACGTAGTATTTCTTGTGATACCCAAAGATAGGGACGGTATCTGACAACAGGCCAATCGCCGCTTTCATCGACCACGGCGTGGCCGCTACCGTGCCAAAACTTTGGTACCGCTCGCCGGTCACGCCCAGCCCTTTCTTGAAGTAGGGCAGCTGCGCACTACCCGCCATTTGACTGTCGTCGCCGAACCGCGATTAGTTTGCGAACACGAAAAAAGCGTAGTCACGCGTACCTTACCGTGCCCTTCAACCCGAGATACACAGAGAACAGCAGAATCACGAACGCGTTGCCGAATGTCGCTCGTATTCGCTTCAAAAATCCCAGAGGCCCCACCATCGTTCGTTTCTCCACAGCGACCTGAGCCGCACTTCGAATAGTTGTCTTACCAACGCAATTTTGTTCGCATTTTTTCGCACGTAACACCGTCGAATCAGACGTGTCTGCGTTTCACACGCCAAAGCTCTGTAGAATGTCAGGAACTAAGCCTCTGACGTCAGAACGGGAATATTGATTGAGTCATATCCGTGTGATCGTGAAATTAGAAGGCGCAGATTACTAAGTTTATGGCGGATTACCTTGTATAATTAGTGCGTTGCCTTTCTACATTTATATTAATTTATTTCTTGTTGAAAATTCTATCACCTAATTTAAGTTTATGTTCAAGTAAAGTAAGGTACGCTGGAGCCGCTTAATGCCTGACTCGCTTGACTGTTCTTGCCTCGATTCGTGTTTCCAAACATATAGCGAACTGGAGTGAAATGCCTTGATCGATGACGTCTGTGGACCGGGGCAGGTGGATTTATTCCTTCTGGCGCAAATAAGCTTGCTGGTGGGGAGCTTCGACCACCCAAGCTACTACGATCTGAATATTTGCCACCTTGATCAGGTATAGGAGATATTGTGAGTTCCATCCAAAATGCAATGATTGCTATAACTATGATGTACACGAGCCAATGTACCCATAAGAGAAGTGGGGATGTCAGTACAAACACTCCAAGTGTAACGTTAGTTAAACCCAAAATCAAAATCACTAGACCGGTCATTCTATAGAACCATTTCCATAGGGAAAAACGCCACACCGAGGGTACGGATTCCCCACTAATTGATGTGTTCCTTTTTCGTCTTCTTATTCTTATTGCACCACTTATCACGGTAAATACGGGCTGAACTGAAATTAATATCAGTATCATATATCCAATAGTGCCATGAACGAAATTTGAGAACTTTCGTTTTCTACCATGTCTCACAATTACATAACCTGTCCATGAAATGGCGATAACTACTAATTTGATAGCTATGTGCGCAGTATGTAAAATAAAGAGCCTTCTTTTTTCTCTCAAGTACCTCAGTATAAAAGCTGCTATTGGAGTCAATATGCCGAATGCGACAAACATTAAAATTCCATGCACTTGAGGTCTAGACCAATATTTCGCTGATCCTGGTATTGCGTTCGAAAGCGCATAAGGGTCGAAAGATATTTTCAAGATTGAATCTGCAAACGAACCATCCTCCATCTGACCTCCATAAAATAGGTAGAACTCATTTGGAACATCTTGTATAGCTATTTTGGTATCAAATGAGATGTCCAATGACGACCCAGATCTTCCTTTCGCTATTTGCGCAGCTGATTTATCGCCAATAAGCTCTACCTTTTCTCGAATCCATTTCTCCGATTTAGTAGAGTACAAAGAAATTTCCAAGTTATTAATTCGGTCATACGAAAGTAATTGGCTAGAATTAAAGGAATTTCCTTGATTTACACCACTAAAGAGTACGGCAATTTCTGCCCATGATTCGTAGGACCCTTCAAATGAGGAAAGTGCTTGAGACATTGCTGCACCTGTTCTAACTGCTGGCTCGCTAGAAAGCCGAGACCAAGTATATTCATAGCCATCATCCTCTTCGGATGCTTCGAATTTTTGTTCTCCATATCCTCTATTGAACTGCCATGCAGCATTGCTGGGGCAATATCCTCCAAATTTTTGACTTGAGTAACATCCCCCAAACATAATAATATCGCGCTTTGCTGTAAATGTAGATGCTTGATTAGACACAGGATGTGGTTTGAATAAGGAATACTGACTTATTGGATCATGAATTTTTCTCCATGTAGCTTTATATGGGTCTTTATAATCAAGGATACACCTATATGCATCACTTAACAAGCCTTCTGGACCGAATCCATGTGTTACGATAATTTCCGCTTGGGTGGAACCATCCTTCTTCGCATGCATTTCTAGACCTCCGGAAGATCCGAATCGTGGTGAAGGAATCTCTCCATCTAATTTCACTTTTTTCCACGTAAAATTACGGAATTCCATGCACCACATTTCGTTAAAGAAAGATGTTTTTCCATCAGCAGTACCTAATGTGATGTAGAAGAATGGTTCTAAAAATCCTTCTACATATCGATAACCACTTGTTGCACCGTACATTGCCGGCGGTGGATCATTGTCTAAGTTTAATTCCATAGGGGACAAAACCTCCCAATTGTTCTGATTGACACTGTACGTCCATGTATCGTTCAGTGCACCTTCGCTATTTCTACCTCCATGCACTATCAAGAAATATCCGTCTTGAGTGTTGATGACAAATGATGCATGATCAGCTCGAGCAGGAGGTACATTTCCGACAGGGTCAATCAGCTTCGCACTAAATCGGGCTTGTACAATTGAGTAATTAATAAATAGAAGAATTGAAGTTAAAATTATAGCATGGATAAAGCCAGCTGATGACATGGTTAATGTGATGTAAGAAGCATTCTGAAAAAAACGTAGTTTTGGATCCCACTCAAAATCAAATGAAACAATGATATAGGCCTTGATTTTTGTAAGTATGATTTTTCTGGTCATAAGTTATTTTGGACAAAAATTGGCCCGAAAATTCTTCTCTTGAAGAGTAGCAACATTTATTTTATGCATGTTTGAGGTAACCTTTTGTCAATGTATTTCTTTTCATGCATAACCATCAGCTAGATGGAATATAATTCATTCAAGAATGAATAATCGGACATTTTTCTCGGCATAATCTTTGTAATACGCTACATGCAGCGAAATACTTGACTAAGTTCACATCAGAATAATTTTTTGAGCAGAATTATGCCATATAAGATATATTTAGTAATCCGCCGGAAATATTCGTTCGTCAAATACAAAGATTCATGGTCAAGACTG
>JAAUYH010085824.1_pt1 | contig 10243 bp, 12 predicted proteins | sample 7278061 | NCBI WGS metagenome assembly JAAUYH01 (sample SAMN14350203, study PRJNA611818) | marine sediment metagenome | isolation source: surface marine sediment (0.6m) | place: French Polynesia: Moorea | collected 2018-08 | reverse complement strand
GATCGACGCCATCGCTGCCTATGCCCCGCCGCCCCGGCCGCAGCCGAGCGAGGAAGGCACCATCGCGCCGGACCGTAACGAAGTGACCGGCTTCATCTTTAAGGTTCAGGCCAATATGGACCCGAACCACCGTGACCGCATCGCGTTCATGCGCCAGGTCTCCGGCACGTTCAAACGCGGCATGAAGCTGACCCCGTCAGGCTTGGGGAAGCCCATCGCAGTCCACTCGCCGATCCTGTTCTTCGCGCAGGACCGCGAGATTGCCGACACAGCCGAGGCTGGCGATATCATCGGCATACCCAATCATGGGACGCTGCGTGTGGGCGATACGCTGAGCGAGAAGAACGAAGTGCGCTTTACCGGCTTGCCCAACTTTGCACCCGAGATTCTACGGCGCGTGCAGTTGAAGGATCCAACCAAGACCAAGCAACTTCGCAAGGCGCTTGACGATCTGTCCGAAGAGGGCGTGTTGCAGGTCTTCTATCCAGAGATCGGCGCGCAGTGGATCGTCGGCGTAGTGGGCCAGCTGCAGCTTGACGTTCTGATCAGCCGCCTTTCCGCGGAATACAAGGTTGAAGCCGCGCTTGAGGCGGCACCTTTTGCCACCGCGCGCTGGGTCAAGGGTGAAGGGCAGGCTCTGAAGAGCTTTGAGGAATTCAACCGCGCAAACCTTGCCAAGGATCGCGACGGAGATCTGGTGTTCATGGCTAAAAGCCCATGGGACGTGAACTATCAGGCAGAAAATAATCCTGAGCTGACCTTCTCTGCAACGAAGGAAAGGTGAGCTTGCCCGCTGCGCAAGTTCGCGGCATGGGTGCCGCATGAGCAAAGGCCCCACCAAGCAGACATTCATCAGCCAGCGGCTGAAACTCGCCTATTTCGACTGGGCGCAAAGCAAAGCCGACCGTGAGAAACCGACGCTCGTCCTGGTCCACGGCGGGCGTGACCATGCACGCAGCTGGGACTGGACGGCTGAAGCCTTGTGCGAGGATTGGCGCGTGGTTGCTTTCGATCATCGCGGGCATGGCGACAGCGAATGGGTCTCTGACGGCAATTACCGCGCAAATGACATGGTGTATGATCTGGCGCAGCTGGTGCATCAGCTTGGCGTCGGCCCGGTGACCCTTGTCAGCCATTCCATGGGCGGCAATGTCGCGCTACGCTACGCGGGCGTTTTCCCAGACATGGTCAGGAAGATTGTCGCAATTGAAGGCTTGGGGCCTAGCCCAGAATGGCAGGCAGAACGGCGTCAAACGCCTTATCCTGAGCGTTTTGCCGAATGGATCGAGAAGAAGCGCTCCGCTTCGGGCAGAACTCCGCGCAAGTATAACAGTATCGAAGATGCGTTTGCGCGGATGATCGAAGAGAACAGCTACCTCACAGAAGAACAGGCGCGGCATCTCACGATCCACGGCGTGAACCGTAACGAGGACGGGACCTATAGCTGGAAGTTCGATCCGCACCTCAATGTGTGGGGCGTGGAAGACATCGCCGATGAATTCCTGCAGCAGATCTGGAGCGCGATCACTGCGCCGACACTGCTGCTGTATGGAGCTGACAGCTGGGCCTCCAACCCTGAGAAGGATGGACGCCTTGAGCATTTCAACAACGCTGAAGTGATCGAGTTCGAACAGGCGGGGCATTGGCTCCACCATGACCAGTTCGATCGCTTTATCACCACGCTGCGGGATTTCCTCTAGCGCCGCACCACTGCTCAAAGGACAACCACATGGCTGAATTCTTCGATGCTCTGAATGACAAGCATGTCGCGATGATTGTGCGTCAGCCGGTGTTCTTTGTTGCCACCGCAGCCGCGGATGCGCGGATCAATCTCAGTCCGAAGGGGTATGATGCATTCCGCGTACTTTCCCCAACGCAGGTTGCCTATCTCGACCTTGGAGGTTCAGGCAATGAGACCCACGCTCATCTCGCCGCTGATGGACGGATTACAATCATGTTCTGCAATTTTGATCGGCCTGCGCTGATCCTGCGAATATATGGTAAAGGCCGCGCCGTGTTGCCGCAGGATGCGGAATGGGAAAGTCTGATTGACCATTTCATACTTCTCCCCGGCACGCGGCAGATCTTCGTGATAGATATTGAAAGCGTTCAGACCAGCTGCGGATGGGGCGTGCCCTTCATGGACTACCAGGACGAGCGTCACACCCTAAAGAAAGCGCATGCTCAGTTCGACCCCGATGAATGGGTCGCGAAGTATCAAACGCGCACGCAAAGCATCGACGGCTTGCCGACGCGGGCGACCGACCGCTTCATCTCCGGCGAGTGAAGCGAGGGAAAAACGCTCGATGGAGCTCACTTTCGCAACCTACAATATCCATAAGGCCGTTGGGGTGGATGGCCGGCGCGATGCTGACAGGATCATCCGCGTGCTGCGCGAAGTCGATGCCGATGTAATCGCTTTGCAGGAAGTGGATCGTCGGTTCGGCCAGCGCGCGAGCGTGCTGCCGCGCGCGATGCTCGATGATACGCCGTGGCGTCCTGTCCCTGTGGCGAAGCGGCGGCGCAGCTTGGGCTGGCATGGTAATGCCTTGCTGGTGCGCCGCACATTCAAGCACCTTGCAGCCGGCGCGCTTGAACTTCCCACGCTGGAACCGCGGGGGGCAGTGTTTGCCGAGCTGAGTGTTGGCGGCATGCGTTTCCGCGTTCTGGGCACGCATCTCGATCTCTCGGGGCTCAGGCGACGCGATCAAATCCGTGCGCTGATCGACTGGTACCAGGCGCAGGATGTACGCATCCCGACCATTCTCATGGGCGATTTCAACCAGTGGGGACGCCTGACAGGAGCGATGCGTGAATTCGGGATGGGCTGGCAACAGCTGGCCCCTGGGGCGAGCTATCCAGCACGCAGACCTATCGCGCGGCTCGACCGGATCGTAACCACACCGCAGTGGAGCTATCGTATTGGCGGAGCGCATCACAGCTCACTGGCCGCACAGGCCTCCGACCATTTGCCAGTGTTCGCCACCCTGAGTTTGCCCAAAAAGTAATCAACTGCCTATTCATTAGGCAGTATCTACCTCAGGGTGAGCGGTAATTCCTCGTTAACTTTCGGGATTCCCTTGCGTCAGCGCAGGTTGGCACACCTCTTGCTGCAGGGTGACTTGCTGAAAAGCGAAGCCGGGTGTCGCTGAAAGACCAAAGGCCCGAAACCAATAAGGGGGCACGGATGAAGTTCATCATCGCCATTATAAAACCGTTCAAGCTCGACGTCGTTCGCGTAGCCCTGGGTGGCATCGTAGTCGCGGGTATGACTGTGTCGGAAGTCAAAGGCTTTGGCCGCCAGTAAGGCCAGACCGAGATTTATCGCGGCGCGGAATATTCCACCAACATGTGGCCGAAGGTGAAAATCGAAGTCGCTGTGAGTGACGACATCGCCGCTCAGGTGGTCGAGACCATTCAGCAGACCGCCAGCACGGACGCCATCGGGGATGGCAAGATCTTCGTGCTCGACCTCGCCACTGCAACCCGCATCCGCACCGGCGAGACCGGCGAAACTGCGCTGTGATCCAGGGGATTTCACTGATGAACCGCAAAACTCTTTCCTATGCTGCGCTGGCCACCGGCCTCGTAGCTCTTGCGCAGCCGGCTCTGGCTGCTGCGCCTGTCGCTGAAGCGGCTGAGGCTGTTGCAGAAGTCGCAGAGGCCGCCGCGCCTGCTGCTGACGCTGTCTCGCCCGGCACCGCTTACATTTTCAACACGCTGCTGTTCCTGATCGGCGGCTTCCTTGTCATGTGGATGGCTGCCGGCTTTGCCATGCTCGAGGCTGGCCTTGTCCGCGCGAAGAACACTTCGACGCAGTGCATCAAGAATATCGGCCTGTATTCAATTGCCGGCCTGATGTTCTGGGTGATCGGCTACAATATCGCCTATCCAGGCTTTGCTGAAGGTTCACTCGGCCTGTTCGGCATGGCCGGCGGACCTTACAGCATGCAAGGGGTCGGCGAAGCTGATCTCGAAACCGGCTATTCTGTCGCATCGGACTGGTTCTTCCAGATGGTGTTCTGCGCAACGACTGCTTCGATCGTGTCAGGCACAGTTGCAGAACGTGTGAAGATCGTTCCGTTTTTCATCTTCGTCGTGTTCTTGTGCGGCTTCATCTACCCGACTGTTGTTAGCTGGGAGTGGGGTTCTGGTTACCTCGACAGCGAGTGGGGCTTCTCTGACTTCGCTGGTTCTACTCTGGTCCACTCAACCGGTGGCTGGGCAGCGCTGATCGGTGCTCTCATCATTGGCCCACGCCTCGGTCGCTACGGCGCAGACGGTCAGGTGAACGTCTTCCCTGGCGCGAACATTCCGCTCGCTACCTTGGGTACGTTCATCCTGTGGCTCGGCTGGTTTGGCTTCAACGGCGCATCGCAGCTTGCGATGGGCACGGTTGGCGATGTTTCCGACGTCTCGAAGATCTTCGTCAACACCAACATGGCCGCTGCTGCCGGTGTGGTCGTCGCGATCGTTGCTACGCTGATCCGCTACAAGAAGGCTGACGTTACCATGGCGCTGAACGGCGCGCTGGCTGGCCTCGTCGCGATCACCGCAGAGCCGCTCGCTCCGACCGTCGGTCAAGCGATCATCATCGGCGGTATCGGCGGCTTGCTCCCGGTTATCTTCGTTCCGATCCTCGACAAACTGAAGATCGATGATGTGGTCGGCGCTATTCCGGTTCACCTGGTGGCAGGCATCTGGGGCACGATGATCGTGCCGTGGACCGGCGATGCGACTTACGCTGGTCAAGCCGTCGGGGTCTTGCTGACAGCAGTCTTCGTCAGCGTTGCCAGTGCGATTGTCTGGTTCGCTCTCAAGGCCACCATCGGTGTCCGCCCGAGCGAAGAGCAAGAGCGCGAAGGCCTCGACCACAGCGAAATCGGGGTGGAAGCCTATCCCGAGTTCGCCCGGACCTGATGATGGTCTGACCTAATACTCAGTTTGGCGGGGAGAGACTTCTTCTCCTCTCCCCTCTCCCCGCCTCACCACGTTCCTCCTGCGAACGAACACCTGGAACGGGCCGGAGCCGCAAAGCTCCGGCCCCTTTTTTGTGCGGTGTTGATCAAAAATGGAGATTGGTCAGTCGCACCAGTCGCGCCATTCCCAAGGCCCTTCGCCCGCAGCGAGCTTGGCTCCGATCATATGATCGGCGAGCCTTTGCTCGCTTCCATCGCTGGCAAGACGGCGAGCGGCGCGAAGCTCCCGGCCATATTGGTCGCGCGGTGGAGATGCTCCACCATCCCATTCGAAAGGTCCGCGGTTGAGCCAATTTCTGAGCTCTTTCTGAGCGAGCAGCGCTTTTGCCTTCTCCGCCTGACACGCGCCATCAATCTCTGGCGCGTCGAACCCGGTCAGCCTGATCCGCCGTGCGTTTGAGCCGAATCCGATGGTGACGGTGTCTCCATCGGATACGCAGTAGAACGGGCGCCCTCGTTCGCCGCAGGTGCCGAATTGTGTCCCGACCCGATCCCAGACCTTCGGGGCGAGATACGGCTGTGCGAAATACCATGCTCCCACCAGACCAACAGCGAGCATGGGCGTCGCCCATCGCGTCCATTGCGCCTTGCGCCGATGTGAACTTGAGGGCTTGCGATACTTCCAGCGTGCCATGACTGCTCTCTAGCCGCGCCATACCTTGCTTCAAAGTCTGGAGCCTGCCAATTCTGTGACCGGGCCGCATTGACAAGGGAGAATCGCAGATATGGCAGGACGCGCGCGTTCGATTGAAGAATTCGTCGCCAATATGGAGGCAGTTGCCGCTCAGCCGTCTCCTGATTACCGGCCGTACGAGCCGCAAGAGGGCGATGTGTTCATCACGCCTTGGGCCAAGAGTGGCACCACATTCATGCAGCAGATGTTTCATCAGCTGCGAACAGGCGGAGATATGGATTTCGACGATATCAGCCGGGTTGTCCCGTGGGATGACACCGGCGCGATGGTTGGCCTGGACCTTAACGCGCCGCAAAAGGCCAGTCCGCGCGGGTTCAAGTCTCATCGCGAGTATGAACGACTCCCTGAAGGCATGCGCTACGTCGTGACGCTGCGCGATCCGAAGGAGTGCTTTGTGTCGTTCTACCGCTTCTTCAATGGGTGGCACATCGAACCCGGCGCGATCCCGATGGAAGACTTCATGCCGTTCTACCTCGGTGGCGGGCCGGGTGGATGCGACTATTTCACGCACTTGCTCAGTTGGCATGCGCGGCGGAACGAGCCGGATACCCTGCTTACCAGCTATCGCTGGGCGGTGAAGAACAAGCGGACGATGATTGAGCGAATGGCCAAATTCATCGGTGTCGAATTGACTCAAGATCTGGCGGACCTGGTCGACGAACGCACAACGCGTGCGTTTATGGTCGAGCATATGGACAAGTTCGACGATGCGATTGTCGCGCTTGCACTGGAGGAAAAGGCCGGCATTCCCGCAGCGAGCGATTCGACCAAGGTGCAGGCTGAGGGTAGCGATGCCAAGCAGGTGCCGCCGGTGATTGCAGAACAAATCGATGCAATGTGGGCCGAACGGGTCTTGCCGGTAACCGGCCATCCCGATTTTACCTCGCTTGCGGCCGAAATCGACGGATAGCTCTTCTCTTTCCACTCAGGCCTGCAGCCGCTAAGCGCGCTGGCGAACACATTTGCAAACGGACCTGCCATGAGCGACAGCAGCGACAAGACTACCCTTGCCAAAGCCGAAGTGTTGATCGAAGCGCTGCCCTATTTCCAGCGCTATGCGGGCCGCACCTTCGTGGTGAAATATGGCGGTCACGCCATGGGCAACCCGCAGGCAGCGCGCGACTTCGCCGAAGACATCGTGCTGTTGAAGGCGGTCGGAATCAATCCGGTCGTGGTGCATGGCGGCGGCCCGCAGATCGGCGCGATGCTCGACAAGCTGGGGGTCGAGAGCACGTTCGTCGATGGCTTGCGGGTAACCGATGCAGCCACAGCAGAAGTTGCTGAGATGGTTTTGTCCGGCGCAATCAACAAACAGCTCGTGAGCTGGATCGCCAGTGCAGGCGGCAAGGCGATTGGCATTTCCGGCAAAGACGGCGGGCTGGTCACAGCGACCAAGGCTGAACGCACGACGCGCGATCCGGAAAGCAATATCGAGAAAGCGGTGGATCTGGGCTTTGTGGGCGAGCCAACCACTGTCGATACGACTGTGATCGACACGGCGGTCGCCTCAGGCATGATTCCGATCATCGCGCCGATTGCGGCCGGTGCGGAAGGCGAGACCTATAATATCAACGCTGATACGATGGCTGGCGCTATTGCGTCGGCTCTGGGGGCAGCGCGGCTGTTCCTGCTGACCGATGTGCAAGGCGTGCTGGGCAAGGATGGCGAACTCCTGACCGATCTGACCCCGCAAGACATCGCCGCGCTCAAAGATGACGGGACCATCTCGGGCGGGATGATCCCCAAGCTGGAAACCTGTGTTTCGGCAGTCGAGGCAGGCTGCGAGGCGGCGGTTGTGCTGGACGGGCGGGTCGGCCATGCGATGTTGCTCGAATTCTTTACCGTGCGCGGTGCGGGGACGCTTATCCGCAAGGGGCAATCAAGCTAAGCGGGATCAAACACTGGTCATTGGCGTATTATCTCTATAATACGGTGGCCAACACTCCAAGACAGGTTCGCAATGCAAGCTCTTTACACTCTTTACGACATCATCGCGATGCTCACCAATGTGCTGGTGATGCTGATCATCATCCAGTTCATCATTGGGCTGCTGTTCGCATTCAATGTCGTCAATCAGTCGAATGATTTCCTGATGGCGTTCTACAATTCGATCAATCGGCTGCTTGATCCCTTGCTCCGGCCGATCCGCAATGTGATGCCCAGCACCGGCGCGATCGATTTTAGCCCGTTGGTGCTGATCATCGTTTTGAACATCATTCTCATCGTCCTCTCGGGTGTCATCCGGAGCGTTTGATGACAGCCACGCGGATTGACGGGAAAGCGTTCGCCGCGCGCCTGCGCGAACGCGTCGGTGAATACGCCGCGCGCTTTGAAGAGGCCGCTGGCCGCAAGGCAGGTCTTGCTGTGGTGCTGGTCGGCGAGGATCCCGCAAGCCAGGTCTATGTGGGCAGCAAAGGCAAGGCGACGCTGGCTGCCAACATGGCGAGTTTCGAGCACCGCCTGCCCGACGACACGACCTCGGAAGACCTGCTCGCATTGGTCGAACAGCTGAATCAGGATGAAAGCGTCGACGGTATCCTCGTCCAGCTCCCCTTGCCGGATCATCTCGATGAGCAGGCGATCATCTCAGCGATCAGTCCGGACAAGGATGTCGATGGCTTCCATGTAATCAATGCAGGCCGCTTGTCGGTTGGGCAGAGCGGCTTCGTGCCGTGTACGCCGCTCGGCTGCATGATGCTGCTGACAGACCGTTTGGGCGATCTTTCGGGGTTGGAAGCGGTCGTGATTGGGCGCTCGAACATTGTCGGCAAGCCGATGGCGCAGCTGCTGCTTGACGCCAATGCAACGGTCACTATCGCGCATAGCCGCACCAAGGATTTGCCCGCCGTGGTTAAGCGTGCGGACATTGTCGTTGCCGCAGTAGGGCGTGCGGAAATGGTCAAGGCGGAATGGCTCAAGGAAGGCGCGACAGTGATTGATGTCGGCATCAACCGCTTGCCGCCCGAGCCGGGCAAGGAAAAAGGCAAGCTGGTCGGCGATGTCGCTTACGATGAAGCGAGCGAAGTCGCTGCGGCCATCACGCCGGTGCCGGGCGGGGTCGGCCCGATGACCATCGCTGTCCTGCTGCGCAATACGCTGGTGGCTGCGCATCGTAATGCCGGGCTCACGCCGCCGGAGGACCTTTGATCAACACCGTTCATCCTGAGCTTGTCGGAGGATGGGCAATGCCAAACGCACTTCGACAGGCTCAGCACGAACGGAGTTCTTAATGCTTTCGAATACCGTCAAACTCTCGATTGCATTGGGCCTTGCCGCCATGCTCGCTGCCTGCGGCGGTCCGCAACGCCCACGTGTTCCCGATCAGGTCATCAACCGCGCGCTTGCCGGGGCGCCTGGCCAGGCTCAACCGAGCGAAGTCGTCAAAGCAGAGATCGCTTTTGCAAGAGCCGCCCAAGAGGACGGTCAGTGGACCGCTTTTCGCAGCTTTGCTGCACCGGGGGCGGTCATTCACGGCCGCAATGGACCAATCGTCGCAGATCCGTGGCTTGCCTCGCAGTCCAACCCGGACAAGGCGGTGAAATGGGAACCGCGCACCGTCTGGATGAGCTGCGATGGCGCGCTTGCCGTAAGCCAGGGACGCTTCGAGGACCCCGAGGGCATTGTCGGCAACTACGTGACCGTGTGGGAGCGGCAAAGCGATCGCTCCTACAAATGGACATACGACATTGCCTCGCCAGACAATCCGCAACCGCCTGCGCGCGAACCCCTGCCAGAACTGGGCCCGGAAGATATCGTCGTCACGCGAATGGATTCGATCAGTGGCCTGGTCGCGCATTGCCCGCGTTCAGGCGAGAGCGTGCCAAACGCGCCTGCCTACACCATTACAGACGATGCTTCACAAGGCGGCAGGATGTCGCGCGATGGCACCCTGCGTTGGCGCTGGGAGCATACCGGTCCGGGTGAGCGGCGCGTGGTGGTCGACTGGCTGACGCCCGGCAAATGGGAGACGGGCCTCGATCAGACTCTTCCCGCGCCGGAAGAATAGGCTTAAGGGGCGGCCCATGTACGAGCTGTTCCTCTCTGCTTTCATCACGTTATTCGTTGTGATCGACCCGCCCGGCTGTGCGCCGATCTATGCGGGGCTGACGAAAGGGGCGACACAGAAGCAGCGCACGGCGATGGCCTTGCGCGCAAGCACCATCGCAACCGTCATCCTGTTGTTCTTCGCGCTGCTTGGCGAGGAGCTGCTTCATGCGCTGCATATTGAGCTCGATAGCTTCCGAATCGCGGGCGGTTTGATGCTCTTCTGGATCGCGTTTGAGATGGTGTTCGAGAAGCGTCAGCAGCGCCGCGAGGAGCGCGCCAACAAGGTGGCTGCCACGCCGGAGGTCGAAGATGTATCGGTCTTTCCTATGGCAATGCCCATGCTGGCTGGCCCGGGCGCAATCGCGGCGATCATGCTGCTGATGAATGAAGCGGATACGACAGAGGACACCCTTGTTGTGCTGGCCGCGCTGGGCGCGGTCTTGCTGATCACAGCACTTGCACTGGTGGCGGCTGGCCCGCTGATCAAACTGCTTGGTGACCGGGTCGAGGCCGTCATCACACG
>JAAUYH010045019.1_pt1 | contig 10243 bp, 6 predicted proteins | sample 7278061 | NCBI WGS metagenome assembly JAAUYH01 (sample SAMN14350203, study PRJNA611818) | marine sediment metagenome | isolation source: surface marine sediment (0.6m) | place: French Polynesia: Moorea | collected 2018-08 | reverse complement strand
GTTTTACAGATTTTTGCACTGGGGTTGCCTTACTTCCTAGTCTTCTATTCAAAATCGATCAGGATAATTATATGAAGCTTTCAATAAATTCGATTTCTTCATCAATATTGACCTATGATAATTGTCATAATGATACAAATACTGTAATTAATCAAATTATTTTTTAAATTTGTGAAATGTAATACTATTAGTTTGGTCAAGTATTTCAAACTGAGTGGTAAAGTGAGGAGACATGCGAAATAGTGAGTTCATGAATAAACGGAGGAGCGTTTGAGCAAGCCATCCTATTCAGCTTAATATTTCAGTAGATGATAAATTGTAGAAATGTTCATTAGATGACAATTCTACAAAGATGGCTAGAAATTTGTAACTCAGCTATTAATGTGCGTAGAGTTACGACCAAACGCAAATTGAGCCGCTGGTTTAGGTTCCAAATCATGTACAACCACCCGCTGATCCACCCGGGTCAGATACCGAACAAATAGTTGATATAAAGTTAGGTCTTCCTCTGCTCCTTGCGTGTGTGACCTATGATAATTCAATTCTCTTGATGTTCACTTTTGCTATGATCCCACAAGATCCGTAGAATTCTTCCAAACCCATGCCGCTGCTTCTCTAATGTCACCCACCCTGAACACTAGAATTGTTACTGTCCCTTTATCCTGGCCAGCCTGTTTCCCTCAGTAGCTCCGAATTCGATCTCTTTCTCTGTCGACAAAATGTCTTCTCTGTTGGATGTCGCTCGCTCTTTGCTGGTTGATGGCTTTGAAAGAGCAAATGATGTGTTATCAACTACGAAACCTCTATTAGTGGCACGGGTGATCATCAACGGACGAACATCGATTTTGTATCTCTATGATGGGAATCATGCGATTCAGGCGCAACTAATGAAAGGAGTGCTTGCAAATGTTCCTACAGAAGCATTGCCCCTCCACGGACGCCGTCTGCGCATACTTCGTGGTAGAGTCGAAAGTCGTACAACATCAGGAAAAACGATTTTTTCTTTACACATCGAAGCGATCAGAGTTCTCCCTGGCGGTAGAATTTTCCGCCCGTTAGATTGCGAACTTGTTGATCTCATTGAACATCCTTCTGTTCGACACCTGCTAATGCCAACACTGAAAGAGAGGGCTCTGTCGGATGTATCTTCGAGTGAAACATTGGTTACGGAAGAATCGATCCGAACCATCAGCATTGACGGAAGTGAGATGGTTCGGCTACTGCCTGCAATCACCTTTGCAGCTATGACAGATACTTCTCTGCCATTGAATATAAGTACGAGATGCATTGAACACGTAGATTTGTCCCATAGGAACTGTTGCAAGACTCAAATGGATCGAAACAACTCCAATTCAAGTTCATCTGGCACTGTTCAGGATGTAGCTGACAAAACGTCTACACAAACAGTGAGTACTCCTACGACAAGCACAAGTGATGTCGACTACAAGCCCGGTTTGGATATTACTCACAATCGTTTTCGAAGTTCACGACGAGGATGTGGTCGGAGACGAGTTGCAGCACGGGAGAAAACAGTGAAACATCTGAAAGGAAGTAATGAAGATCCAAGTAGTAATCCGAAGCATCAACGAGGGACCTCCGAGTCCTGTCAAAAAAGAAATCGGGAAATGAAACGAAGCGAGAGATTGAAGAAAATGAAAGTTGATCATATTACGGCAGTGAATGATGACGAACCGGAGACTCCGGAAGATCCCCGTTCGTCTCGTCGAAAAGCATCAAACCTCGTTCCTCTAACTGAGCTACTGCGCAATGAGAAGAAGTCTGCGCAATACAAGGCGATGGAAGACGCGAATAATTTAGTGACTGTACAAAAAGAAGCGGGGATGGCGGACCGTTACGCGCCACCATCACCTGAGGAGCATTTTTTGGAACAAGGCTGTGCTGGAGAAAATGACAATCTGAGCGATTCGAATCAAATGTTAGGTGATGCGGGGCGTGTCTACAACGCACGCGTACGCGCACGAGTATCGCATTATCAGTCATCAACTCGAAGAACTCGACAAAAATCCAATGAGCGTTCTTCGCGAAGAACTAAACACTGTCATATAATGCCGCATGCAAACCTCACAAAGTCCCAAGGAAAAAATTTTCGATTTCTTGAGCGCGAGTTCGAACAAGAGCACGGTGAGGAAGATGTATCTCCAGCGAAGAACGATAGCGATGAAGATGGAAAGAAACAAAGGCAATTAGTCACAGTCAGCAAGCCCGAAATCGAGGAGAAAAATGGGCTATCTGGATCCTCAAGTCCCGGAGAAGAACTTCGTCGCACGTTACAAAAGCAAAACAAGAAAAAGAGAACGGAAGGGACATCTGAGGAAATACATCGAGAACAAAAGCTCGACAGCGGTTCAACTCGCAGAACTCATAAAGTGCAACCCGCATTGACCAAAAAAGGTAGAATGCTAGAAGCCGATATGCACGCTGCAGAATTTCTGCAGCAAAGCAGGAAGAAGTTGTCGAGAAGACGTGTGATTGTCGAGACTACCAGTTCAGAAGAGCGAAACGACAATACTTCATCATATCATTCGTCTAAAAACAAAAATTCGGAGAGTCTCAAGAATCAAACCCGGAACATACACATTCAAAAAGCAAGAGAAGCGCACAACAAGCATATCAAAACAGGGATGAGAAACGAGAATTGTGAGAATAACGTCACTGTAGGTAAGTCTGAGGCAAAGAAACTTGGGAATGATGGGGACGGGGTCTTGAAAAACAAAAGCAAGTCAGCAGTCGTTCATGATACAAGTTCGAGCTCAAGTAGCTGCTCCAATGGGCGGCTCACAGACTTTGTTTTCAAAGACACAATGTTCGATATCCTTCCAGTTAATCAACGCAAGGCAGGAATTGTCTCCGATACACAATGTCAAACTACACTAGGAATGATCACTCCTCCCGTCTCAGAGAAGAAAGCGTTAAACGAAGACGGTAATAGGTGTGCACCGAGACAACGTGTTAATTGTTCTCCAGAACACAAAGCCTCAGGTCGAGAAATGAAAGCAAACATCAAACAAATTCGAGACGACAAAGAAAGGCACAATGAAAGTAACGATGGGAGCCAAATGATTTTGGCACAAGATTCCACAAACAAGAGTTTCAAACAGACTGATTGCGGTATGATGGCGAAGAGCAAACAATAATCTGAACCTTTAGCAAGCTCTGATTCAATTCCCGTTTCCGAGGAGACCTAGAAAACAGAAGATATCACGACCTCTTCTAATGAACTTCCAGAAGGATGGTGAGCTCTAACACGGGGGGTGAGATTCAAAGTCAGTGCTGTCTTAGCACTCGTTTCATTTCATTGTTTTCGACTTCAAACAACTCATTGCAAAGGAAGTATCGAGAATGTGAAACAATACATTAGTTCACAGTAGATAAATGCCTTGCTTGTACGAACCAACTTTCTGTAGCGCAAGTTGGTCTAGTACCCATAGCCTCCCTGTAGATTCAACAATATTCTCAATGTTACAACTTCCAATACTGTACTTGTTCACTTTTGGGTTACTGTAAAGATAATCAGGCACGCGCCGTGATTGCTCCAGTTGTTGTCGTTGTCCACCTTACATTGCATAGTTGTCCTTTCGTTTGTGGAATTCCAAAAAATAAACAGTTGTGTCTGCTTAAAATATCTAAAATTCATCTCCCTGAAATACTCTAATATAATTGGAAATCTGTGAGTTCGTCAGTATTATTGGTGAGCGGTATCCAGTGCTGTCTACAAACTCGGCTACAGATCTGAGTTCTGCTTACCCAACCGTACCCTGACAAATTCACCAGAAGAAGATGCCTGCGCGTCGCCCGCGCACAGCGTTCGACTATCGAGCGCTGTTCCCTGCCCCGCCCCTAGACCCAGACCAGCCGCCACTCGCCCCTCGCGTGGCCTCATTTCCTCCGAACGCTGGGAGTTTTCGTGAATATGTGAATAACTTCATTGATGTTATGCGTTCCTGTCCGTTCAATGGATTCAGCATGAAGCTATCTGTTGTTTTCTTCTTCTGGTTGAATAGCCTTGGCCACTCTTGGTTCAAGTCGTTTATGTTTGTGTTCGTCTTACCGATGGCTGGTCCGTTAGCACTCGCCACATCCGGTTTATTCGCTTCACGTCGATTTCATCGCCAGAAGGTCCTCGAAGAGCAGCGCTTGTATCAGTTTGGACGTGCCACTCGCGCTACTGTCACGTTCCGTGGTGTTGTTGAAAAATCGTTTCTCAAGGCACGTGCTGTGGACTGGGTTTATACGGTAGACGGGAAAAAGCACACCGTACGGGGTCCGGCAGAGGCGCTTGGCGATGTGAAAGTCGGTGATACCTTGTGGGTGTTGTACGATCCTGACAAACCGTCATTCTCGCGCAGATGGAAACAGTTTGCTGAGAATGGCCACATTTATCGAGAGGAAAGATTGGAGTGGAAGTTGCCTTTCAACATTGACGAAGGTTAGTGACGGATGCATTCCGTACTATGGCGTCATAGTGGGAGACATGTTCACTGGTCTAAGTTTCTCTCGTTTGTTTGTATGGGTTGTAGATATAGAATGAGGACTAGCTGTAACACTACTCAAGGCTCCGGCTCCGAACACTGTCATGGAATGAGACTAAGACGTTGAAGTAATGGTTAGGTTAGTCCTTAGGTAACCCGACTCAAATGAATTTCTTTACTTGTACTCATATTTTTCGAAGACGTGGAGGTGCTCTTCTGATCCCTGGATTGACACAGCGACTGCACAAACAATCATCGCCATGTGAAGATGTTCGAGACTTCTTTTTTTTCTGCTTGATAGTCACCAAAGGCGTAGTCTCTTCGGCCTCGACCAGCTCGTCCACCTCTTCTCCGACAAAAAATCGGGAAATGTCCTGCGAGGTGCAACTTTGAGAACAGTGGCGAACTTTCGGTGCACATAATCGTACCTTGATAGTTAGAAATGCGTCTTTGATCTTTTTGTGGGTGTGCGGATGCATGATAACGAATTCTTTCTCGAAATCTGCACAACCCACTTTTCTGCACACATCAAACCAGTCCCATTCTGCCTTTCCGATTAGTACCTCCCGCTGTGGATTATCACGCTTCCAACTGTCATCAGATTTCTTCGGTTTTTCTTTGCCCTTCTCTTTAACTCCATCGTCGTGGTAAATGTAGAACACGAGTTTTTGTGGTCTATAATTCTCATCGCTATTGTGAAAAACTTCGTAACATGTTTTGCCAGTTAGATACATCTCTAGGGGAAACTCATCAAATTTCTCTTTCCATATCGGATTCGTAGTATCTCGCACGGCTTTAGTATACAACATAGGCTTAGTATCTTTGTCTTCCTCGTCGTCAATAGCAATAACCACGAACGGGTTCGGTGCATCGTCTTTCTTGGGTAGCGCATCTATTTCCTCTTCCAATTCCTTCTTCTTTTCACGAACCTCTTCTAACTTTTTATGCGTCTCGTCAGATATATTGCATTTGTTTGAGTTCATTTCTTCGAATGCTTCTTCCTTCAAATCGCGTTCTTTATCTTTCAGTTTTTCAAGTTCCTTTTTCGCTTCCTTCAGTCTCTTTGTTGCACCACTTTGCTCCTGTAACGCAGCTACTTTCTTTTTCAACTTACACTTCCGATCACGAATTCCTTGAAACTTTTTATGCATTTCGAAGGGTATGTTGCGTTCATTGCCTATTTCATTGGATGTTTTATTGAACCATTCATGTTCTTCAACTTCCACTTTTTCGAGTTCCTCTTTCACTTTCTTCAGTTTCTCTGGTCCATCAGTTTTCTTCTGCAACTCTTCTATTTCTTCTTCTAATTTCTTCTTTTTGTCTTGAACCGCTTTTAAGGATGTCCGTGCCGGATGCATTTCTTCGCATGCTAGCTTGATCCATCTCCGTTCTTCGTCTTTTGCATTTTCGAGGTCACTCTTGACTTTTTCCAACCTCTCATCCATGTCCTTGGTTATAGCCTTTAGCTTCGGTAATTCAGTCGCACAGGACACTGTGAGCCACATTTTCGTACGCGGTGGAAGTGACATGATGTTGCGGAGGGATTAAGTCTATGCGATTAGTGAGAGTTTAGAATAGCGAAGTAGAAAAAGCTAGAAAAACGATAAGGAATAGAATCATCCTGGGGCCTTAGGCCCGAACTAAGCCCGACAACATAAAATCAAGGTGGTGCAGAAACAATTGAGACATCCTTTTTTCCTCGGGCCTGCGATGTTTATGCCTGGATCAGAAACGGTCCTTAATTTTCCAATAAGCCAGCTCATCTAGGCAGGGGACATGTAGTTGCAACCCATATCACAAGAAAGGGGCAAATGTCTTTTACATGGTTCTCATTTACAACTCGCTAATTGATGACGAAGGAAAGTTTCGTTGGACCGCTCGCTGCCAGTCAAGGTTCGAGCTCCGAGTTCCGAAGATGTAGTACAAGTCAGAGAGTCATATGTGTACAGCACTTACCAATATTCAGAGTTGCAGTCATGTCGCTACCAATGCCATGTCAACGATTTCTACCGCAGTGCATGAACGATAATGGGGTAGCTCAACTTTCTGCCCTTCCTAGTCGTATTCGTCCCATAAATCGTCGTCGAAATCGTCGTCGAAGTCGTCATCGAAATCGTCGTCGAAATCATCATCAAAGTCGTCTTCGAAGTCATCTTCAATTTCTTCATCTTCGTATTCAACCTCATCGACTTCCTCTTCATCTATTTCAGTAAGATCATCGCTAATTTCCTCGTCCTCATCCTCGTCCTCGTTTTCGTCCTCGTCCTCCTCGTTTTCGTCTTCCTCATTTTCCTCGTCTTCCTCCTCCTCCAGCTCCTCCTCAAGCGGTGCCATTTCCAGCCACGGATTTTCGGCCATAGCAACAGGGGGTTCTATCCCTGCAGCAATATTCGGTTGTATACCCTCTGGGAGTATCTCATCCGGTTCAGGCATGATTTGCATCTCATCCTCCTGATCGTCTAAGTCATCCATAATCTGCATCTCTCCATCATCAAATTCTCCACCAAATGGCTCTTCGACCCCGAGCATGCCAAGAATTTCATCGTCTTCGTTACCTCCCGCAGGATAACCTTCCACCATTATTTGGTCATCCTCATTACCATTCTCAATATCGCCTAATTCTTCTATTAATAACTCACCATCATCGTGTTGTCCAACTTGCAATTCAGCAAGTGCATTCTCAACATCCACAATTTCCTGAGAATGAAGTTCATTATTCTCAATGATTCCTCCTCTTTCTTCAGTACCGCCATCGAAGTTTTCATCAATATTGTCAAACAATCCATCTTCGGTATTGAATAAGTTATCCCCGCCTGAGTCGCTGGACCATCCATGACTGCCCCAGTGCCCACTATCTGAAGATGCATCTGACATATCCCACCACGGGACCATCACATCATTATCACTTGATGAGTCGGAAAATGCATATCCAAACGGTGGCCGTTTCATACCGTGAAGTAGTGTGGCACCGGCAGCACCAGCGGCAGCACCAGCACCAGCACCAGCGCCAGTGGCCAAGGCTACAGGATTCCCAATTGCTCTGGCGAGGAGTCCCTTCGATGGCGAAGGATTGTTCTTGAAGTTTTGTTTCATATTTGCTTCTGCCGATAATGATGTGTCTTGTTCATCTGCAATTCCTGAGAAAGTCTTGGTGAACGTAGATGTTGTTTCAGATTCGTTCATTATATTTGGCTTCTTTTCAATTCCCGAGGACAGGAAAGAAGAAGAGGCTATTGAGTTTTGGCCGTTCGGGTAGTTCTGTTTGGCATTTTGCAACAATTGACCAACTTTGGCGAATGGTAGTAACTTCGAATTTTCAACTGAAGTCTTCATCTTTTCGTCGCGCTTCTTCTTTTTGTGATACAAGTACGCAGCGAGCGCTCCCACGGCCACTGTAGCGGCACCTGCAACTGCAACCTTTCCTGACAGACCTCCAATGTTTTGTTTGTGTTTCGCATCATCTGTCGCACCCAATTTCGCTTTCCCTGCAGCCGTCAGCATTGACGCAACTTTAACTCTTTTCAATCGCCCCGAAACATTTAAGGCGCCATTATCATTAGAAATGGGAAGCCATCCGTTGGCACTTCCTTTAACGAGGAGCACTTTAATTGGTAATGTGGCCGTCCCCAATAGTGTTTCCCCAGCATAAACGCGGAAAACAAATCTTTTCGGTACGGAGAATCCGCGCTTGAGGTGGGCAGAAACTACTTTTGTAGCATCAATTTCGAACTCTTCCTCCCATACTGGCTCTGTATGGAATGGTACAGTCTTTGTGCGCCCAAGTATCGTATTGGGGTCACCCTCTAGAGATAGAATAACTTTCAGGGCTGCCGCCGGGGTCCGGGTGACCTGTCTAGCGGCGTGAACGCGAACGGTTAGCAAACGACCTTTGCTCATCACTGTTACTCGAACGCATGACTCAAAAGTAACACGCGAGATGTGGTGATCAACTCAAATTCGCGAAAAACAATAAAATACGTTGTGATTTAGTGGAAAAATCTGAGTTAGATTCCGATGACGCAATTGAAATGCTGCAAGAGGCTCAGTAGAACTTCGATTTCATACTGTGAAAATACAGCTGCTGCAGTTCGTTAAACACATTATTTCTATGAATTGCTGTAGACATCATATTTTTATAAAAAAACCCTTACTAATCCATTTCTGTCTGGCTTCCTAAATTCTACAATTCCGGAACTGCAATCATGCAGAAGTTGTGAGGATCAACGAAGTTTCCATCGAGCATTAATTTAGCGCAAAAAATGAAGGACAAGAAAAGAAAGTAATGAATTACAGCACTAGCAAAAAAACAAAAAACTACCCCGTTGATGACTGCCACGACGTGTATGGTAGTCCGAACGCAAAAAAAAAACAGACGGCTGGATCAAAACACTTGGTTCGTTCCACACTTGATGCTGTCGCTTTCTCAGACTTTTGAAACATGGGAGAGGGAGTTGTGTTTGTATTGTGCTAATTTAATGACTGTCAAATCCTTTATTCTAACAAAAGATACCGTAGAAAATATGACTGATACCTATTACAATCGCACAATTAACACAATAATATGGGAACCATCGATTTACAACCACATTAACATAAGAAAGAATTCCTTTGTACTTCAACAACAGAGACTAGACGACGCGGTATCAAAACAAGATTTTGAATTGTGTTATCATTAAGAGCCTGCCTTAAATTGACCAGTTCAAATTTAGGATCATTTTTAATTTCATACTGGCAGCTGTAGTTGTATACCAATTGATCCATTAAACGACAGACGTTTGCGAATAGGATTGAGCATTGTGCTACCTGGCAATTAGTCTAATGTCTCAACATCTACACTGCCTGACAAAAGTTTAAGACAGTGCGGTTTTGACCAATGTTGCAACAGTTCTCGTTCCAACGCGCGTCCCCCCTGAGTTGATTGCCGTACAAGTTGGAACAAAACAACAATAGGAAGGGTTCCAGCATGTGGAACAGTTGAGAGGAAACAGAGTGACGTCTAGAAGACACAAAAAATAGGTTAAGACATATTTTGACGTGCGTCACAATTAAAGCCATCAGACACATTCATGCTCACTACTCCAAACATACCAATCTAGTACAGGTGACCACCCGGTTATATGCCGTTCAGTTTTGTGCCAACCTATTTATATACGCCATGTTTTATTGCATTTCAATGATAGTGCACTGCACTAGGGCTTAATCTGATCCGCCGACGGCCTCCTCCGGACTGAGGATGAGCAACTCAGAACTCAAAGTCAAACGCAAACGGACTGTCCTGACTCAAAGCGAAAAGCACCAAGGATTTGAAAAGATTTCAAGTGGTGTGCCGCACGATGATGTCGCCCAAGAGTTTAACGTATCCCTTCGCTTTCTCCGTAAACTGCGTAAAGAAGGTAATTGCCTACCAAAATTGACAGAAATGACGAAGCAGCATCAAATGCGTAAAGTACTATCATCTGGTTACTTCCCATACATTGATTCTGAAGTAGTCAACTTCGTTGTTGTTTGCCGGCAACACAAGTTTCCTGTGACAAGAGATATAATCTGGCTAAGAGCAGAAATGATAAGGGACGTACTACAGCAAAGCTCTACTCTTTCCGCAGAAAAAAGAAACGAACTCAAAAGATTCACTGCTTCTGAAGGGTGGTGTACACGGTTCACTAAGCGCCGCCTTCTTACTTCGAAATTACTATATGGTCAAGCAGGTAGCGCAGATATTGAAGGAGCGAAAGACAAGATGAGAAAAATTCGTG
>JAAUYH010097937.1_pt1 | contig 10244 bp, 8 predicted proteins | sample 7278061 | NCBI WGS metagenome assembly JAAUYH01 (sample SAMN14350203, study PRJNA611818) | marine sediment metagenome | isolation source: surface marine sediment (0.6m) | place: French Polynesia: Moorea | collected 2018-08 | reverse complement strand
CTCATGATGCTTAGCTTTTTGAGCATGCGAAATATTTTGCTCTGACAATATGACAAGTATTAAACCTGTATGAGGGATATTACACATGCCGAATAAAACAAACTATGACGTGGTCATTCTGGGTACGGGACCGGCCGGTTTACAAGCTGCCATTCATGCCGCCCGAAAGAAGGTCTCCGTACTCGTGCTGGGTAAAGAAACAAAAAGCAGTCTTTTTCATGCCCACGTCGAAAATTTTTGCTGCCTGTTTAACGTAGCCGGTGAGGACATGCTCAATGTCGGCCGACAACAGGCAACCAACTTTGGCGCTGAAATGCTCGAAGAAGATGTTTTGAAAGTCGGACCCGATGACGGCTTATTTAATGTCACTACTGAAAGTGGATTTGAGATTCAAAGCAAATCGCTCATTATCGCCACCGGAACAACCCGTAATAAGTTGGGAGTTTCTGGAGAGAAAGAACTGCTGGGACGTGGTGTCAGTTATTGTGTGGAATGCGATGCAAATTTCTACAAAGGCGAAGAAGTTGCCGTGGTCGGCAGCGCCAGTGCGGCCGTGTCAGGGGCACTGACCATGCTTGACTACGCCCGGTCGGTTCACCTGATTTGCGACAAACCTGAGGTCACCCAAGCTCTCAAAGAACAGTTGACAAGCAGTCCTGTCATTGTTCATGAAAATGCTAAGGTTAAGGATATTATCGGCCAAGACAGTGTGGAGGCGATCAGCCTGGAAGACGGGTCAACCATTCCGGTCAAGGGCGTATTTATAGAGCTTGGCGCCAAGGGTATCATGGAGCTGGCGACCCATCTTGGTGTTCAGTTGGATGATGAGATGAAGTATATCCAGACCAATAAAAAGATGGAAACCAATGTTGGCGGCGTGTATGCCGCCGGTGATATATGCGGCCCGCCGTGGCAAATGGCCAAAGCCGTGGGCGAAGGCTGCGTCGCTGGCATCGGGGCGGCCGGCTATGCAAAGAAGGTAAGACCAAAATAGGAGAATTGACATGCCCGGCAAAATGATACCCCATCGAAACGAGACACCCGATGCGCACAAATGGGATCTGACGCCACTTTTTAACGACGATCAAAGATGGGAAACCATTTTTGTCGAAGTGGAATTGCAATTACCGACATATCAAAAATACGAAGGTCGTCTGCAAGACTCCGTAGCTATTTTTAAGGAAGCAATAGATTTTCACCTGGGACTTAGCCGAAAAATTGAAAAACTTTATACCTATGCACATCTGAAAAGCGATGAGGATAAATCCAATCAGCTTTATCTGGGCTTTTATCAGAGAGCCCTCAATCTATCGACCCGATCTTCAGAAATGGCAAGTTTTATGACGCCGGAGATACAGGCCATCCCCAATGAGATCATAAACCGCTATATGGAGGACGCCTCCTTAGGTGAACTGAAATTTTACCTGGAAAAAATCCTGCGTTACAAACCCCATACCCGCAGTCAATCGGAAGAACAGATTTTGGCCATGAGCCGAGAGATTGCCAGTGGCCCCTCCCAGGTGTTCGGCCAGCTGGATAATGTTGATTTGAATTTTGGAACCATCACAGACGAAAACGGAAATGAAATGGAGTTGAGCCACGGGAATTTTATTACCTTCCTGACCAGCTCCCATCGCGAGGTTCGCGAGAAAGCCTTTTTCCAGTATTATCAAGTTTACCAGAATCATAAGCATACACTGGCCGCAACCCTGTCAAATTCGATCAAGAAGGATTTATTTTATGCGCGAGTCAGAAATTTTGAAAATTGTCGAAAATCAGCACTCTTCAGTGACAACATCGAGGAGACGGTTTATGACAACCTCATCGATTCGGTGAAGAAAAACTTGGATCCTTTATTCAAATATCTGAATTTCAGAAAAAAAGCACTTGAACTAAAAGAACTTCATTTTTACGATACCTATGTCCCGATTATTGATGATGTCGATTTCCAGATGCCCTACGACGAAGCCGTCGGTGTGGCGGTATCTGCGGTGGCGCCTCTGGGCGAGGAGTATTGCCAGATACTTAAAGAAGGCCTTTTGGGAGGTTGGGTGGATCGATATGAAAACCGCGGCAAGAGAAGCGGTGCCTATTCTTCCGGCTGTTATGATTCGCCGCCGTATATCCTGCTTAACTACGATGAGCAAAACCTGAACAGCCTCTATACATTGATCCATGAAGCCGGGCATTCCATGCACTCCTACTATTCAAACAAAACCCAACCTTATGTGGACCATGATTATACCATCTTTGTGGCTGAAGTGGCCTCCACTTTCAATGAAGATCTTCTGAGCAGGTATTTGCTGGAATTATATAAAGACAATTCGAGGATGAAAGCATACATCCTGAACCGGGAGATCGACAACATCCGGGCCACCCTTTACCGGCAAACCATGTTTGCGGAATTTGAAAAGATCACTCACGCGATGGTTGAAGCCCATGATCCCCTGACGCTGGAGGTGATGACGGAGGCCTATCACAAGTTGCTTCAAATATACTTTGGCGACTGTCTGATCTTTGATCCCGAATTGTCACTCGAATACTTGCGAATCCCGCATTTTTATTCCGCCTTCTACGTTTACAAATATGCGACAGGTGTTTCAGCGGCCATTGCGCTGGCAGACAAAGTCGTCAACGAGGGTGAAACTGCCCGGCGAGCCTATCTGGACTTTTTAAAGCTTGGCGGCAGCAAGTTTCCCCTTGATGAACTCCTGGATGCCGGAATCGACATGCGCTCGCCAGAGCCGGTCGAGCGGGCCGCTGCCCATTTTGAGCACCTGGTGGACCTGCTGATTGAAATGCAATCCTAATTGAGTGCAAAACGCTCAATTAGGCGTTATTTGTTATTTGTTAATCGTTATTAGAAATGGTTAATGGAAAACAGTGGGTCGGGCTGACTGTCAAATCTCAGCTGCAGCCAAAGCGGGGTTAAATAACTAACAGAAAAATTAAAATATTAATCTTGAACAAAATCCTATCTGGTGCAAATTTAAAGAAGCTCTAAGTTCTTTCCATTCCCAGTTGGTCAAAAAGGAGGATTATCATGCGACAAATATTTTACACCATCACCGCATTTCTTTTGCTAACGTCTCTGGCAAATGCGGACAATGGATTAATCAGTGTTAAGAGTTCACATGAGGCAAAAGCCACGGCGGATCGACTCGAAAATGCACTCAAGCAAAAGGGGATGACCGTTTTTGCCAGAATCAACCATGCCGCCGGCGCACAAAAAGTGGGCAAAAAATTGCGTCCCACCGAACTGATCGTCTTTGGAAATCCGAAAGTGGGCACGCCCCTGATGCAGTGTCGTCAGAGTACTGCGATTGATCTGCCGCAAAAAGCGCTGATTTGGGAAGATGGAGATGGTCAGGTTTGGCTCTCGTATAATGATCCAAATTACCTGGTTGAGCGCCACGGGATCACGGGATGTGACGAGGTTGTAAAAAAAATCGAAACAGCATTGAATAATTTTGCCAAGGCGGCAACAATGCCCTGATTAATCTTCAATCGACAATATTCAATAAATCGGAGCACATCATGAAACCCGGACTCATCCTTGTTGACATTCAATACGACTATTTTCCCGGCGGTGCCATGGAGCTGGTTGGAATCCGGCAAGCCGTCGCCAAGGCCAAAGATCTGTTGTCATTATTTCGCGAAAATAATTGGCCGACCTATCATATCCAGCATATTTCCATCCAGAAAAATGCGACATTTTTTCTCCCGGACACTCTGGGCGTTGAAATCCACAAAGACATAAAGCCCTTGGCCGATGAAAGAGTCATATCCAAACATTATCCAAACAGTTTTCGGGAAACCGGGCTTCTGGAAGAAATCAAACAAGACCACATTAAGCAGCTGATCATTTGCGGGGCCATGAGCCACATGTGTATTGACGCTACCACCCGCGCCGCCTTTGATCTCGGATTTAATTGCATGGTCATCCAGGATGCCTGTGCTACCAGGGATCTTGAATTCGGCGGTACAAGCATCTCAGCAGAACTGGTTCACGGATCGTTTATGGCTGCGCTGGGTTCGGTGTATGCCAATGTTCTGGGATTAGATGAATACAAAGTCCTTGGAAATACATAATTCCAAAAACTTTGTGCCTACCTATTACCGGTTGTAAATCACAGCTGTTGATGAACGGCGGTCGTTCTCTCTTTATCAAAGGAGGAGGTTAATAGCACTCCTACACTTTACGTGTCGAAATACAACAAATTGCCACGGATATACCAATAACCAACAGTCTTGATTCACACTCCCATTACCCAACCTTCATCGCCACCAACATACTGACGCCCATGATTCCCAACAACGAATATACAGCCCACGATATATCATTGCGCGCGGCTGAATGTAGCAAAAAAGGCACAATTAACATGGCGATTAGGGATGCATATTTCAGCCCTTTGGCATGCTTTTGCAGAAACTGCTTCATAATCGATAACCAACCTCCTTCTTTACTAAAGCCGAACCCGAATCCACCGCAGGCGGAGAATCAAAATCAAATTAAACCACGAAAGGCACGAAGAAAAAATTTAAAGAAATCTTCGTGGCCTTCGTGTCTTCGTGGTGAGATAAAATTTACACAAAAAAATGCAAGAATTTCCTTTTTTAGGGCCTTAAAATAAATGAACGATGAGGGCTACCAGCCCGATGATTCCGGTGATGAGAACGCCATATTTCATGGTAATTGCCAGTACCGGCCCTTCCTTGCCCGCCAGTCCGACCGTACTGCACCCAACCAAAATTTTAGCCGGGGCGAGCATGCTGCCGATGGAGCCGCCTGTTGTCTGAGCGCCAAGAATCACGGCAGCGCTGAGCCCCGCAAGTTCAGCGGTTTGTTTCTGAAACATACCGAAGATCACATTGGAATTGGTATTGGAGCCGGTCATAAAAGCACCCAGAGTTCCGACGGCAGATGAAAGCAGGGGATATACCGCTCCTAAAAGCCTGCTTACGCCGTCAGCCAGCAAGTAGGTCATGCCGCTTTGGTCCATAATCATAGCAAAGCAGACCATGGAAATAATGCCGATGCTGGTGGAAACGCCGCTTTTTAATGTTTTGGTCCAGATGCGTTTTACGGACCCCGCCTGGTAGTAACCTCTGGCCGCATAAAAAAAATAGCTTATAACAGCGGTGTAACTCAGCAGTGCCCCGGGATGGCCGAATATGCTTATTTTTTTCCCGGTGCCGGCGGCAACCTTCCATCCATCGGCAGTGATCATTTCCGGAAATTGCAGGGATAACTTGAGCTGATTCAGCCAGTCGTGCAAGGGGGCATATATCTCTGAAGGCGTTACAATGATGATTAAAATGATATATGAAGAAAGCGCCGTGCCGATACCCATTGGCGAGGCTGGATCGGTCGCCTCGGAATCGTCGGCTCCGGAAGATCTGTAAAGCGATAGTCTGGTCACTAAAATGCCGGCCAAAATGCCGACCATACCGGCGACAAAACCGGCCAGGGTCCAAAGTCCCGTCACGGAAAGAAGATATTGGGTTCCGGCCATTACGGTACCGATGATAAGGATTGCCGGAAGGCTTTGTCGTATCGCTCCTATGCCGCCAAAGAGGAAAACCACTGCGATTCCGCACAAGTACGTTGTGAGGCCTAAAAAAATAGAGGACCAATGCGCCAGATACAATCCTTCCAGGCCGGTAACGGCAATTAACGCTTGAAAAGAGGATGCCATGTCACCGTACGTGACAGACCAGGAATGGCCGATGGCCGGAACGGCCACCGATAGGACAGGGGAAAATCCCATTCCCATCAGAAGCGGCCCAACCACGGCAATGGGCACCCCAAACCCTGCCACCCCCTGTAAAAAGGAGCTAAATACCCAGCCCAAAATCAACAGCTGCAATGCGCGGTTGTCGGTCAGCTTTTTAATGCCGACGCCGATGGTTTCAATGGCTCCCGTTTCCTGCACGACGTTGTAAAGGACAAGCGCCATCCACACGATGTACAGAACGTAAATGGCAAGTAAAACCCCTTTGGTCTGTGCGTACGCCAGAAGCGTGGCATCTGCACCAAAAAATAAAATCGAAACGATCAAAGCCGTGAACCAACCCGCAGCACCGGCACGTCCGCCCCCCCACTGAAATCCGATCATCAGAACCAGAACAACGGCAATCGGGGAAAACGCACACAGCCATTTGATGATAAACATATTTTCCATGATAATGTCTTAACTCGGACGAACTGAAAAAACAGCCACGAAGGCACAAAGACCCTAAGATGCTTAGTAGATTGAGTATTACTAACAAAAAGGAAAAGTGTCATCTGTTTTTTTATGATATCAATTTTTCCCCTTTTTCTATCGTCTTGAATTTCGCTTCTTTATTTTGTGACTTGGCGTCTTAGTGGCTGAATTTTCTCCAATGTCCTTATTTTTAGAAATTCGACATTGAGAGCGGCCTCGATTAATTCCTTGACATTTTATCAATTTCCGATAATACCGATCATAATGCTATGGATTTATTGCTTTTTATTCTTATCCCAGTCCGTTAATCGGCTTTGCACAAATCTTCAGGAGACCACAAAATGCCGGAATATGTCGTGAAGCCCGGTGATACGTTGTCTAAAATTGCCACTGCGACGCTTGGCTCGGCCGGCAAATGGCGAATTATTGCAGAGCTTAACGGGATCGTCAATCGGGACAAAATCCGGGTGGGACGGCGTTTGCAGTTACCAGAGGAGGCGACCGAAGTTGCCAACGTTGTCAACACCTCCGCAGGTGTAAAGGCGGCCGGCAAAGAACGGGTTCGAATCAGTGTGGAAAACAAGGTGGTCTATGCAACGCTGCTGGCGAAGCCGGAAAAGGTCTTTGTGGGCCGGGTGCATCGCAAAGGCATGTATCGGGTTGGTCTACAGGAACCGGAAACATATATTAGCAATCATCGGGAAAAGTTGCTGGAAGTAAATCTGACCGATTCGGAGATGAACGTAATCTTTGCCGTTTCTGAAAATGAAGAAAATTTGGACGCTGTCAATACCTGGGATGATCGATTTATCAGTTTCGGCATGTTTCAATGGTCGGCCGGCGGCCCCCGTAAACCCGGTGAATTGCCGGCCTTGATAAAGATCGTAAAGGAACGTTATCCGGATGATTTTCAACATTACTGGGGCCAGTTCGGTCTGGATGTTGTGGATGTCAACGACAAAACCGGGTGGTTCAGCTATCGCGGAAAAAAATTAACTTCCGCCGCAGATAAAAACATGCTGAGGGATCATATTTGGGCCTATCGGTTTGCCCGGGCCGGAGCCGACATCGAGGTCCAGGCCGCCCAGATCCTGCATGCCGTCAATCGCATCATTCAATTTTATTTTGTCAAGTCTTCCCAACTGGACGGCTATGCCCTGGCGGATCTGATTTCTTCGGAATATGGTGTCGCGCTGTTGTTGGATCACCACGTCAATCGCCCGGGGTATATACGCGGCTGCGTCGCCGCAGCTCTGGAACGCAGCAATATAACACCTTCAGCAATGTCCCGGGGCGGCAAAGAAGAAGAACAGAGGGTGATAAAAAACTATTTGGATATTCGGCAAACCTATGGCAAAAACCCCATGACCGACGCCAGACAACGGGCCTCTGTCACCCGCGGGTACGTGGTGGACGGCATCATATCAGACAGCAGGGGAACGTTTGTTTCCAGCGCGTGGGGATAGGCCCTTAGTCCATTTTTTCTGACAACATGATGTGAAGAAATGAGGTTTTCAGCAAATCACCATTGAATGAAGATTGTCAATTGCGGGCTAAGTTTAGCCTGAATTACGCATAAGCAATCAATACTCAATCTACACTGATCTCAGGCGCATATCGCCTGGGATGAAAGGAGAAAATATGAGCGACGAAGTTGTCTACACATCAAAATCTAGAATCGAACGCGTAAAAGGACCCCTGCGGCGGGCTTACCTGCCGGAAGTGGATGCACCGGTTTTATTCGGTGTACATTCAGAAGTTGCCGCCCATTACGGTGTTGATCCGAACGTACATTCACCCCAGGCAACGACCCTGGATTATGTGGTGGCTTCGGCAGCCGGCTGACTGACTGGCACTTTTGGCGGCGCGCTGGAAGCGCGCGAGATTCCTGCCGGAGAAGGCCGCTTAACCGCAGACACAAGAGGAGAAATTGAAAAAGACGGAAAAGTCCTGGTGATAAAACGAATCCACGTGACCTACCACCTGAAAATAAATCCGGAACTGCGGGAAACCGCGGAAAAGGTACACGGGTTCCACGCTGATTTCTGCCCGGTGGCACGCTCCATTAAAGGATGTATCGATATCACCACGGAGCTGCAAATGGAGGATGTATAGGAATAATCCGTGTGCAATTGAGCCTTTTTATTTCTTTAGGCTGAAATGATACTGGCCGTGAGATTTTATAAGAGGAAAGATCAATGAGCAACCTGATCGAGCTTGAAACAACGGATACCATTGCCCAAATCACACTAAATCGACCAGAGGCATACAATGCCTTTAACTTTGAACTGATGTCACAATTCGTAAACCAGTTGACCGCCCTGGCTGAAAAAGCCGACGTGAGAGGGATTGTGATCACCGGCAAAGGCAAGGGATTTTGTGCCGGCGGTGATCTCAAGTGGGCCCTTGGATACCCGTCCCGACCGGGGGCCGCTTTTCACGCCCTGGCTTCCCAATTTCATCTGGCGATACTGGAAATTCGCCGGATGAAAAAGCCCGTGGTGGCGGCCGTCAACGGCGTCGCCGCCGGCGGCGGATTTTCCCTGGCACTGGCATGTGATTTTAGAGTAATGGAGAAATCAGCCGTTTTAAGGCAGGCCTACACCTCAAACGGATTATGCATTGACGGCGGCGGTACCTTTACCTTGCCGCGGTTGGTGGGATATGCGCGCGCACTTGAAATTGCCGCTTTTGACGAACCCATTCCGGCCGATCAGGCACTGTCCTGGGGGCTTGTGACAAAAATGGTGGAAGACGGTCAGGCGCTGGAAGAAGCCACGGAAATGGCAAAGCTTCTGGCCCGCCGTGCGCTGCACTCCTATGGTTGGGCTAAAAAACTTATTACCGACGCGTTTGACACATCTTTCGAGAGCCAGCTGGAATTGGAGAGAACAGCCCTGGTGGCATGTGCCGATCATCCCGACGGACGGGAAGGGTTGGCAGCATTTTCGGAAAAGCGTAAACCCAAATATGAATGAGCTCGAACATATCCTGAAAGCCTATGCGAAGTTTGAGTCCGAAGTTCGGGCGTTTTCTACCCAGCTCTGGTTTCAATGGTGTTCCAATTGCAGGGTCGTTTGCTGCAAAGCCGTGTATTGCCGTGAGACTATTGAAAGTCCCTTTCTCTTTTTATTGCTGAAAAAATATTCCCACCGAGTTATTAACAACCCTCAAAAATCCTGGTTGAGTGAAACCGGGTGTAAGCTTTCGGTCGGTCGCCCGGCGGTTTGTTATGAATTTTTATGCGCCAATATCCTCGATGCCCAGCGAACGGAAATGCACCGATATGCCATGATTGTCCTATCGAAGCTGATTTCTTACATTGGGAGAAAAGCCCTTGGCTCAAGGCACCTGATCGAGATCATGGATCCAAACGAACTGAAAAAGGTTAGATACTCACGATTTGAAAGGCGATTGTCGGAGGCTCGCAATGCATTTGATGTCGTTCAGTTGTTTTTTCGCGGTTATGAGCTTGAAAGGGGCGATTTGACGGTTCTGTCAAAGATTTCTCGCCTAAACTCCGGAAGAGGAAAATGAAGTGGATACTATATACCAAGAAGTTGCCGAACTGCTCGTCAAACAGGGGTCATGTGTGGCATTGACCGGCGCCGGAATATCGGCGGAAAGCGGGATTCCCACTTTTAGATCCAAAGGCGGGCTGTGGGATAAGTATGATCCCATGGTGTATGCCTCCGCGGAGGTTTTCAGAAAGGATCCGGCCAAATACTGGCTCATCCGGGGTGAGTTCATCCGAAACTACGACAGCTACCAGCCGAATCCCGGACACTATGCCCTGGCGGATCTCGAGAAAATGGGCATTTTGGGGCACGTGATCACTCAGAATATCGACGGGCTTCACAAAAAGGCCGGCAGTCTGAGCGTGACTGAAATTCATGGCAGCCTCCGGGAAATATACTGTCTGAGCTGCGGCCAAGAATATCTGGCCCCCCATGTTCCCAACGGAGTTCCGCCTTATTGTGAATGCGGCGGTGTGCTGAAGCCCAATACGGTGCTGTTCGGAGAGCAGCTGCCACG
>JAAUYH010023939.1_pt1 | contig 10244 bp, 9 predicted proteins | sample 7278061 | NCBI WGS metagenome assembly JAAUYH01 (sample SAMN14350203, study PRJNA611818) | marine sediment metagenome | isolation source: surface marine sediment (0.6m) | place: French Polynesia: Moorea | collected 2018-08 | reverse complement strand
GGTTAGGAGACCTCGGTTAGGTCCCCGATCCCGATCCACGGTGTCAGAGACCTCGGTTAGGTCCCCGATCCACGGTGTCAGAGACCTCGGTTAGGGGACCTCGGTTAGGGCGGTGTTATCAGTGGCCGCCCATGGTGTGGACGATGGTGCGGAAGAGATAGGGCTGGCTGCGCTGAGCGGATGCGACAGTCTCGACAGAGAGCGTGGGGCGCAGTACGCTGACTTTGTCTTCGGCTGGCTGAGTGAAGCGGCCCGCATAGCCTTGGAGGAACGAATGGCCCAACTAGGGTACGAATACCAAAGTGAGTTTGCAAAGAGCTATTTCGCCCGGGGGCGTGAAGAGGGTCGTGATGAAGGGCTGGATGAAGGGCGCGAAGAAGGGCTCATGGCAGGCATTGAGGCGTTGTGCGACGTCCTCGACATCGATCTGAGCCCCGAGCGGCGAGAGCTGCTGGAGCAGAGCTCGATTGCAGAGCTGCGAGGCGTGCTCGCAGCCCTCAGAGCCGAGCGCCGTTGGCCTGCCTAGTCCTACTGCTCCAAAAACATCCCCTGACGGACTTCGGAGCAGCAGGACTAGTCTCGTATTTGCTCCAAGAAGATTGATGGCCTAGTACGCCGAGCCATCCGTAGAGCTTTTCATGCGGGAAAACTTAGCCACATGGCTAGGTTTTTCTGTTGACAACCTACGTCGCGCCCGAATAACTTAGCCATATGGCTAAGCAACAGGCGTTGGACGGGATTTTTCGCGCGCTGGCCGACCCCACGCGCCGCGCGGTCGTGCACCGCTTGGTCCGCGGGCCCGCATCTGTGAGTGAGCTCGCGGCACCCTTTGATATGAAACTGCCGACATTTATGAAGCACCTGCGGGTGCTCGAAGATGGCGGCCTCATCCGGTCCACGAAGCGTGGGCGCGTGCGGACGTGCGAGATCCAGCCGCGCAGACTCGCCGAAGCTGAGGACTGGATTGCCAAACACCGAGCCATCTGGGAGAGCCGCCTCGACAGGCTCGAAGCCTTTCTGGACGAACAAGGAACACAAGGAGACCAATCATGAGCGCTGCAAATAGCCGAGACACCTCAGAGACCCGAATCACGTTGGAACGAACCTTTAACGCGCCACGGGTTGCGGTGTGGGACGCATGGACGCGGCCCGAGATGATAGCGGCGTGGTGGGGACCGGAAATCATGAAAACGCGGGTCGATGAACACGATTTTCGCGTCGGCGGAAAATTCCGCTATGTCATGGTGGCCCCTGACGGCGCCGAATACCCGGCGGAAGGGTATTTTCTCGAGATCGATGCCCCGGCGCGATTGGTCACGACCGACGAATTCGGCGACGACGATGCGGCTGAGTCCTGCCACGACGACCTTCCCGGCGGGATGACGGCGACATGCCTCCTCGAAGACCTGGGCCCGGCCACCAAACTCATCCTGCACCTGGACCACCAGAGCGCAGAGGACCGGGCCCGCATTGAGGCGATGGGGGCGATTGCCGGATGGCAGTCTTCGTTCGACGGGCTCGCCAAGTACCTGGCGGCCACCAGCGAGGGGGGCATGGCGATCTAGCACGGGCCAATATGTGCCGCGCGATCTCGTAAGACTTAGAAAATTCAGCCGCTTAGTCCCGGGATCGCCCGCCAATTTCCTCTGCGATCTCGCGCCGGGCTGCGGGAAACTTGATCGTGTCCTACATGTAGGTAGGATCGGGGTCCCACAGAGGAATGTATGCGAGCTGACACAGAACTATTCAAAGACAAGATCGAGATCAGTCTCGATGGCCGGCAAATTTTCTACCTCTTTTTTGGCGGTTCCGTACTCGCCAGCTTGGTATTCGTTCTCGGGGTCATGGTGGGCAAGCGCGTCGAGGCCCGGGCCCATATCGCTGTCCAACCCGAGACCGCGGTAGCCCTCGACCCGCTGGCGGCCCTCGATGCCCTGGCGCGCAAGCCGAGCGCCGATGATCTGAGTTTTTCCAACGCCCTGGCCGGCGATGAGGAGATACCGCTCGGCGAAGTCGATCGGCTGCTCACCGCCCGGGTGGCCCAGGCCTCTCAGCGATCCTCTTCGCGCCCCGCGCGGCAAGGCGCGGGCACCGACAATGCAAGCGGGACTGAGCGACAGCGCTCTGGCGCTAATGAACGGCAACGCGCTGCGACCGCTGGCGCGGATTCCGCCGCAAATCGCGCCCCTCGCCCCACAGTGACCGCGGCCAGGCCTACCCCCAAGGCGACACCGCGGAGCACCCAAAGCAGCGCCCGGGCGCGTTTTACTCTGCAACTATCGTCGTTTCAGGATCGGGCCGAGGCCGACGCCTTCTTCGGCAACCTCAAGGATGCCGGCTACAAACCCTATATCGCCCAATCCGAGGTGGAGGGCAAGGGAGTCTTTTACCGGGTACGCCTGGGCCGTTACCCCAGCTACGAGCAGGCTATCGCGGCCAAAAAGGTCTTTGAAGATAAGATGCACATCATCGCCTACGTCACCCGTCTGAGCAAATAATCGCCACGCCTGGCACGTGCCAGGGACCCAGTGGAGCCGAGCAGGACATCCCCAACTTGACAGGTCGGCTCAGGTGTGCGCAATAGGTATGCATCATGGCCAAGCGCAAGCCCCGTGAAACTCCACTCATGCAGCAATATCTGGGTATCAAATCTGAGCACCCGGATGCGATTCTCTTTTTCCGTCTCGGCGACTTCTACGAGATGTTCTTCGACGATGCGGTCACCGTGTCCTCGGCGCTCGATCTGACCCTCACCAGCCGGCATAAAGGCAGCGAGGAACCCATCCCCATGGCGGGCGTGCCCCACCATGCGGCGCGCTCGTATATCGCCCGGCTCACGGAACAGGGGCATAAAGTGGCGCTATGCGATCAAGTAGAGGATGCCAAATTGACCAAAGGCTTGGTCAAGCGCGAGGTCGTCCGCGTCATCACGCCGGGAGTGGTGGTGGATGACGAGGCCCTCGACCCCAAGCGCGCCCGGTACTTGGCCGCGATCGCGGGGGGCGGCGAGCGTTGGGGTTTGGCCTATCTCGATGTGAGCACTGGCGAGTTTCGCGCCACCGAGTTGAATTCGCTGCAATCCCTCATCGCCGAGGTCAGCCGCGTGGGTCCGCACGAGATCTTGGCGGAAGCGGCCGATCTCGCCCCCGACAAGGGCGTGCTCGGCGAGCTATTGCAGCTGTACCGCCAGAGCGCCTATACCGCTATCGAGCCCCATACCTGGCAACAGGCCAAGGGCGTGCTCGAGTCGGCACTCGCCGGCACGGCGGCCGAATTGGGCCTCGAAGAGCGCGCCATCGCGGCGCGCGCCGCCGCGGACGTGATCGTGTACGCCCGCGCCACCCAGCCGGCCGGGATGCTGCCCGTCAGCCGGCTGCAGCTCTACGATTCCGGGCAGGCCATGGTGCTCGACGATGTCGCCATCGCCAATTTAGAACTCACCGAGACCCTCATGGGCGGCAAAAAAGCCGGGTCGCTGCTGGACGTCATCGATGCCTCGGTGACCGCGCCCGGCGCGCGCCTCATGCGTCGTTGGCTTTTGTATCCACTCACCGAAGTGGCGCCCATTCGTCGGCGACAGGATGCGGTGGCGTACTTGGTGACCAATGCGTCGGTGCGGGCCAGGGCCCGCGATGAACTCGGCAATGTCTACGACCTGGAGCGCCTGAGTACCCGGGTACTCTTGGGCGTGGCCAACCCGCGTGACTTGGGCCGGCTGCGCGACTCGTTGGCCCACTTGCCCGCACTGGCAAAATCTCTCGCCGATAGCGGCGAGGGCGCTATCGAGCTGCCCGAATTGCTTCATTTCGACTCGGCGGTATTAGAAAAACTGGAGATTTTGCACCGCCTGCTCGATCGGGCCGTGGTCGACGAGCCCGGGGTCATGCTCAAAGATGGCGGCTATATTCGCAGCGGCTATTCCGACGCCGTCGATCGGCAGCGCGGCTTGGCCAGTGGCGGCAAGGACGCCATTTTGGCTATTGAGAATCGCGAGCGCGAACGCACTGGCATCCCCTCGCTCAAAGTCAAGTACAACAAAGTGTTTGGCTATTACATTGAGGTCACCAAATCGCACTTGGACCGGGTGCCCGAAGAGTACGTGCGCAAGCAGACCATCGCCAATGGCGAGCGCTACGTCATCGGCGAGTTGGCCGAACTCGAGGCCAACGTGCTCTCGGCGCAAGAAGAGCTCTTGGTGCTGGAGCAAGAGCTCTTTGCCGCGCTGTGCGACGAGGTCAAAGAGCGCGCGTCGCTGCTCCGCGATATGGGACTGCTCGTGGCCACGGTGGACGTGTGCGCGGCCCTGGCCGAGGTCGCCCACACCCGCCATTACGTGCGGCCGGAGGTGTCCGATAGCGGCGCTCTCGATATCGTCGATGGTCGCCATCCGGTGGTGGAGACCATGGTGCCGAGCGGTCGTTTTGTGCCCAATCACTGTCATCTCGAGGTCGGTGATCAGCAGATATTGCTGGTGACCGGTCCCAACATGGCCGGCAAGAGTACATTCATGCGCCAGGTGGCCCATATTGTGCTGCTTGCGCAAATGGGTTCGTTTGTGCCGGCGACCGAAGCCCGCGTCGGTCTAGTGGATCGGATCTTTACCCGCGTTGGCGCGGCCGATAATCTGGCCCGGGGCGAGTCCACGTTTATGGTGGAGATGCGCGAGACTGCCGCGATCTTGCACGGCGCGACCCGGCGCTCGCTGCTGATCCTCGACGAGGTCGGCCGCGGTACCTCGACCTTCGACGGGGTTTCGATCGCGTGGGCGGTGACGGAATTCATCCACGATGCCATTGGCGCGCGCACCCTCTTTGCCACCCACTATCACGAGCTTTGTGCCCTGTCGAATACCAGGCCACGGGTGCACAACGTGTCGATGGCGGTGCGGGAGCACAATGGTGAAATCGTATTCTTGCGCCAAGTGGTTCCCGGGGGCGCCAATCGCAGCTATGGCATTGATGTGGCCCGATTGGCGGGTTTGCCGCGATCCGTTATCGCCCGCGGCCGGCAGATACTGGGGCAACTGGAGACCGGCGGCCAATGGCATGGATCCAGCCAGCTATCGCTGTTTGCCGCGGCGCCCGCTGTGCCCCCGGTGACGGCAGACGAGGCACAAGGAGCGTCGCCGATGATCGAGGGGGCTCGCGGCGATGGGCATGTGACTGACGAGCCCCGACGCGACGATACCGCGACCGACAGGGCAGCGACCGACAGGGCAGCGACCAACGGGGCAGCGACCAAAAATGGCGTGATGAGCGATGCTGCGAGCGCCGTGATTGGGCGTCTGCAAACGCTCGATCCCCATCGCATTACGCCATTGGAGGCGCTACAGATCTTGAGTGAATTGCACGACTCCGCAGCAAACGTGGATGAAGCGGCCACGTCACGACAATAGCGTCGCAATATTACCTGGTCTCAGTTCCGCCGGGTTGCCAGTGCTCGGTACCTGCCTCGGGATCCCACGATAGATCGGGACGCACTGCGCCTTCGAGCCAATCGTCCGTGGCGTGTATGGCGCTCAGCCTGTGCAAGACTTCTCGTTCGCGCCGATTGAGGGCAGCCGCCATGGGCTGGAGGTCCCAATGACGGGCGATTCCGTGCACAATGCGATGATAGATGCCGTCCGGCACGAGGCCATAGCCGCTCAGATCGGTGATGTGGTTGAGGGTCTTGTTGGTAAACACATGCTGCAGGTCCTCGATGTCGAGGGGGGCACCATTGACCTGCAAAAACACCGTGGTTTGCTCACCAATCTGGTTACAGCTGGCCCCGGCGAATTTTTTGCCATCGATAAAGGCGTAATTGTCATCGACGTGCAGGGGGGCCGACACTTCGGCGCCCACAACCTCGATGACGGTGGCGAGGACGCGCTTGAGAGCATCCCAGGGGCACAGGTCGTCGCGGGCCGGCAGCCACAAGCGGAAAAGCGCAGTGCCTTTGCAGTACATCATGCCGCCCAGGCTGGAAAAGCGCGAAAAGCTAAAGTCGTCGCGATTGCCGGAAAAGTAATCGCGCCAGCGCCGGTTGAAACCAATGCTCAAATGGGCGTCGGCAATGACGCCGCGGACGAGCGTGCTGTGGTCGGGTGACGAGGCGGGCACGTCCGAGCACACGATGAGATCGCGGCCGGGACATGAGCCCAAGTCGATGATGCGCAAGGGAGGCGGAGGAACGGCTAGATCGCGGGTCTCCATCGCTACCAAACTCCGTAGGTATCGGTGTTGCAGGAACGCGCTGAGCTGCCATGTGGCCGAGCGAGCGCAGAGGTCGTGGGATGATCGACGTAAATCATGTCGGCCATTTCACAGCTGCTCCGGAGAATGTATCGATCTGTGACATCAATAAGCGAGCAAGGCGGAATTCTAATATAAATACTGCATGAGAAACAATCGTGTTATAGGTTTCGCCTTACACATCGGCGACAAGCGCACTTTTGATTTGGCTCATGGATTGCGGGCGGCCTCGTAGGCGGCCTCATAGGCGGCCAAATTGACGGCTGATCATTGCGCCCGTCTCTGTCTGCGAGGGTGTAGGCGTCTCGGAACAAAAAGGATATCTATTTGATATCTATGCGCTCGAAATCGTTGGCATCATCCGTCATATTAAACCCGATCACGACGGTCCCGAGACAACTTCATGAGGAGCTTTCCATGTGTGTCGCAATACAGCGCAGATCCAATCCGATCCGCGGGCCCATCAACGCCCTCTTTTTCACTGCGTTAGACGGCTATATCAATCGCCTGCTGGCGAAGCGCAAGTCGGCTCTATTTCAATCTTTGCCACACAATGTCGTCGAATTGGGTCCCGGGGTCGGCGCCAACTTTCGGTACCTGCCAAAGGGGGCCACGCTCACCGCAGTCGAACCCAACCCACACATGCACAAGGGCTTGCGCAAGCGGGCAGAGAAACACGATATCGATCTGCGCATCCTCGCAAACGGGGCCGAGGCGATCGAACTTCCCGACAATAGTGTCGAGGCGGTTATCTGCACGCTCGTCCTATGTACGGTCGACGACCTCACCGGCACGCTGAAGGAGGTACGCCGAATTCTCCAGCCCGGTGGGCAATTTTTGTTCTTGGAGCATGTCGCTGCCCCGGAGGGTCATTGGCGCCGCCGTTTGCAGAATACGATATTCCATCCGTGGCGCTATTTTTTCGAGGGTTGCCGCACCAATCGCAATACCGCCGACTACCTGCGGTCGGCGGGGTTTGAGCACCTCGACATTGAAGAGTACACGATGACTGGGCCGTTCATCCCAGTCAACACCCAGATCTCGGGCGTGGCGACCGCGTAACGATCAGCCCACGTCGAGGGCCGCCATGGGATCGTGGGGTTCGGCGCGGCGTACCAAATTGAGTGCGCCGTCGCTGTGCAATATCGCAATGGCAAAGCGAGGCAGGTTGTGGAAGTTAAAGCCGCAGCCGATATAGGCGCCGGTATTGGCAAAGCACACGACGTCGCCGCGCACCGGCCTACCCATGCGCAGGTAGGTGCCGGGCGGACTCAGGACATCTCCCGCGAAACACAGGGGCCCGGCGACACCGGCGGCAAAGTCACTCTCCTCGGCGCGATCGGCTACGCAGGTTTGGTAGAGCAGATTGGGCACGGCAGTCTTGAGCAAGAACTCGGCGGTCGATGCGGTGCTCAAAATCCAGCCGGCGTCGACGGAGCGACCATCGAGGCTGGAGGTAATCCGGGTCAAATCACGGACGCCGATGACTTGTCCGAGGGAAAAGGTCGCACCTGCAACAATGGCGGTGCCGGGCTCTGCGAGGATCTCGACCTCGGGCTCGATATTGCGCACCCGCTGTTGCAGGATGTCCATCGATCGCGCGAGCAAGTCGGGCTGGGTGACCAGGGGATGTTGCGCGTTGTTAAGCCCCTTTGACAGCCCCATTTGGGCCGCTTGCTCGGGCGAGAGAAAGGGGAAGCGGAAGCCGCCGCCAATGTCGATGCGGGTGAGCGGTCTGGAGCGGCGCAGGCGATGGACGAGTTCGGCTTCGCGCTCGATGGCGGCGGCAAAGCCCGCGGGATCGACGTCGTAAAAGTGGGCGCCCAGGTGCATGTGAATGGTTGTGAGCTCGAGATGGCGGAACTGGCTCAGTCGATCGATAAATGCTTCCGCCTGGCTGATCGGAATGCCGAACTTGGAGCCGATGGCGCCGGTTGCGATCATGTCGTGGGTGGGGACATCGACGCCGGGGTTGACGCGCACCGCGATCGGGGTGACTTTATGGGCCCGCTCGCTGATGCCGTTGAGGGCGCGCGCTTCGTCCAGGTTGTCGAGGACGCTGGTGGCGCCGCAATCGACAATGGCTGCCAATTCACTATCTAGCTTGGCCACGCCGGTACAGACGATATCCTGGGGGTCAATCCCGGCAGCCAGCGCCATCGCCAACTCTTGATGGGAACCCACGTCGGCACCGCAGCCGCTGGGGGCCGCGGCGGCGATGACGCCGCGGACGGGCAGGGCCTTGACGGCCCAGCACACGGTGGTCTTGTTGACAAATGCGCGGGCGAAAAGTTGGCGGAACCGGCGCAGATTGCCAAGGAGCGCCTGCTCGGAGACCACGTGGAGGCCGCGCTCAGGAGCGGCGTCGGCCCAGATATCGGTGATGGCGCGATCGCCGCCGCGGGTGCGGGCCCACAGCCGGTTTTGGCGAACGACGAGTGGACTTCCCGGAGGATGGCCGGGGAACACTTCGCCCTCTGGCGTGCGGGCCAGGGCGGTGACTTCGACGGGGGATGTGGAGGTCGTCATTGTGGCAATACTCCTTCCTCGGCCAGCGTGCAGAGGGCCGCCGTCATGGCGGCCGCCGTCGTTTCCATTTCGGCATCCGTGTGCGCGGTCGAGACCACGTTCATATGAAATGGAAAGAAGTCCACGCCCTCGATGAGGAGGGCTGCCCGCAGCCATAGATTGGCGGGCGCCATCCGGGCCATTTGCACCGCTTCGACTTCCTCGCGGGTGCTGGGAGCGGCGCCCGGCGGCAGAGGCCACTGGCCCACGCTGACGTGGACGGTCGATGCCTCGCCGTACACTTGACCCGGCACAGCTGCACGGTCGAGGGCTTGGCGCAGCAGTTGGCGCATTGTGTCGGCGCGTCGGTTGAGCACCGGGGCCACCGGCTGCTGTGCCAGGCGCGTTAGCACCGATACGCTGGCGGCCATGGACAGCGGCGCGGCGTTCCACGTGCCCTGGTGCACGACTTGGGCGCCCGCTTTGGGCCCGATGCGATCCATCAGCTCGGCCGAGCCGGCCAGTGCCGCGCCGGGAAGCCCGCCAAAGAGTGCTTTTCCATAGGTGGCCAGATCGGGCTGGACGTTGTACAGGGTCGCCGCGCCGCCATTGTGATAGCGAAAGCCGGTGATCATTTCGTCAAACACCAGCACCACGTCATAGCGGCTGGCCAACGTGCGCAATTGCGGCAAGAAGTCGGCTCGATTGGGCACCGCACCGCCAAAGCCGCCATTGGGCTCGAGGATAATGGCGGCGACATCGCCGGTGCGAAAGGCGTCTTCGATTTGTTCGAGGTTGTTGGGCGCACACAAGATGGTATTGGTCTTGGCCGAGGACGTCATGCCCTGATGGGCCGCGGCGGCGGCGCGGGGCAGCGCGCCATCGAGCTGGTCGTCATACCAGCCGTGATAATGGCCCGCCAGGCGTACGCATTTTGTGCGCCCGGTGACCGCACGCGCCAGCCGCATGGCCAATGCCACTGACTCACTGCCTGAGGCACAGAAGCGAACCCGCTCGGCCCAAGGCACCACGTGGCAAAACAATTCCGCGGCTGCGACCTCGGTATCGCTGGGGGCGGCAAAATGGGTGCCGCGGGCGAGCTGCGCCGATACCGCCGCTTGGGTATCGCGGTCGCCGTGGCCAAAGAGTAGGGAGCCATGACCCATCCAGTAGTCGATGACCTCGCGGCCATCGACCGTGGTCTTGCGCGCTCCGCGAGCGGCGTGGACAAAGACGGGAAATGGTTGTACGGCGCGGATAAAGCTGTGGACCCCCTGCGGGGTGAGGGTTTGCGCGCGCTGATAAAGGGCCAGCGACTCGCCGAATGTCGTGCGATAGCGGCCGATAAGATTCTGAGGCAGATGTTGTGGCAGTGGTTGGGGACGACTCTGGGCGACGGCGTGCGCAGGGGCCGCTGCCGTCGCCGCTGTCGCCGCCGCTGCCGGAGTCGGTGCCGCGTTTTGGGTCATTACCATGATGATTCTCGCTGTTGATGATCGTCTG
>JAAUYH010103600.1_pt1 | contig 10245 bp, 4 predicted proteins | sample 7278061 | NCBI WGS metagenome assembly JAAUYH01 (sample SAMN14350203, study PRJNA611818) | marine sediment metagenome | isolation source: surface marine sediment (0.6m) | place: French Polynesia: Moorea | collected 2018-08 | reverse complement strand
AGTCCATGCTGCCGTCAATAGTACACAAACTTACTTTCCCTCGATCGCAAAAAGCACCCCAGACCATAATGCCTACACCTCCACCTTGATGCCTCGAAAAATAGCGCTTTTCCACACGAGAATCAGACCAGTAGTACGCACGGCCGTCGAGCCCATCGATTTTGAATCTTTTCTCGCCAGAAAAGACAACTCTTGTCCAGTAGATCTCACCTGAGGTGATCGCTTCTCTAGCCCAGCTAGCCCGAAGATCTTTGTGCTCTTGAGTCATTGCTCTCCCAGTCACAGCCTTCTTGAACTTGAGCCATTTAGAGTCATGCAGTATCTGCTGGACTCTTCTGACTGTGACTGGAGCTTCTACTTCAGCACAGATATCGGACGCATACTTATCGCCCTTAGAACCTTTCCGAATAATAAGCTGCACCATCCTTTTGTTAATTTAGGAGGTCTGCCTCTGGTTTCTTTCTTCTTCATCGCTGGAACCGCTTTGATAGCCTTGCGCACAGCTGTTTCTGACCTTTGCAAGATTTACATGATCTCCTTCACGCTGTCAGCTTTCCTGTACATTCAAATAGCGATCGTTTTCTCTTCGTCCGTCATATGCTTTCCTCTTCCAATGTTGTTGTAGATTGATGCTCCTGTTTACTCCCAAGCACGCTATACTATCTACCTAATATACTAAAAACACGGATGCACGGCTGATTTCGGTTGCAGCGCTAAAAAGTTCGTGACATTCTATTATTTTTTTGCACAAAAAAATCCCGCCTATTTACTTTATATACGTTACACAAGGTACACGACCTAGCCGTTGCGAATAATCAAACTGCCCCATACGTATACCTTGAAGTTTGTCACGGAGAGGGGTAACATAAGATTTAATCGTACCTTGTGGCCCATAGAAAGCAATTCCTAATTCCTCCTATTTTCATTCTGGGAGTGTAATGCGATAGACAAACGTGGTCTTTTTCCAGGGTGATGACAAAGCCAACAAACGTTAATGGTATCTTATTGGCAAAATTCCGCGGAACAATTACGTTATGTTCTGAATTCAGTCCGCAATAGACTCAGTCCTGAAACTAGATCCAGTAAGCGAAGACATCGAACAATAAGAACATACAGAAAATGTAGCAACTAGCAAAAACTGCAGTATTCGATTTTCTGTGTTTCAAAACAATAGACGGAGTCGCTTTTTAGTCCATTTCTCCTCTAAATCGCTCCTTTTATTGCTTGCATAGCGCAACGGTGGGTAGTTTCGTAGAAGATTGACATACAGACCTCCATACATTCTACAAAGTTAAGTATCGCTATCAGCTAATGGAAGAGAAATTCCTTAGCGTCATAATTTAACCCGTGCTGCATAGCTGATGCAGTTATAGGCCGTGTATAATCCAGTATTTGCGTCTAATCCTGGAAGCCTGGAGGATCTCATGTTGTTTTGGAAAACACATTCGTAGCGTGGAAGTGTATTTTACACTCAGACAGAACTGCTGATATTTTGTAAGAGTCGGATTATGAAGACATCACGTCTATTTCTTACTAAAAAGAGTCTGGGGTTAGTTGGTTCAATACGGATCCACCTGATCGTGTTCTAGTGGTTGCATCGTACCTCAGGATCACGTATATCAGTTGCGAGAGTGGCCTAGACTATCTGATACGGGTGCGTCTTGTCCGACACGTCGAAATAATTGAAAAATTGGCTAGATCTACTCGGTCTTGTTCTTGACAGGGCCTCAATAGAACTCTACTGATTTCTTCTCAGATGTAATTTTCGAGTAGCGGTACCCTTGATGAGTCAGTTCGCAGCAGCAATAATCAACCTTTAACGGCTAATACCGAAATTAACTGTACTGGCAGACAGTCAAGGGGCCTAAAACAGTATTATCCTTGAGCATGGTCAATCATCCTGCTAGTTAGCTTCATGCTATGATCACAATCTTGAAAGCATATATGAACGTGGAGAAGATTCTGGAGTCCCTTTCCGGAGGTAAAATCTTGATGAATCCATCGCCAGTCTTAATCAAAATTATTTGAAGGCCTGCAACATTTCTCGATACTCCGAGTACATAAGCTACTTGCCCTATAAATTTTTCTCGATTTTTCGTTTATTAACTTCTACAAATCTGCTAAACACCAATGTAATACGATGTAGAAATATGGATACGAGGTATTGCAGCAATGCAGATTGTCTGATATCGAAATATAGTAAATTCGACCTTTGACTACGAGCAAAATGATTGATTGGGTGCGAAAACCTATTTCATACTGCTTTCAAATGATTCGTCACCATATATGAAACGAGACATTATCACAATTAACGCCGGTGTATGAAACTGCAGGCTTCCTGAAAACAGTTTTCGTTTTGTTTGATTGAGCGCAACCCTTCTCCAAAGCGCTTTTTCAGTTAATTGAGATTGCCGACGCAGCGTTTATTACGTCAAAGGAAACAAAGAACTTTTACTGATCAAATACCAGTGAATTTAGCGAAACAAGTGGTTCAATTCATTGAAAATGAAACATTCCTGAATGATAGACTTATTGTATATATTGATTTGTAGAAGTGGAAGAACTGTGAAAATTAATACTACGCTAGTTGCTTGAACCAATTAAAAGGTACAAGAATTGAATCCAGATCGGCACGATTTTCTATCGAGTCCAACCATACTTTTAGCATGGTTTATAAAACTAAAACTAGAGAAGGGTCTCGGATTATCTTAGAATATTTATCGGAAACAAACCAGGAGAAACATGTTGAGCATTGTACCTAGTGATGTTCTATGCCTCGCTATTTTTGTTCACTTAGAAATCTATATTACTAGAATACGATATCGTGGTGAAGTAGAAGGTTGGAGAGCTTCCTATAACTTTATAGCTTAGCAAAGTCTTGTATTTCAATATTCTCGACCGTTCCATTCAAGTCTTCAGCCTCTTGGCCTAAAGGCCGTCTCTCGTATTACAATACACATTTCAGATACTTTCGAAGTTCACAAAGCATATTAGATCTACCATTTTTGACATTATTCATGCTACAGAAGAAGTCCAAAATAGTATTCATGCCCAATTGAGGCTTGCGAAATAAATTTATATCTTTCTGAAAACTTATCATATAATGTTTGCTGTACATAAATGCAATCGGTATTGAAAACATAAAATGAATGCAACCCATTCCCGTTATTAATATTGAGAATTAGCAACTACATTCATCAGTAATTCTCGAAAAACACTTGAAAAATTTTGTCAATAATTCAGATAACTACGATACGAGCTGTTAACCAAACATTTTTTGCTGACATCGATCAAGAAGTGCATTCTCGATTTTGAATCATAGAATTGGTTGGATTAAGTTCTGGATAATAAAATTCTAAATCCGAGACACAAAACTTATGTAGGAGTTGGAGGTTTCCTCAAAATCAATAGCCAAGAAAGCCCTATGTATTGAACGAATTTAAATACAATAGTTGTTAATAGTTAAGAACCTCATCAAGACCAAGTAAAGCACTTGTAGTATATTCATAACACATTTTGTGGAACTAATAAACATTCCCGGTAATTAATGTAAAGAAATTAGATGACGTGCGACTGCACCGCACATCAACATCAAGCACTGGAATAATGATGACCTCCTGTTTGTCGATAGAGATAGAACACTTCTCATTAGCTCACATAAGCCTGTGAGCACCTTTGGCATTCGGCGTCCATACCATAGCCGAAAATTTGGGGGCCAAATTTGTGATAGTAGGGAAGCTTTTTTCATTGAAAATACGATAAACTATTTTGAATATCACTAACTAATCGTAACAAAATGGGAATCAGAAAGTAATGCGCGGCTTAAATAGAGTCAACATCCAAATACAAAGTGAGAAGTAGCACGACATATTAGATTAATCGGAAGTAGGCTTTCTATGGAATATAGGCAATTTGCTGTAGTACTAGCACCATGTTAACAGGCTTGCGATGCAATCGTAAAGCAATCAACTTCGAAGGTACCAGAGAAAAATGTATATCACCTCTACTTTTGTGCCGGAATGCCACTGCGTAATACAAAGACACTCCTAATCTTGTTTTCATGATGCCTAATCAGAGCGTGCCCAGCAGTGTGTGCAATATTTTTTGGATTTAGGATGTATCATGCATTACTCTACTTAGAATTAAATCACTTCGGAAATAATTACTTGAGCACCCGCTATTTTGGTGAAATTAAAGCAAGAATCCGGGGAGCTGTAAAATCAAAAGTATGTATTTCGCCCTCTGGTACATTGATTTATTCAGTGGAAACTTCCGCAAATATTTCCTGGGTACCCCCCGAATGAAGAAGTAAGGTAGCATTCCTAAGTTTGAGACATTCACCTGTATTCTCATTTCTAAGTTCAAACGGATAAAGATCAACCTATATTATGGTGCTATTCTCGCAGAAGGCAGAACGAACACCACCAGCAAACCCAGCCAGAAGATGGCCACCCGATGGGGAAGGGTAGCGAACACCCCAAAGGGGGAAGAGGCGACTGTAGGACCTCGACCACAACGAAAGCGCCGCCATAGACAGGGATGCTTGCCCCAAGGGAGATCGAGAAAGAAGAAAAGGGGGTGAGTGTGGGTCACCGACGACGCAATAAGACCACTCCGGAGGAGATCGGGCACCTCAGTAACCCTGCTGATGATACTAACCGAAAATTAAAGTAGTCAGCTGGGGTGCTACACCATTCTTTCCCCCAGTGGGGTGACAGTGCACCCGGTGTAAGGATGAGGTGCCACCTCCCAGCTCCTGTCCTCTGACAACTCCGACACCTCGGCTCCCAATGTTCGTTGCACTACAAATATCTTCCGAATCATGATTTTAAGCAACGAAAATTATTCAATGTAATCATTTTGGACAATATTTGCATAAGTACAAGCCACCATCAAACGTCCGATTTTCTTTTAGTCATCTCTTGTTGCGAAGCACACAAAAGTATCTACAAAATACATGCATAAATGAATTTCGTATCGTGGTCCATATCAATTGCAGCCAATACTTCTATAGCTTTTGTTAAATAATTTATTGACCTTCTTCATCTAGTTGACCTGCACAAACAAAACGCATTTTTCAATCGATTGCTTCTCACTCTTATCAAACAGGAATGTGCAGTCAGCGAATAAAATTCTCGTATTTCAATGCAGCTATTCGAGACAAACTTTTCCGATGGGAAATTTTGTGACTGCACTTGACTGCTTGTATTCTTCTTTTCAACAGCAATAATAGAAGCCACGGAAATGATTGATTTTTTAAAGTAAGAAGAATAAAGTAGAGCAATGAGAATTTACCACTACTTGCATTGTTAAGTCAATTTTCAGATAAATTACGAGATATTAACGTGCTTGCTAAATAAATGCACGCTAGATATGTTGTAGATAAGGCACACTGGGCTAAGCAAATTGTAGGCAGCTCCGATTTTCAACTCATTGTAACAATTTAGATGACACCAGAATTTTCTTCCAGGTAAATCAGCAACAAAGATATTCCAAAAGTGTCAAGCCAAATTTCTAGGGAACAATACAAGCACATCTATGTATTCTGCTCTGCTCTGCCTGTACCTTCTTCAAGCTGATACTTCTTCAGGTGCCGATTGAGCATGTCCTCAAAATTTTTTTAGGTAACAGTACGGTAATGTGAGATTGAGAATGATGACTATTTGTTTTCTGTATCGCATTGGTCGTTAACTTCACCGCTGTTTGTAAAAGTTTATTGGAGAATCCAGAATAGTTTTGTGATTATCCAAGTTTAAAGCTATCTTCTGTTGAGATTAGATTGATATTCCGTATTGCATGTAAACTTGAAACTGTTATGGAACCGTTCTTTTATAACCCAGGATTCATTCATCTAGTCGTCGAAAGTAGTGTGATATCTTTGGTTTCAACCACACCTGAAACCTGCGCTCTCACGTTGAAAGCGCCTTGATATTCTCGTTTTATGTAATCCTCAGACGTTACTGGATCACAGCGAGTTCCACTTCCTTTTGGTGTCTTCAGTTTACCTGACAGCACCATGTACTTTGCTTGTTCGATTAAACTGATCCTTTCAAGTATGCCTGGAACGATTAATTGACCAGTGTGGCAAATGTAGTAATAAATAATGTTGCCGTGGACGAACAGAACTCATTGGGGACCGTTTCTGGACTTGGCGTCTTCTTCGTTCCACAAGTTAGGTTTTCGAGCTAGAAGATTGTTGTCAGGATGCAGAAAACAGTCTGTTCCTATTTCAGAATATTTTTAATCTTATGAGGCTGATAAAACCGGTGACATAGAAGTCGGCAGCGGGTAGGTTTATATAATGGTAGATAGGTATGATATAACATTACACTGATAACAGCTAGTCGACAGTGTCAGCCTTGCTGACAGAACGACCTTGCTGGCAGAAGACCTGTGGCGCCCCCGAAAGGGGCCGAACCGTACGCCAGGAGCCGCTTCTGTGGCTTACAGTGTAAGTCAGGCTTACATAACTGTAAGACTACAGCTGATACACGTGGTAATCGTATCCTTGGTAAAATCGTAAAATGTCCCAGTTTTTAGGATAAATCATGGAAATTTCAGGTTCAGGTGCATCTGCAGGAAATAATTTACTTCTATCGTTGGACAAAGAAATTATAGGAAATGGAAATTGAAAAAGAACATAAAAAGGGTCTAAATTAGAAGAATGAAAGGGAAAAGGAGATAATTACGGGAAATTGGGAAAAAGGGGAAAAATAGTGTTTTATTTTAGATAGAGGCGAGTATGATATGTGGAATACATAGTTTCACTGATACCATCCACTAAGACACACACACCTCTCCACGGTGAATTTGATAATAGTTTTTTTATCGGTATGATAAGCTAGTGGGGGCTTGTTTAAAGCTGCACGCTTTTTCTTTCATTCACTCTCAGTTTTGGATCAGCGACTTTCCGCTCCACATTTCCAATATCATTTGTTTTACTCACATTTTGTTATGCTATCTCTAACAAGAATTTTCAATATAAAAATTTTGGGAGTACTGAAGTGTTGCGTATTTGCAATATAGAATAGTTTTTATACATGAATACTGTAATGGGTTTGAATTCATTCGGGTGTGCAGATTCATGTTAGTACCGTGGTAGTCGGTGGTCTATAAATGAATCATGGCAACTCGGATCTAATTTTATCTACAGCTGTACAGATGTGACGTACAGTGCTTTATTAATTGGTTCTTCGATGAACACGCTTAAGTGCGTTCATGAATTCATCGAGTAAATAAGTGCTGCTTTGCTTATCTCGATGCCAGAGACGCCACGCAATAGCGTCTAAATGAGATTTTAAATTCCTGCTTCGTCCGCGTGCTCGTCTCCACTATGCTTTAAACTCGACCCAGACTCGTTTTACAGCCTGAGTATGTGCGCCTGTATCAGGGTCAACATAGTTCTTCTCATGGATTGCAATTTTGTGTACGTAATTGTGATACTGAGCCAGAGAACTGTATCCCTTCTATCCATCTGTGTGTATTTCACTACCGGGGGTACAGTATTTAACAATCACGGCCATGAATGTCTTTGCCTTCCTATTAGATACTCTAACAAACTTAACACGACCTGGTCCGTTGTAGATTCCAAAACCCACTTCCAACTAGGATCATTAATTCCAAAACGAACGTAGTCAGCAGGATCTTCGTCTCCCTCCTCATCACTATCAGGTTCCACCAGTTTTTCTTGATCTGACCTCCACGAAAGCTTATTGCCATGAAGTCCTTCATACATGTTCGCTCCACACACTCGATCATCATCGGTATCTTTAGTGCATTGTGCTGTACTTTTTAGTACGCCGCATTCCCTTAACCAAGCAATTGCTGCTTCTTCAGAACTTGCAGGGCCTTCCAAGAATGCTCGCATCTCCATTTTTCTATTTCCGATTTGCAACATGAAGTGTAATCTCTACATACGTCAAACTGCTTATGTACAGCTGTGTGCAGCTGTTGAATAAAATTGGATCTGATTTCTCATGATCCATTTATAGACCACCGACTACCATACTACCTTCATTTTTTACAGCTATCGTCATAGACTTTCCCTATTACGTTTCTGGGTCACTTTACTACTACGTCATCGAGAAAATTTTTTTACTTGTTTACTCTACAGTTTTAGTTTTATTAGTGTGGTCGATATGGTAAGTCGTGACAGATCTGATTCGTTCTCAATAATTTTTCACTTACAACTCAGCAATAGCATTAGTGAAAGTTACGGCTATGATAATTCAGGGAAAGCAGTTGGTCCTACGGTAATAGCCACGATGTCATTCTCGTTTACTCCTAGTACTGTCTAATACTCAATATAGAACAAGGTTTCCGTTACATCCCTCTGTAAAATGTGTAAAACTGCTGAACTGCATGGAATAGAATAGCTGTAATCGAGCTCACTGCTAGGCTCGTACCTACCAAGATAGCATTCGTCTGCAGTCCACCTCTCAATGCGTCAGGAATTCGCCTTTCTCATTCGCTCACACGCAAGACAGCATATGTGGCACGACGAGCATCGCTCGCGCGGCACGAATGAAGGCCACTGTGTCATCGACAGTAACGTTGGGGGCGTTTATTTCGGACGCGTCAACACTAGGCAAGATTCGTTTCATTAACATTTCGGGTGGACCCGTACTTGAAACAATCGGACGATTTGACTATAGCACGAAAGTATTTGAAGTACCTGGTCAAGGCAAGTATCTGAGGTTGGCGAACGATGGCAAAACGTTTGAGTGCCACAGGAACCTAGCGAAAATCTCCCGCGTTGCAATGAGCAAGGAGAAAGCGAAAATGGGGACCACGATTTACATGTCATTCGACAACGCGATTCAGACGATAGAATCCTCCTCCCATATGTGCTCCTGTGTGACCCCTCTCAATTTGCTGAGAATTATCTTCACGGTGCAGTCGACACGTTTACGGAGTTGCAGAACAAGTAGGGCGATGCGTTTGAGGTAACCGCCAATGTATAATTATGGCTTTTGTCTTTTGAGTTGCTGGAGCGGATCAATACTCCTTTGAGATGTTACTGCAGATGGTGACTATTCGCGTAAAGTAATGTTCGAAAGTTACAACTCCTTCGTTTCGTGCTGACAGGAAATGGTAAGCTCTACAGTTTTTCTAGAACTATTCTGAACTTGATCTACTCGGTACACTCGTTTTCCGATTCATATACTCGACAAGTATCGCAGGTAAAGTTTCATATTTCTGGACTACAGAAAGAACTTCGGTAAAGTTGTATAATAGAATCTTCTTAAATGCACTCACCACAGGAGAAGATTAAATTCTCATCACTTTTATTGTTACTACTATATTACATAGTACTCCGAGTATAAATTACCGAGTGTTGGGCAGAAGTTTGGGATATAGGCACAATCCAATTTAATGAGAACAGGCTCATTGTTCGCAAACAAATTCTGACTGGTTTCCAAAGGTGGAAAGTTTTCCATAAGTCACGTCGGGACTGGGAAAGAATGATGGGGATGCTTAACATGTTGGGAAAAAGCACTATTAAAAGTATGTTAGGCGAAATTTCTCATTAATTGGTTCTCTGCGATTCTACCTTCTACAGCGAGTTGCATATCGCTTCGTACACGGCACTCAACTTTTCAGAGAGGAGAATGTGTAGAGAAAAAGATATTTTCAGTTCGCTTTCGAACTTTTTCAGCTAAATACACCCAGTAGGAAATCACGTCCTGTCACCTAACCTACGTTTGGTAGTGATTTCCAATATGAGGGCGTCTACAGTAGTTCAACTCATGTAGACGAGTAATCATTGTTTCGATCAACTTGTTCGTATTTTGGACAAACCTGGCAGTATCTCCGGACTCTATTTTTGAGTGAGTCTACTTTTGCAACTTATAACTCCCCATCTTATAAAAATACATTCAATGAACGATGAAGGCTCTTGTGCACGAGGAACAACATTCGGCAAATGGAAAATATTGCGTTTGCGGAAATGTACCAGAGCCTTCCCCAAGGAGTTTTGCGAGTAAGGTAAAAACTGATTGATGTTTAAATAAGTACAGTCTGTACTAGTTATTGTCCTAGAAAAGCGTTTGAACGTCTCGTATCTTCCTTGTTTTGAGGAAAGATATGGTATTGTTGGCATAGTTATAGTTCAAGCCTTTTCTAAACGAGTTGTCCGCCCTGGCGCCCATTCGTGTGCTACAATGGCACCAACTGGCACACTCTAAAATATGTTCTGCTACTTCGTGTTCAGCAATATTCTCAAAAATTAGATAAAACGCCTCT
>JAAUYH010044238.1_pt1 | contig 10245 bp, 12 predicted proteins | sample 7278061 | NCBI WGS metagenome assembly JAAUYH01 (sample SAMN14350203, study PRJNA611818) | marine sediment metagenome | isolation source: surface marine sediment (0.6m) | place: French Polynesia: Moorea | collected 2018-08 | reverse complement strand
TAAGAGTTTCCAATACTTAACTTTCTCACACATTCTCTGATATATTTTTTGCTCATTTTCATCAAGGTTTACTTGATGATTGAATAAATCCCCTAACGCCTCCCATTGAGCAATTAATTTATTACCATCTCTTTTATCTAATTCAAAAGCTCTTTGCAACATTTTATCATATTTATTAGACATAATTTACTCCTAAATAATTGCTTTAATCTGTTCTAATAATTGTTTGCCTTTCTGATAAGCTCTTCCTTTCATTTGTAACACATTTTCAATTATGTAAGAGTCGGAAGCGGTGGAAGTTCTCATATAATCAACTAGCTTAATCATTTCCGTTACTTCCAGTTCTTCCAATCTTTCCACGCGCTTAGATAGCGTGAAGCTGGGTTGTTTGACAGCTTCCCCATCTTCTACCACTTCAGGGGATATAGCTTCGAGATTATCTGTAGCTTCAGTAAAAGGCAATATTTGTTTTGCGTCTTGATTAAATGTCTGTTCACGACTGTACAATATGGCAGCAGTTTCAGAATCAAAATCTAATTGTTCAGCTCTACGAATTACTGTAATTAATTCTTTAAATTGAGTTGAAGTTCTGCTAATTATCCATCCTAAAATAGAATGGCCAAGTGACCATATAATGGCAAAGTGTAATAGTTTTTCATTGTGGCCAATTACTGCATAAATGCCGAAAAATGACTGTCCTAGTAAGTAAAATTTAGTTACATCGTGTAGTTCGTTTAAATGGCTTATAATTCTCTCAGTTGCTAAGTTCATTAAATAAATGCTCCTAAACTAAATCCTGATATGAAGGCTGTTCCTGTTAGGATAGTGAATGCGATTAGTTCCCAAAAATCACTAACTCCTCTCTTAATCCAGTAGTAGCCAGTGAGTCCGATTGTTGCTAGCAATTTTAAAATTAGCAGTGGGATTAGCAATCGCCACCACCCTACAGCTTCATATCCTACTAGGATTGCAGCAGTGAAGATGCCATTAAATAAAAATACAGATTGCCACATAATAACTTTACTCTTTGTGATATAGTTATTAGGATAGGTTGCAGCCTATCCTAAAATCAGGTGTTTGTTAGCTTCTCAATTTAGCTCGAATTGCAGCTATATCTGCATCAGCTTTTTGGGAAGCTTGCTCGTAATTAGCTGCTGCTCCAGCAAATGTCTTTCGCTTTCCTTGTGCATATGCTCCAAATCCTGTTAGCAGTTTGGCTGATTTGGCAGCACATTTAATTGCTTGTCGTGCATATCCTTTGACTCCATAGAAAGCATTGTTTCTGGTGTAATCACTTTTTAGTAGTCGGGCAGCAGTTCGATATCCTTTGGCACTGCTTGCATTTAATTTCACCTGCTCGTTGACTTTACCTTTAAGAGCTTGATATTGTTGCTCATTAATGGTTACAGGTGACTGCAAGTCTGGTGTTGACTTATGTGGTTGCAGTGTTCCAGGGTTGGTTGGTGTCAGTGAATCTGTTGTTGCTTTTCCTACTAAGTCGCTAGCAGTTCCTAATCTGTGTTCGCCGTTAGCAAGTGATGAACTGTTACTTTGTGCAGCTCCTGATATTTTTGCAAGTGCGTTTCCTAATCCCATTTATACTCCTGTTTAAACGTCATGCTAATATTTGACTAATTTCATCTGCAATTTCTGGTAGGTCAGTGTCATCACCATCAAATGATATGAAATTACCAGTTATTGGGTGAAAGACTGTTAGTATAGGAGACCATTGAACCCACCATGAAGAACCAAACCATTGACCCTCCCATTCTGGTTCTGGGATAAATTCTGATTCTGGTGTTTCTTGAGCTATTGTCATCACATCTTCTGGTGAAATATTCTTGATTGCTTCAAATTTTTGTTGTTCATATATTTGAAGTTGCGGGATGGCTTCTGAGATATCAAAAAGTGAAAGTTGTTTCATGATTTCATTAGTCTGATTGAGTTTCAGTTTGTTCTATTTCACTTCTACTTTCACCAGGAGTTAGTGATATTGCTGCAATTGTGAGTAGTAATATCAATATTGTTGGCATGAGAAGAGGTAGAAGTGTATATTCTAGAATTCCTTTAACTTTCTTGTTTTTTACCATTGGTTGCACTGTGAAATACTGGTGGTGAGTGAAGTTCATTGAATAGAGTTTCGTCTAAGTCATCGTCAGTTGATGGTAGTTGATTCATTTGTTTTTCAACTATTATCATGCGTGCATCTTCTTTAAAGTCAGCATAATAATGTTGATATGCTTTACCCCAAGTGATTGCGTCTTCACGAGCGGTTCGTTTGGCATCAGCAATAATTTCACTGAGTTCTAGTCGTTGGAATTGTTTTTCAGACTGGGATTGAGCTGACTTCGATTGTTGTATTTGTTGAATGATTGCGGTGTTGTTTGTTGTCATTATTCAATCTCCAATATTGTGTAATAATCATCAATTCTAGATTCTAAAGAACGAAGTAACTTTTTCAATTCATTTAATTGAAGTTCGTTAGCTTGTTTCTGAGTATCAAATACAGATATCAAAGCAAAGTTAACTATCTTTGATAGTGATTCAATATCTAAAGGTGTGTTCTCAGATGGATTCTCTTCAGCATAAACTAGCTGTTCTATGATTTGAACTAATTCGGAAGCTTCAGAATTAGAAAAAACTTCTATTGATACTTTCACTGGATTGTTTGTACCTCTATAGTTTGGTAGTTGGGTTTAGGAGTATCTTGGTACTCAAGTAAATCAATAATTGTGTTCAAGTGATAAACAGCTTGAGCGCGACCGCGTGATTTTGCTAAGGAACGATATGCTATCATGGCTTCACAACTGCTGCGGTCGTAACCTTTACTGTATTTAAAGTGTTTAAATCCTTTAATACTACATTGATTTAGTAGTTCAACATCTCTGGTAAATTGAGATGATGATAGTTTCAAGCCTGTACGATTTAAAGCTTCAATTAGTTGATTTCTTGTTAGGAAATCTTTATCGCCTAATGCTATGAAAATGTTGGTTTTTATTCTATCAATTGTTTTTTCGTTGAACATCTCCTTTGATTTTATAAAATTGTTTTACTAACAGCTTCATTAAATAACTCATAGTTAACCCATGAGCAACTAGACAAAGCTGCTAATAATGAGATATGGTTATATATGTACATGAAACATGAGTTATCAAGTAGTTGTACCCTGTGATTCTAGAGGCGACACTCTTATATCCAGTCAATACTTCCTTTTTGCTCATACAATTATAGTACACCATACATAACTATATGTCAATATACATATCCATATAAAATGAAACAAACTTCTACTTCTGTACCTGATTACGCCTATGAGGTTTTATGCTACCTCACAGAAATAACTGGTAAAAGTCAATCTGCTATAATAGCGCCGTATGTAGAACGAGGTATTTTTGAAGAGTTAAGTAAAATTGAAAAACATCTGGAATCTATGAAATCATCTGGAATAGAGATAGATGAAGTTGAAATGAATGCAACTAATAATAATAAAAAATAACTCTTGAAAACTCATGTTTTCAAGAGTTTAATTTAACTGTACAGTGAGCTGTATAGTAGCTGCTGTACAGTTCACTAGACAGTTTAATGGGCAATTAACCAAGGAAAAATTAAAATTTACATATTCAATAGGCCAATTTGTAGTTTAAATCCTTCTCTATCTATGCCGTAATTTAGCAGAACAAGGTACAAAATTTGGGTTTTAATACCCAATAACTCTACTTAATTTTTGATTTAAAGGAATTAAAAGTAGACAAAATAAAAGAAAAACTCACGCTTTAATATGAATGAAAGTCTTGCAGAGTAAGAATTGTAAATTTTTTATACATTAATTTATAAGTGTTATTACTAGGGAAGATATTATTATTAGTTTAATGTCTTTGGTAAGTTGTTAATGTCCTAATTGCAATAACAACTTTGTAAATTTTATGACTCAAAAACTATCACATTCCCGAATTGATAAAGTTGTGAAAAGAGCAAAAAGAAGTATTGTAAAGATGCTTATGCCGTTTTTTATAATCTCTTCTTTCATACTTCCATCCAGTATTATCATAGAGATTGAGTTCCCAAATACTATTAAAATCGAACTACATAAAAACTTCACTGATTTTTAAACTGAAATCAGATAAGTCAACAGTTTGATTGTCTAGTTGTTCACGGGCGATCGGTAGTAATGGAACGACAATTAGATACGATAATAGATACGATAATGTCAGTTTCCTGGCTCAATAGCAATCACAACTTAAAAGTCGGATTTCTTGAATACTTATCAATAAGGATAGGAACGGGCGTGAGCGCAGCGTAGCTCTTAGTAATTAGACAATATTTCTCTAATCAAGTCAAGTTGTGATAGAAAATTCACGTCCAACCACAATAAAAAGTCAAGTTGTGATAGAAAATTCACGTCCACCCACAGTAAAAAGTTAATTGTGATAACTCATGCACATTATCCCACTTCCCCAAAAACTAGGAGATGATAAAAATATAGAACTTACACAACGACACTAAATATAGTTTGCTTATCTTGAATAGTGACCAATTAATACACTATAAATAGCGTTAATGCGTAAGTCCTTATCAATTCAAAAAACAAGGAGAAAATTATGTTTACTGGAACTCAAAGAACTAGGTCTCTTCGTACTCTTACCTTTGGTAGCACTGGTGAAGATGTGAAACATTTACAAAGACAGTTAAATGTTTTTAGATTTGGTCCCTTGGTAGTTGATGGAATATTTGGTGTAGCAACAGAAGAAGCTGTAAAGAAATTCCAAAAATACTATGGTTTAACTGTGGATGGAATTGTGGGTCCCCAAACTTGGGCAGTAATAGATACAAGTAAAATTGTCCGCACTACTCTGTTTTTGGGTAGCACTGGAGAAGATGTAGAATATCTACAAAGACGGTTAAATTTTCTTGGATATGGTCCCTTGGTATTTGATGGAATATTTGGTGTAGCAACAGAAGAAGCTGTGAAGAAATTCCAAAAATCCTCTGGTTTAACTGTGGATGGAATTGTAGGTCCCCAAACTTGGGCACGATTAGAATGGCTCGATTAGTAGTTGAATTCACTAACCAAAACTAATCAGGATTTACGCTAGCGGTATACATAAAGTCTACTAATTGAGGCGATTGGTGACGCAAAGCTACGCTAACGCCTCAATATTTCTGCCATTCTTAAAGGCGTAAAACTAGAGTAACTGCAATTAAGTACCAAGTTCTCTGCTATCACAAACTAGATAACGAATTTACGGGATTTCAGCTTTCACTATCTATTAAAAATAGTTGATTATCAGTTTATCTTATCAGTTTTTATTTGAATTTTTCAATTATTAATTGATTTTTTTGTAGAGAATTACTGCCTAAAATTTCACATACTTAGATTAATTTTTTAGCCTAATTTTCTTTAGTATAAAGGTTTGGTCAACTGGAAATATTGGCCAACTTAACCCCACTCACTATATATATATTGTTTAGCGTCGAGCGCATTACTCTAAGCACTCACATATCCATATTAGGAGATATTTACCATAAGTCCATTTTAAGGTATCTATAAGGTCATTTAAGGCCAATTAAAAGCTTTTTATATACTACTAATCATTGAAGCAGTTTTGATAGCTTCTACAGCCTAATACTTAGATATTGTCAATAACTGTTGTTGATTATCAATAAACCCTACTTTTGATTTAGCCAATTTGGGGCAAAAACAGCCTCAAAGCCTTGATATATAGGGTCTGTAGTTAAGCCTTTATTATCAAGTAAAGAAGTAGGGCTGCGCGGGCACCCGGCGGGGCGGGTACACCGCAGCAGCAACTATCATTCTTTATCTTGATTTTTATTACTTTTTGAAGTTAGTTTTTTTAAAAGTATTAATTATTGTTATTTTAGATGATACTTTACAAATCTTTCTGGTTCCATTTACTTTTTTTGAGAAACAAACACTTTTAATTATCATAGCAGCAATCAATTCTTATCGCTTCATCATTAAGTTTTTTATTATATGCAGCAGTTTGACTCGCGTCGCACTCCAGTCTATTTCAAACACTGAAACTAGCACAAACTTGTCTCCGGCAAGTGTTCGGAGCCTGCGTTTGTGCTAGTTTCAGTATGTTTTCACTCTCCCTCCATTGCTCCAGGCTCGCTTCGTAGTCGGCGAATAATGACAATGCAACCGCTCAACCCCTGACCACAAATTCGGTAACGCTGCGCTGCACCACCTTACTGAAACACGAGCTTAAATCAATGAGAACTAACTAACTTAACTGTAATCCAGCGCTCGGTTTCAGCCGCTCCGCTAAGGTGGTGCTACCAAATTTGTTCAATATCAAGACAAAGAATCACATATTTCTGCCAGTTTCCGGTAATGAGTTCTTATACTCTTAGACGATGGTTTAATCAGCATCTTAAACCCAAGCTTTGCTGTCTTAACCTTATATTGCCTGATATTGAATCCTAGGAAATCAAATCCAGGTTTTTGCCTTTCATATTCCTCCTTATTTCTCTAATCAAGTCAAGTTGTGATAGAAAATTCACGTCCACCCACAATAAAAAGTTAATTGTGACAACTAATGCACATTATCGAACTTCGCCAAAATTTAGGAGATGATTAAGACATGAAAGGAAAGAGAACAACCTCTTCCCACATCAACAAATTAAAAACAAGGAAACCTTAAATGAATATTCAAACTAACCTCAACAAAGCTTTTAGTTTCAGTTTAGTTGCTTTAACAGCTACTTCTTTATCATTTGCCACAATAACTCCTGTAAAAGCTGCTTTTGCTCAGGTAAAAGTCGAGCCCCTGATCACTCGTAGCGTTATAAATGAAGGGATGAACGGAACATGGAATTTACAATGGAAAGTCAACGGATTGTTATATAAAGGTCGTTTAAAAATGGATGGAAATTTGGGAACTATGGTTGTAAATGTAACTGGACCTAATGGTAGGAGAGTTGACGCTGAACAACGAATGAATATGCATCGTCAAAGAAATGGTTATACTCTTCAAGGTAATAGACCTACTTATCCAGGTAGGGATGCAATAAACCGTAACTATCAACCTGATAATTTTTATGTTGAGTTAGATGATAGTGGTCATTTGAAAATGAAAAATTGTTCTGATGATTCTGGTTATATTCCAGTCAGGATGACAAAAATTAATTAATAAATTCAATCAAGTTTAATCAACTTATTCTAGGGGTAGATTTGGCAAAAAAAACTGAGCTTGCTGCCCCAAGAACCGTTATCATACTTACGACCCATCAACCTATCCGCCCAATCCTGAAGCTTAGAAGCTTCTGCCTGATTCTTTCTATTTTCAGCAGCAATTTGCAAAAGGTTTGCAGACTGACAAACATTACGTTGAAGAATATTGAGAGACTCTAGTATGATTTCCTCTCAAGGCAAACTTTTCTGCTTAAGATATTTGAAAAATTTTTCTTCTATGCCGCCCGTTTTGAACTTGATGCGGATGTGAAAATAGCCATAATTATTGCTATTATCAGACATATAAGCTGTCATTATAAATTAAATAATAGCCACTTTATAGCCACTCTTAGTGTATTTAAGGCCAAAAAGAGGGAAAAAGCCAAAAAAAAGGTGGGAAAGGACAAAAAAACAGGTGGAAGAAAGTCCAAAAACGCAAAAAAAAGCCTCTAAGAGTGACAAATATTATGGTATTAATAGAAGAAGTTATTATTATGCGGAGAACTAAGAGCTGATCCGGCAGCTTATATGTCTAAGTAGCTCCGCATAATGCAAGGTATGCTGTAAAGCGGTGCTTTAAAGCGTCACCCGATGCTGTCGCATCGCCCCCGCTCCTAATGTCGGGGGGTTGCTCTTAGGAATGTCGTCAATAGCGTCAAATTTTGAACTCGACGAAGCAGAAAGGCTTGTATCACCTATGCAGCGTTGTAAAGTTTTGTAAAGAGAATATATATTTTAAATGAGCAAGAAAAAAATCAGCGTTGCATAGTTGCGGGATGATTATTAAATTTGCACCCATCTGAAACTGTTAATAAATAAGGGTACATTTTTGGCTAGATATCAAAATCATCCCTTGATAATGCAACGCCAAAAAATCGCCTCCTAGAAACATTCTTATCATACAGTCAAACGTCACCCGCACTCAAAAACTTCATCTAACTAAAACTAGCCAACTGCGACTAAGAAAGCTAAACTAAGTTCGACTAAATTTTTAATAATTCGTCGTTCCTCCTTAAAATTAAAAATTAAGTTTCACTAAGTTTCCGTCTCGGAGAGCCGTCCTTTTCTAAGTCTTAGTAAAGCTTCGTTTCTCCTGTCGTCGAACCAATCGTTTTAGTAAGATTCCGTAATTTTTCATGCTAATGGTGACTACATTAGTCGGCAAACAATGATAACAATGCCAGAACGCTAACGGATAGTTTGTTGATACTCAGGGTGTGACAGCAAGGTTTTTGTGAATGGGTAGCAGGAGGGGGGATTGCGAAGAACTCAGGGAAATGTAAGTAAAACCGCCCCCCTCCTCCTTACCCATTATAAACCTAAGCAGTCAACCCCTAGGCAAGTGAGCGCTCACGGCAGGAAAAGAGAAAAGCTCGGAATCTTGGGAAATGTGAGGTTTTTTTGTTTGCAATCAATGATGGCGGTGATAACGTCAGCACTTGAAATCATTGATAGTAACAGCAACAAGTACAGAAACTGTGGCTCCGCCACGGTTACAGTTATTGCTGTTACTATATTTGGAACTTTTTCAACTTTTGCAACAGTGATTTTTTACCACCACTTTGTTCAACAGCAGCGTTAACAACTTCATCATAAGTGTAACCAAAGTGTTCCGCAACTTCTCGCCACTTATCAGAAGTATACATAGTTTTGATTTTCTTGGGAGTCATACGCATTCGCAATTGCTCAGGAGAAAATTCTCGCCAAGTAGAGCTACTGAAGTCATAAGGTAATTCTTGTTTCATCATAATCTCCAAATATTAAAAATTAAACTTTTGAGCTATATCTTTAATCTTCTGGATCAGTGATTTCATGCCACCACTGTCATCGTAAAGAATAGCATTCGCAACCTCCTCATAAGTGTAACCAAAGTGTTCAGCAGCTTCACGCCATTTATCAGGCTTGTATTTGGCTTTGATATCTGCCGGAGTCATTTGCGATCGTAAATCCTCTGGAGTAAATTGTCGTGAACTCCCATTAGTCAAGTAGGATTCAGATTTAGTATTTGGCTCCCATTCATTATCCAAAGCAGAAATTAGAAAGTTGGTAGGATTTTGAATACGATATCGAGGATTAGTGTTGATATCAGTCTCACCACGTCCATGTGCTTTTGCCCTAGCCTGATTCTTATTTGATGTTTGTTGCTCAAGGCAATTGATAGCTTTATCTAGCTTATTCAAAGCAACAGTTAGGCAGTAACGTTTCAGCCAAGCATCGAACTTTACTCCACAGTTTTCAGCTCGTTGCAAATATTCTTGGCGATCGTTTTCGCGAACAACCAAATCATTTTCAGTTGGAATGTGAATGGGTTCAGGTTCAGGTTGTTGATTGAGATTTTCAGTTTGAGTGTCAATGCACCAACCTTCATCATCCAACTGGATATGGTCGTAAGATTTCTCACCTTCAATTTTTTCCGGCGCGAAATGTATATTTTTATTAAGAAGATTTGTATGATGGCCATTATCTAATTTTTGGTCTTGTTGGCCAACTACTAAATCTTTCTTTTGCTTTTGTTTTTCAGTTTTTAATATTGGTTTAGGAGTTACTCTTTTTTTCTTAAAAGAAAATTGATTTTCAAAAACTTTTTCTTTTGGTTTTTTATTTATTTTCTTTTCTGTAAGAGTATTTAGATCCCCCGTCAACTGTCGGGGGTTCCCCTCAACTGTCGGGGGGTGTGAAACCCCTCGGCTTACTGCCAACTGACCAATAGTATTTCGTATTTTGTCAACGTTTAGTTTATAGCGATTAATAAGCCCATTTTTCGATATAGAAACTATTACCCATCCATCCGCTATAAGTTCAGGTAATCGTCGTTCAATAGTCTTAATCGATAAAGAACAAGCCCTAGCGATAGCTTTATAAGTCAGAGATAGAAATTTATATCCCGCAGAATAATGGCAGCGGTCTAGGAAGCTCAGAATAAGTGCTTTAGACTTTTCTCTTGGAAAGAAGTAGTGAGCAAAATACTCATTTAACTGACTTAGCTGAGACTGTTGTAATTGGAGTGAGAAGCTGTTAAAGTTTAAATGCAATTAAATAAAGTACAAACC
>JAAUYH010019921.1_pt1 | contig 10245 bp, 4 predicted proteins | sample 7278061 | NCBI WGS metagenome assembly JAAUYH01 (sample SAMN14350203, study PRJNA611818) | marine sediment metagenome | isolation source: surface marine sediment (0.6m) | place: French Polynesia: Moorea | collected 2018-08 | reverse complement strand
CTTCATGTCTGTCCTACTAGACTACCGAGGTCTAGGATCTGGTATTCAGCCGCATGTTCGGTGATGTCTTCATTCTGTGCGTCAAAACGTCATACAGAACATGATGGTACATTTTTGGACTCCGGTTACAGTAAAGATCGCCTTCTCTTATCTGAACTAGTGGGTGAAGGATTGCATTCATTGAAATAGTGAATATAAGACGGTGTGCTATTGTCGTCTCGAAGAGCAGCTGTTCATTGACTGGCTACACTTGGGTCTTCTTGAACAATTTATACGATGGCAGTTAAACAGATATGTTACGCTCCCTATGAGCTACATCTAACAGACCCGTACCACAGATTGTCTCATAAAGAAACCCAGATTGAGTCTGCAATTGGCATGCGGCTTCCAAGCCGTATTATTTCAAACCCATTTAGAACTTGTTGCTCCGGCAAGGGCCAAGATAAATGCACCTCGGTCGATAGTCCTGGTAAATGTACAACGAGACTGGCTGTACTGAACCGACCCTGAGAACGAACTCTCCCTCGTTTTGTTCCGTCCACTGAAAGCGGAACCCTCATACTACTGCGCTGATTTAAATCACGGCTTCATATTTTCATCACCAAACACCGTGGTAACGTGTGTGTATGTATGTTGGTGATGATGCTTCCGGTGATTGAGAGCAACTGTGTCATATCTTCGCCCATCAATGAGTTTATCGCATTGATGCCGAGCATGAAAGGCAAGTTGACGACTTATGATTAGGCAGAGACCTTCATCTGGGTAGTTCGATTATGTATCAACATATTTTTGAGCATCAAATTTTACCTTCTTTTACTTGCTTGATACGCTTGAGTTTCATAATCGGTCTCCATGCCGTACTGTTGAATGGTACTGGTGGAAAATCGGACAACAACATGGGGTGCATCACGGTGATTTCGACAAAACCTCATATCGCAGAGTTATATTTCATTCCGAATAACCGTTCGCATAAATATACTTTGATAGAATATATTTCAGTAACTGTGATTCGAATAATATTCATGAATTCACAACATTCCCAGCTATTTGCAGAGTTGTATTTACTGAAGAAGTTATTTACTCTAATCGAGACAAGAACCGTGATTATTTGCACGGTAACTGTGCATTGCGGTCTCTCAAAAGGTTCGTGGTTCTTCGATTGTTTGAGTAATTAAGCAGTTGAGGTGACCTTCTTCTCATTTGGAGGAATATTGCAGAAAAAATCAAAGAATAGAAGTACTTCAGAGTACTTGGACTTCACATTTATCCTTCCTACTTGGAAATGTACTAAACGGCTATTCTCTACGGCAGGATATGCGCTTCGTTATAAGAGTAAGCGAATTATACCTGCAAATCTAGAGCAACAACAGTCTCTAAACACTAAATGAAATCTCTGGAGAATTTCTGACATCAACAAGCTAACAAAGTAAATTTTCAGTCATTGCTTTCAATAATTAATTTTTTAGTAAGCAAGCTGCAATAATTAATTTAAACTAGAGCTTTGAGGCAATTATTTTATTTCAACACTATGGTTGACATCACAGTTATTGTTATTCTGTGTACCAGCATGAATTCTAAAAAATAAATGGATTTATATTTCTGCCAAGAATTCGATATACCCCGGATCTCATTGTCATCAAGTTACATACAGTAAGCATACAAGTGCTATGCTCGCAATTTTTGCCGAATTCAGTTCGGCAAAGCTAAAAGATAGGACCTCAAATTTCAAGCTATAGCGGAGGCCAAAAATGGGCGTAAAAGTGGATTGTAATTCCGTGAAGTGTTAAGTAAAAGTGACAGTCAAACAGTCACGCTTCTATATTGTGTAATACAGAAAGGCAGCGACATTGATTCCTCTCAGTTTTGACGACTTGCCAAAAAATAAAGGAATGGTATTAAGATTAGTGGATTGATTTTCATTTTTGGAGAAACCATAGATACTTTTCACACAATTATGATTCACTCAACTAATTCGTGAAAAACGAGCAGAGCTTTACAAACACTCAAATCATCTAACGTAGATAATAGGTAAAAATGGATTAGAAGGGCTCGTTTCTGTTGAGCTGTGCTGCAAATCTGTATACATCTCATTGCTCAGAGAGATTTGCAAAAACGTCCTCCTAGACGTCTCCTTTGTGCCATTTTAGAAAATTCGAGAAAGAAACAAACAATAGGGTTGGAGTACAATTACGAATTAAATTTATGAATATGTGTTGGTTCTTTGAATCTAATAAAATTCGGAACAATCAAAGCTATTGCAGACCCCACTGCTATGCATACATTGCCAGATCAGTGTCATAGCACCAATAATTGAGAAATTATAGATACAACAATACGGACAACGATTCCTACTATTTTCAGAATAGCAAGTCCATTATTTGTTGTTAAGTTACTACTTGAATCAAGCGGTCAAGAATCAGATTCAGTCGTCAAAGGCGCGCTGCGAACGAAAGTTGTGGAATCTTTTAATTTTTTCACAACAAATTCTCCGCGTTGGTCTCTTGTTTCCAATGATTTGTAGACATGTGTCATCAAATCTTTTCGTGAATTCTTCTTGGTAAAAAGAAGATTGCAGAATCGTATTTGCTCAATGGCAGTTTGTACTCAACCGAAAAATTCATACAGTGGACTTACCGCATGAAAAGTCTTCAATAAAGCATACATTTCCTGACAAAAATTCTGAACCTGTGCATTTTTCTTCAATACCTCTGCAAAACTTGAGCTAAGGAATGGTAATCGATCGAATTTTACGTACTAATAAACCATTTTGGTCCGAAATGGTGAGTGAACTGAATGATTGATGATCAAAACATTTATTTGCTCTAATTTTAAGAGGTTTCTGCTCGAAATTCGGACTGACTGATGGTAACGCTCCCTGTGCACGATGTAACTGATTAATCATCAAACTGATTACTATTCCCTACATCGAGGTTTGTTTGAGCGATTAAGCAACAGTTTTACTTTTACATGATTGACTGTTGCGAGGTAGTCCTGAATATTCTCATTCTTGTGCTGTGTGCAAACTGCTAAAAATTTCCTACTGAGCGTCTCGGTCGAGAATAACAAATACTGTACTTCTAGCAAATAATATGTTGTTATGGACCAATTCTTCGAAAAAATTGGTCGAGTTGGAGATGTGACTACCATTACAGAGTATCCATACTTGCATTCAAACTCAGCAAGAATACCTATTTCTGAGACGCCTGGGTTAAAATTCAGCTGAAATAAAGGAGTAGCCCATTCCCGTATCGCCAAGCAAACAACTGGACCATACTGGATATGATTCGGTGATCACCTAGTGTACTAACAGAAACAACGAAAGAAAGAATTTCTACGATACAAGCTAACTCGTAAAGTTCTCGAAATAATTCATGCAAGAAGGCCAATATCAAGATGAAATGGAAATGGTTCACTGATTTAATTTTGCATGCATGTCACATGATGAGTGCGCTAGACTAGCTACTACTGTACTGAGCAAAAAGAATTTAAAGAAAACCACAATATTTTATATTTAACCATAAACATTGCGCGGAATAAATTACTGAAGTATTCTTTTAATTGGACTCAAGCCCGAAGTTAAGTAAAGGTTAAAATGCGATTAGCTCTATTACGTTTTTTTCATTTGGTATTCATTAGAAATCGTTTACTACATCTTTTTTAGCACTTGTGATTTCAAAAACCAAACAATCTTTAAAAAAGCTTACGGTAATCACCAATCAACTTTAAAATCATGTCTTGATTCTAGAAAGTGCAGAAAAAAGAAATTTACTTATTATTTCGACACAATGTATTGTTTTATGTTACTTCCAGTTTGAAACGCGAGTTGGTAGGATAATTCACACTTCACGTAGATAAGTCAAGTTTTTGTCTTTCCTCTACATTTCATTACTTTCTTTCAAATTTTTTCTACCTTCTTGGTAGCACTGAATATTTCATAAGAGCAAAATACTCTTCATTCTTACCTTCAGTCGTTTAATGCAATTTCTCACTTGTGCTGAAACCTGTATTGGTTTGTGATTGACTTGTTGAGACCAGAATTTCACTTATCTATAAATATCCGATTCTAAAGTATACTTGGAACTGCTTGTATTGTTTTAAATCAACGCCGGTAACTGTCTGCTAAACTTTTTCTTGAGATTTGTAATTGTCATCTTGAATCTCCTTCTTCCCGACCTCAGTTCACGCACATAATTTTTAAAAAGCGAATTTATAAAAACATTTTTTCAGAAGTTTCAGAAAAATAGAATTCTCTGTACATTTACTGTTTCAAAGCGCATCGTTTATTAAATTTTGTACAAAAAGTGAAACTCACAGTCATCGGATTTCAAGGTTAACAAAGTAAGTACAAAACTGTCTCTCGAAATAATGCGAGATCTATTTTTGAACATATGATATTCTGTAAATTTGATTAAATGTACAGAAAAGATGTTTCGAGCAACGGTTTTTCCAAAAGTACTGATTATACAAATGATGGTGCATTTCAAGAACACTCACGTTCAAGACTACGTGTCTGCGGTCCTGTACTAAAGTTTCAAAGTTAAGATTGGACTTTTGGAATTTGTTGGCGCCTTCTCCAGCTGTTTATCGTTCAAATCTGATTGCATTAAGTTTTAAAAGATTATACGTCGACAATACTTCACGGCTTTTTCTCTTATGAAAGGCGTTAATAATCTTGCGAATAGCATCCACCGTCCCTGCGAATAATCGGACGTGTCAAGACGAACACCAACGTTCATTTCAGAAACATGAGAAAAGAAGGGAAAAATATCATACTTGATAGTTGTTTGAGTTTCCACTGTATTATTTGTAATTAACCTGCAATTGTTACGATTGAGATCTGCAAAACTTTAGTTGCAAAAAGCTTTCTGAAATCTAAGTTTTACTCTATTACTCTATTGACAATTACGTTTGAAGCAACAAAAAGAATGAACAACATCCATGTAGAAGCAACTTAATAAGCTTACCCACAATAGAAGAACGAAATCGTTGATCTAGCGAACCAATCTGTATAATACTCTGAGTCATACATTGCTTTTACTTTAAAAAGAACGGAACACTGTTGATGTTACAATTGTGCATGATCTTTCACCAGTTTGCTACATCACACGGTGACCTGTACCCATCATATTCTTCTTTGGGTCACTTTATGTGCATTGAACCCCAGAATCACAAATAGCTTGTCCCTACACTTTCATTTTATGTAAAAAAAGTATCAGAGAATGCTGGTTCTTCAAGATGATTCAAAAAACTGCGGAAAAGAAGAAAATCAAGAACCCTACACAGAAAAAAACGGAATTTTAATGCTACGAAATCTGTGGTACGCATAAATGTTTCCGGATCAAGGCGAGAATAAGTTCAAGTAGCGCAAAACAAACTACTATTGAAGGACATGTCAAAGCATGTAACGATCCTACAGCAACAAAATGATGTTTCGAACCAGTAATTTCAGGACTTTTGGCCTGAGCCCATTCTTAGCTCTGCATATAGCAGTAAATATTTTTCTTGCTATCTTCAAATCCACATAGCATTGGTCCACTTTCTTAAAGCAACATATGTCGATAAATCGCGCAGAAGGTTCGTGTGACACGAACCTTAATTGGGCCAATATCTCCTAGACACGAATCGTGTTTAGGAGATAATGGCCCAATTTCGGCTCGATGGAAGTTTAGTTGAAAGCACTGCAAAGCGAAATCCATTCCATGCCTCATATATAACGTATAGACTACAGTCTTCGCACATAAGGCCTTTAATTTTCTTCAAGAGTAGGCACATGTAATTCTATGGAACAATATTGGGCTACAAAGAATACGATGTCCGCGTTTTGGTCATTAACTGACTAATATTACATAAATTGAATTTCTACGACAATATTTCAGACCTCACGCCTCTTATTGACACTTGACGCATCTTGTCACTATCGTAATCTAATGTACAATTCATTCCATACAGCTGTGAATGCTGGAAAATTCCAAACTATTGGCTAGGAATACAGTGGTTCGATCTAGTCGAGCAAGGTGTCGAGCCAAGAATCAAAGTCAATTCTGTCATTGCGTTCAGTGCGACTAGAAGTATGGGTAGGGTTTACTAGAGTGTGTCGCGGTTATTGAGATAGCTGACCCTACTTCGCTGGAAAACTGGCCCTCCTTCCTTTTTCCGCAGAATAATAAGGGACACCAAGAAAACATCGACATTTCTGGCCCGAACAATACGTTGCACCTCAATTCTTTCTGAATTGTACTCTTGGTAATAACAAGTATTGGAAAACAATGCCAACAGGTAAGTTCTCAGGACGAAAGGGTTTACCTGCCTACCATTTTTTCTACTGCTTCACTTCGGGATAGCAGTAAGAATAAGTCAATCATGCCAGCAAAAAAACTGTTGTCTCATGACCCGAGAAGAAATCGAAGCGTGCATTGGTGTTGGTGCAAGTTGCACAGACTCAGACAATCGGAGAAACAGTACTGATTCTATCCATGACGCTTCATCCGATGAGTGCACTGCGGGATTCTGCCGCCTTAACACAGATTGCCACTGTGTGAAACGATTTCAGCAATCCACGGTTCTACAAGAGGAATGCAAACAGCGATTTGGCGAAGTTTGGCCACAGTCGACTGGGAAAGTAGAAAGCACGCGAAAATATTGTGGTGCAGAAAACTCAGAAGACTCTAGAACTCCGTCGAGCAGTCCACTACCAATAACGAACTCTAATTCTAATTCTTCATCTAATAATGGAGTATCAACTCTGGCACTCGTAGGAATTGTTGTCGGCGGTATTGTTGGTATTGATGCAGTCATACTTTGCTGTGCGAATCTGTACCAACAGCGTTTTAGCCAGGATTCATAACCATCCTTCGAATCAAGTGAGAAATCATGCATCATTTCAGATCAGGCCATTGTTCGAAGCAATCAAAGCATTGGTACGACATCGCTTTTGTCCCGAAAACAAAAGTGAAAGGTTAGAGACATTCAAGAATCAAGACTAGCTCATTGAATTAGTCAATGCGTTCACTAATAAAGCAGACTTGGACCACGCGACAAATTTACCGAATCAACCTTCATAATCAATGGTTCATATATCGCACGCATAAGCAGAGTTCGGCTATCATACTTTCGTACAACGCAAAGCGAAGGTCAAGAAACGTAAATATTTACGGTCGAGTAGAAAAGCGTGCGAAAAGAAAGAAAAGCAAGTCTTAAGATAAGGTAAACGGGATGGTAATCCTACGAATCCGAGCCACAAACAGTTTTGCTGTGTAAATGAATGAAGAGGTCTAAGCGGTGTAAGAAAGAAGGCCTGTCAAGGGCTGCTCGAAGAATACCGCAATTGTTCGAAAACAACGTGATACAACAGGCCGTAAATTTCCAGATTTTTTGCCTGGGCTTTTTCGAGTTTACCAAGCAACTATTAAGTTTGGATTCTGTCGACAAGTGAGACCCAAGCCTTATATCACACTTCATCACTTTTCTTGCCTGTTGAGAGTTGGCTCTCGATACCGCATCATCAACACCGAAGGATCGTTACTCTATACCTTGCCACGAGCCCTGCATGAAGAAGTCAGGCTACCGATACAAAGTCGCAAGCCAGCTACCGCATTTAGAATAGTATAAATATCAAATCTCAACGAGCAAGTAAACAAAATTACGAACAAGAAGAACATACAAACCCCAAACCAACTCCCCGACTTGTTGAACCACAGTTTCATTGGTGCCTTTCAGCCGACGTCGCATTATTTCCACTGTGCAGAAGCAAGAAATATCGATTCATTGCGCACAACCATACTTCTGGCAAAACTAAAATGCAATTGAAGTTGAGAAGAATGCATTGTGAATCGAAGTGCACTAGATTCTTTCAATGTTTGCATGTAAAGGACAGTCTTACTGTTAGTGCAGATGGCCTATGATTTTTCAGCTCAGATGCGCTTGACCTAATCCAAAAATGCAAAATCAGATTTTTTGCCATTTACTTATTTTAAATAAACTGAAGTTCTAGAGAACCTGAGGTTGGATGCGGTTTTTAATATAGTCATTATTATAGCCACCTCACACTCTCCTTCTCATTCCAGAACAGATTGTTCGACAACTCTATATCACTCACAAGAAATCCGGTAGTTGAAATTGTCGACCAGAGTGCTGAGTGCGAGATCAAGAGTAGTTTCAATCCTGTGCTTATTCTCACTAGTAACATTTAAAGAATGTACCGGGAATGTCTCAATGATTAATTAGCCTGGTTCTATTTCGCCGAACACCTGTCCTTCCTTTATTTTTGCGCAAAGTAGTAATCAGCTGGTAGAAAAGCCTCAACATTTTGGCCCGAACAGTACTTTCCTATTCAATGTCCTCGTAATTCGAATCTGGTGAGAAATCAAACTGGTAAACAGAGCCCTCCCCCTTTCCCCGCAATTTTATTGGTAATGAGAAAATTTCGAGCTCTTTCGTTTCAATCTATTTCTTCAGTTTGGAATAGTAGCAGTAAGCAGTCGAGCATGCCAACGAAAAACTGTTGGTGTATGACTCACCCGGAGCTCGAAACATGCATCGGTGTTGGAGAGAAATGCAGGGACTCCGATTACTGGTCAGACAACACGAATTCATTGAAGACTCTGCATCCGGTGAGAGCACTGCCAGCTTTTGCCAGTTCAATACTAAGTGCCATTGAACGGAAACCATTTCTGCTATCTGACTTCCTCCAATAATAATGCAAGCAACGATTTGATGGTGGTTGGCCTCAACCAACAGAGAAATAGAAACCACACGAAGATTTTGCTCTACGACGCATTCCCAAATTCTAGTACTGCTATAAGCAGCCCACTACCAGCGACAGAGTCTGATAGCTCGTTTCTGATTCTAGGGCCAATTTTTGAATCTGAAAATGGCTTAGCAACTCTCGAAATAGAAAGAATAGTAGTCGGTATCGTTGTTAGTATTATTGGATGAATACTCACCGGTGTGGGCCATCACAAACAATAATTTAGTAAGCATTCAGAGCCTTCCTCCGAATCAGGGCAGAAATGACCAAGTTATCGCACGAAGCAATCGAAACATCCATGAATTCAAGATGGGCACATTCAATACGGCACTGAACAAGGATGAGTATGCAGTAGAGCTTAGAATGGTTGAGCAAATGAAGAAATACTAGACATATCGAATACATACGTACTGCTGTGGCAAGGCAAGGCATGACGAAGGCTAAATAACGGCGATGGAGCAAGATTTTCTACAATCAGAATCTTAGTACTGCGATCTCTCGGTAGGATCCCAAATTATTTATGACTTAACCGTTATGATGCAATATTTGAGTATAGCAATTAACTGCTGCACATCTCTGTTAGAGAAGTAGATATCGTAGTATTCAGTGGCTTTAGTTGGCTGGGACATAGAAATCAAACCTAGTGAATTCAGAGCACTTCGATAGTCTTCGGTAAGATAATTCAGCGTTGAGAAGATCTTACGTAATTATGAAAGTGTATTCGTAACTTCAAGATAACACTTGTGATCACGAAATACTATTGTTTCAAGGTTGGTGATAATCTCTGGACTACTCTTTTGCTGTAAGCCTAAGCGACGGGCGAAATTCAAAAATGGAACAACTACAAATGAAGAATATTTCAGCTGTGTAAATGATAGTGCAGCACAGGGCTGCTGTTATTCTACCTCCAAATATCAATTATCTAGTTCATTTATCACGTGATACAATGATAAGTCATTTCTTCGGTAGATGCTAAATAGACGTGTTAAGCTATATAAAGTGGGTGGACTGTATTCAACGTTGACCACGCCAATAATTAGCTCACTAATTTCATCGAAGAGTAACAATCGCTGCACTATCGGACTCAATAACTCACTGATACCCTGCTTAAGGGGTCATGAACTTCATTCGCAGACAGAGCAAATTGCGCAAACAGTTATAATTCAATGAAGTTTTGCATTGCCACCGGTCAAGTGAACCGAAAACGTACTGCAGATACAGCTCTTTCTTCACAATCGACTACCATACTGAAGTAGAGCACGATCGAAAGAGTCCGCTTGATACTTGCCAAGCATGTTTCGTGTTACATCAGGATATGGGAAGTTCGTGCCTCAATTATCGGCGATTGCTTTGTGGAGAAGAAAGAAAAACGTACAGAATGCCTACATTTGTAGCGAGTTCAGGGTAACAGGTAGCCAGAGTCACAGTGCAGGCAAGGAGAGTCGGCACCGAGACAGCAACGTCTGCCCCGATAGGTTTATTCGCCGAGTCGTCACCGT
>JAAUYH010126223.1_pt1 | contig 10247 bp, 5 predicted proteins | sample 7278061 | NCBI WGS metagenome assembly JAAUYH01 (sample SAMN14350203, study PRJNA611818) | marine sediment metagenome | isolation source: surface marine sediment (0.6m) | place: French Polynesia: Moorea | collected 2018-08 | reverse complement strand
GCAATAGAATTGATCAGAGGCGAATCACATCAATTACAGTTTTGCAGGCTAAAAATAGGCTCTCGTTGTTCTATATGAGCTCCAGTGTATATTGGGATAGAACGCATTGCATTCACTTCGCTTCTTTTGTAAAAATAGAATGTAAACGCAATATTTTAGTGCACAGCCATACCTTCAACTTCTACCTATTCTTGAGAGTAACGAACCTTTTACGTACAATATTATAATTTCCTAACAATCATCCCTATTCTTAGACCATCCATCGTGCATTATGAACCATCTAGTACCCATCAGATCTTGGCGTATATGAATCTTGACTTGTTCCACGTCTTTATAGATTACTTCAATTAAAGCAGATATTAGTAGGGGATGGCAGTTCTGTTCAATGAAGGAAATGTTATATCTCCGATATATATTTCAGCTAAATATGGGCATTCAATTATATTGATGAAGTAGAACACTCTTTCTGCTATTCGTGGAGCTATTATGACATCTAATAATAGTAGTAATAGTAATCTGGACACTTGAATGACTGCCCAAATAGAAGAAAAAGAAGTATTTTCTGCCACGGTTGCGTATCCCTCTCGAGAGCATAATTTGAAATGAACATAAAAATCTGCTAAATCTTTGTTCTTTTCGAGAAAAAAATGATTTGCGGCCATGGATGCATAGTGCTTGACCTTCCGGCGAATAAATTCATTTTCGAAGGGTACAACACCCACAATACAAGGCACATTACTGTCAGGGGATGGAAAACTTCGTGTAATATTTTAGCCTCGATATTAAGAGCATAATTTTCCTAAGCCTATTATGACAAAATAATTGTCGCGAGTCATGTTTCATTCAAAATATTTTCAGTAAAGTTGTAATCTAAAGGACTTTTACTACAACAACAACATACTGGATTATTTTGGAGTACAAATATATTGCAAGCGGACCCTAGGATAGATTAACCCGAAATCTTTGCTGTGGAGCATTGCTCTGCTTGAATAAATTAGGCTTGGTTGGAAAAAATGAATACACCATCTCATTTGCACCACACGCCGAAGTAGAGAGAACAGATGCCTAAGAGAGATACCGAGCTGGCTGGCATAGCGTGCACAGTTAGCATGTTGAATTCTGTTAGGCTAACATCACTTGAAACCAAAACTCTCGTTCCGGAGTTTCGCTCTGAAGGATCGTAAGGTTCGTTCCAATATTACAGAAATTCATCGAAGCAAAAAATCGAGTACATGAAAGGCTCATATTTCGTCGTGTGAGTTACAAGTCGCCATATTAGTATAGGATTGAGTATCGTACGAAACGGATCCTTGTCCAAGTAATAAGTTTGAGATACGTGCTCAATTTTTAGTTTGTACTGCTAAAGCGTTGGAGAATCGAATTCTAGCTCCCTCCTTGTTTCCTTTAAATATTTGTAGTTAGATATTAAATTACCCGAATAAATCCACCGTACGTGCACTACTCACTGCGCTACAACGTATCAAAACCCATTGGGGTAATAACTATAGATAGTGCGAACTGAGCATTGAAACTTGCGTTATGGGTAGGTACTCAAATGTCATGAGATAGAAAATGGTAAAGTTTCTCAATGTTTGCCTTATTCAGTGTTCTACTTTAAAGGTAGATAGATTTCCAGATGGTTGTTTTGCTCGATTTGGCTTTACCCATACTTGAATTTAAAGGCTATTTCATCATTCTACTGATCTGGTGTCCTAAAAGTAGACAGCATTTTTGACCCAGTAAATTCGCACCTACAAATAATGGAGCATACTTTATGTTAATTTTTCTCGAGCGAAGATCCGTACTTTACGCTGGAATGGTACGATGTCGTATAACCTAAAGAAGCTTTAATGTACTACCGTTTTAGTTCTACTACAAGTCTAGTCATCTATATCAACTGACTTTCGCTAGATGCCCCTCGAGTCAAACGTATCTTATACTCACAAAATTCTTATTGCCGCTTTAATTTTTCATTTGTATCTTGGAGATTTGATGAACTTCAAATGTTCAGGTAAGCCATTACTCACAGGAAAGAAGATGGAAGAGATATGTGGACTTTAAGTATCATTTATGAGAAAATGTCATTTATTTGCAATTTGAAGAGATTTCGGCATTTTGCACTCCATGAGAATAGATTCTACTTGATCTGAATCAAACAGTCTTTAATTTATTCTTAAAAGGCTCGTTTACCACCGTCAGACAAAGAACAAGTCTTATGTATCACAAGTAGTGATCTTATCTGCAGTTGCACGACTTCTATAAGATCATGCGAAGTAGCCGTGGTCTGAATAGAAGTCGGGGATTCAGCAGTTCGTTGAGATGGTAATAGCAGCCAAAATTCCAGGAACTGATCAGCAGAAACTATGAAAGTTAGGGGTAGGATTGTAGAGCAAGAAATGTCCAGAGATGTCATCATGAACACCTTATGCCCACTATATGATGCTTATTTCTTGAAAAGTGGGAAAGCAAGCCATTGAATAAACAGCAAGATAATTTCAGAGCTCATATTAGCTCACATGAACATAAAGTTATGAATCCTGCAAAAATCGGTAGAATAGCTGATTACTTCAAGAAAGAAATCAAGTTATGACCGGATCTGAATGTTCTCGAGCTCGCTTCTAACAAAGTTTAAAGCCTACAAACCAGTTCAAGAGGATTTTGGATAAATCAACTACTGAATGAACTCGAAAGAATTTTGAATCAATGCCATATACAACACTGACCGATTTTATGTGTTCAAATGATTGTATAGCATTCAAAATTTTCTACTTGGAGATGACGGTTCGATTAATTATTGTATTATTGTGGTAAATAGTGAGGCAGAGAGCGCAAAGATGTTCTTAGACAAGCAAAACAGCTTAACTGTTTAGCATTATTAAGTGCAAACTGACCTTCAAGAAATGTGGATCATTTAAAGAGCAGCTTTAGACCTGAAATATTGCTCTAAAAAAGGAAACGGAGGTAGTATAGAAAGATGGGTGCCTCGTTCAGCCAAAAAACTAACTTGTGAAAATGCCAGTTTTTTTGGATAAAAATCAGAGGAAATGTCGTTAGATTGAGGACAGTCGAAACTCTCATCTAGATGGTGCCAGTTCTTACACAGAACCGGAGTGGTGTTCTGATAACAGAGAAGTACCGATAGTACATTCTTGTCGGAAATTATCTAGTTTTTGTAGGATTAGAGAGTAAAACGGCTGGTCAGTTCAAGACGAATAAAGTGAAATCCGCTGAGTCGCAGGTACGGCAGTGAGTATTTTTCAGCCCTGGAAGTTTTGATAGGAATGCGAAAGCTGTTAAATTGGGGAAAACAGCAGTTTTTGACAGTCCGAACGACTTCGCCTGGTACACTATGCGGCTTGCCGTCGTCACCATTTATGACAATTAAAATTTTCATACGTATTGTAATCTTTTGGAGCCATTTTTTAAGGAGATTCGGTACAATACACTTACTAAGAGTTTAATAGAATGTAGATTATTGTCTTCATTAAAATCTATTTTCATGGCTTGATTTTTCCGGCCACTCTCAAAACCAATAGATCCGGAGCAGATATCAGCCAAAATTTGCGGTCGAATTTCATGAACTAGAAGTAATTATAGATGGAACATAATCCGCCGGCATATGTCTTGTACACTGCCTTCTTTGTACTTTGCACTCCTAGTCGAAATGGAGTGTACCACATCTTTAGAATTTTATGCGATCATGAAGCTTCGCGAATGAGTGCTCATTCAGGCCGGATTGGGTACAAACGAAGTAGTAAATCGCTCAATCTGATTCTACTTCGTCGAGAGCAGTCTGACGTCACAGACTGAGCCAAATAGAACGCAAATGTTGTACGCCAATAAATGTAGAACTCGTAACGAATTCTCAATTACACTCATGTATCGATGTCGAGTTGTCCCTAAACATCGATGCTAAAATTCGGGCAACGACGTCGTATGCATGAACTTCCTCTACTTCTCCATAATACTGTTCGCTGACAGTTGACACCCCACTGTGTCTACGTTCTTCGTTTTGCTGCACAAGTCGCATGTACTGGGGCTTAATGGTTATCCAGTTATGACGCTTCTGCGATTCGTCGCAGATTCCATCGTTGTATCTGCCCACAACACACACTCCAGTAGTTTCGAACTCTTATTCTGCAACTACCCTGCCCCTTAAGATTATGGATTTTTCCCACAAGCAGGTATAAAAAGCCTCACCCTCCTTTTCCGCACCCAATTCTGGGACATACTGCATACCCACCGTGATTTTTAATGATACTGCACTGGATCGTCTTCCATATCACGTAAATATTCTATGAGGAACCAAAGGTCCTAATATAATGTTTGCCTTTCATGTGTTCGGGTGTCATCGAGAAGATGGGCGAGACGTTGACGAGTTTCTTTCACGCCTACTGTCCACGTACATGAAGTCATCATCATTCAAATAAAATCCATTCCCCATACGTGTCCTCGAAGACAACCCTTTCTTCCGATACTTTTTCTTGTGCATCATCTCCAAATAATTGAAATCAGTGTGGATATTGACTACTATTTAATCTGCTGTACTCCCAAACGCATGCAACCAATCTGGTTCGGATGTGTACTGATAGGAAAACTCCATAGCACAACATTTTAGTATCCTTTGAACTTTGAAAACCCGTTGAATTGATGAAAAACACTTTGCATATGGACAGCTTCAATCAGACGCTCGGACGAACGGCTGGTTCGAAAAGCTCAGCAAGCAAACGGCTGATACATCTTTTGCATGAAGAAAAGTTCTTTGCAGTTCATCATACTCACTCCCATCGAACCACAGTTCAGTGCAAAGGCAACTGTCAGCAAATGCAAAAGCCATTGCTAATAATTTGAGCATTATGAAATTGTCCTCTAATTCGACTGTAAATGCAAAGTTTTCGAATGCTAGCGACTAATCGGCTCTCATTTGTCGAACTCTCCTTATCATATATTATTTTCATTGCTCTTCAGACACCCTTCCCCGCGCGGCTGTTGTTTTTCTCGCTAGTTGATCCCTACTTTCTTGGATAGTCTACATTATTTTCATCGCTTCGTTTTCTAACAGCTGCTCGACATTTGCCGTCAGCGTCGCAGTATTCTGAAGAATCATTCTGTTCGCTGTCAAGATGGTCAACCCAGCGCAACTCTCAGTCCCAGTTTGATAATTCCTCTTCAACTCCATAATCGGCATGGCTTCTCCCAGTGAATAATTAAGAGCGGTAAAAGGGTTTTCAACGCACAGGTAAACTTTAGCCTCATCACCTGGTTCCGCTGGCTGTTCAGTCGTCGCATTCGTACTGCTCCTCCTTAGACCATTCTGCGACCCTATCAACTGCGATGATCTGGCAAGAGCAAAAGAGCCATGAGCCTTTCTACTTCTGTCTCGTGGGTTGATAGTTTCGCTTAGGTGTAGGTGGATATCGTCACTTATGCTCAATCTAGAACGACGGACAATGACCTTTTGAACCAATACTAATTTTGCATTCAGTAATCACCCTTGTCTGGTTTAATTAAGGTTACGACTCAAATACTTATTGTTATGTCCTCTTATTTCCCCAATCTCAAAAGAAACCTCACATACCAACATCCAAGTAAGTTATTCTTCCCATTTCCGGAGTTTTTGTACTGTACTACCGATTCAAATAATGTCACATACTGACCTCTTCATTAAGCAAAACTCATAAGTCGCTGCCTCTTTGTTCATTTTAAATCAATGTACGTTTCGTTCTCTCCGCATTCTGAGAAATCGCTGATACCTTTCTCAACTTCTTCAAGTAGGAACGGAATCAACAGAGATCTGCACGTATCTTCATAGTAATCATTCATCATTCACCATTGCAGACTCCGCTGAACTAACCTCACTACTTCTCAAGGCTTCCACTGTTCAAATTATAATTTATCCTCTGTATTATGGATCTGTAGTTCGATTCAGGACTTATACCAAGTAGTCACTAAGGCGAGACACGATGTTTTCTTCTTACCCGATGAGCCGCGAACAATGGCACTTCGTCGCAATCCCTCTAGAGTAAACCACAAAAATCGTGGAACCGCTCCTCCCTCTCACCCTTCATTCTCGTTTGCCGCGTGTTCGGTTAGGCGCGAATATGGAATGAGGTATAAAAACTCTATACTCGGACGTGTTACGCTGCCAAAACGAAGTATTAGATTAATCTTCAGTTACGTAGCTACCGTAAATGGGTATTACAGCCAGTTTCTCCGTAAGACATCGAGGATGACCCCGAGGATTGTAGGAAGGACTATGCGAAAATAAACATTACATAAACTTTACCCTTTGAGAATATCTGAGCGTTGATAGAATTTTTTCACACAAAGCGAACAGTGCGAAAGTAGAAACCTTTATCCTTTGTTCCCAAATGTGTGTTCGACTCACGAGATAGATGGACAACCTAATTCGCGAACTGTGAATTTTCATTGTCTTACCTTATACCCCTTTACTACCCCAGTTGCCTGTTTGGCTACGGTATTTTAGATGGTAGTACCCCCTTTTCGATTAGCCCTTGCAGAATCAAATCAAACGCAGGTCGATCATACAGTGAGGCAGATGACACCCTGATTGTTACGGGTCTCAAAACTAAATTTACAAGAAACCGTTAAAAGTTTCTAAAATTTATATAAACTGAGCTTTTTTACTCACAAAGTGAACTCGGAGAGTATGAAGAGAACTGGGAGTTGACAGCATTTTGCGTCTATTCAGGGCTCGTAAGGGAGTAAGTTTGTCGCCCTAACTTGTTAGTTCCCCAACCCCCGGAGCCTATTCTTTCATGTAACATCAATTATCTATCATCTCTTTCCACTTTTCAAATACTAAGTCTTTTTTTGTTCCCTTTGTCTTTCTTTCCAAAATGAATAAACAAAATTTATTTCAATTTCATTTGCGTTTTGTCAAATTTTACCTCTGAATCGTAGAGGCTTAGTAACAACTAATTTATTGTTTTACTTCGGCTTCAGTTTCAAATTCCGTTTCCATACTATAGTCCACTCCATCTTCGAATAGACACACACATCTTTTGAATTAATTTCGCAGTATATCAATAGGAGAATTGTCCCATATTTTCTTCAGCCAGTAAATAAATTCAATTTTCTGCAGTGCTGGTAACTTGCAGCCGATTACCAGCTGCGTATGACTCTCACGACGCCATTTCGAAACATTTTTCTCCAATCGATCGTTCAAGGACTTTCTGATATCCATTTCACATAACTGCAGCAGACCTGTGTAATGTGCCAGTGTCATATACAGTAGAGAATTGTCTTCATCCATTTTATTTTGCAATCCTTGAGATTTTTGGCATACAATTCGTCTAATAGTAGGCCCGAATTCCCATCACTGGAAGCGATAGAAGGCTTGTAGGCTTTGTTATACCATGTGTGCATGGCCGTGTCGTCCACACAGCCTTTCTTCTGGACTCAGCCAACAATTTCATTAGGCAAGATATCGAGAAGTTGCTTCTCAACCAAGCCACTGGGAGTGTCTTTAAAGATCACCAACAACGGCAATTCAGTTCCATCCATTCCAACTTTGAACGCCAACGTGAATCGCCTTGAAGTTGCTCCGCGTATCAAAATAGACACCGTTTTTTCCTTTCATATGCACCGCACGATTAGGTGAACAATTTATTTAGACCGCTGTTTCATCCATATTCACCAGGTAGTATGGGTCATTGATTTGATGATCGTATGTTTTCATCAGCTTTCTGCAGTACTGCTGGCGAATAGGTTGCATGGCTGCATACGTGATTTGGCTTACAAGGATACTTGTTCGCACGGGATAGACGGTGTCTTTTCCTGTATCTGAACACCCAGCCAATTAGCACCATTTGGTTACCGTTTTTGAATTGTAGATCAAGTGACAAAGCTGTGTCTATAATATCTGCCGTTGATACTGCTTACTCCCCTAGCCTTTTACGCTGAACTTAGTCGTAAATTTCAGATTCCAGGTCTTATGCCTGAAATTATAGTACGCAACGAACAGTCAATTTCCGGTGTGATTTTTCAGCTTCTTGCTTGATTTTTGAATAGTTTTTCCCCATTTTCGGATTGTCAAGCGGTTGGCGTTCCATTCTCTGGCTGTTTTGTGGATATTTCCACTTAAACTTACTTCTTTAACGGCTTGTAACTTCTGCAAGAGATTCAGCTTCTTCGTAGTCATCGCTTGGTGATGTGTCCCTCGAGTTTACTTTCGTGTCTACATTAAAAATGATTGTAATCAGATCTTCACAGGCAATTTTTATTTAACAATCATTTATTCTCTACTACTACGGCTTGAACTAAACGAAGACCAAGTCCGATTTTGTGGCTGCTTGAATTTTGTTAAACCTTTTCCACGACGACACTACTAAGGCGATAAGGGGGGAGGTCATTACCACATCAAATACGGTACTTCATTTTAATGGCTTATTCTTTTTACCTTGCGTTTGTTCTAGCAGTCGACAATATTTGTGATGGTAGGAACAAGTCATTTTAATAGTTATGGAACAGGCAGTTTGTTGATTTCCTCTTGATTTTGAGCGAATATCGGTACTTCATGAATAAACTTGTAGGATGCGGGAAATCGATTTACAGCTAAATTGCGTAACCGATTCTAATAAATCTGTACGGAGATTATGAAAATTGTATTTTGCATTATTCTTTAATGCTAAAGCTAGAAAAATATTTTGTTAAGTATATTAGCTCCTAAGAAAAAATAAATTTTATTTCCGGTGCCCTCGAATTACTATCAGATTATCCACTGTTTTATTCTCTACTACTCAAAAATATTACTGAGATCGAGAATGTTCCAGATATCATTGTTCATGTGAAGAAAGATTTGCATTTCTAAATAACAGAGAAGCAATCGAGGACTTCTGTCGATTAATGTATATCCAGCATTTGAAAAAAGAGGCTCACATCGGTTTGAAATAAAACACTGTAACGATTATCCGTATATATGGATATCGCAAGCTCGCTTGTTAATATTTGTGATATTTCTGCCAGAGACTTGAGTTTTGAAACAGCAGACAGTTCTGCTTGCGATGTGTCAATTTGAAGTATTTACCACTTGCTCTGTTCGCCATGTACAGAGCTGTTGCGGAAATTACAAAACGAAGCAACAGATACTTATATCTCTGAAAAATGACTATGTCTGAATTATTTCGATGAATATAAAAAAGAAATGGTTGAAATAAAATTTGAACTTTACTGGTAAATATGTCTATCGTAGGTTGATGGTTGGGTATCCAAAGTCGCTAGTCGACTTCGGTATTTATAATAATTTTTACTGTAAGCAGGTTACATGAAGGTAGCACAAATAGAATTCTCTAAAACTTTCTAGAATAATGTGAAGTTTTCTTGAAGTCTCTGGAAACATCCAGATCACCCTAGAACTAGTTATTTACAAATAATGAATAGCTCATGAACAGTAAAACAAATTCAGAAGATAAAAGCTGAATATGGGTAGATAAAAAATTCTGATTCTGCGCGAAAAAGAATTGAATACAAATGATTCATATTAACTGAAGTACAAATACATTTTTCATTATCTCTGAGTCTGCATAAGACTTCTACCGTTAATATTGTGAAATCGCCAATCTCATTTGATTGAACAGATTAGTGGTACAGTACTGAGCGAATGATAAAGTTTTGCGATTAGGGCTATGAAACCACAGGAAAGTGGTCACATGACCTAAAATATGTAATATGTCCCGTACCACTTTCCGCGTTATTTTGCTACTGGTTGGAACCGCAGCGAAGTGGTGGAACGGCCTAACATGCAAAAACGACAAGATTTTCAAAGTTCACATCTTTCTGGTTTCCTATCTTTTCCTTCTGAGAAATCAACGCTTTTCCTACTGTTCTAGATTCTACCTATACTTCCAATTATGCTACTGCCATGAGCGTGCAGTTCGGAAGATTCTAGCCTGAGAAACAGCTGTCTCTGACTTAAACACTGAAATTGTTAAGTAAAGGCGAACTGAGTCGATCTACGGATCCCACAGAATTCCACGACTTATCATAGTATTCCACGAAATACTCTAATATGGTATGTGAATACCATTTAGGAAATCAGGCCGGAAAGTGGTCCCACTCATGTTTCATAACTAAGGTTCCGTAACCTTTTCATTCTGGTTTCATAGCCCTTACCCAAGTTTTGCCCGATGTGAAGTTTGTATAGTTGCCTAGCTTTTTCTTCGAAAAGATCAGTTCCCAGATGTATGTTGTGAAGCATTGTTTTCTCTTCTGCTGCGGTCTGTTTC
>JAAUYH010042463.1_pt1 | contig 10247 bp, 3 predicted proteins | sample 7278061 | NCBI WGS metagenome assembly JAAUYH01 (sample SAMN14350203, study PRJNA611818) | marine sediment metagenome | isolation source: surface marine sediment (0.6m) | place: French Polynesia: Moorea | collected 2018-08 | reverse complement strand
CGTTATTGGAAGCGCCATAGCATCAGAGTGCTAGTACATAATTCAAACATGTGATGAAGATATTGCACAAGAATTCAGAACCATGCTTTCGGATATAATATTCAATATGTCTAGAGCGTTTACGCTACAAGAAATATCATTGTGCTTAAGAAAAATTAGCTTTGAGCAAACAGGATGTAAAATAAAGCGTTGCGTAAAGGAGTACACCATCAATTTATTAGCTTCAAAACTTTAGCGAATCAAAAATTTTGTTTAGTACGGTTAATGCTTTGAATTTTTGAATGCGCACTCGAGCTTGCGACTTAACCTAAAATTTCCTCTTATATCTTTGCTTCTGATCGAGCTTTGTTGGGGATGGAAATTTCGAGAAGGATTGCTTTTACTAAGAAGGCAATCATTGATTGTAATAAAGTCGTCGCATGGATCGAAATTGATTGGGAAGGATCATGAAATTGGCTTGACGAAGATATTGGTATGAAACATGAAAATTGTAAATTTATGTGTACTGGTGTAGTGAAAAACATTGAACGAAATTCATCTACAGAGTGCTCCGAAATGCGGAAGAAAGTTTCCAGATAGTGTCACCGAAGTTCTTTATGTAATAAAGGGAGTATTGAGACAATTCCGACAGGCACTGCTCTACAGGTTTGATCAAATGAAGAAAAGAGTAGTGATCAATGGTACATCTCGTAAGCATGTCAGTGAACATTCCTTGGAACAGATGCGAATAATTTGTTCACGTACTTCAGCAATCAATCTGACTTTCGAAATCTATTATTCGGCAGTATCCGTCGAGCAAGTGGAGCTAGTATCATTCTAACTGTTTGATTCTTGACTGTTCGATAAAATTGGTTGGATAATGAAATAGGATAACTACAAAAAGTGACTGAATTTGATAGCGCGAGAATTGCTGATTCCATGAGTTGAAACAAACGCAACCCGTAGCTGTTCTTTCGGACCTATCTTGCAATATTCCATGATTTGGTAGCTCGTAATTCTAGCGGTATATATTGTTCAACTAAACGGAAGAAATTTGCAGTGCTCCATCGCTGTGCTCGCAAATTCTGCATTTTGGAAGCTCAATGATGATCCAACAAGCAAACATTCTTGGACTCGATAGAGGGGACAAGCGTTTTATTTAAAAAATGATACAATGCTTTTTGTTAGCAGTTCGATAGATAAAAATAATTTCTTCAGTCAGCAATCTCCCTCTTGAACAATCCCGTGGCTCAATAAACCAAACAGCTTGATAGATCGCATTATATTTGCTCTACTGAATGTAGTTCCGACGATAACTTACTTAGTAGTGTCTGTTCTACAGCTAGTTTGAGCGTTTTTTAAGTGAAACTCGAATGTCGTGAAGTTCAATGATTGTTGCGCATTTTTACCCCGGAGACAGCTAATCTAGTGGGATAATTTATTAGAACTAGAGAACCTGGCCGTTCGAGATTCTGTACCGCTCACATTTGTATCAACGCCTCTCTGCACATCGTGCGGCGTATTACAGTTGCCAATTCTGAACGTAGCAATACTGAAACACTAAACTAGTTAAACATTAACTAGTTATCATATTAGAACCTTCCCAAATGTCAGAGGGTTCGAAAGGACTATAAAAAAAGACATTATAAATGCGCAACAATGCGAATTATCTGCTTACAGACATATTTGAGCGTAAAAACAAATTTTGAATTAATAGCGGCTCTTAACTTAAATTCTATGAATTTCGAATTTTAAAGAGAGATAATCCATTTGTAATGGATCCTTCAGAATAATTGGAACTGATATAAAACATGCTGTAATACAGAAAATTTCAACTTCTAAGCTTCCAGATTTCATTCCTTTATTCAAAAATCATTTTGAACCTGATATGATCAAACAATATCACATTTCCCGTACAGGAACCTGAAGGGTATATCTAGAACAATAGCACACTTTACAGATATTTTATTTCCTTCATTATCATTAAGTTTTGAGTTGATTACAATCTCAGAACCAATCAGTAATCCAGTTACAACTTTTTCGATATCAAATTATCTAAAAACAATAAATTTGCTTCTTGTGCTCATGAAGAAGAACATTAAGCATTATGAGCTTGAGAATAATGGATGAAGATTCGGCGATACATAAATTTTAGGCGCAATTAATTCTTCTTCCGAAGCGATTCAAGTAAATGAGCGGGAGCTCTAATTTTCTTTCGAGAAATTTATAGATTTGAGGGTAAAAGGGCCCCAATCTAGGCACTGGTACATTGATTGACTTCGACTTAAAACTAAACGGTATTCAGATTTGCTCTTCAGGGCCATTTCAGTATCGATCCATCTTCTCTTGAAGTCAAATTGAGCAGCTATCGAGTAAACAGAGAAATAGCCGAGTTGCTTTCAATTTAAACTGTAAATGTACAAATATATTTGATTTTTTCGACCACTTAACTTGATTTATACCAAAAACGGTTCATACAGTTCCTCGTTTTACTTCATCAGGTACAAAGGCTCTGCCAACCGGGGAGCAAAATAGACAAAACTTCAAAATTTAGTACGTGCTCACTTTATGTACGCTGTGGACAAGAGTTCCAACTGACGTGGACTATCTCAAACATTGCGAAATTGCCTTGTATCTCCACAATTGATTTAATGATCTTCAAGGCTTCATAGGAATAATTTCGTAGACAGAAAAAGCCAGCAATCTTTCTAAAATTAACTTAATATGTTAATCTGTGTTCTAGACTTAAACCCTGTTTAAATTCATGAATTACTTATGTGAAATCGTTGTCTCTGTGTAATTTAGCGATCCAAGTGATTTTGCACTGATCTCTACGCTATTAGTTTGAAATTCGTTCTGCATCAAGTACGGATTTGTGCTTAGAAGATATCAAGTATTTTAAATCTCGCTGCCATTATAATGGAAAGATAGGTTGTCGTTTTAAAATTATGATTTTTCTTTTCCTCCGTTCGCATATTCAATTACAGTATTAATGGTTTGCTCTCTGTCTTTTCGAATCAACTGCTCGGAAGGTAAAAAAATGTACAATAGAATATTAGATTTGGACGGATTACTTTGTCCGAGATATACAGTAACATAGTCATAGCGCTTGGGTGAATGTTATTGAATTGTGAATCGGAGAATAAGAGCAAGCTTCTGGCGATATTTCCATGGATCTGAGGAAGATCCTTCTGTATGATGCCACTTCTAGCTCCAAAAGAATTTAGAAATCGTGAAATCAGACGATTTAAAGCGAATCGAAGATTTCATGTCAGTCCGAACTAAAATTTCTATGAACTCCGGATGCTACGTGTATTTTTTTTGGAAATAGATAGAAGCTTAAATCGACTTTTTCACTCATTTCTTTCTCCCGCGTCATCGAAATTCAATGATATAGTGCACGGAATCTGTAACAGAAGAGTGAGATTGGCATCAAGCGACCTTATTCCAAGAGAGTATGTAATCGATCTCCAATCGAAGTGCTATTTCGCTTACTTTATCTTTAAATTTGATGCATTTCGAGCAGGCAATTATGAATTCGCTCAAATGCTACGTCGTTCTGCTCATGGCTTGTATATCATATTAGAAATGCGAAAGGTCCTTTGTATGGAGCGCAAGAGAACAGAGTTACGATGTAAAATGTTCATAGATATTGATAAAGTGAAAATTTGTAAAAGTAGTACAGACACAAGTATTGGAAATCATGTGTGCGTTATTAAATCATTTTTGAAAGTACAGAAAGTACTGCATATAGAATATAAAGTAAAATAAAGCATGTTATCTGATAACAAAAGTTTCAATTATTTTATAGCCAATTGGAATTGTAAGAAACGGGCAAAACAACTTTAGCAGATTTTTTTGCCACTAGCTCTATAATATCTCACAATTAACAATTTTAGAAACTGGTATGCTGTCAGGATTTTCACAGTACAGAATTCGTACGAAGTTTCCTATTACATTCGTTCTGAAGATATTTTCGTAGACTGTTCGAACAATAATTTTAGGAGAAACAAAAATCGGAATTCGATGCTTTTGTAAGAAAGCTTTAATTAAAACGTTCTGCAAAAAGTGATAGTTTTCAATTCTTTTGACTACAGAATGGTTTTTGCTTTACTTCTTTGTTCAAATAATGTATACAGTGGTGGTTAATTTATTGTCGGAGGATTTAGTTCAAAGCTGGTAATGGCTTTGTAATCTACGGACTGTTACATGTATTTTGTTTCATATTAAACAAAACATATGGCGATTACTTGAAATATATATGTGCTGGAAGTTAGAAAAATGAGAATTTTACTGCAGAGGCTAAGAAAATCATGAAAAATTGTGGTCCTGGCAATAAAATTAGTGAATAGAAATTATCGGCACAAATAGAAATCTCGGCAACTGGATTTCAGCGATACTTTCTGAATTTCATGCAAAAACGTTCCATGGCATATCATTACAACTACAATCGAACGTCTTTTAAAGAGATTATAATTTCACGACTCTTCAATGCAGGTTTCATTCTCGAATTGAAAAACAGAAACCATGAAGATACGGCCAAATGGGGTTGCCAGTCACTGTCCTGTAATTCAATTCCTTTATAGCTTATCCAAACCATACCATAGCATGTTTCAAGATGATCTTCAACCGAAAACTAATGTTCTACGCTTCTCTAGAAAGAAAATTACAGTCTCTATTAATCGGTTTCGAGTTTAAGTAGATCATATCGAATTTTTGTGTTATTTTTCAATTGGTCTCAAAAAGATTTTTCCGGCCTTATTTCCCAGTAATGACTGAGTTTATAGGTTATTTCCAATATATGTGTGTCACAACTCATGCGCATATTTTTCTTCTTCTTTCGACAGTAGCACGGCGCTGGCATAAATTCTGTTTCTTTAGCCTGTACAACAACATTATTCTAGCCTTCAGTTCAAGTTCTCGAGAAGAAGTTTGTCAAGGATCACCTCAAACACATTTCTGGCAGTCATTACATCATTATTTAGATTTTTGATACGTCTTGCAGACCGTACCCAATTCTAAAACATTTAGTTGCAGATAGGATACGTAATTGTTTTTTGAAAAAAGGATTGAAGTGCTTTCATGCATTCTTAGAATCGCGCTCTTTGATAATGTTTAACTTAACCCAATACGTAGTAAGAGGGCAATACTTTGTCTATTGGTCTTCATTATTTATTACTGGCCTGCAGAACGTTTCAATTGACTTTTAGCCTTGAATTAGAAATCAAGTTCATAAGGATGCGTAGCCTTTTTGAACAATGAGAAGCAAACATATACAGACTATTTTTGCCTTAAATGTCCTTGGAAAAATAAGACTTGATGAGAAGGATTATTAAACGATTTTGGGTCAATGGAGAACAGATAATAAAAGGCTTTCATAAGTAACAGGAAATCAAATTAAAATCAGATAACAAGTATGGAAGTAACAGTTAATTTCTTCATTTACCGATTGTAAGATTAGCAATCGAATTTCATACAACGCTTTGCAGATTAAAAACACATCATTTTAAAAGACATTGAAGAACTTCATACTGAATGGCAGTTTTATCTCCCGTGTTAAATCTTATTGGCTAAGTATCGATGATTTTGGCATGAAGTGCAGGACTTCGGGAGACCGCTTTAAAGGTTATATTTGACAAATATTATGCTACAGGTATGAGGTATTGCAACCTAGATCGAATCAGCCAGAGGTGCTAATTGTACGATCATCTCATATTTGCTTTTCTGCTATTTTCTTTACCTTATGAATCCGTCAGATTGATATATTGGCGCAGATTTTTCGCAGATAAGTTTGCCAGTTGATATTTCTACTAGTTGGATCTATTTCCTACTTTGCTATGATGGACTGCAATTTTGTATATTGCAAAGATTTTCCATGGTTGTATTTATTTCAATTGGAGTTCACGCGACATGCTTCTGTTGGCATGACTCTGAGTACTGGTGAAGACGTTATTGTTACTCATATTGAGCTCTACTTTTTCTTCTTAATCCTGGTAATTATCGTGTATATATCAGCTTTAACAGTACTATTTCTCCATTCGACGGTATGAAGTTAATTTTTAGGTAGCTTGGCATCAGATCTGTGCCTCTAGCCTACCCACTCGACATTAGTACCATTAGAATTGAACTGGCTCTCGCATGTACCGGTTAAACGGTCTCACGGTTCGGCCTGTGCACACATACAAGGGTACTGATCGCCTTCACGACAACACTTTGTGTTAGAGACAATACTTCCTCTACTTTTCTTAAACTGGTACAAGCACTTCCGTTAATTCGCATCCTTCACAACCAAGTCGATCCTCGACGATTTGACTCTCGTAACTGCAGACTTCACTGTCCATGCTGAACAAACAACTATGAGGGTAATAAGTTCTTCTGCTGTCAATTGCATTGGACATTTCTTGCTCTCGGGTCTTCTAGTTCTCATTAGACGCAGTGAAAAAGTAATGTTAGGGCTCTATTACTTTATATTGCTCTTTCTATTACTCTCAGCTCTCTGAGCCATTCTACTATCCATGAAAACCATCCAATCAACTGTAGACCGGAGAATTTCAGGTCATAACCCACGCCCAGGGTTGAGCCAATTACGCTCAGTTCACCGCCAAGAAAATGACTTTTGGCGACGCGTCACTACCTAGAGCTTTACGGGAAACACGCTGCAGTCGAACCTTGCGAACATCTGCGAGGTTTTGCGAACTCCCTCTGTCTTAGATTCGAGCTACTCTTCAACCAGCGAGAGCTGTTGAACATCTTAGAGGTAGCCAGTAAACGTCAACAGCTGAGTTTACTCAGATTTGCGGAATCGGAAAGTCTCCGAAGCATCAGAGAGGTTTTACCTCGGTAATTTCATTGTAAGTACTTGCCTTTGCTAGTCATACTACCCATCTTTAAGCTGACTTTCGCAGATCGACACTTAACGTCAGCTTAACCAGACTCATTGGACTGAAATAAGCGAAGTCGGGTGCTCCACTTACGCTACTTTTTAACTTAAATCTATTATATGAAAAATGTGGGTAAATCCACGATTAATTATGTGCAGGGCTTTTAAACAGCGACGGAATTATTTCTACATCGCACATAGAAAGTCTAAAATTTGAGCTCATCGCATATCATTCATTTCTTATTAATCAAAGCGATTGTTTGACAACGATTTCGGGAAGAAGAAAACTAAATTATTTGAGTTAAGTTCATGCCACATCTTTTTCTCAACTGTCAAGCCGTTATTGCTTCGGATCCATAGTTTTTTGTATCCAGTGTTCTTAAAATACTCAGATTGATAAGCATTTTTTCATGTCATGTTAGTCAGATAACTACTCAGTGTTCTTCCATACTCTGGTGCTAAAATAATTGTGAACAATCTAAGTATAGCTCGATGATATTACAAATATTAAACTCTTTCGTAACAAATTGAAGATTTTACGTGAAAGCAGCAAACTTAAAGTTTTTCTTTTGAATATTTTTAAAATGTATATGAGTTAAGATGTATCGTGGAAACGAACAATTTCCGTGAAAAAAGTTTTTCTAATCCTCAAAATAGTTCGTAACTTTCACTCGAACATTGCACGCATTAACTTGACCATGAAATGAAGGCTACAACTTTCCATAATGATTTTATGTGTTCTAGCTGAAAAATTTGCAAATATACGATCTCCGAATTAATGCAAATTATGTTATTCACTTTCGCATAAATGGCAAATCCATTAACTCAATCTAGTTATTTTGATTAAAGATCATTCCAATACAATTTTGGGGCCACCCTCTATTGAAATATAACTGTAGTTATCGAACGAAAGTCAGGAGCGTCTGTTCTACTTCCAATAGAATTAATAGATAATAGTAATTTCGAAAATATCATGAATTTTCATTTCTTCTGGATATGCTAAGCAGACGATGAGAATCTAGAAAAAGGTTCCAGAGGCACCATAGAGAGCATTACTTATGGTCTATTGTGAGAGAGAAATTCCCGATGATTAAAACTTTTTGTGTTCTAGGCAAGCAGCTTGAGACTTTTCTATTCATTTTCCACACACAATTGACTCAAAGTATTTGTTTACCAAAAAAACATTCATGAGTAATTTATATGTATGTATCTCATACAAGTACGCACGTTTTACCCAACTGTAGGCTTTCTCCTTAATGATAGGAACAAACTAGAAATGCACATGGCTTCCATAAATAAATTGTCATCTAAATTGAATTTCAACGTACGATACGTTGCTATGCTACTGAAGACAAGAAATAATTTTAAATTCTATGGTATAAACTGCTCATTTGTAAATACAAATGCTTGTTCGCTCGATTCCAGTTTAGGACTCAGTAGACATCGCCCTCTCATGTGAAATACTTTCATAATGCATTTATCGATTTGAACAGTATTGTATCATTGCACAGGGTACACATATTGCTCCAATTTGACGTATAAAGCTAATAATAACCAATAACAGAGAAGATTCCAACGAGAATAAAGCGAAATTACACAATATGAAGCAAATATAGGCATTATAGTGCCCAGGAAATGTTCGACTACTCGATCTCACTACTCAATTTTCCATTCCCAAACTTTGGATTAATTATTGAAAACCTAAAATTCATATATATAAGACTATTTACGAGATTTATATTATTTGTTCAACGCATTTAAAAGTCATCCAGCGAAATTTTTGACAAAAGAGCATTCTTGACTATTAGTAGGAATGTTGCCATATTAAATTTATTATAAATTTGGTACTTTTTTCGGCACTGAGAATCATTTGAGCCGAAAATCGTGAATACATTGGAACTAAAAAGCTTCTCTTTTATAATCATTTATATTACATTGTGAAATTTACTACCTACCTTTGCAATATGATGCTAAAATAAACAATTCAATCAGAAATGTTACGTCTGTTTGCAATAAATGTGCAGCCAAACCAGCATCTGTGATCAATTTTTCTAGAAAAATACGAGACACATAGAGATAGATTTGTATTCTGATATCCAATATATAAGTAATCACAGAATTCGGGCGAATGGTAATCAGCTCGAGGCTGAGGCTCAGTATTTAATTCATATTCTCGATGCAAAATGCTTTCTGTAAATGTCGAGGAATATTAAAAATCCCTCATGCAGTATTGTGGGAAGTGATACTTGTATTCGCTCGGCACTAAAATATAGTGAGAACTTTTACTGGCCTGCTTTTCCATTAGAATGAAAAATTGAAGATTTTGACCTTTCGAAATGAAGCTAAATTACTGTTTCCATCTATAGAACTAAATACTAACATTAATGAAATCAAGAAACCGAGGATATGGAGTGAAAAAGTTGATATTCAAAATTCATTACAATAATTTCGTTTGAGTACTACTTGAGGCTAGCATTTTTGGAAAATTTTTTTGGTATATAAAATTTGTAACTACTAAAAGTCATAAGTACATAATGTAAATTAAACTGTACGTAGCCATTTCTTGAGCTCAATTTTGTTTCTCTGATGATATAGATCAACCTCGAGCAGTTCGTTCTTTGTGTGTAGTGCCGTGGCATAAAAACTAATTAACCTAATCGAGAGCTTTAGAATCGATTCCAACTTTGAAACTTCATATTTACTATTTAAAAACCATACCATCCGATGTGATTCAAACAGAGTATCAACCAATTGCTAGGAATTTCGTACAAACAAATCGAATGAGATCGACAGATTTTTTGTGCTTAATAACTAGATCTTCAGAATCGGATGAATTTAATTTTTTTAATTAGCTTTTAGAAAAAGCGGTACTGTGAGGTTTGAATGAAGCTTATCGAATTGTCAAGGACCCGACTCTTTTCGAGGGGTCATCCTTTTCTCTTTTCTAGATACGTAAAGCAAGAACCTGTCATAAGTAGATTAGCTTTAAAATAGTTGATAACGTCTTTCGTGTTCAATCGATTTTTGCTAGTCTAGTAAAGTTTTACTTATTTCCGAACGCGCAGTCAATGAAAAAAAATTTTTGTAACCATATATAGTTCGAGCCAAGTAATAAATCAGCCTACTACTCGAGGACAGATTCAAAATTCGGTAATCTCATAGGTACTGAATATCTCTGAATAGTTGAAAAATGTTATGTATGACGGGTAAGTAGAACGAACCCTCCTCTTTGGCAGCCCATCCTTCCAGATGATTAGAATAATGCAGAATAATTGGTCACCATTTGAATGTATTGCGTTGTATTTATTTTCTCTTACGCGTGATTGTAATCTAAGATTTAGGACTGCCATTTGTTTGCCCGTGAATACGAAACAAAGTTCAGAAGGGG
>JAAUYH010144838.1_pt1 | contig 10248 bp, 5 predicted proteins | sample 7278061 | NCBI WGS metagenome assembly JAAUYH01 (sample SAMN14350203, study PRJNA611818) | marine sediment metagenome | isolation source: surface marine sediment (0.6m) | place: French Polynesia: Moorea | collected 2018-08 | reverse complement strand
GTGTGGAGGGTGACGCATTCGTTGATGCGACAGGCGGTATAGAGACAGATGGCGAATAGGGTTCTGTCTCGCACTGGGTTAAGGGTGAAGCCTTGGTTGAATAGCAGTTGAATTTCGGACTGGGTGAGAATTTTGGCGCGACCGTGACGGTCTATTTTCATCTGCTCATCATCCCCCATAACAGCCTATTTTAATTCAACCGTGTTGAGGGGATGTGGGTCAAGACGGTTTTGTTTTCTACCAGGTGTATTGAAAACCTTTTTTCGAGAAGGATTGTGACGTTCTACTAGAGTAATTGTTACCACTGAACATATAAATAGGCTCTTTTGACAGTCCGTTAAGTGTAGCGACCCGAAATCATCGGCATTTTGAGACCACATTAAATGAAACTATAATTTCGCTTCGACCCACATTAACTGAAATTAGAATCTCTGTTGTCACAATTGGAGAAACTGATTAATTATGAATCACTTTAATTATTGGACTTTGGACAAAAAATAATTCGCAATGAACGTTTGTGAACCAAGTCCAATTAATTAGTAAACAAAGCTTTTTATTTCTAAATATTACATATAGATCTGGATGAAAGAGATTCAATGTTAATGTTAACTATAACAAATGTTACTAACCACTACTTCTGTTGTATTTTTTAATACAGAATTCTCAAGTGTCCAAAACTACTATTTTCAGTAGTTTTTGCACTAGTACTGAAGTTTTTTTCTAACTTGTAACTTATCTTATCTTTGGATAGCTGGCTACTAATGTTATCTAGGAAAAGCACACGAGTTATTTATGAACGCCGTTGAATGAACCCTATAGAATTATTAACTTAAATACTAGGAGGAAGTTATGTTTGAATCAACTGATAAATCTATGAGAGGATTAACCATTGAATTAACAGAAGATCAGAAGGAGGCTTTAAAGGATTTCTGGAGCAAAAATGGAACACTAGGTAATGTTGAAATCAAGGTCGATGTAGTTGATGACAAGATTTCACCTGCATCTATTCAAGTAGGAACGGCAAAATAGAGTCTAGATAATAAGTAGTAGTCAGCAGTCCATTAGGCAATCTTGAAATAGCGCAGGCTCTTTATGAATTTTGGGGATCTGATGATGGGAGGATGATCAAAAGAATTCCATCCTTATTATGCCCATATTAGATATTTCCTTAAAAACTTATAATTTTCAGGTGTTTTTTAGTTTTTGAAAGCTAAAATCATTCTAAGCTATTGCTTAGATATTTTAGCATAAGAAAAAGTGAACAAAAAGTCCTTTTTAATAAAGGAAAACTAGGGACAAATCTTAGTCTTGGGCAATTCTTTTTGGGATCGCAGATTACTTTCTCTTCGTTTTTCCTGTTGAGTTAATTCCCAAATTGCATTTTATCATTCTCAATTTTACAGATAATATTATGCCAATACTAACTTCTAAAAGGGCTAAGGTTCTTGAGAATGAGCCCAACTGCCCATCCAGACATTACAATTTAGGACTTGCTCTCTATCATCAAGGACGTTATGACGAAGCCATTTCTCAGTACGAGCAGACCTTGACTATACTTTGTGACTTCGCTGAGGCGCATAATAACCTCGGGGTTATTCATTATGAACTTTCCAAATTCGAGAAAGCGAAGTTTTGTTTTGAGCGAGCTCTTGCGATAAACCCATATTTAGCTGAAGCTTACAATAACCTTGGGATTGTCCTTAAATTACTGGGAAAAGCCGTTTCTGCTATTATTCATCATCAAATCTCCATTCGGTTGTGCCCAGAAGAAAATCTATATTATGTAACTTTCAGCAAATGTTTAAGTGATCTCCGAATAACTCATATATGTGAAACACTCAAAGATGATATCATTTCAATCTTTGCAAATGAAAATATAAACCATCAAGCTCTAGCATTTCCTTGTGCAAGTATCATTAATAGCTATCCTAGCTTTGTTCAATTATGTAAATATATCGAAATCAATAGTGATAGACTTAGTTTTCAAGAACTATTTGATGCTGGTCTTTCTGATTTATATGCAGATCCACTTTTTCTAGCACTACTCAAAAATACAATAGTACGAGATCCAAATCTTGAGCGAATTCTTAGAATCACTCGAAGTTCATTGTTAAAATTAGCAATTGAATTTTCTTTTCCAAAACCAATAAAACCAGAGCTAATTACATTTATATCTGTACTTGCTTGTCAATGTTTTTACAATGAGTATGTCTACGGAGTTACCGAAATAGAAATTCGTGAATTATGCATATTGAAAAACTATTTATTATCCCATAATGAAATCAAAAGAGATTTAACAAAAATCATAGTGGCAATTATAGCTTGCTATATCCCTCTATATCAACTTAAACAAGATGAGATGTTTATGCATTTAAGTGATAGTGCCTCTGATTGTGAAATAGCCAGCTTGATTTCTCAGCAAATAATTAACAATCAAGAAGAAAAACGGTTGATAAACAAAATAGAATCGATTGGAAACATAACTGATCAAGTTTCACTAAGTGTTAGTTCTCATTATCAAGAAAATCCCTATCCTCGCTGGTTAAAGACTCATAAACAGGAGGAAGAATCATTCTTTCGTGTAATTCAAAAACAATTTCCTCATATTCCACGAGAACAGATTCTTGATAATCCAACACCCAAAATACTTGTTGCAGGGTGTGGTACAGGACAACAGGTTATAGATAGAGCACTTCAAGTTAAATCCGCTAAAATCCTTGGAGTAGATATAAGTTTAACCAGTCTAGCCTATGCTAAACGGAAGGCAATTGAATTAGAAATTACGAATGCAGAATTTAAACGTATCGATATACTAAACTTACCTTTAATTAATCAATCCTTTGATCTCATTGAAAGCATAGGTGTGTTGCATCATATGAAGGATCCTTTTAATGGTTGGCGTATTCTTTCAAATCTATTAAAACCTGGCGCATTCATGAGAATTGGTCTTTATAGTAAAATCGCTAGAAAGGATATATTTGCAGCGCAATCCTTTGTTAAGGAAAATGGATATAAAGCAATTCCTAATAGTATTAGAGAGTGTCGTCAACATATATTATCTTTATCTAATCAGTCGAATGTCAAGAATGTTACTAAAATATTTGACTTCTATACTTTATCTGAAACTCGCGACTTGTTATTTCATAGTCAAGAAAAGTGTTTTACATTATTGGAAATTGCTGACTATATTGACAAGCTTGGGTTAAAATTTCTTGGATTTGAATTGAACAATTCTTTGGAGAAAGAAAACTATTTAACTCTTTTTCCCGAAGACCCTACAGCTATTTCAATTCAAAATTGGCATATGTATGAACTGGATTATCCAAATGCATTTATAGGTCTTTATTTATTTTGGCTACAGAAACCTACATGATATCAAGTTTCCTCAAAACACTGTCAATTTCTAGCTATATTGAATTGACATCTTGCACCTAGCTTAAAGTGTTGGAGCAAAGTTAAAAAAAACAGCTTTTAGGAGAGCGAAAAACGCGCTAATTTTATACTGCTACCTCAAATTTTACTTGTGTCTCTTTTGAATCAGTTACAGATAGTTATACTTTGGTTGAATGAGCACGGTTTTTATTTTTGCCTGATGAGGTGCGAGATCTGAGCCTCTAACTAGCGGTGATCGCCACTAGCAATAGTAGAAAGAAACACATTTTTTGGAAGTCCTATGTACCAGGATTCTAAAATGTGCAAGTTAAGAGTTAAAATGTTAATGTTATCATTGCACCCTTGATTGATTTCGTTGTCATTATCTGACAAACAATTATAGTACTTTACTAAAAGGCAAATAGGCAAAAAGTAAAGATAATTTTTATTTCTCAATATTACATATTGCTACAGATAGATCTAGTAAAAGAGATTTAATGATAATGTTATACGTAAATAAGAGTTGCTAATTACTGCTTTTTTTGGTGGAAGAACACTGAAAAAAATTAAACTATTTTTTTTCTGAATAATAACTCACGTTATCTCTATCAATGGTTCGGACATTTTTTTTTACGAACTTATAAGGCTTACAGAACAATGGTTATCAGAATTTGGCCTTTTTCTCAAGTTAGCTAGAAAGCCAACTTTGATTAAATTAAGTTTGCTGATGATAGATACGAATTCTCTAAGCTTCCAGCCCTTGAAATCATTCAAATTTTGTCCGAACCATTGCTCTATAATATCTGGCTACTAATTTTACCAATTACCTAGTAGAAAATGCCTAATTTATTTATAAACACTCAACCAATGTGATTTTCGGAAAAGTCAAAGTAGTTAGACAAATCATAAAAGTCAAGAACTTAAATTCTAGGAGGAAATTATGTCTTACTCTACTGATAAATCCATGAGAGGATTAACTATTGAACTTACAGATGATCAGAAGGAAGCTTTAAAAGATTTCTGGAGCAAAAATGGAACGCTAGGTAATGTTGAAATCAAGGTCGATGTAGTTGATGACAAGATTTCACCTGCATCTATTCAAGTAGGAACGGCAAAATAGAATCTAGGTAATAAATAGTAGCCAGAAGTTTATAAGACAACTTTAATAGGGTTGAATGTGTGACTTTACCGATAATAGTGCCATTTTTTGAATCATAATATTGCCTGTTTAGTCTCTAGGGTATTGATATTTCAATTCCCTAGGATAGTGACTATCTTTTGGTAAGAATCATATTTTTGCCACAAGTTCAAAATAGAAACATAAGCTTGCCTAGGGTGCAACTTCGGCCTTTAACGAGTCGAAGTCTATAATCACCGTTTTTCGTTTTAACTTCCCATCTTGAAGATGAGAAGTTGGCAAAATGTGTAACCTCGGGACTCGAAGACCCAAAGTTAAAATCAAAATTTGAAGCATAAGCCTTCAGTATCGGCAGAAAAATAAGTAAAGTCACAGAATGTGTATGTTCTGAATAGAAATAATGGCAAATTCTAAAATAAAAAGTATCATCCGTTATAGCAAAGAAGACTTTGGCTATTTGGTAGTGTTTCCAGATGGGTCAATCAACCTATATAGTCAAGATGCAGAAGGTCTTCTTGTTAAGAATCCATCAAAGCTTGAGCTAGAGAAATATAGGCTACATCAAATTAACATCAAAAACAACTTCCATTTAAAAAGTCCGCTAATAGTTTGGTTTGAGGTTACAAAAAGATGTGATTTGTCATGCTCACACTGTTACATTAATGCAGGTAAAGCAAGAAATAGTGAATTATCTCTTGAAGAGATCAAAGATTTTTTGGACGATCTCAAGAATTTAGGCACCTTTTCCTTGGTTTTAGCTGGCGGCGAGCCATATCTAAGACCTGATTTCCCAGAAATTCTATCATATGCATCAGATTTGGGGTTTGTTATTGCAATTGTATCCAATGGAACATTCTTAACTGAAGAAACTCTTAAAAATTTTCCACAAGAGAATTGTCGTATAACTTTAAGCGTTGACGGCACAACTTCGCACAACATTATTCGCGGTGGAAAATCAACATTTGAGTTTATGAAGAAAAAATTATCGCTATTAAAGTCTTTTGAAATACCATGCTCTATTTCAACTGTTATATCTAAGGCAAATATTCATGAACTAGAAGATTTATTGAATTGGTGTATGTCTGAGGATATTGTTTTTCGCACAGTAACATTTAATCCTCTTGGAAGAGGATTACTCAATAGAGATATACATCAACTAAAAATAGAGGATGCAGAGCTTTCTTCAAAACTATTTATGATGCAAAAAAGGTATGAAGGAGAAAAAGATAAAGATATTGGAATGTGTGTTAGTAAATTCTTCAATTATGCACTTAATCTTATGTATATGACACGGAGAGAACATTGTTCTCGTTCAATAGCATATGTAAGCTCAAATGGAAATGTTTATCCTTGCGTTAGTAGTGCAGCAATTGATCAGTTTAGAGCAGGAAATATAAGAAACACAGGGTTTTCGTATATTTGGGAGCATTCATTTAAAGATATGAGATCGATTACATGGGATCAATTTAAAGTTTGTCATTCATGTGAATTTAATAGTAAAGATTATTTTTGTGCTAACAGATGTCCATGCATGTCTTTAGTCTTACATGGAGAGTTGTTTAACTGTGGGGCCACAGATTTTGAAAAAGAAGATTTAAGATTGCGTACTGAAAAGCTGAAGAAAGAAATGAATTATGTATACTAGTACAAAATATAGCAACTATTTTAAATTGCAAACTGTTGAGCAACGAGTAAATAATGAGCTAAATAGTTGTCTAGAAGTCATATTGAATCCATCCCATGCATATAAGGGGCAATCAGTATCCCCATGTATAAATAATATCAAAAATGATCTTAGTTTAGCTGATTCGGGAGCAAATTCATTATCCGATGTTATCTCATTAGTTCGGAGAAATATTGTTACAAATTCTATTCATCTCCGTCACAAAGATTCATTAGCTCATATGGTTCCTCCTCCTGCTAGTATTTCCATAATTGCTGACTTGCTAATTGGAGCAATGAATCAATGTGCTTTTATAAGGGAAGAAGCTCCGATGGCAAATATTATAGAACAAGAAGTAATTTCATGGATGAATAGACTTGTTGGTTACTCTGAAAAATCTTCAGGAATATTAACTTCTGGCGGAACGATGAGTAATTTCTTGGCAATCTATTTGGCTCTTCAATATTTTAAGAAAACAAAGAAGCTGCCCCTAAAAAGGTTTAAAATAATAGCATCCGATCAAGCTCATTTGTCGCTAGAGAAAGGAGCAGCCTTAGCTGGGTTAGACAAAAGATCTATTGTCAGGGTTAAAAGCGATTCATTGGGAAACGTAAGTGCTAATGTATTTATTCAGGCTTGTGAGAAATTGCTAGTAAGAGGTTTTCAGCCTGCAATGCTATTTTGCACTGCAGGAACAACAAATACTGGGAGTCTAGAACCAATAAAGGAACTTTGGGAATTGTCTCAAAGATATCAGTCTTGGTTTCATATAGATGCGGCACATGGAGGTTCTGTAACTCTATTGCCAAGATATAAACGTTATACAGATTTATGGAAAAATGCTCACTCAATTTCTTGGGACCCACATAAAACACTTTATGTTTCTTATGCTGTTGGTGCTTTACTTGTTAAAGAAAAAGAGTTTCTAAAGAGTCTGAAATTTACTGGAGATTATGCTCTAAAAGCTGATGAAGTTGATGATCCTGGGGAATATCACTTTGAAGGTTCACGTAGATTTGAGGCTTTAAAAATATGGATGACAATAAAGCAGTTTGGGTATAAAGCATTTTCTGAAATTATTGAGAAAACTTTTAGTTTAGCAAAGACATTTTCGCAACAAATAAATCATGATAAATGCTTTGAATTAATGAATAGAGTTGATACAAATATTGTTTGTTTTCGTTACTTTAATGATAATATTTCACTGGATTCTATTAATATGATAAATCAAGAGATTCAGAAAAGGCTCTATAGGCTAGGTGGACCATTGTTATCTGCAACAATGCTGCACAATACTGCCGCCTTGCGAACAGTAATTTATAATCCTGAATATGAAGCTTCAGATTTCATCTCTATCCTTAACAAGATAAAAATTGTTGGTAATGAAGTGAGCAATCAAATGGATTCACGACTTGGCAATTTTACAAAGAAAAGAGAGCAAAAAGAGAGTAAGGTAAAAAATGAAATCAAAAAATCAACTTGAGCGATGATACCCCCTGGTAGGAGTGCCGAAATCAATAGCTGAGTAGTTAGAGAAAGACTAATAGAGTTACTCCATTATCAGAAAAATAGATTAGCTTATCGCATTCATAACCGAAATTGCTGTCTAGATAGTTAAACAAGTGGATTCTATTTAATACGAGGAATGTAGAATTCGATGAACATTTTACTAGTCACAAGCCCACATTTAGATCATTCATTTTTTCATAGAAATACCAATAGTACTACAAATAGAGCTATAAATATAGCTCAAAAGTTTGTTCCTATGGGTTTACTTTCAATTGCTACAGCATTACATGAATTTACTTCTGTCAAGATCTTAGATATTAATAAAGCTTTAAACAAAAAATTCATTAAACTCGATCATAATTTCTACAATTCAATAGTAGACTGGCTTCTCTCATATAGTCCAGATTTAATTGGATTTATGACTGAAGCCGATTCTTATCATCACCTTCTAAGAATAGCCGAGCAACTAAAAAGGACATCACCTGAAATACTTTTTTTAATGGGAGGTCCACATGCTTCAGCTGTTCACTATGACACCATAAAAGATATCGAATATGTAGATTTTATCTTAAGAGGAGAAGGGGAAAAAGCTTTTGTATCCTTGGTGAAAGAGTTATCTGCTAAATCTAGTTTATCTAAAGTTGGAAACTTGACTTACAGACAAAACAAAAATGTATTTGTCAACCCAGATCTTCCTCTAATTTCTAATCTTGATGATTTACCATTTCCAGATTTTTCTTTAATTGAATTGGAAGATGAAGATATAATTTACCTTGAGATTGGACGAGGGTGTCCATTTAGGTGCAACTTTTGTTTTACAGCACCTTATTGGCAAAGAAAGCATAGAATCAAGTCCTCAGCTCGTATAATTCAGGAGCTAAAATATCTTAAAGAAAATTATAGTCGTACAGACTTTAACTTTACTCATGACTTATTTACAACTGACCGAAAATGGGTCTTGTCATTTTGCAAAGCACTTGTAGAGAATAAATTAAATATCACCTGGACATGTAGTTCCAGAACTGACACTCTTGACGAAGAACAAATTCATTGGTTAGCTGCTGCAGGTTGTAGAAATATATATTTTGGAATAGAATCTGGCTCTAGAGATATGCAAAAAAAAATTTGTAAAAATCTAGACTTAGAAGAAGCTTTTACTATTGTAAAATCCACTGTAAATTCTGGTATAGGTGTAACTGTTGGATTTATTGCAGGTCTTCCTGGAGAATCAGAATATTCTTTAAGACAAACGCTAGAAGAATCTTTTAAATATTTAGCATTGAAAGACTCTACTGTGCATTTATTTGGATATCATCCTTATGTTGGAAGCAATAATTTTTCCAATATAGAAAAACACCTCGTTTTTAATCCAAATTTTGTAGATTTTCCATTGCCAAGTGAAGTCCATCAAGAAAACTGCAAATTCATGTCTTCACATTTCAAGTTATTTACCCGTTATTCATGTCCTAATAATTATAACTCTTTAAATCTAGGATTGTTAAAAGCGGCCGATGAATTTTTCCCTCTAGTAAATGCTTTAAGAGAGCTATTGCTATTCCTGCATTCTCGTTTTGAGATTGACTTATTTCGCATTTTAAATGATTGGAGTATTTGGATCTTTAATAAAAATAAGCAACAGGGGGAGAACGAAGAGCGTCTTTATCAGGGGAACATAGAGGAATTTCTTCAGTTTCTACGAAATTTTATTGAGTCAGAATTAATTACAGCTCCTATAATTTCTGAATATATATCATGGGAATTACTAAAACATATTTTACGTACTAACTCAGAGATAATTGAAGAAATAGGTATTCAATTAATACCAAAAAACAAGAACCAAGATGAAATATATGTAAAAAATCCTACTGTTAAAGTTGATACTTTTCGATTTGCGTATATTTTTCTTGGCAAAAATGGTTATACAAAAAAAAGATACGCATTCTATAATAAAATAGATGGTAGACCTCAAATAATTCAATTTAACATTCTTTTTGAAACTATCTTAAATTTATCTAAAAAGCCTCTCCCTTTAACACAGATAAAAAAAGTTCTTTCATGTAACATTGAACAAGACATTTCCAAAATTGACAATTTATTTGATGAGTTGATTGAAAAACAACTTCTTATAGGACTTAATGCTTTCGAGCTACTTCAATCTATCTTATAGTTTTTTCTATGTCGAATAATCATATTAAAAGCAATATGAAAGGATTAAATAGTTTTAAAATAAAATATTAAATGTCTTGTTTGATTTTTTTATATAGTAATGAACCATCAGAAAAATCAAAACGGATCTACAATCACAATGAACATTTCTTCAGCTAGCTTAAAAAATTCACTTCCTCACTATCATTCAGCAAACAATTCTGGCTCAGCAAATCTAAAAGAAAAAGATTCACTTTGTGCAATCACATCAATAGAAATCAAAATTTGTATTGTTGTTGATTCTAATAATATTTCATGGTTTAATGAAGCCCTTGGGAAGTTAAGCGCTAAAAGCTCTTTTGTATCATCTCATGAATCAAAATATGTTCTTGAATCTGAAAATCCAGATATACTTATAATT
>JAAUYH010054037.1_pt1 | contig 10248 bp, 4 predicted proteins | sample 7278061 | NCBI WGS metagenome assembly JAAUYH01 (sample SAMN14350203, study PRJNA611818) | marine sediment metagenome | isolation source: surface marine sediment (0.6m) | place: French Polynesia: Moorea | collected 2018-08 | reverse complement strand
TCTCCAACAAGACACAACTCATTCGCATTGATCCCTCGCTCCACAAATTCCTTCGCCACATAACCCGCCGCATTTCCCGCGCCAAGAACCACGTACTTGTACGTCGATGCCAGGATATCGGGAAGTTCACTCGAGACTTACCTAAGCAACGCTACTTTAGCTACTGATTCCTACGCCAATTGTTAAGATTGGTCCAATACCAAATATATCCTGGTCCATCATCATCAGTCCAATTTAGTGGCAGCGGTAGTTCGCTCGCTTCCCCTTCTGCGAAATCTAGTAGATTTTGTTCTTCAAGCACTTGAGCATACCGTTCCTTGATCGACTTGAGTTTGTAGAAGAAAAACACCTCGAGAGCAATACCACCGACTATCAAGATGATGCCCAAGACTAGAAACAGAGCTCCTCGTATCTTAATCCTTTCGTCAAGTTGACATTCGGCTACCCAAGTTTCAATCGCTACTACATTACTGCTTGCAATTTTCGGGTTATCTCGTGCTTCAGAAAACAGCCTTGATGAGTGGCCGTACCTTTTCGCGCTCCCATCTACAACTAGTTCGGTTCCTTTTGTGAGAATAGGAAGAACCGACAAAATATCAGTGCCAAATACATAGAAGATCTTCGTCAACAGGTGCACATTCTTGAAAAGAGTAATGGGTACCAATGCCGCCAAACCAGGTAACGCAATCGAAATATATGTAGATAAATTGTCTGCGTCCTCGGATGTTTCCTTCTCGTTGTCGCTATTCCGGACTGCTTCTTGCAATGCAGGATTATCCTTGGGATCCATGATTCTGAAATGGCTTGTCGATAGAGCTGTGCCGCCCCAGGATGCGATGAGTGCGGTTCCAGTTTCGAATTTGATGAATGTACTGTTTTTTTCGCCAGCACATACTGGCGTCCTCACTGGCACGGATTCAAAGCCCCCGCCATCCTCCTTTCGTACGTATTCTATGAAACTATTTCTTTGCCATAACCCTACCACTTTTTCAGGCTCTTTATCAGTAACACTCGTTCGAATCCCCCAATTTCCACTGAAGTTAAATCCGACAAACCTCGCAATGCGACATTTTCGGAAACTGTCTGGCCGAAAGTGTCTAACGTTATTGTTCCAAACAAGCTTCCAATTCACATGGTAATCTGACAAAACGGAAGGCCCAACGCTTTTGATATAATCGTTCAAGGCAGTAATACTGTAGAAAATGTCTGACAATTCCCCGATCAAATTGTAGTACTTATCTTGCGCGTCAGATTTGTTCCAGGAAGCATCATATTCTATTTCAGCTGTACATAAGTCGGTAACGTTTCCTAAACCTGTGTATCTCACAGAATTCACGACTGCATTTCTGTACGCTTGTGTAGAAGTATTCTCATTCTCTTCCATACATTCATCTCTCCACGGATAGTGACTATCCTTCCCACTTTCGGGCCTTGGCTGACCACCTTTCCAGATCTTCTGCACAGCCTCGAGATGTTCAAACATCCTGTTGAATTGATTGCTTGTACTCAGGTTTCGTTCTATCTCAGATGAGAATCTCTTTCCTGTGCTGCGTTTTGCAACACGTCTATTCCCCTGTATACATTCGCTGTTATCAGAATTCGCAAAGGACAAGGCTAAAGCGGCGATGCACAGTGTGTGTAGCTTCTTCACTTTCATCTTCACAGCAGGGCTCAGTGCTATGAAACAATCTATCCGATTAATTCCGAGTAATGTACAGAGTAAGATAAGATAACCTTACTGACTTGCTGTACAAAACTTATAGATGTTCAAAGAATAGAGAATGACAGGGTTATCTAGCCTGTCAAGTGACTAACAGTGAGATAGATTCTACATGGATGAGATTACTCTACGATTCGCGTGCACTCATTGTCTATGCTTCAATTGACAGAAAATCATGTCATTGACTTCTTGAATGCCACATAAATCAGAACTCACTAGAAGAAAAATAGGTAAATCGGGTCCTAAATGTGAATGGGAGAAACAGACACTCATAGCGTTTTATGTACTCCCAGTGCTCTACGAAAACTCGTATTGTAAACGTTTTCGGACAAAACAGCTAAACAACGCTTCTGTCAAACATTTTCGAGTATGCGTAAATAATGTAAGGTTTTCACGCGAAGTACAAAGCTTTTCGCTAGTTCGGTCGAACAATGAATCTCAAGGTATTGCTGTTCATTTCCCTTGAATATGCTGTACATAACTTTTTTTGACTAGAAAAATATGATGATTCGTACCAAATTCGGGCAGATTGTGAATACTAAATATCTTTAGTGGCGGTGAACAGCATTCAATATGTTTTATGATAATGTGCGCAATTTATTAAGTTTTTCTCAAAAATGCGTCGCTATGTGGTGCAATAAGGAAGATGGAGGATACGTACTCCCTCAGTTCAGAAATTATTGGCCGAATTCCCCTTTTTTGATGTTCAGAAATAATTGACCGGAATTTTAACATCGTGTTAGTTCCACGTAAACAACTATCTCTCAGTGTTGACGGCTACATCATGGACAATATCATCACAAGTCACATCTTTGACAGGTCTACCCACTCTACGGCCGCGTTTCTTCTTCAAAAGTGGGAGTTGATGGTTTAGTATACGAGCAAAGCTCTCCAAACAGTCTTGCAGCTTACCATTGAAAGATAACCCCTGCATTTCGTCGTAAGCACCGAGTTTTGCTCATCAATCAACTCACTGCAGTTGCGTGAGCAAGCTAGACCTGATAGGTTGGTTGAAAACGGTAAATGAGGATGAAAAGGAAGCGACGACAAAGGTGGGATTTTAAGGATGAAAATTTCAATGGGAGTTTTTCGAGATTTTTGAAATTCCCGTAGTTAGTATTGATACTATTTGATGTAAAATGACACCGAGTACCAGCGTATCAAGTCCAGATGTCTAGAAATGCGAGATGGTGATAATCCACAAGGTTCACCAAATCCGGTCTAGTATTTCTGAACGGAGTGAGTGCTGTACCGTGCAGTGCTTACAATTCACGGCACTGGATTCCCTCTCTACAAGGTGCAGAGATTTTGGACAAACCCTACCTCTCTCACTTCAAATAAACAGCCCACACATCTTACTGTTTGTAATCGAATCCCTGACCCGATACGGGCAATGCACCCGAACTGCAGAAGGGTCCGTAGAATAGTTGTAGTTTAGACAAACAGAACCATGGAGAAGAATCGACGACAATTTTTGACGTGGGAACTGAAATTTGCAATTGTCGTAGAGCTAGAAGAACGCCGAAATGAAAATTTGAACTGGTCAGTGAGCGAAATAGGTCAATGGGCACAACAAAAATTTAATCTTGGAAAAATTCCTCACCGAATTACTATCTCGAGAATTAAGCGTGGAAAAGAATTAATTAAAAAAACTAGTAAAGGAGGAATTTTGAAGAGAAAAAACGCCTACATGTCACCAGTAATGCTTTGGAAACTGCTATCACTTCTTGGATTTGGAATATGTGTGAGAGAAAAGTATTTTTCTCTGATGAGTTAATTCAAGAAAAAGCACGCCGTATTCAAATACTTTTAAAACAGAATATTCCGAGAGAAAATCAAATGTATTTGAAATTTGGCAAATGATGGCTTCGAAAACTGAAAATCCGAAACAAATTTAATTTTTATAAATCTCATGGTGAAAGTGACAATGTCGATCAAAATGTGATCAGTGCTGAACTACCTAGATTACGAGAAAAACTAAGAATATTCATTGTAGGACATTTGAAATACAGATGAATTCTTGGATAATGCCCCAGCGCATGGGTCTACGGAAGAATTACCTTTTCTTTTAAATATTGAAGTCATTTTCCTGCTCAAGAATACTACAGCATTTTTGCAGCCTTTGGATGCTGGCTTGATCGCTTCTTTAAAGAGAAAATAAAGAAAGAAGCTCTATGAATGTGCCTTATCATTAATTGAAGACGAAGACACAAGTAATCTGTACAATTTGAACATACTTGAAGCTATTAAAATTATTTGTATCAATTGGCAAGAAATAGATGGTACGATAATTGCTAATTTTTGGAAAAAGACTGGATTAATCGATTCTACTACTATTGATAGTTTAGCAGAAGAAAGTGAAGACGACTGTGTGTATTTTATTATATATTCAGAATTGGTTTGAAGAGCCATTGGTCAATATTGATCGTAAGAGGAAAAAAATCTTTCAGTCTGAAAATTTTCTTTAAAACAATTTGATCTATAGCATAATTGGTAAGCATTATTTAAGCTGAGTACTATAATACAACTACATTACGCACTAGCCTGATATTGTTGCATCTTGCAAATTTACTACAAGAGGTGGGAAGTAATTTAGTAGTGTGCCATAGCGCACAAAATTTCGAGTGTTTTTCACACGGTTTTTGAAGCATTCTGAGTTCTCAGCTACTTTTGTCTTTCTCCGTTTTCCTATTTCAACAGCATCTATATACACTCCTACGCATTGTTTCGTATCACTAGTATGCTTGTTTCACTAAATACTATCTCATTACGGCATAAGTGATAATAGCAGCACCTTATAGATTTTGATGATTCGTAGTTTTCTTGACTACGACTCGATTGAATCTGATTTTGCCTATTATATGTGAGTATCTACCGAAGCAAACTAAGATCGCTTCGATTTGAGGCTGAATAAGTAGAAAACAAACTAGATATGTAACTTACTTCCAATGCTGTCTTTTCTACTTCTGCTCAGTTTCGATCGATTCAGATATTCTCGAAAACTGGAGCTCTGACTTTCGCAGATATCAGAAGAGGTAGTTGAAGCTCGGCAGTAGAGATCCGCAGAGGGTAATATCGATAATCCGATATACATAATTCTATCTTTAACAGTCCATTACTTCGAACAGCCGAGGATGTTGCAACATGCTAAATGAATGACTGGAGTTTTCGCCGAAAAAAACATGCCTAGTGTAAAGTAAGACTAAAGTACAATTCGAAAATCAGTTGCTATGACTGCTTAGCTGCAGGGGATGGATTTGTTTTGTCGATTGTAAGTATCGTCGTAACACTGGCAACACTGCGAATCATGTTTAATCAAACAGAGCAGAGCATCACTCAAACATCCTATGGCACAGTTCTAATTCGACATTTATGTGTTGTTTCTCTCAGTACAAGAGAAGCCGTCTGTTCCACATGTCGTTTGATTGAATCCTTCTACATGATCGGCTTGCCTTGATAAAGCTACGCTACTGAGAGTCACGCCTACTGTTGCCCTGAAATAATGCATCCAGGATGTTTATCGATCAAAGACTCGTCTATTGACCTATTGTTTATTACCCAGCTTGCATGGTTTTATAGTGGCTCGGTGGTGGCCTTGAATTTTTAGCGCGAGGTTTACTGCACAGAGATACCGCCATATTTAAACTCGGATTTCGCGAGAACCTACACGCACTCATTGCAGTAACCAAAACCCTCGTGCGCCTCGTAGAGAGGGAACACTTTACCAATAAGGGAAAGAAGGGTTTATTTGAGCAAACAATCGATTTAATTGTCCACTGCTGAAACTTTCATCAGCCAGAAAGGAAAATGCTGTTTCTATTGATGGTTTCGCGGACTGTTAATTACTTGAAATACGATGAGAAGTGCGTAATCATCAACTTTAAGTGGACCAGTTTTCTGCTGAAAGTTCTGTCTTTCTACAGAACTCAAGCAAATTCGACTAGTCATTTATCTTTTGTCTTCCAGATTTGATATATCCAGTCAACGCCGAATTCACTTGGTAAATTTCGATAAGTAATTTATGAGGGTTTTAATAATTATGACAAATGCAATGAATTAGTAATAAATTTTCACCAGCACGATTTTCAAACGACTATCTGTCTGGCTACTGGCATAGTAAGTAGACATCTTGCCCAAACTATGTTATGCAAATGCTGTCCAAATTCTACTGAAAATCTAACCCATGATATGCTACCAAATTTATATAGAACACATTCAAAGAACAGTAAAATAGCGCAGCGAACAAGTAAGTAAATTATTCACGACTTATTAATGTATTGATTTGTTTCAAGCTATATCAACCGAATTATCTTTTACTTTTTGTATCTTGACTGACTCCAATCCTACGCAAGTACTGCTTTGTTGCATCTCTTAGGAGTGTGCTGAACTGAATTCTTAGAAGTGTATTCGGAAAGTACAAGAAATTGAGCTCCACCTGCAATTTTCACAAAATTCTTTCTTAAGGTGTTGGAAGCACAGTAAACCCGATTGAAAAGAGTAATTCGAGAAAGTTCACATGAGTAATTAGCCCGAACATTAGTTTGAGCAAATTTCTTCCAGATTTGAAGAGCGGACTAAACCAGACTTATAAGACCAGTCGAGAATGTTTGACCAACATAGATATTAGCCTGATCACTATAAGAAGTATCAATTTTTTCTACCGGATTCAACGAAAAGAACTCCAGACAAAATTGGATAGAATAGACAAGGGTTTTGTACTGCACAGACAGTATGAATGATTAGTAACGGGAGTCCAATCGCCGAAGATTTAATTTTGCGCGAAAGCTGCGCATACATGGAACTGCCTGATCCAGAACTAAGTCAGGGGTATAAATTTTTCTCTCTAACGCAAAGGTTAGTTCGATCAGCTAAATCTCTTTAAGAACGGAATGGTCCGGCATTTGGTTGACGAATCCTAGGCTTCTGATACATCTAGGCAGTCTGGGCCACGACATTTTCTATTAACTGGAGAAGTAAGTCCATTCCTTCTGCTTAAAATCTCGTTCGAGTATGTAGAAAACAGACATGGATCAGGGAAAAAACTTCCTTGGGGTTACGTCGTGTGATTTACGGGTAGAATACTGCAATTACCATTAATTTATACAGAACACGTAGTGTAAGTCTAGGCGCAAATCGTAAACTTCTGTCGGAGTAGTAAAACTTTCGATGGTCTTCGCAGCAACCCGATTATGGATGCGGGTGTAGCAGCGAGTAAACAGATGTGCGCCTTCTAGACAGTGCTATCACTGTCGACCACTGAGCGAATAGATACAAACAAACAAAATCCGTGATGGAAGAGCCCCTAGTCTTTCACCGAGTGTATTGTCACCCGCGAGGGAAGACGACACCAACACAAGCTATGCCCAGAAGGTCGGCCACCAGCAGGAGTGCAGGATCACCCGCGGGGGAGTACGGCGACTGTAAAATCGCATCCAATAGCACAAACACCCATCCTCGGATGCGAAGTCAGCCCCAAAAGAGGAGGCAGAGGAAGAATAAGTCGGCAATGCCGCATTCCGACCACCCTTGGAGTTATAGCACACCCTTGCACCAAGGATCCCGCTGAACCGACGTGAGAAGCCACCAAAATAGACCGAAGACGGTTGCTGAAGACGAAAATGTCCCGTTGAGGTTGTAGTTCGGGACCAAAAACTCCTTTTTTACTCTGGGAGTCTTTGAACTACTTATACTAGTCCGCACTAAAATAATGACACCAAAAAAAGGATATCGAGAAATTCTGCTATACTAAATAAAAACTAAACCAGCCATATACCAAATGCTGTCACCGACAGGGATGGCCCGGTCAATTAATCAAGTAGCCCGTAAGGGAACGCCCCAGTAAGGTAGGCAGCCAAAATTCCCAGTGGTGTCGTCTGTAGTCGCCCACTTAGGAATTAAGGAGAGCTCGACCACCTCACCTAGTACAGGTTTCTGGCGTACCTGTGGGCAGACTCGAAAGAGTTAGCCCAAAATAAGAGGCTATAAGATAGAATCTTCTTGACAAACCAAACAGTAAACACTTTTTTTATTAGTAATGATTGAATGCCTGACAAAAGTAGATTGCGTGGTAAGCTTTATTTTCGTTTCATTACACCTTTATCATCTTTATTACGATCCGTGGGAGAACAAAGGCCGAACTTATCGAATATTAGCTTGGATTTAATAATGTCAATGAATAAGAAAATTATTCCCCACTTCGTAGCAATTCATAGAAAGTGAATCACAAGTGTGATTGCTTTGTTGTGGAAATATGGATTATCATATCAAAGATTGGACGAGGAGCGAGTTAAAAATTTGTCTCGCAAAAGAAAAAAAACCCAAAAATAGCTATTCATTGAGACTCTGAAAAAACATGCGAACCAAGTATTTGACCAGTCATCAGACCTCGCAAGAAATGGTCTTAGTCTATCTAGCTGTAGTATACTAGCTACAGAGGAGATAATTGCGTTGATGAACGCACTGACGGTGACAAACATATCAAGAATGTACTATAAATGTTGAAAATCATGAATATCCTAGATGCTAGTCGAGCACTTGTCCTGGACGTCTGGGTGCTTCAAATCTAAATTTAGTCACGTTCAAAGGTCAAGTACGTGATTCAAGGTAATCTCTTAATTTAATTGAATGAGCAAAGATACTTTGCAAGATCAATTGCTCGCGCTACCGAATGTCTTGTCGACGTCCGTCAGATCTAGTAATTTTAGCTTGTGTATTTCCAAAGTTTTGGTTTTTCCGCCGACAGATTTTATATGCAAAGCCGAAAATAATCTAGTTATAAATAATGGATCACTTAATCAAGTATTCTTACGTAAACTGCAAATAAGCGTTGACTAGCACCGGCCGAAAACAAAGGAACTAGAATTTATCTAAGGAACACCATGATAAATTAAAAGAAGTCGGGAAAAAAATTTTCCTGTCAGCTTGCGCTAAATTATAGGTGGCCCTCTACTTAGTTTGTTTTCCACTGAAAATGAACAAATTAATTTGAAAGAAAATACATAAACAATTATTCCCAAAAAGGAGATGGACTGAAAGAAGCGTATGAGAAATATTAAGTCTATATGCTTATGGTTTTAGGACCTAGAAAAGAATCGTACGGAATTCGTGACCCGAGACATGAAAAATAAGATCATACTCCGAGCAAGTTCCTTGCCAAATAATGTAGAAAAATTCTCGAGTACCAGGCAAACTTTCTTCTCATTGTGAATATCGAAAACTTTTTCATAGTAAACGGATACTCTACCAGGTCGATTCATACAGGGGAGCAGATTCGCTGTGAGCAAATTTTCAATTTCCTATATTATTAGGGAAGCTTATTGAAGCATTGAAATCAGAAAATTTTGATATTATTTTCACAGCCTGTAAGTACTGGCACTACATAAAACAAAAGCTATTTATATCCCAGAAACTATCTTAAATGATCCACCTCTAATCAATAACACATGTTTGGTAATCCTTGATAGAGCCTTTATGAATTTATGTGCTTTTATAGTAAGCTATCTTCTAGCAGATTGACGTATGAATAAGGTAATAGCTTCCTTTAGGGAATTTTTCTAAGAAGCATGCAAGGAACCTGTGACTCTTATCTAGTAAAAACCCAAAGAACTTAAGAATTTAATATGAAATGTAGACAGGGATGACACTTAACTGCATAGTAGTTATAAGAAATTAAAAAGGAAAACCTATTCTGTCCATTGCAGCGACTCGTACTGTTGCAGAAGACTGAATTATCAATACAGCAATTCCGATGGACTAATATCGACACTTCTTAAATTTGGGTTCGTGATTAGAATACTCCTATTAAATGTCAAACATTTTCGTCCCGCCCAAAGGAAATGTTTATAGCTATGTAGTCTGTATGAAGGTAAGCACTAGCCTCTCTCACAGAGAAACTTATCAAACGTCTCATTGAAGCATTGGAAAATTTATGTCTTTGTCACACATAGGCCATCGTCAAATATTAAAAGCTTAAAGCATACGATGTTCAACAAAAAAAGCTGTAGAATAAAGCAGGCTTCTCTTATTCCAAATGACGAAAGGTATACTATAATTTTATCGAACTTGACGTTAAATCATATGGATTCCAGGATTCGCAAGAATTTAACTGCAGCTAGATATTTTGGTAGAACTGATGGATGGAAAGCACAACTCTTTGTTCACCATAAAGGTTTGTGGATAGTAGTCGAATCACTTGGATTTTATTCAAAGCTCAATTTCATGCCTATTTTAATTATGAGGAGTACCGTTATAATCTTTTCAAAGTGGAATTATGCAAAGAAGGAAGCCCCGATATTTATTGTACCGATTCTAAATTTATCGTGACCCAACGAATAGGCTTTCGAGTGTGTCATAAATCAATTCGTGAACTAAAATCGGACAGGAGAATAAGTGTCTGTATCTTATTCTACTCGAGCATTTGATACTTACTCAAGAAAGGTTATTTATTCAATCCCATTCAAACTTACGTTCGACGAAGCACAAATTTCTTTTCCCACAGGAATTCACGTCCCTCTTCGGCAGGTTTTATA
>JAAUYH010113045.1_pt1 | contig 10249 bp, 6 predicted proteins | sample 7278061 | NCBI WGS metagenome assembly JAAUYH01 (sample SAMN14350203, study PRJNA611818) | marine sediment metagenome | isolation source: surface marine sediment (0.6m) | place: French Polynesia: Moorea | collected 2018-08 | reverse complement strand
TATGAAAGACCTGTCATTTACTGAAAGGGCGTTAGAGCGCAGGATGCAAAACTTGGCATCGAGACAGACGTATATGGATGTTATTTTCTAGTACCTCCGTCAAATATGTATGAAAAGTCGATACTCCGATTTAGTAGTATCCTCATTTTGAAAATGGGATATTGAAGGTGGTGAACAATGAAGAGAATTCGCTGTCTACTAGTGAAGCAGATTATTCACAGGCATTGAGGCTACATGAAGAGTCAATTAGTATTACTGAAATTGAGAACAAGCTGAAATTGGATTGGCATGCTCTGAAGCGTCAAAAATAGATCGAAGTAACAAGCAACAAGTATGCTTGCACTGTTCGTACCCACTCTACACCTATTTGAACACTTTGTCGAAAGCTGGGTACATTTCAACAGATAGACGGACCAGAATCACTCCTGTTTACTTTGAATTTGAACTTTTTTTGCACGTGAAGACTCAATTATGAACTATTGTGGATGTTGAATAATTCTGAATGTGGAAGAGTAATTGATCGATGTTTAGTGCAGAAAGAATATTCCGCGATTATACTCTTACAGTTTGATCCTTGCATTATCTCTTCTAACAATTTTAAGTAGATGCCAATAAATTCGAATCAATAGTTCCCTATGTTAACTATACTGCACGTTCCAGCACTTTCTTGAGATATTGTAGCCAAAATATGGGTACAATTTAAACTCAAACAATGGATGCCCCTATACAATAGATGACACTCCTGATTAAGAATAAGACTATAAAATAGAATTTCAATATTACTACTGCGCTGCTTATCGATATCAATCATTAGTCTATCAGCGAGAAACATATCTCTTTGTATAGGAAAATCGTTCGCTTATAGGAACAAATGAAGCTTAAAAGATTTGGATTTGAAAAAGCGAGTGTTATCCCGTTTCGCTAATACCATTCTATTTTTGCAATGCATTGCGGATTATTAGAATTTACTGTGAAAAGCATGTGAATTCAACTGCTCGATTGTACTGATATTCGACGAAAATACAGGAATGCACGTCGTGAATTGTTATGCTGTTTCGAAATTGAAGGACTTTACCGCCATACCCACGGACGCTCTTCTGAGCCACACTAGACGGAACGGCAGGGTCAATAATGCGAGACAGATGATAAAGCGATCAATCGACGTCCGATGTCACTGACAAAGATTAACTCAACACGAGCTCTTTGCGACAAACATTTTCATCTTCACTGAAGCGCTGTTCCAACACACTCGGCCAACGACGGCCGGGTTCTGTGGATTGACACCCAACAGTACCGTATAGGAAGCCTTCTTGATTCGAATATATTTGTTCTGTTAGCATAGTGCCAGAATTATTTATTTCACATATAAACGGCAAGGATTTAATATGGAGTGAGAGATCTCATTTCAAGTTTTCTTTTAAGAGTGAATCTGTCATTCTTCACCTACTCGAGTAAGAATTCTTGTTTAAATCTATCCGGAAGATAGTAATTTCAACAAACCTGAAATAACCGTTTTGTGGTTGAAAAAATATAACCAGCAAAAGTTACTGGAACAGAGGCAACTTTTGTGAACGATTTAGAATTTGAAGATGGACTGAAATACAACTGATCGGTTGCTCTCTTTGTCTTCGAAATATATCTAGCTTTTCTTTTCCCGTGCAAATTATCGAACGACTACGTCTGAAATAAAGCAGAACCTAGAAGACCATATTACGCTCATAGTTTTTGATTTAGGCACGAGACTTTCGACCAAAAACTAGAACAACTTTTCTTGATTAATTCATGGCTGTCGTTCGAGTTTATTCAAGAAACAAATGCTCAGGAATGTGTGAAACAAGGAAAATTAAGTACTTATTTTCACAAGCAACTGCAGGTGGTTTGTATTAAATAAAACATTTTGGTTCAAATTATTTCTTGAAAAAGTAACTTTCAATCTTTTCGGATTAAAATAAGTTCCTTGTTTAAATGAATCTCTGAGCAAGAAAATTACTCGGGTTGTTTAGAGCAATATCTACGTTTAAATTTTCTCAGAGATGCTCGTCTCAGTTTTGGAACATATACTCATCTAAATTTGTCAGAGAACAAAATTTTAAATCTAATTCTAGATGCGATGGCTCACTCTGAATGCATTACAATTTTATTAGAACAAACGATTCGAGAAAAATGTTTGAATAAATAATTCTTCGACGACCAGTCAGCAAGTAGATAAGTCAATTAAATAGTGACCAGAAAGTGCATGAATAGATAACTTATTCAATATTACATATTCAAGCTTATCCTTTCCATACTCTTCGCGTAAAGCATGTTTTCGGTGTTATTGAGACGAAAACATCTCCCACTTTAACAGGAAATGCTTTAGCTCGTACTTCCGTCAGATAGATTTTGCTTTTCAGACGTTAATTTTTTTGACATCGCGAGCCAAGGTAAATCTAACGTGTTGGATTGTAGGTGTTTATTGCATAGTGCAGGTCATGAAGACCTGACAACTTGTAGCAAACCATACCATTCTTCTCGAGAGCGCATAATTAAGCGTTATGAATTAAAATGATTGTTTGATATTGGCCCTGATCATATTAGGGTGCACTAAAGGATTGGAATGAATGTATTTCTATTTTATTGGAAGAAGGTGAATAGACAATTTGCATTCCAATAAAGTATGTAGTAGTCCAATAGGTATCGTAGTAGGTTATTAGCTGACAATAGATTAAGCGGTAATAATACATAAGTCAAGCAATATCAGTTTTGGGTCCTTCGCAAATCTCTAGTTGTAGAGTTCCTTCAGAGTACGGTACTGGTACAGTACAGTAGTTTACCTTCTCCGGATCCTATTCGTTGCGAATTCAGTCTCGCTCGCTACTCCGCTACTTCGGAATTCCTGGATCCACTCATTCTTACACTACTGGCTCATCCCTTGCCAAAACCACTAAATATCAGTGCATATCAGTGCCAGTTGAACCAGAACCGAAATACCACGCATCTTTATTATATTTTTCTTGTCCTAAACACCTACACACACTCCTTTTCTGTCTCCCACCCCTCACTGGCACACCCTCATCTCTACCAAAAAACTCATATTCCAACCATCAACTTATCTGCACCTGCTTGTTCATACTATATGCTCACACATTCTCCTGAATCATCTGTCCTTCCCGATTATCTATTGTCTTGGTCATCATGGAAAACGTACAAACCGCCGCACAAATCGACTACCTGAAGGACATTGCTGGTAACAGATGGTTTGTTCTCGGTGCCTACTTTTTTGCATTTTTCCCGTGGATGGTCATGAGCAATATTGACTTTATCTCCGAGAAATGGCGCACCTGCCGTCGCACCCGAAACCTTGCACGCATCCATATCGCGTCTTCGGTTTTTCCAATTATCGACGTCGCGGTGTACGCAGAGGCGCAGCGTCGAGATGGAGACGATAAGGAATTGGGGGCGGCACTAGCAGCGTTGATGTTCAATGTGTTCCAGTTGATGCGAACGGCCATGGGTATTTTGCAACTGAACGCGTTTGTAGGGTGGTGCAAAGATGCGTTACGGTGCATGCGCGCATTGTTAGACGAGGATAGAGGTGAGAACGGGCAAGATGTTGGTTCAAGAACAGGCTCTAGCGATGAAGATGTTAATTCAAGGGAAGAAAGCGATGAGCGACGGAGCGGCGGCGACAGGAGACAATTGGATGTAACATGGCTATTCGAAACAATTGTAGCCTGGTGCAAACGTACTATGGATCGAATTTCTGCGTTTATGCGCCGATGTTATGAGAACAATGAACAAATCAGCAGCACAGAAGAGGAAGACAATTCAACGAAGTTCTATAGACATTCACACATCGGGAATTATGAGGAGGAAGATGTAGAAGAGGAGTTTGAAGTTAACAATTCAGTAATTGATAACGAACTAGGCGGCAGAGAAGTGACGGTATTACCATCGTGGCAGAAAATGTGGGAATGGGTTGAAGGAAGGTTCATTCGAGCCAAGTAGGTGGCTATCGACAGATCGAGTGATGCTGAGCACAGTTCGATAGAGTGGTGCGTTTTTGTGTGGCATGGATGGATTCGGAGGAAATGCTGAAGTCTTGGAGAAATTCTTTTCGAATGAGATGTATTTGTACAGAATGCGTTTCGTTCTTCAATACGTGGAATGGAATATGGAAGTAGAGGACGGCTGTCGTGAAATTCTAAGCATTGCTGGACTTGGAGGCGCATATGGAGTGGATGAGCTCACTGGAGAGATAAGTACTGCATATGGAACTGATTGTTCGTATTGTACGATGGATACATCTTATGTTGACTTGTATTCATTTGAATTCAATAGCCTCGTCAGTTCGTATCCTTTCAGGGAGGTGAAGTTTCCGCGACATAATCGAGAGGAAGTTACAGTGGGACTGGCGCACTCTGTAATTCTTGCGAAACATCTAGGGGTTGAAAAGCTAAAGGCAATAAGACGGTATTATAATGGCCATTGCCTACCATTGGGCAAGATTCGTAGAGATGCCTTCAAAAGATTACTTCAGCAGACAGTAAGTCGTATATCCGATGATGACGAAAGGATTTGGAGGATGTTTGAATCCGATACCCATAAAATTCCACTATTTCCGTACCGAATGCAGGCGGTGGCATTGTGGGACGAGGCAACGAATTGGCGTGTGTTGCAGGCGTCAGCACATCAAGATATATTGCTATCACGTGTGAGCTGGGAAACGGTGGAAGCCGTGAATCAAGAACGGATGCCGGACAACGCTCGACATGAAAAGGATATCTTTAATTACTGCGCTGAATGGAGTATGGGTAATACCGAGTGGAAAGGCTCATTAGGTGTGGTAATGGAGACTGTTCGCACGTTTCTTGCGGAATGGATTGTCGGAAGTGGACAGGTGCCGGTATGGGAACAGGAGGTACCGGCGAGCTGTTTCGATTTCAAACTAATCGAAACGAGTGTTCGTTTTAATTCAGATATAGATGACCCCACAATAGTACCGCAGCTGCGACCTATTTGGATATGTCAGCGAGAACTACAGACAAAAGTCGCCCGGTCATGGAAGAACGACGAAAATTTGCCGGGGAATGCTGAACTCATCATGTTGTTCATGTTGGGTTTTCCTTTATTACGCGTGGAAAAGGTGCAGGATGCTAAGAATCATGTACAACCAAGTCAGGACGAAGTTCGTGTAGAGAGTGTGTCGTCATCCTCAAACAGGGACCGCAGCGTGGATGTGTCGGTGCAGGAATGGCGAATATGGACTCCTCTAGAGCCGGAAGACATTTCGTTGATGATACGACTTGATTTGACGAGGCAAACCCTGTCCTTGAGATTGCAAACCAATAGCGATGATGGGCGATTTACCTGGCAAGACTGGGTGGATGCGGCTATGGGTTACATGAAAGGAGTTGAGGAGCATGGGGATGGTGATTGGGGATATGGTCGGCAGATAGTGAGGGCGGACTTACGTAAGCCGATGGTGGAACTGTGTCCACTGCGTTTGGATGAAGATGGAATAGAAGCAGCAGTGGAAAAGACAAGTACAGCTCGGGTATGGCTGGGATGGCCAGTGTTTGATGTGAAGATTTGCAAATTCGAGATGGACCAATGGCTTGCCGCTTGTGATGCTGACAGTATCGGTGGCCTGAAATACAAGGAAAACTGGGAGGTTGAGGAAGAAGTAGCAAAGGCTGAACAAGCGATAGGAAAGATAATATCGGTTGATAAGGATATGGAGGGTTTAGCGAAGGATGGTGAAGTTTGAGAGCGGCTATGCAACAATTGGTGGGTGTCTTCTGAGCAGTAGAAGAGAGGTGGCACAGAGGTGACATTATCCTGTTGCAGTTCAAGTTTGAGGATTTAGAGAGAACAATTGGATGAGCAAGACAACTATCCTAACTGAAGAAGCAATGCCGAGCTGTTCATAGTTAATCCATCACTGGTGAGGTGTTCTTGTTGAATAAGCACTTGTGGTGGGATTGGAGAGCGAATATTGTCGGAGAAGGGTGTGTTTATGTTGCAGAAATGTTATTCTTCAGTGGTATGCGCGACGAATTTTGTTTCATTGCAACCAACTGCGTCCCGTATAAGGATGCGTTCTAGAGGTCTGCCAGAACTTGAAGCAAGGATGATAATCAGCCATTGAACTACACCATAACTTTGCCACCCTATTACTCTGCAGTATTCTCAACACGGAAGATACGTTTGCTACAGACTAAGAGATTGAAGTAGAGGAAATTAAAGACTTATGTAAAAATCCATAACATCTACATTATGCATCCTAGCGTGAAAATGTTAAGATAAGTGTGACGTGTGTGACGGATTCTGTCGTCAAGGATTTGAGTTGATTGGCGATTGTGAACGGTGGTTAGGTATCGACAGCCAGAGCAGAAGATCTAGGTAGTCGACTAGTACGGTATTTCGGCAGAACTGGTTGGACGTGAGGATGGGATTAGGAAATGGCTTGATGATTGTGTTGCCAATGACGTGGGCGACTTTTCCCGGAAGATCTGAATGACAACCCATATGCTGTGATGGTAGTACTGTGGCTACAACACTACGATGTCGATTTAAGATTATAATATATGAGGTTACACGGGATTCGATTCATGAAATTTGCATGTTCGGAATGAAGCAATTCCTGGGCACACATGAATTGAAATTTCAAGACTTGAATGAAGATGAAAGAGTTAAACGAAGAAAACAATTGATACATGAATGCAGGCTAACTTCCGAGAATTGTTTCAAATAACATTCTTTACGCAGCTGTAGTATAAGAGTTCTGAATTTATTGTCTGTTAACGTTACTTTTAAGCGAGTTTCAGTTGGCTCTATTATCGCATAGTGTATCAGACCGACTCTATAAAAGCTTCACTTTACAAGCGCATTAAAACGTATTTATTGCCACAATTTGCGATCATAGATGAAATTTTATGAAATTCATTCAGCATCTAGGCAGGAAATATATGTAACTTACTACCGCAGACTTTTGTCCCCCTACTGTACAGGTAGGAGGACACAATTGTGTGGACTTTCTGATCGGTGACACGATTGGTCTTGACAGAATCGATTGAAAATTAACTGCAGATTAGGGTTTTCGACAGAGATGCTCGCATGAAACTGCTCAATAAAACGAGGTTCATCGGCATCGGAAAATTTTTCTGGCACTCACGCGCGATTTGCACTGAATGATAAAGCACGTACCGTGCTTCATTCGTGAAAATCAAGGCCTCATAGCTAGCACGGAATTCTAGGTTGATTCAACTGTTTTAAAACTAAAACATCGAACCTTTTAGTATAGGCAATTCAGCTGTTCTCACACTTTTTGAATTACGGAAAGAAAGGTCGGCAGTCAAATCCCTGTGGAAGATCTCTGTCGAAAACCCTAATTTGCAGTTAATTTTCAATCGATTCTGTCAAGACCAATCGTCTCACAGATTAGAAAGTTCACACAATCGTGCCTCCTACGTGTACAGGTATTGTTGCGAAATAAAATAATACCCTAGTTCGACACAGTATTCTTGGCGAAAAAATCCCACTGGAAATAAAGAAATTTCAAAGTTTCGTCTGATCGGGCTGACTGCGGAGGCCGAACGAGGTCTCATCGCCCCGTAGATACAATTTCTCAACTAGGGAGAAATGCAGAATCAAACAAATACTAGACACAGGATTCTTAGTTCGTAAGAAACAAAAGTTTGGTGTTTCTCTTAGTCCTCTACTCGATTATTGTTCTCAAAATTAAAGTGTGAAGAGTAAAATCATAGGAAATCAGCACAATTTCGAACAGACCTTCAATTTCAGTTGATTGTTCAAGAAAATAATACGAACAATCGAACTGCAATTCGTATTTTTCCAGCTACATTTGTGTATCCAATACAGTACAGATATATCTACAAGTCTTGCTCCTGATTGTAGTTCAGAATCATTTTTGCAGCGAGAGGAGGCCAGTTTTTCAACGCCCTCTCTTCAGTCTTCTCAACCAAAACCTTGAAATTTCAATATTTCCAGCGGGATTTCGTCGACGAGGATACAATGTGAAAGTAGGGTATTATTTTATTCTGCAACGCTACCTGTACATACTGGTGAACAATAAATTTAGAGTATTTAAAACGGAGGGTGTTAACCACATTACATTTACGGCATTCCAATTTTTTCCAGTAAAGCCGTCAAAGTCCGACTATTATCATTTTCAGCCAACAATATTCATAAGCATTTTCAGTTTCCATCAAATTTTCAATTAAGCTGAATAAAAAATAATAATATTCACGTTTTTATTAATCCATTTTACAGTTTCCAAAGTAAAGAGAACATGAAAATGATCCAGCACAATTTGAATTCTTTGAAACCCGAAAATTTAGTACTAAAAGTTTATTTAATTTGTAGAAATATGAATATCAGGGAATTTCACAGGCTTAATTTATTTCCGGATGAAACCAGGGAGGCCCAGTTAGGATGGGTAGGGTATTGCAGAATTATGTTTCGCGATTCTTAATATTGCTCTGCCTTCAATGTAGCATCCAAATCTTCAGAGATACCATATTCAATTAATGTGCCGGGTAGTATAAATTTTTTGCAATTTCCGACACTAATTTTTCGGGATGCTATTTGCTCATTGATTTCTATTTTTTTGATTTTCTTTCATGAGTTTACTGCCTGTCTTCTCTCGGAATCCTAGTTCGTTTAATTTCATTTACCTGCAGCATGCCATTAAATAATATGTGCTTTCTGGTTTTCAACAATTGAACTTTGTTCGTTGAGTACATAATCAGCCAGATTCTCATCCATCATTCATCAATTAAAGCTTGACTTGCGAAATTATCGAAAGAAAGCCAAGGTACTTCACCGTTTGGTTATTAATCAATCGTTGTACTGTTCAGACACAAACCTGGCGTGCTTAGTGTTCATTTCGAATTTGAACAAAACAATTTCATTATTGAGAAGTCTCGAGTTTTTCGTTCCTGCATGCCCTGTGCGACCATTTGTGCCATCCAGATCTTGACCTAAGTTCATGTTATCCAGAATTGAATCAAGGATAGCAACTCCAGTTTAGTCTGATTCATGCCGAATTAAAGCGCATACGCCCTTCAAGCAAGAAGAATTTATTCCAATCTTCCCCTCCGATCTCTTCCTGCTCCGGCCAATTATAGCTTTAGGTGCTATACCAGCATGTGCCATACTTCGATCTCGATACAAGCTCATTTTCAATATGTTCACTTGTTACTCTCATCATGCAAAATATTGGTGGCTAGGGTTCCAAAATCACTCGATTGCTCGTCTTCTACTCGATCGACGTTCACATTATCGACAAAGGTGACATTCGACTTAAGCATCAATGCTGGCTTCACTTTCTTCCGCTTCAACCCTTTCAATCATCTGCCGAATAACAGCCTTGCGCTGAGATAGTGTGCTGACTGAAACAATAGAAGGAATAAGGTGTAATGTTTTCTCGAGATTCGCTCTTTAACATTATCATGAGCCTGTATTAATATTGTCGCGAGGTACAATTATAATGCGGTTCTAACGCAACTGACCGCACAAACAACGGTCTAAAGTACGAAATGTACTATTTATTTTCCTTGAATTTAAAAACCTACCGGAGAAGGTAGAAAATCAAAAGAGCTTGCTTTTACTATCATCTGAACAACTTCGGTATTTTTAACTGACAACCTGAGCGTTGAAAATCATTGCGATCAGTGGTCTACTTCAATTACTCGATTCCCACATATTTAATATACCACGATTCCTGATGCAAACAGATTATTACTAAGGACCCGATCTACTGGACTATCATATTCAAACGCTGTAGAATAGGTAATATGAGATACGCAAAGCATTTCTAGCTTTTATTGTATGTTGTACGGTAATCAAAAAAATTCTGTGACAGCGATACTCAAACGCTGACCGTTTCCAATTGCGCATGAATGGGCAAGTCGGATTCGGTTTGGAAAGTGGAGGAAGATGCAAGCATGTGAATTTCACTCAATCAATTTGATTACTGCCAGAACACCTACAATAGACGTCAGCTGCAGTTTTTGTACCTTTTATCTTCGATTCAATGCTTCTTGGGTGACTACTTCAATTCTCTCTTCTGTATACTTTTACACATATGCAACTAATTCTTCCAGTTCAGTTCAAATTAAAATTTGCTCTTTGCAGGTCTGCTAGGTTGGTAGTACATGTAGATCAAGTAAGCCGTGAAGCGCTTGATCGAACGGTTCCCAGAAACAGATGAAATTTCACTCTTCACGTGGACTCATCCGTTTTA
>JAAUYH010012478.1_pt1 | contig 10250 bp, 8 predicted proteins | sample 7278061 | NCBI WGS metagenome assembly JAAUYH01 (sample SAMN14350203, study PRJNA611818) | marine sediment metagenome | isolation source: surface marine sediment (0.6m) | place: French Polynesia: Moorea | collected 2018-08 | reverse complement strand
CGCAGGCCAGTGGACAACCGCTCCAGTGAACGGTTGAGCACTCCCTGGGAAGTGTTCAAGTTCCGTTGAGCGTTCAGGGACGCTACGTTGGTGTTGATGATTTGAGGCATCAGCTAAAACTCCATCAAGCGAGGCTTCTCTCGGGCGGTATCTACTGACCATTCCGCGGTCAGTATTGACTACGGCGAGGGGATGGAATGTCTTTAGCCTGCTACGTAACCGAATGTAACGGGTACGGGGTCTCTGCTCTTCGTGGGGCGCCAAATGTCAGTCGCTTGAATCCTGCTGGCGCTCCGATTCAAACACGCCGTTGGGCTGGTAGTAGGTAATGCGCGTTACCCTGCCGTTTTTATCCTGGCTGAAACCCACCGAAAAGCCCTGCAGGCCTTCAATGGCGAAGCGGCCCGAGACCATGGGTACCAGGGTGTAAACCGGCTGGCCGGGAAGCGCCAGTTGCAGCCGGTCACCGGCCAGGGATAGCCGCCCCGTTTGCCCCGATGCCTTGTCTGTGTAGGCGCCGACGAAACGCTGCAGATAGTCGGGATCGGACAGCTGTGGATCGGGTTGCTTGTCGAATTCGATGGGGGATGCGGCGAGTTCCAGGGGCACCTCGACCGAGGTGATGTCACCGTCAAAGCTCATCCGGAACAAAAGCTTCTGTTGTTCGAAGGTCTTGTCCCCGTCAGTCTCCGCACCGTTCCACACGTTGTAGTGCCAGTGTTCCAGCGGTGCCTCGATGCCATTGAAGGTGACGGTCAGCGCGTTCTTTCCACGGCGCTCACGTATGGTCAGCGTGCCATAACCCGGATGCCGGTAGCTGCCGGCGTAATCGGCGGTCGGGTGGGTGGGGATTGTCCTGGTTTTTCGCTCGGCATCGCGTTTTTTCGCGGCCTCTTCGGCAATCGCGTCGCCCTGCCTGCGTCCTTCAAGGGCTTCACCGATCCAGTCCACAGGTTCCAGGCCCAGGATGCGGTCAGCCGCGACCCGGTTGAACAAGTCCGCCAGGTTTGATCCCGAATTGGTGAAGGCCACCATCCCGATGTTGTCGTCGGGGAACAGAATCACCGAGGTGATGAAGCCGTCGATGCCGCCCCCATGGCCCAACCGCCGATGCCCCCGATAGACGCTCACGCCCCAGCCCATGGCGTAACCCACCGAGATGATGTCCTTTCGCGTTGAGCCGCCTGGAGTCGTCATCTGGGGGCTGTGGATATCAGCAAGGGTTGCGCGGTCGATGATCTGCCTGTCACCCACCTGCCCGCCGGAGAGATTGAACTCGAGCCAGCGGGTCATCTCATTGACACTTGAGTTGACTGAACCAGCGGGTCCAATCAGATCGAGCGGGCGAAACGGGATCTCCTCCAGTTCGTCGTCGTTCTCGCGGTAAGGCCGTGCGTGATCCGGGTCTTGCTGGGATGTGGATACGCTGAAGTTGCTGCGCGTCATGCCCAGTGGTTCAAACAGCCGGGTGCGAACCGTGTCTTCCCAGCTTGCGCCCGCGACTTGTCCGGCCAGATGACCGGCGGTCATGTACATCAGGTTGTTGTACTGGAAACGCTCTCGCAGGTCGGCAGTGAATTCAACGTGCTCCAATCGCTCGATCAGATCAGTGCGGGTGCCGTCGTTGTTGTTGTACCAGAGCATGTCGTGGCGGGGTAAGCCGCTGCGGTGCGTGACAAGATCCCGCGGAGTGATCCGGGCGGTGATGGACTCGTCGGCCAGGGTAAATGTCGGCAGGTGACGCCGAACCGGTTCGTCCCAGTCCAGCAGGCCATCGTCCGCCAGCATGCCCAGCACGGTGGACGTCATGGCTTTGGTTGTCGAACCGATGGGAAACAACGAATCCGGCGTCATCGGCAGTTCCTTGTCCAGGTTCCGAAAGCCAAAGCCCCTGGCGTAGATCACTTCCCCGCCGGCCACGATGGCAATGCCCAGCCCGGGAACGTTGAAGTCGGTCAGCGCCTGTTCAATCTCGGCGTCCAGCCCTTCCAGCGCCGCAGTTGCCCGTTGGGCCAGATTTTCCCGCTCCAGGCTGAAGGTGAGGCTGCCGCCACCCTGGGTAAACGTGCCGGTGATCGCATCACCGGTGTCGTCCAGGGTACCGTCGAAGCTGGGGTCGCCGGGAATGTCCGGAATCGAGAACTGGATCGACCGGTCCTGGGAAACGACATCGACCAGCCCGATGTCGATCAGCGATTGCACCGGAATGGAGATTTCCCCGCTGACCACGCCGTCGTCGTCAGAAGAAAAGTGGACGTTGATCTCCAGCGCCCCGGTGGGCACGTCGATGGCGCCGGTCCATTGGCCGTCGAAATCGGATTCGCCGAAAACCGTTGCTGCAACCATGAGCAGCAACGCACCTGCACAGCGTCTGAAAGCCTTCATGTGTCCTCACTCGCCTGGCTGACGGTGGGCGCATTATGCCACGGGGGCCCTGGTCGGTGGCTGCGGTCCGATGGGCTCTGGGCGGGTTTGGGTCGCAGGGGTCAATGGCAGCCCGACGACGGGCTGGGAATGCCATGATCAAAGTGCCTGTAAGGCCGCCTTCTTTGAGGGTGGCCAATGCTTAGGAGAGTCGTCCCTGGGGCGCGAGAGCGGTCGCAGTTACACGATCTCAAAGGGTCGGGTCTTCTCTGGCTTTTCCACTGCAAATGAGGCGTTGAGCAGCCGGGCCCTGCCAAGGTGTGTGGCCTCCGGTGTATGAATCACACTTTTTTTCGGTCATGACTCAGCAGCGATCCTCGGGCACTGCGCAGGTCCGGTCCATGGTGGAGGCCTAGGGGGCCGCGGGTGATGTGCCGCCCGAAGCTGCTGGAATGAAGTACCGGCCTCCAGGGTTACTGGTAGCGCCGAGTGGCAGCGCCAGCCTGGCCAGTTCCCGGTATGGGTTGAATGGATTGCGACCGTCAGGCTGCGCCAGCGTCAGCAACGTTTCGCTCACGGGATCCAGCGTGCCGTCGGCCTGCTCCGCCAACGGGGGCGCCTGACCACCCCCCATGAGCCGGTCCAGCCGGCTGCGCCGGGCCAGGCCTCTGACCTGATAATGCAGATGCGGCACGGTCCTGCGGGCGTTACCCGTTTGCCCCAGTTCGCCAAGTTGAGCGCCGGCGCGGAAGGTTGCGCCAACAGTCAGAAGGGGGGCAGCATTCATGTGTGAGTAGTAATGGCTATATCCCGCGAGATCAACGAACCTTACCCAGTAACCAGCGTCTCCCATCGCTTGTCCGTTCCAGGCGCCAACCACCCGACCATCAACCGGTGCCAGAAGCGGCATCCCGATTGTGCCCCATATATCGATTGCATGGTGCAGGTACTCTCCTCTGGGTTGCAGGTAACCGTTTTCGAACTCAACAACCGCGGTTCGGCCGCTTCTTGGCGGTGCGCACGGCGTGGTGACATTGCCGCGATCGACGGGGAAACAGGACAAGGCGTTCAGAGGAAGATGGTTGACAGTCATCTTTTTCTCCGCAGGTTGAGTCAGCTTGCACTACACACATGAGGCCAAATCGGGTCCACCGCTATTCGGAAATATTCTGGTTGACAAACAATGAATGTGTGCAGCATCGACAAGGATGGGAAACACGGAAAACGCAATGACAGACAAATCCAGGACTCTTGGCCAATGCTGGGGCCAATGCTGGACAGGCAACAGATCGACACCTCCCTACCAGGCTGATCGACATCACGCCCGCGGGCTCCGAAGCGAGTCAGGGGATTATCCATGGATTTGTCACGGTCCGACCCCGCTTTACCCACCGGAGCAAGCCTACCGTCATGCGTGTCGCACCTCACGCTAGAACGCACCACCCCGCTTAAGCAGGTTTTGCGGTATTCGCTCACCTGTCCCCGTCGTCGAGCGGTATCTCTGCCACTGAGTTGATCTCGGGATGTTCCGCCACGGCAGCATCAGCCTGGAATTGCAGCAGTAGCGTGTTGCCGGCGGGGCCGAAACTGATTCCGGTCGTAACCACTCGCCTCCGAGACACGGGAAGTTTCGGCGAAAGCTACCTGGCGTCGAAGGTGATCTCGAGCTTTTCATAGCCGACCTGCCGCTGGTACTCCGGCCATTTTTCCATGTGCGGCACCAGGCTTTGGACAGTCAATGTGGACGCGCGGTGACTGACCCGCTCCAGCAGTGTGCGCAGGATCAGCCGGGCCTGGTTGGCGCCCAGGCAGCTGTGAATGCCGCTGCCGAAGCCGAAATGGGGGTTGGGGCTGCGGTCCAGCCGCACTGATTTCGGGTCTTCGAAAATGGTCTCGTCGCGGTTGGCTGAGGCCCAGCACAAGGCCGCACGGCTTCCCGGTTGTACGGGGTGGCCGTGAACGCTGGTACCGTGGGGGCACTGCCGACCGATCATAGTCAGAGGTGATGACACCCGCACGATTTCTTCCGTGGCCGAAATGGTCAGCTTCGGATTGTCCCGCAGGCTGGCCAGGTCGCCAGGGCTGCTGGCCAGATGGGCCAGGGCAAACGAGACCACGGTGATGACGGTATCCCGGCCCCCGGCGAAAGCCAGGTTGCCAAAACCCAGCATCTCTGCCCGGTTCAGTGGCCTGCCGTCGATTTCCGCCTGGCTCAGGGCCGAGAAGAAGTCGTCACCGGGTTTGCTGGCCGCACGGTCGAACTGCCGTTCCAGGTACTGGTGCAGCATGTTGCCTTTCTCGTCACCGGCGACGTTTTCGTCGTAGAACATACTGGTGCCCCAGCTGATCCACTCTTCGGCCTCGGACATGGGCATGCCCAGCAGCAGGGTCAGGGCCCGGGACTGCAGGGGCAGGGCAAACTCGTGGACCACTTCCACCGATTCCTGCCTGAAAGCGTGATCCAACAGCTCGTCGATCAGGTCCTGGACCTGGGCTGCCATCTCCGGGCTGCGGGGCCGCCGGAAAAACGGATTGACCAGGGCGCGGAATTGGGAATGCGCCGGTGGGTCGGTCTCGATGGGCAACTGCCGCACGCTGCGAACCGCCGTCTCCGCCGGGATGGGTACCCGGAACGGCGCGTCGGAGCTGAAGGTTTCCCAATCCTTTGCCGCCTGCCGGACGTCACTGTGGCGCAGGACCAGGGGAATGGTCTCCCCGTCCGCGTGTATGTCCAGGGTCCCGTCCTGGCGCCGGGCGGTCTCGAACGGATCGTGGTCGTTCCAGTACTGCATCTCAAGCGGCCATCGACGGCGGCGGCGAGCCGCCCCATTTTTCCGAGGTGTCCGAGTCGTGGTCGTAGATGTTCTTGCCGTTCTCCAGAAACGGCACGGCCAGGTTCATCTGCTCGCCGGTCTGGGTGTTGTGAATGGGCGCCGCGGCGTATTGCGGCAGGTAAACCCGCCGCATCTGGCTGGTGGTGTTGGCGCCGCTGCGATGCAGGTTGAAACTGGAAAACGCCACGATGCTGCCGGCAGGAACCTCCACGGCAATGCCGGGGTCTTCACCGCAGTAGCCAATCAGGTCATTGCTCTCGGGATCCTGGGCGTGGGTGATGATGTTGCCCCGGGTGCCGCCCCTGGAATGAGGCAGCAGGTAGACCGTACCGTTGGCCTCGGTGACGTCGTCCAGGGTGCACCAGCAGGTCACGTAGGGCTGATGGCTGGTGTCGGGGTCGTAGCTTTTGACGTAGCCGGAATCCTGGTGCCAGGCGAAATTCATTCCCTGCTCGGCGCCCTTGACCACCCACTGTTCGTGGAACAGCACAGCATCGTCCCCAATAGTAGCTCGGCAGACATCAGCCATCACGTCGCTGAACAGGAACTGCCACAGCCGCGGGCTGTAGCGATACATGTCGTTGACGAAATATCGGCTGCCCCGGCGGGACAGCGCCTGGGGTGAAACCATGTTGGCGTCGAACCGCGCGTCCATGTAGCCGAGGAAATACGAGCACTCCTCCCGCAGCATCTGCAGCAAATCGGCGGGGATCACGCCCTTGAGGATCATGTAGCCTTCGTCGGCAAAAAGCTGGCGATCTTGCGCCGAAATATCGATAACTTTCTGGTTTTCCATTGGGTCAGTCCTGCCTGTCATGGGTCCCGTCCGGGTGCTCTTTTTTACGTAAACCAAACCCGGGGGGGCGAATGCAAGACCCTGCAATCGTATTCAGATTTTCTGATTGCGGAGGTTCATCAGGCGGCGCATGACCCGGCGCAGGCCGACCATGGGGCTGGATGGGACAGGCCCCCCGGCCAGCACCTGCTGGCGCAGTTTGCGCGGGCTGACGCCGTAGGTCTGGCTGAAGCAGCGGGAGAAATGGAACGGGCTCTGGAAACCACAAAGGTCGCTGATTTCCTGGACCTTCAGGTCGGTGCGGGTCAGCAGCATCAGGCCATGATCCATGCGCAGGAAGCGCAGGACCTCCAGCGGCGTGACGCCAAGGTGCTGTTTGAAAACCCGGACCAGGTGCCCCCTGGATACACCGGACTGGCCGGCCCAGTCGCTGATGCGGGGTGGCACCTTGGGTCCGTCGCCCCACTGGTAGCGCAAGGTCCGAAAAGCCCTGACCAGCACCGGATGCTGGCCCTCGGTCAGCGGGTCGCCGCTCTGGGACATCAGCCCGGTCGCGAAAATCGCCAGGGCGTGGCGCAAGGCGTCAGCGGCCAGGCCGTCGCTTTCTTCGCTGCCCAGACCGGCCAGCCACACTGCATGACGCAGCAGCGGCGGCAGCACGTCATCGCTGCTGCAGGTTCTGGCCTCCGGCAATTCCGGAACCGTGGGCTGTTCAAACTCAAAGTGCAGGTAGCCGTGCCGGGTTGCGCCGCTGGGATTCCAGACCCAGCGATCGCGCAGTCCCGGGTAACACAGCAGCACGGACCCGGGGAGGCATTCCAGGGCCTGGTCGTTGAACTCCCAGCGACAGCGGCCGCTCTCGATCCACAGGATTTCGTAATCCGGCAGCACCCTGGGGCCAAGGGTGGCGCCCGGTGGATAACTGGTGATACCACAATCGGTGATGCGTACAGGGGGAACCGGGTGCATGCTGATATGTTACATCTGGATATGTTTTTGGCCAAATCAGCCATTCACGAGCGACACTGGGATATTTACGATCGGTGCATGTTTCAATGCCGCTCAATTGCCGCCTGCCTCCCGGCTTTGCCGACCATGATCGTTTTGCTGTCGCTTGCTGCCCTGATGCCCGGCCTGGTCATGGCCACCGAGTACCGGCTGTACTTCCTGGGTGGCCAGTCCAACATGGACGGTTACGGCTGGAACCGGGACCTGCCGAAGGAGGCCCAGGGTACCGTCGACGGCGTCCGAATTTTCGCCGGGGTGTCGGTGGCAGACGGCGAGTCCGGTGGAGGCGCAGGCGCCTGGACGGCGCTGCAGCCTGGCCTGGGCACCTGGTTCGGTTTCTCGGACGGAGAATACAAGCTGTCCGATCGCTTCGGGCCGGAGCTGAGTTTTGGCCAGCGGCTGCGCGAGCTTGATCCTGATCGCCCGGTGGCGCTGATCAAATTCTCCCGGGGCGGAACGGCCCTGCAGGACGGCGCTTCGGGTTACGGCAACTGGGCACCTGATTTTGATGGCATCAACCAGTATGACAATGCACTGGCTGCTATTCGCAATGCTCTGGCGGTAACAGATATCGACAGCGACGGCTCTCCGGATACCTTTCGGCCGGCCGGAATCATCTGGATGCAGGGTGAGGCCGACGCGTACCACAGCCGCGAGGCGGCCGATGTCTACCAGGCCAACCTGAAGCGGCTGATGGATCTTTTGCGCGCGGCCCTGCGGGTGGATGATCTGCCGGTAGTGATCGGAATGATCTCGGATTCGGGTCGGGAGCCGGACGGTCGGGTCATGGACTACAGCGATACCGTCAAGCAGGCCCAGTTCGATTTTGTCGCCGGCGACGATTGCGCGGCCCTGGTGCGCGTTACCGAGTCCCTGGAGTATCCCGAGGACGATGCCTGGCACTACAACTCTGACGGCTATCTGAAGATGGGCTCGGCCTTCGCCGACGCCGTCTCACGTCTGCATGAAAGCTGCGGGAGTCCAAGATGACTGATATGGCCGCGCCCGCTGCGGACCACGACCTGGCGAAGCAGTTCGCCGACCAGGGATTCCTGGTGTGTGAACACCTGCTGGGCCCCGAGGAAATCGACGAGCTTAAAGCGGACCTGGTCCGACTGGCCCGGGGGGAGTATCCCTGCGGCAGCCTGGCGCCGTTGCCGGCGGATATCCCCGACGACGAGGCCATGAACCGCATCCTGTGCATTCACATGCCGCACTTTGTTTCCCCATTGGTGCGCCGCTACACCACCCACCCCCGGATCGCGGAGATCCTGGGGCGGGTGGTGGGCGCCCATCTCAAGGAGGGGCACTGGGACGGCGGGGTCAAATGCATGCAGTCCATGTTTTTCGCCAAGCCGCCCGGTAAACCGGGACAGGCCTGGCACCAGGACGAGGTGTACATTCCAACCCGCGATCGCAGCCTGTGCGGTGCCTGGATCGCAATCGATGATGCCAACGTAGACAACGGCTGCCTGTGGGTTCTGCCAGGCAGCCACAAGGCCGGCGTGCTGTTTCCCCAGAAAGACCACGGGCGGCCGGACGAGTTTGACGTCTCGCCGGAAAGCTATGGTTTCGACGACAGCGCCGAGCTGCCGGTGGAAGTACCTGCAGGCTCAGTGGTGTTTTTCAACGGCTACCTGCTGCACCGGAGCAAGAAGAACGTCAGCGGCGGGTACCGGCGGGCCCTGGTCAACCACTACATGAGTACCCAGAGCTTTTTGCCCTGGTTCGTGGAAGATGCCGAAAACGTGGGAATCGCACGGGCGGACCATCGTGCCGTGCACGTGGTGACCGGGAAAGACCCCTACAAGGAATCGGGTTACGTCGTACCCGAGGATGCGGTTTGGCTGCGTCAGTACCAGGAACAGCCGGTAACCCAACAACAAGATTAACCATTCGTTTCGGGCATCAGGAGGGGGTGCCGCATTGATCAATACCTTTGACCGTTTTCGCGTGCTGCTGGCCGGACCGATTCTGCTGGGTTCGCTGCTGTGCCATTCAGCGGCCCTTGCCCAGTCTCCATCGTCTCGTGTTGACCCTATTGAGGTCTGGTACACCTTTGCCGTGGACAGCCAGGAAGAGGCGATATTCCTGCGTGCCGTGGACGCGTTCGAAAAGGCCCATCCCGACATCCCGGTGAAACCCACGCGCATCCCGTACCTGCAGAATCTTTCCCAGTTCATCAACTCCTCCCAGGCGGGGGAGGCGCCGGACGTGATCCGGCTGTCAGATTCCGAACTGGGCCGGGTGGGGCATATCTCGGTTGAAGGTTTGCCGCTGCTGGAAGACCTGCGCGTCCACCTGACGCCCATGCAGCGATCCCGGTTTGATGCGCGTGCCCTGGCGGCCATGCGTTACGGCAATCCGCTCTATGCCATCCCGGTAAGCCAGGGCTGCCTGTCCCTGATTTACAACCGCAAGCTGTTTGACCAGGCCGGCGTGGCGTATCCCCGGGATGACTGGACCACCGAGGAGCTGCTGCGGGCGGCCAGATCCCTCACCCGCGGTGACATCCTCGGCATGAGCGTGCCTCTCAAATGGTCCTACTGGTTCGTGCCGGTGCTGTCGGCGTTCGGCGGGGCGATGTTTGACCCCAGCGGCCGGCCGACACTGGACTCACCGGGCTCGTCCGAGGCCATGGACTGGTACCTGGACCTGGAGCGTGTGCATGGCGTCACTGTTTCCAGCACCAGCCTGGAGGCCATGTCCACCCAGTTCCTGCTGGAGAAATCCGCCATGGTGTTTGACGGCGCCTGGAACTGGAATACCTACGCCAACCAGGGTCTGGACATTGGCCAGGCTGTCATGCCGGTGATGGCCGAAACCGGCCAGCGCCTGGCGCCCCTGGCCAGTTACTTCGGCTGGGCGGTGAGCAAACAGAGTGACGCCAAGGTGGACTCGGTACGGCTGGCCCTGTGGCTGACTTCCGCCGATGTGCAGAAAGAGTTCGCCCTCAGCACCTACATGTTGCCCACGGACCGCTCCCTGGCCCGGGACCCGGAAATTGCCGCCGACCCGGTGCTGGCCGGATACATCCGACAGATTCAGCACACGGTCCAGGTGCCGACGGTGCGCGGTGCCTCCATGGTCTATGAGCAACTGGATGTTGCCCTGGAAATGACCTATACCGGTGAGATGACCGCCGCGGACGCCCTGGCGGCCGCGGACGTGGAAATGGAGCGGGTCCTGGATCGATGAGAGTTCTCCGGCTATGGGCTGCTGTGACTCTGTTGGCGCTGCCGATCATG
>JAAUYH010103601.1_pt1 | contig 10251 bp, 10 predicted proteins | sample 7278061 | NCBI WGS metagenome assembly JAAUYH01 (sample SAMN14350203, study PRJNA611818) | marine sediment metagenome | isolation source: surface marine sediment (0.6m) | place: French Polynesia: Moorea | collected 2018-08 | reverse complement strand
TATGATGACACTTTCTGAAAATCAACCAATATCAAGCTTTTGAGCATTATTTGCCTTCAAGAATATTTGGCGATCGCGCATCTTTTTAGCATAGTCAAATCGGAAGAGCCGATTATTGTTGCTAATACTGACTTGACTGGTTCGCGAATTCGCAATTTTAAAAGAATGCGTCAACGTCGCATAGTATTTAAGTTTGGCGTCGTCTATGAAACCAGTACCGAACAGTTAGCTAAAATCCCCGTTTTAATCGAAGAGATTATTAATAATACCGAAAATGCGATTTGCGATCGCGCTCATTTCTCTGGCTATGGAGAATATAGTTTAGATTTTGAAGTTGTCTATTTTATAAATAGTAATGACTATACTATTTATATGGATGCTCAACAGAAAATCAATTTAAAAATTAAATCAGTATTCGTTCAACATAATATTGAGTTTGCTTATCCCACTCAAATAAATTATTTTAATAATTTACCAGCTAATTTCAATAACGGCAACGCAAATAAAGCAGTAATCAGGAATCAAAAAACTTAGTATTACTTTGGACTCTTGACTTTTTAACAATCTTGACTATTTGACCCTTGTGAGCATGGGTGCAAGCCCCGACGGACGGCTGAAATGTTTGAGGAAACCTCAAACATCGCGTCCTTCCCTTTAGGGCGACCTGTTTTTTTGAAATTATCGTGACTAAACATGATACAATTTAGTCATGCTAACTCGAACTTTTGAATTCAAGCTCAAACCTACTGCCGAACAAGTCTCAATATTTGAGTCTTGGTTAATTGCCTGTCGCAAAGTTTATAACTATGCGCTGGCGGAAAGAAAAGCATGGGTGAATTCAAGAAAGTGCGAGATTAATGCCTGTAGCTTAGAAAAAGAATACATCATACCTGCCGATACCAAACGTCCTAATTTTGCTAGCCAGTGTAGAGCGTTAACTCAAGCCAGAAAAGAGTTTCCCGAATTGGGGAATGTTCATGTTCATGTCCTTCAAGAAACATTAAAGCGGTTAGAAAACGCTTTTGTTGCCATGTGGGATAGGGGTCACGGTTTTCCACGTTTTAAGTCTACCAATAGAATGAGGTCTTTTAACTTCAAGCAAATGGGGGTTAAGCCACTCAAGGATGGTGCAGTTAAACTGCCTAAAATTGGTTGGGTGAAAATGCGTCAATCTAGACCAATTCCAGAAGGGTTTGAGTTAAAGCAAGTGCGAATAGTTAGACGTGTATCTGGTTGGTATGCGATGTTAGTTCTCAAGTTAGAAGTAGATGTCCCAGATCCTTTGCCTCATGGCGAACCATTGGGTATAGATCTAGGACTAGAGAAGTTTTTAGCTGCGAGTAATGGCAAGCTTATCGCTAGACCAAGGTTCTTTTTTGCACTCCAAAGTAAGCTGAAATCGCTACAGAAGGAAATGAGCAGAAAGAAGAAGGGATCTAGCAACTGGAAAAAAGCTGGCAAGAAAGTGGCAAAACTCCACGAACACATCTCTAATAGTAGGAAAGACTTTCACTATAAAGTAGCTAACCAATTGGCAGATGAAGCAGGAATGCTCTTTGCTGAGGATTTAAACCTTAAAGCAATGTCTAGAGGGATGCTGCATAAACATACTTTGGACGCTGGTTTTGGTCAATTTCTCAACATTCTAGAGTTTGTTTGCTGGAAACGAGGAGTCTACTTTGAACGAGTAGATCCGCGCTCTACCAGTCAAACTTGCCCTAGATGTCAGACTATAACTGGACGGACATATCAAGCTGACGGGGTTTCCCCGTCAGTCTTGTCCTCCAAAAAAGAGCTTTCTGAGAGAGTACATTTTTGTCCAGAATGTGGCTACATAACCGATAGAGACGTTGCAGCAGCGCAAATAGTCGCGCAGCGTGGAGTGGTGGCGGTAGGGCATACCGTCCAAGCTTCTGGAGGGATAGGTCGGCTTCGATCCCTATGAAGGAAGAATCATCGCCCTTATAGGGCGAGGAGCGTCAAAAGATTAATCTAATTAGCCTTGATTAGCTACTGCGTATGGTAGTGGGATCGAGTTCACGACGATCGACTACAACTTCTTTTTTACTTTTACCAGCTAAACCGAATAATCCTAGTAAACCGAGTAAACCCAACCAACCCCAGTTAGATTTTTCCTCAATTGCAGCAGCAGTTTCGGCAATCTCGGCTTGTGCAGCTTCAGCAGCTTGGTTGATATTTTCTTCAGCTTCCGCAGCAGTTTGTTGCACTTGTTTTTCAGCTTGATTGTAGTTGCGTTCGATCGCATTACCCGTATCTTCTAAACCTTCTCCTACAGCTTCACCAGTGTTTTCTAAACCTTGCCCTGCTGCTTCTCCAGTATTTTTAACACTATTACCAAAAGCTTCCCCAGCATCTTTTATGTTTTCGCCAACGTTATCTATATTCTGTCCAGCTTGGTTCAAATTTTGGTCTACAGTTTCTTCTTTTTCCTGACTGAAAGCTGCACCAGTGGGTAAAGCTAAAGTAAAAGCAAGTATAGCAGTTGTGGTTAATTTAGTTAAGTTCATAAAAACTCCTATCTGAATTTTCTTTAAATTTATAAATAGCGATTGGTATGCTGCGCGTGCAGAGTGTTTACTCTCGCTTCCCCGCGAATGGGGGCAATCGTAAATCAATAAATTGCCATTTTTAGTAGATTAGTAATCAATCAATGCTATTAGTGTATGAGCATTAGTTTTTGATTACATCTTTCGGTAGTTATAAATCTTTAGTTAGAGATTTTCATCAAGATTTATCGTTATCATTTTGCTTCCATATCACTTGCTTAAAATTTGGATATTTTCTATCAAAAGGTATAGTCTTATTAATTTAAGCTCCATTTTTTTAAAAGCGATCTAATTCTTTAGTTGGATGTTCTTAAATTGTGATTGTTGCTATTAATTGAGTAAGCGAAAAATTATTGAGGTAAATTCATGTTAGTGGATAAACTGAACAACTGGTTGAAATCTTCTTTCCGTTTAGTATTAACAATATTTATCTGTGGTTTATTGTGTATATCTAGTGTTTATCCTGCTCAAGCAGCAACTAGCAAAACTACTGATGGAGAAGTAAGTTTAAGTGGAATTCAAGCTAAAACAGACAATGTAGCTGGTTCTAACCCACGCGGAATTAAAGAAATAACCCAAGAGGCTCAAAAAGGATTAAATGCTGTACAAGGTGGCGCAGACAAAGGTAAGATGATCTCTCCCGAAGATGCTAGTGACGAAACTACAGTTAAAGAACAAGCAGCAAATTTTTTAGAAAATCTAACTAAATAGAAAACTGTAACTGACGACGTTTAACTAGAAAAAAGTTTAATCCTGACTGTTCTAACGTTGATTAGAGTTACAGTCAGGAATTTTATTATGAATTAGAAATTGTATAATCATGTCGAAAACAACTACATCAGAAAACTTTCTTGTTGAAGCAGCTAATAGGGTAGGTGACATAACAGAAACATTAACTACTGAAGCTCAAAAATTATTAGAAAAAACTACAGTTTCTACGGGACAAACTCTTGAATGGATCGCATCTAATCCAATTCTGAGCTCGGCAGATAAGATTATTGGCTTAGATTGGCTAATGACCTTTCTAGGTAAAGTGGACACTGCTAAAGTACAGGCTACTGTAGATAAAATGCGATCGCAATATCCCAATGAAACACCAAATCAGATTGCTCATCGTTTAATTGTCCAAAAAACTTGGGATGGTGGTCGTTTAGGGCTGCTTACTAACATTATTCCTCCTATTGCAGCATTATTTTTAGGAGTAGAATTAATTGCTACTACCAAACTGCAAACCGAAATGGCGTATGAAATTGCTGCTGCCTACGGTTTGGATTTAGACGAACCAGCTAGAAGGGGAGAAGTATTAGCGATCTTTGGTTTATCTCTCGGTGCAGATGTATTAAAAACAGGTTTAACTGTAGTTGAAATTATTCCTGGTATTGGTGCTGTTGTGGGTGCTTCGACTAATGCAGCTATGCTGTATGTTTTAGGACAAACCGCCTGTCGTTATTATGAAGGAAAAATCTATCAGACAGATATTGCATCTATGCAGCAAGAAACCGATGCAGATTGGCAGATTGCTCTTAATCAGTCTAAGGTTATGGATCGCATTTTGGCACACATGGTACAAATCAGTTATCCAGAACAAGATTGGACAGAAATTTTGCCGACAATTAAAGATATATCCCCATCTTCAGTCACAACTATTGCGGTAAACTTAGAACAACCGCAAGATTTCCCTACGTTACTAGAACAACTAATTCCCGAATTTGCACCTTTGACTTTAAACAGGTGTTATGAAATTGCTAGAGCCAACGGTAATATTACCTTAAAAGAACAAGAAGTCTTGAGCCAGATTGCGATTAAATTCGCTCTGGATTTATCAGAGGTAAACAGTAATCAGTAATCAGTAATGACTGCCGACCAATACACAATTTTGATAGTTGACGACTCAGCTGAAGATCGGGAAGCTTACCGTCGCTATCTTAGTAAAGAAGTTATATCTAAATACAAGATTGTTGAAGCTGAATCTGGTGAGGATGGTTTAGAACAACTGACATCGATACAACCAGATTTAATTTTGCTTGATTATTTGTTGCCTGATTTTGATGGTTTGGAATTTATAGAAGAGTTAAAAGCTGAAAAAAGCCAAATCCCGCCAATTATCATGCTTACTGGGCAGGGGAATGAATTGGTTGCTGTAAAAGCGATGAAAATCGGGGTTAAAGATTATCTGGTCAAAGGAAAGTTAACCCCTGAAAGTTTAACTACCTCAATCAAATATGTTTTACAGCAACACTATTGGCAATCTTTATTGACTAAAAATATCCAGCAACAACAGTTAATCGCGGAAACTGCTTTACGCATTCGTCAGTCTTTAGATTTATCGGAAATTCTCGCTACCGCAGTTAGAGAAGTACTGTTATTATTAAATTGCGAGCGCGTGATAATTTATCAATTCGCACCAGATCTGAGTGGTGATGTTGTTGCCGAAGCGGTAAAGTTGGGTTGGAAAAAATCTTTGGGGCAAAAAGTAATCGATACTTGCTTTCAAGATAAGGGAGTAGCTAGATATGAAAGGGGAGAAACCCTGACAATTGAAAATATTTACGAATCAGGGCTTTCTGAATGTCATATCAAGTTACTAGAGGAGTTTCAAGTCAAAGCTAATGTAGTTGTTCCTATTTTACTTGCTCCTTCACCATCAAAAAATAATTCTAGTCTTTGGGGTTTATTAATTACCCATCAATGTAACCATACTCGCAATTGGGAAACAGATGAAGTTGAATTGTTAGATAAATTAGCCGTACAGCTTGCGATCGCAATTCAACAAGCAGAGTTACTGATTAACTTACAAAGTGAATTAAATGCCAGAAAGGAGACGGAAAATTCTCTCCAAGCAAAAGCTCTAGAATTAGAACAGGCCAACCAAGATTTGCTTAAAATTACATCCCTACTCAAAAAACGCAACCAAGAATTAGACCATTTTGCCTATGTTACCTCCCACGATCTTAAAGCACCTCTGCGGGCGATCGCTAATTTGGCTACCTGGTTAGGAGAAGATTTAGAAGGTCAGATATCAGAGGAAAATCAACAGCAACTCAGGCTAATGCAGTCTCGCGTTAAGCGCATGGATGGCTTAATTCAGGGCTTATTGGAATATGCTCGTGTAGGAAGGAGAAATACTCCAGTAAAAATCATAAATGTCGGAGATTTAATTAATGACGTTATCGATTCTCTGTCGCCACCGCCAGAATTTGAGATCGTTGTCGCTGAACATATGCCTAACCTAAAAACGGAAGCACTGTTACTGCAACAGGTTTTTTCTAATCTTATTAGCAACGCGCTCAAATACCATCATCTAGAAAAAGGTAAGATTACGGTGTTGGTTAGGGATCGAGGTGAGTTTTACGAGTTTGCTGTCTCTGATGATGGACTAGGTATCGAGCCTCAGTATCATGAAAGAATTTTTACTATTTTTCAAACTCTACAAGCCAGAGACACCATTGAAAGTACGGGAATTGGTTTGTCGATTGTCCAAAAAATTGTTGAAAGTCAAGGCGGTACGGTAAGGGTAGAATCACAACTCGGTGAAGGGGCTACTTTTTACTTTACTTGGCGTAAGTAAGCTTATGCTACATTCTTATTAACTAATAACTGATTACTGATTACTGATTGCTGAACTTGGCAACTCCACTGCTTTAAGCCAATAATCGAGAAAAGTTTGTACCAATTGATTTAAACGTTGAGTATCCATCGGTTTAACAATATAACCACTGATACCCTGACGATAGCAAGCATCAACATCTTTAGGGTTAGAAGAAGTAGAAAAAATAACTACGGGGATTGTATGTAAATCTCGGTCTTGTTTTAATTGCGCTAATATTTCTCTACCATCAGTACCAGGTAAGTTTAAATCTAAAACAATCAAAGAAGGACGAGGGGAAAGAGATTCATCCTGATACTCTCCTTCACGATACAAAAAATCTAGTGCTTCTTCACCGTCTTCGCAGCGATATATAGGATTGGGAATTTGAGCTTTGGTAATCATTCTAGCCAAAGCTGCAAAATCTTCGTCGCTATCCTCAATAATTAATAATGGTGGTTTATTCTTTTGGTTCATCTAGACATCTAAAATAATTACTGCAAAGTAAAGTAAAAAGTACTACCTTCTTTATAGACAGATTTTACCCAAATATCGCCTCCATGTCTTTCGACAATCTTTTTGGCAATAGTTAAACCTGCACCAGTACCACCACCATATTTTTTGGGACCGTGTAGCCTCTTAAAGATCCGAAAAATAGATTCTAAATGCCTTTCACGAATACCGATCCCATTATCGCCGACATAGAAAATAGTTTTTGGTCGGGCATTATCGGGATATTCCAACATTTTCTCGACTACAACAGGATTATCATCGTCTAAGTAGCCAATTTCGATAATTTTTTCGGCTTTTTGATTGTATTTAATGCCGTTACTAATTAAATTAGTAAATAGTTCGTTAACTTGAGTACGATCGCAATTTACTGTAGGCAAAGAACGAGGAATGTTAAACTCTACTTGCGTATCTCTAGCACTAACTTTAATTACATCTAAAACTCCTGCGACTAAATCGTTAAGATCTACGGGGCGCATCTGTAACTCCGCCCTACCCAAACGGGAATAGTGAAGTAGAGAGTTAATTAAGTCTTCCATGCGATGAGTTAACCGCATCAGAGTATTTAGTTTATCCACCCCTGCTTCATCGAGAATATCGCTGTAGTCTTCAATTAAAAAGCTAGAGTAATTATAAATGCCTCGTAATGGTTCTTTGAGATCGTGGGAGGCAATATAGGCAAAGGCATCTAATTCGATGTTGCTGCGGGCTAATTCTTTGTTCACTTGGGTGAGTTCGTCCGCTTTTCGTAGCACAATACCAACAATTGAACTACGTAATTCTAATGCTGCTTCTACTTCACAGGCTTTCCAGGGTAGAGATTTTCCTGTTACGGTTTCTTGCCATTTAGCAAAAGATTTACGGGGAGACATCCGTAAAGTTCCATCTTCTTCGATTTCCACCGCTTTATTAGGATCGCCTCCCCAATCTACGGTTTGAATTACTTCAGGGCGAAACCAAATAATAAAGGTTTTTTGTACTCTAGAAATAAGTAAAGCTAATAATCCACTGGCAACCGCTTTATCTTCACCCGCAGCAGGATAAACTCGCGCTAGAGAATTGGTTTCATAAACCACGTCTTCATCAAATTGAGTTTCTAACCAGGGAAGCATTTCGGTTATGGTTTCTTCGCTAGGAGTATTACCAATGAGAGTAATTTCATCGCCAAAAGATAAAGCCACACCAGCAGCACCTACTAAATCTAATAAGTGAGAGGGATTTTGGGTTAAACCCATCTCTAATTCTTCTGCTTGGGAAATGGTTTCGACAAATTGAGACTGAATGGACTTAAGCTTCATTTTGTAGTCCAAGTCTTGACTATCTTCTTTAGCTGCTAACTCAAAAGAAACCACTTGTCCGATAAATTCGCAAACAGTGCGAATCTCGTAGGGAACTTTTTTCGGTGTGTTGTGGTGACAAGCTATCAATCCCCAAAGCTGTTTATTTTTGAGCAAAGATATGGACATAGAAGCAGATACACCCATATTGTCTAGATACTCAGTATGCAATGGGGAAACGCTACGCAATACTGACATACTCATATCCAGATGTTGATTCGTCAGAGGATTAAATTGAGGAGTTAATCCTACTGGTTGATAGGTAGCATCGGGAATTAAGCGCAGGAAATTGAGAGTATAGAGATATTTTGCCTGTTTGGGAATGTCTGTAGGAGGATAGTGTAAACCTAAAAATGGTTCTAGTTCTGCTTCCGCAGCCTCAGCAATTACTGTACCTGCACCTTCTTCGTTGAAACGATACACCATAACGCGATCGAATCCTGTGATTTTTTTGACTTCTGTTACGATCTCCTGACATAATTTGTCTAAAGTATCAGTATTCTGTAACTGGTTAACTGGACTTTTAACTAATTTATAGAAATTTAAAAAATCTACTGCTTCACTAGGCTTACTTGGTTCTAACTCAACAATAATTATTTCCCCATTGCGATGCACAATACCATCAAAAGACAAAATTTCCCTATTGCGAGTTAACTTAATTGGTAAAGGATTAACATGGTCGAAATCTTTAGATAAACAACTCTTAATTGTGATAACCTGTTGTTCCCCTAAAAATTCACTCAACGGTTTGTCCAACAACTCTTGAGGTTCAATACCCAACATTTTTGCTGTATTAAGACTCACCTGCAAGATCTTGTATTCTCCAGCCGAAACTGCCAATAAAACCCCATGAGGTTGAATTAAATTAGGAATATGAATCGGTTCGCGATCGCAATTTGTCAGCTCGACATCTTTTAAATTAATATCGGTAGTCGCTGCTAGAATCTCTTGAAATTTTGAATCTGAAAACATGGAAGAGTGAGGAGTATTAATGAATTACTCATTATAAAGTGAACACTTACATCTAAACTCTACATCTTCTGATAGATATGGTGCAGCTTACACAGGCTATAAACTAAAGACAAATTAACCAAGTTCTCTTGCCAACAGGCTCTAACGAGGGAATATATCTGTAGTCAATGCTTGATTTCACCTACTTGCTCTCAGGGCAATACGTTCAGCGTAATTGCCAAAGGCGACGGCGTTTTACTGTCACTTTGATAGTTGCGGTCGCCTTTTCATTTGGTATCGCACCAATAGCTTTATCCCAAGAAGAAGAGAGTATTCCTACTCCCACTGAACCTGCATCAGCTATAATTCCTACCGATGGACTATATTTTGCTGATATCTTGGTGAGAAACCGCCCTATATTTCAAATTGGCAGTTTACCCCAGATTGATGCTAGTGACAGAGTAGAAATTATCAATCGCCGTATAGCTAGCCTATTGTCACAAAGCGAAAATCCAGGCAAAGTAGAAATTGCCCCAGACAATCCCCGTAAAATTGCTACTCTAAGAGTAAAAAATCGCATTTTAATGACTGTTACCCAACAAGATGCGGAAGATTTTGGCTTGAGTACCGACGAATTAGCAACTATATTTCTGGGGTTATTTTACTTGCTGCTCGTCCGTTTCGGATTAACGATCAGGTTGTGATAGACGAATACGAAGGCACAATTACGCAAATTCAATTGCGAGCCACAACTATGAAAACCTATGATGGACGGGTAGTTTATATTCCCAATCAAGAAGTATTTCAAGCCAGCGTGATTAACAATACTGCATCTCCACAAAGAAGAAGTTCTGTTATGGTAGGAATTGACTATGAAGAAGATATTGGTCAGGCGATCGCGGTAATTAGTCGAGTATTAGAAAATATAGAAGAAGTAGAAACCGCTCCCACACCAGATGTATTAGTTACCGAACTTGCCGCCAGTACAGTTAATTTAGAAATTCGCTTTTGGGTAGATTCCCGCAGATCTGGTTTTTTAACAACTACCTCTAAAGTAACTCAGGCAGTTAAAGAAGCCTTGGAAACAGCTAATATTGATATGCCAACAGATATTTATACCTTAATTTTGCGGGAATTACCAAGCTCCTTTGGAGCTAAAGTCAAAAGTCAAGCGTCAAAAGTTTAAAGTACACGACTTGGAAGGTTAGGCGATCGCTGCCACGGAGAATCAAGTATTTGAACTCATGTTAGGACGGAGGCAGCGATCGCCGAAAGCCAGTTAGAGTAGATTCTTCACAAT
>JAAUYH010021700.1_pt1 | contig 10252 bp, 11 predicted proteins | sample 7278061 | NCBI WGS metagenome assembly JAAUYH01 (sample SAMN14350203, study PRJNA611818) | marine sediment metagenome | isolation source: surface marine sediment (0.6m) | place: French Polynesia: Moorea | collected 2018-08 | reverse complement strand
CTTTAATCCTCATCTAATTTTTGATGACGTTTACCAGTACAGAGCCAATATAGGGGAGATACTAAACCAAAAGGTCGCCAACGCTTAGTATCTCTAATGACAGAAGTTGTACCGTCACGATTTTTGGTTAATTTAATTGAATTTGGTTCGGGATAATTGCGTCCTAGGGTTCCGAAAGCAGAAGTATTAAAATAGTCAACTTTTCCGCCGTTCATTTGTTGCCAAGCAGTTAATCTTTTGTGTACTAGGGGAAAACGTCTTTGAGCTAGTTCTTCAGGTTGATGACGACTTACCCATAATTGAGATTGTTCGCATTTACTCAAAGTAAAAGCCAAGCGACGGGTTTTTCCTTCTAGTTCAGCGCGGTCGAGTTCTTGGAAAAACTTGTCTAATCCTTTGGCATATTCAGCATCCTTACGATTGGTAGTCCCATCAACCAAAAATAAAATTCCTGTAGCTACTTTGCAGTCTTCTAAATAGTCCTCAAGCATAGAATCTCCCACGCGATAAATCAAATCGCTAAAAAATTCTCCTGCATAATCTTTGCAGTTAATATTGAGTTTCACCATTCGGGGGCGAAAACTGCCCTTTTTCAAGGAAAATTGTTCTTTAAGAACGATACTCAAGCCATAATCTTTTACTGTTGCTACATCACTATTCAAAGCGGTCTTTTCCAATTCCAATCCTTGTTCAAGAATATTTTGAGCTTTGGTTATTAATTCCGCTCCTGCTTCTTGGTCTCCATAGGAAGTAATAGACTGAACGGGACTACTAGCATTGGCGTTGGGCCAATAAGCTAGAGATGCCATATAAGCTGTTTTACCAGAGCCTTTATCTCCAATAATACGGATATCTCCTCCATCTACGGATTTGGGTTCTCCAGATTTTTCTAAAGATTTATTAATGGTTTTACCTTTGAAAAAATCAAGCATAATAATTTTTAGTTAAGTAAGTTTTAGGTGTTTGGTTTTAGGTATTAGGTGTTAGGGAAAAACGAAATGTACAAATAATTTTGCTTAAGTAGTATTATTTAAGTTATTTTCTATTAAGCCAATATAAGGGTTCAATAAGGTTATATGGTTGCCAAAGGTGAGTTTCTCTTAAAACTGAAGCTGGTTCTCCTTTGAAAATCCGATCTATACGATTAGGTCTGGGGTCGTTTCTACCCAATACTCCAAAAGTAGAAATAGCAAAAAATCTGAGATTTTTTGCTGGTATGTTTTCTCTGAGAACTTGTTTAGTACGAGGCAAATGAACACCAAATAAATCGATTTCTGGGTCTAGCCTCCCTGCCCAAATTTCACCTCGTTCGCTTTTACTCATGGTTACTGCTAACTTAAAATTATCAGAACGTTCATAAGTATCCATTAACCCAATAAATTTTTTCATAACTCGACTGTAAAAGCTATCCGTACCTCGCTCCCATCCAGTTAACAGAATTAAACAACCAACCACATCAGTAAAACATTCTTCAATAAAAGCTTGATGAATTGAGTTTGTTCCCCGCGGTTCGACTATTTCTTCAAATACCTCTCCTGGGTAATCTCTAGCTGTAAGATCGATGGATTCTGATTTTCCTAATAAATTTTTTTTAATTTCTAATCTAAAAGCATAAAAAGGCAAATCATCTACAGTTTTTAAGCCAAATTCTTGACCAATTCTAGTTTTATCTAACTCTAATCCTTGACATATAATATCTTCAGCTTTTTCTGCTAGGTTGCGTGATTCAGGATTTTGGGGCTGAATTTTGTAGTTATTCTTTCTATGATTAATTCCTTTTGTATTAGGTAAATAAGCTAAAGCTGCTAAATAGGTAGTTTTGCCAGAACCCTTGGGTCCAATAACACAAATATTCCCCATTTTTGTTTTTATTCTCCTTTTATTTAGCTAAAAAACTCCCCAAATAGATCCAAGGTAATTCTAATAAATGTCTATTATAAATACTGGTAATAAAACAACGTACTGATAGTCCTTCAATACTTCTATTAAGTGAATTTATCTGAGGATGTATGGGACGAAAATATTTCTGAAATACATATTGATCTCTTTGCTGCCAATTCATGACAGAACGATGGGGAATATAGGCTAATTTAGCAGCTTCTTTTTCTAAGGGACAAAATAAATCTGCTTTGTTTAAACAAATTAAAATATGGCGAATTTTGCTACAATCTCGACTAAAAAAATCAACCCAACGACTGAAGCGTTTACACCACTGTTCTCTAGTAATAAATTCTTCAGGTTGTACTTGAGGAGATTTGATAATTTCTCGATAAGGGGGAATGATCAATAAAATTCCTTGGCTCTGGCTAATGATGTTTAAAAACTTTTGCCACTCCCCTTTGTTTTCATTTTGCCAGCGTTTGCGCCAAATTTCTCCTGGTGTATCGAGCCAATCTAAAGTAATTTCTTTTTTACCTGTGGGGAGTTCTACTGTTATTTCTAAATACTGATTATGAACTGATTGATCAGCATTGGTTGCTTTAGTACTTGCTAGATTTTCATCATATAAAAGTGATTTTAATACGGAATAGTCTGGTTCAGTAACTTGAACATAATTTTTATTTGGGTTGCTTAATTCCATTGCTAAGTGAGTTTTTCCTACCGCGCGATCGCCTATATATATAACTCCCAATTAAAGCTACTCCTTTTTTTTACAGTGAACAGTGAGCAGTGAGCAGTGAGCAGTTAATTTTTCTTTGGGTCTAATACTAAATCCGCTTACCAAAGTATACTTTTAGTTTAAAGCATAGAATTAGCTTAAACCTTTCTGAATTCTGCATTCTGCATTCTAAATTACCACACATTTAAAGTGTTGTATCTAAACAGGATTTAGTATTATGGCTATTTACCCACCACAATCGTTATCATCACCTACTAAGTACCAACCATTTCCAGCCATAAAAAAACTCGACATAAACATATAAATCGAGCAATTAGAATTATTTTTTAGAGAATTATAATCCAGTGGTTATATTAGTAACTTGGTTTATTACGATAACCGCCTCCAGAGGAGTTACGATTATTTTCGCGAGGTCGAGCTTTATTGACTCTCAATTCTCTGCCCATCCATTCTGCACCATCGAGAGTTTCAATGGCTGTATCTTCATCTGATTCACTTTCCATTTCCACAAAACCGAAACCGCGCATTCTCCCAGTTTCACGATCTGTGGGTAAATAGACTCTTTTTACTGTTCCATATTCACTAAAGACACTAGAAAGGTCTTCTTGAGTGACATCAAAGGACAGATTACCGACATAAATTGACATTGGGTTGTCTCCTAGATCTTAAATAGCTTGAGATATAAGGTTCGGGAACAACCTTGCCAATACTTAAAAGCCAAACGACCATAACTAAACTTTAAACAAACGCTGTACCGAGTTAAATCTCTTTTCCTTGTAAGATAGCACAGCTTGATTGAACCAAAGAATGGGAATATAGAAAAGAATGTTAAAAAATGCTAATACAGACTAGTATTAATATCAAAATTTTTCAATCAATTTCTACAAGATAACAAACTAGGTCAATCTTCATAAGGGGAGGTTTATGACATTAAATGGTGCTAAACACAATGAACTGCGACAATTAGTTCGTTCCCAACTAGAGTTATTACTTGAGAGTGGCAACCTAGAGGGAGCAAAAGCCCTTCTTATTCCAGTACAACCAGTTGATATTGCTGAAGCCATAGAAGGAATTCCTGAATCTATGCAAGTCATCGCTTTTCGCTTACTATCCAAAGCTGAAGCGATAGAAGTATATGAATATTTAGATTACTCTGTACAAGAGGCTTTGATTGAAGAATTTAAACGTCAGGAAGTAATTGATATCGTAGATAAAATGTCTCCTGATGATCGTGCCAAGTTATTTGATGAGCTACCAGCCAAGGTAGTTGGTCGTCTGCTATCTCAACTCAGTCCCAAAGAGCGTCAAGCGACAGCTCAGTTATTAGGCTACGACGATGATACCGCAGGACGCATCATGACTCCTGAGTACATCTCTCTCAAGGAAAGTTTCACGGTAGATGAGACCTTAGAGAAAATTCGCAGCTTGGCTAATGCTTCGGAGATTATTTATTACTTATATGTTACTGATGCTTATCGCCGTTTGACGGGGATTGTTTCTTTGAGGGATTTGGTTGTGTCTGCTCCTCAAACTACTTTAGGGGATATCATGACCCGTGATGTAGTTTTTGTTCATACCAATACTGACCAAGAAGAAGTAGCTAGAATTATTCAACGCTATGATATTTTAGCTGTCCCCGTCGTAGATCGAGAAGACCGCATAGTTGGTGTAGTAACGGTTGATGATGTGATTGATATTATCGAAGAAGAAGCAACTGAAGATATTTATGCTTTAGGTGGTGTTCAGTCTGATAGAGAGAATTATTTTCAAACTGGTTTAGTCACAGTAGCTCGCAGAAGAGTAGTCTGGCTGTTGGTTTTATTATTGACTAATACTGTCACAGGTACAATTATTAGTTCTCAACAAGGTCTTTTACAAAAAGTCGTAATTTTAACCGCTTTTATACCCCTGTTGACTGGCACAGGAGGAAATGTGGGGGCGCAATCTTCTACTGTGGTAATTCGGGGTTTAAACACAGAAGAAATTAATGATATGGGTCCTGGTAAAGTAGTATTTCGGGAAGCTTTGGCTGGACTACTATTAGGTAGTATTCTAGGGATTATGGCAACTATTTGGGCTTTTTGGCTCCAAGGTAACATTGAAGTTGCATTATCTGTTGGGGGGAGTTTAGTTGCGATCGCACTTTTAGCTTCTGTTGCAGGTTCGGCTCTACCTTTTATGTTTCGCTCTTTCGGACTCGATCCCGCTTTGATGTCTGCCCCTTTTATCACTACTGTAGTAGATGTTTTGGGAGTCTTAATTTACTTTAGTATCGCTCGTGTGATTCTAAGAATTTAATAGAAAAAATAATTAATAATCAAGAAAAATAGTCTTATCAGGTTGGCAATGCCCACCTTAACCTCATGTTAGTTACTGAAAAATTACATTTAAACCTAAATAAAATAGCCAATCAAGACCAAGTATTAATATTAACTGGAACGACTTGGGAAGACTTTGAACAATTAACAAGTGAAGAGTATTTAGGGTATCGAGCCAGTTATAAAGATGGAGAAATAGTAATTGTGTCACCAGGCAGAAATCACGAAAGAATTAGTAGAACAATATCAGCTTTAGTAATTGCTTATTGTCGAAAATACAATAAACCTTGTTATCCTTTTGGCTCTACTACACTGAAAAATCCTCCTCTAGCAGCCAAAGAGCCAGATACAGCTTTTGCCATTGATACAGACAAAGATACTCCTGATGTAGCAATAGAAGTAATATTCTCTAGTGGTAGTATTGCCGATTTAGAAAAATATAAAATGTTGGGAATTAAGGAGGTTTGGTTATGGCAACAGAATCAACTTACTTTCTATCAATTATTAGATAACGATTATCAAATAATTCCTGAAAGTAACTGTTTTCCCAAGCTTAAATCTTCTGAATTTATAGAGTTTGTAAATCGCGGATTAACGGATGATATCCTGTCAATCGAAAAGAATTTTCTAGAGAATTTGAAAAATTAAACTAATCCCAAATAAGATGCGATCGCGCTTTTTACTTTCTCCGCCTGTTCTGTCAACTCATCAAAATTCTGAGCTACTAGCTTTTCTCCTATTTGCTGAATAAACCCTCTCTGGATTTAGAGCTGAAAGGTTTATTAGCTCTGCTTCCTGCTGTTTTCTAATTTTGTCGAACTCGCGTTATGAAAAGACGCTATTTTTTTAAATCTGCTGCTGCCAGCGCGATGACTTTATCATTAATTAAAGGCTGCGCTCGCAGTGAAACAGGAAAAACCAGACCCAATTTTGTATTTTTTCTCATTGATGACCAACGTAATGATACTTTAGGATGTGCTGGTCATCCTATTATTCAAACTCCTACTATTGATAACCTCGCAGCTAAAGGTTGTCGATTTTCCAATGCTTTTGTCACAACTTCTATCTGTGCAGCGAGTCGAGCTTCAATTTTGACTGGATTATATGAAAGAACTCACGGATATACATTTGGCACTCCCCCTCTAAAAGAAGCTTATATAGCTCAAAGTTACCCGATTTTACTCAAACAGAATGGCTATCGTAAAGGGTTTGTAGGCAAACTGGGGATGGAACTCCCAGAAGGTTCAATAGAGAGAATGTTCGACTATTTTAAGCCTCTAGAGAGAAATCCTTATTTTCATCAAATGTCTGACGGCTCAAAAAGACACGAAACCGATCTCGCTGCCGATCATACTATTGAGTTTCTGAGTCAAAATCCAGTCAATATCCCTTTTGCTATTAGTATTAGCTTTAATGCAGCTCATGCTGAAGATAGTGACAAAGAAAACCACTATCCATCTCCTCAGTCAGTGAATGGTATGTACGAGGACATAGTAATACCTCCTCCAGAACTATGGAATCCTGAAATATTTCAGTCTCTGCCCAAGTTTTTGCAAAATTCAATTAATCGCGATCGTTATTTTTGGCGTTGGGATACCCCTGAAAAATACCAAAAAAATATGCGAGCCTATTTTCGCATGATTACAGGGATCGACTTTGCTATTGCTAGAGTCTTGGAAGAGCTAAAGAATTTGAATCTATCTCAGAATACCATCATAATTTATATGGCAGACAACGGATACTATATGGGAAATCGTGGTTTTGCTGGCAAATGGTCTCATTTTGAAGAATCTCTCAGAATTCCACTCATCATCTATGATCCCCGTGTTCCTGAATCTTCTCAGGGGATAGTAGCAGAATCAATGGCACTAAATATTGATATTCCATCCTCTATTATCGATCTTGCTGGAATAGAAATCCCAGAAACATACCAAGGAAAAAGCCTAATACCCTTAATATATGGCAAGAACATTACTAGATGGAGACAAGATTTCTTCTGCGAGCATCTAATGAATCATGGCGGAATACCGAAATGGGAGGGAGTTCGAGGAAAACAATTTGTTTATGCCAGGTATTTCGAGCAACAGCCTGTTTTCGAGTTTCTCCACGACCTAAATAAAGACCCAAACCAGTTAAGCAATTTTTCTGGAGATGAAAATTATCAAAAAGTTCTGAAACAAATGAGGAAAAGGTGTAACCAATTAAAAAACAAATACAGTAAAGCTAAACAAAACTTTTCAACTTAATTCAGTTCTCCTATCATTTGTGCCAAATCAGCTTTACTATAAAGAGCAATTTTTAATAACTGACTAAAAATCAACTTTGAGATTATTACAATAAAAAAAGCAGAATTTTAGAACATTAAGGGGACTATGGAGTATCGGCGATTTGGTCGTACAGAATTACAGATGCCTGTATTCTCCTGTGGGGGAATGCGATATCAGTATAAATGGCAAGACGTACCGCCTTCAGAAATTCCAGAGGCAAATCAACGTAATTTAGAAGCGACAATTATGCGATCGCTGGAAGTAGGGATCAATCACATCGAAACCGCCAGGGGGTATGGTAGTTCGGAAATGCAACTAGGGAAGATATTACCGAAGATAACAAGAGAAAAATTGATCTTTCAAACTAAAGTTTCCCCTAAACCAGACCCTAGGGAATTTCGTCGGCAATTTCAGCAGTCTTTAAATTTTATTGGTCTAGAATATATTGATTTATTGGGGATACACGGTATTAATAATGAAGAGACTTTTTACAATACCATGCGCCCTGGTGGGTGTTTAGAGGAGGCTAGAAAACTGCAAAAAGCCGGAAAAATCCGCTTTATTGGCTTTTCTACTCACGGCTCTACAGAAATAATTACTAAAGCTATCAATACAGGAGAATTCGACTATGTCAATCTCCATTGGTATTACATCAATCAAAATAATTGGTCGGCAATAGAAGCAGCCACAAAACAAGATATGGGGGTGTTTATCATTAGCCCTTCTGATAAAGGGGGAAAACTCTACAATCCCCCTGCCAAATTAGTGGAATTATGTAAGCCTCTCAGTCCGATGGTGTTTAATGACTTATTTTGTCTATCCCATCCTCAAGTTCATACTCTTAGTTTAGGGGCTGCTAGACCCACAGATTTTGACGAACATATCAAAGTTTTACCTTTACTAGACCAAGCTGAAACTATTTTACCGCCTATTATTAAGCGTCTAGAAGAACAAGCGATCGCATCTCTAGGAAAAGATTGGATGGAAACCTGGCAACAAGGCTTACCTAGTTATGAAGTAACTCCTGGTAAGATTAATATTCCCGTGATTTTGTGGTTAAGAAATTTAGCGATCGCCTATGATATGACCGAATATAGTTCAGCTAGATATAATTTACTCGAAAATGGTGGTCATTGGTTTCCAGGGGCGACAGCTAAACAAGTAGCTCAGTTTGACTTATCTGCTTGTTTAAAAGATAGTCCTCATCAAGAGAAAATACCTAATTTGTTAGCGGAAGCTCATCAAATGTTGGGAGGAAACGCAGTTAAAAGACTTTCTCAAAGTTAATTGCTAGGGTGATTAAATGCTAAATGTTAAATGCTAAATGTTAAATGAAAAATGGCAGGACATAGTAAATGGGCGAATATTAAACGGCAAAAAGCCAGGGTAGATGCCAAAAAAGGCAAAACTTTTACTCAGTTATCTAGGGCAATTATCGTTGCTGCGCGTAGTGGGATTCCCGATCCCGATGGCAATTTTCAATTACGCACTGCCATAGATAAAGCCAAAGCAGCAGGAATTCCTAATGAAAATATCGAAAGAGCGATCGCAAAAGGAGCGGGAACTTATCAAGAAGACGGGGCAATTCTCGAAGAAATCCGCTATGAGGGTTATGGTGTTGCAGGTGTGGCGATTCTGATTGAAGCTTTAACCGACAACCGTAATCGCACTGCTGCCTATCTGCGGTCAGCTTTTACAAAAAACGGCGGTAATTTGGGAGAAACAGGCTGTGTTAGTTGGATGTTTGATAAAAAAGGCGTAATTCTACTAGAAGGAGCAATTGAAGAAGAAACTCTCCTAGAAGCTTCCATGGAAGGAGAAGCAGATAACTACGAAATACTAGAAGACAATCAAGGTGCAGAAGTCTATACAGAAGTCGCTAATTTAGAAAACCTCAACCAAGTACTGCAAAGTCAAGATTTACCCGTAAAAGAAGTAGAATTACGCTGGATACCTAATAATACTATCGAAATTAGCGATCTAGAAAATATGCGATCGCTTATAAAACTGATAGATACCCTGGAATCTTTAGATGATGTGCAAAACGTAACAGCTAATTTCGATCTAGCTGATGAGTTATTAAATGATAATATCTGTTAATTACAATTATGCTTTAATAAATAAAAAACTGCTGTAATGCAATGAGTGAAAATTCTACAGCTAATAAAACTAAAACTACTTCCATCCCCAAGTCCGTAAAACTTGCAGATACTTACTACGGCATATTTGGGCTACATCCTTCTGTATCTGTAATTGAGATTCGTCGCCGTTATCGACAACTCAGTAAACAATATCACCCTGATACTACCGATTTACCACCTGCCCAGGCAAAAGCTAAATTTCAGCGACTTAATGAAGCCTATGGCACTCTGAGCAATCCCCAACGGCGATCGCTATATGACCTGAAAATTGGCTATTCTCGGATTAACGTGATTCAAGCACCAACAGGATGGGAAAAGCCAGAGCAAAAATTTGCTTCTCGCACTGCCTATCTCGATCCGACGGATCGTCCTCTTTCTTCAGGAGAGATTTTTGTATTATTTTTATTAGGTGCAACCTTTATTGGTTGTATCCTGTTAGTCTTAACAGTTGCCTATTTACGGGGTGAAACTGTAATCTAAACTGTTTGTCACTTTTATTTTTCACCAACGCCCAATATCCCTACATGGAATTACCAAGCCCAGATACACCCCTTTATAATCATACTTTGCCCAAAATCGAAGAATGGCTTACATATTTAGGCTGTCATCAAGATCCAGATAACCTTCATTGCTGGCATATCAAAAAACCAACTTGGCAAGCGGAAATTTGTCTAGAAACAGAAGAATTAATGGTCTGTTATCTAAATGCTGCCCCACAAGGAGAAAATCTGAATCGTTCTTTCAAATACTCTTTGAGCCGTCAAGATGTAGAATCTGCTGTTTTTGATGGTCCCTAGACAATACTGTTCGGATCAGCCTAAAAACTTAATGAAATTAGGGAGTGTGGGAGGTGTGGGAAGTATGGAAGAGAGAGGGAGGAGAGTGGGAGGTGTGGGGAGAGAGTGG
>JAAUYH010250245.1_pt1 | contig 10254 bp, 10 predicted proteins | sample 7278061 | NCBI WGS metagenome assembly JAAUYH01 (sample SAMN14350203, study PRJNA611818) | marine sediment metagenome | isolation source: surface marine sediment (0.6m) | place: French Polynesia: Moorea | collected 2018-08 | reverse complement strand
GTCTGGAGCGGAAACACAGCATATCATGCCAGAGTACGCGCGTTCATGCGACAGTAAAGTGAGCGTCTTATCCCAACCCCCGCCTGCGTAACTCGGAGATAAGGCCGAGATAGATGAAGCTGGGATCGAAAGAGTGCGACCAGCCGATCTGGGCCCAATGGTCGGCTTCGGCCAATTGCCAGATTTCGCCCCCCTCTTGCGAGTTCACCGGCACCAGACCATCATTGGGGCCCGCGCATAATTCTAGATATAGCAAACCTGAGAGCAAAACCGGATTGGTCGCGATCAGGCTTCGGCGCGCCTTGGCCACGACGCTGGCATAGGTCACGCCGTCGACGTCGACAATGTCGCCGTTGAAACTCGTCGTTCGGGTACTGGTGAGCCAGTCCACTGCCTCGGTGTGGAGGCCGACACGGCCGACAAGGGCGCGCAGGGCTCTGACCGGCGCTTTGACCCCCAAGTCGGCCAGCGGCGTGCCGCGATGGGGTGTGGCGATGGTGATAAGGGCGCCTACCTGCGCATCTAGACCAAGACGGGCGACCGCGTAGCGCGCATCGAGCCCGCCCATGCTGTGGGCCACCAGATTCACTTGATCGTGGGGCAGAGAGGCGACAAATTCCCTGAGGGCCTGGGCGCGATCGGGCACCGAGGCTAGCGGCGGTACTTTGGCGGTGTAGACCGTGGCCCCGGCACTGGCCAAGCAATGGGCAATGCCGCGAAAATATGGCACTTCGCGGCCCCAAAGGCGCATGTGATCAAAGCCGAGCAGGCCGTGGACCAACACGATGGGGGGCGGCCCTTTGGGCGGCTGCACCGCTGGCGCCTCTGGCCCCTCATCGTCTGGCGGGCCCAGTTTGGGCCACTCAGCACTCCACCGCCGCCACAGCCACCATCCCGCCAGGACCCACGGCCCCAAGAGGGCCACGAGGAAGGCCAACACCAGGGCCAACGTCAGGACGATATCGGCGAAAGTCATGGAACAAGACCAGTCTAGAACACTGAACATTCAGCGTTCTAAGGAACCAGAGCAACCCTGTCACATCTCAGACCTGAACGCGAAAATCGCATCGGCGCGGACGACAATCTAACTATGGTCCGACGACCTCCAATTTGAGCTGATAGCCGAAATTGTCCTGCGGATCACGCCCCGTCCCCAGACGCACATAGTACATCCCGCCCACACTGATATCCTGGGCAAAGGCGTCTGCGCTATCAATCTCGGGGCAGGCATTGCCGGCATCGGCAGAGCCATTGCCGAGCACCCGACCGGCGGGGTCGATCAGTTCCATATCGAGGTACGACAGCTCGCCGTCGCAGGGATCACCGGCCGCCGTTGTCATCACTGCCCGCACCGACGCCCCAGCGGCCACGTTCACGGCAAAGACATCGAAATCGCAGCGACCGCTCAGGAGCCCGGCGACCGTATGCCCGCCCGCGGAGACGGCGTCGAGCACCACGTTGGCCGAGTAGATCTCATCGTTGTACTCGATCTCGTCGAGGTCGGTGGCGGCAAACTCGCGCCGGCACAACTGATCGCAGCCGTCGCCGGCCTCTACATTGCCGTCATCGCAGGTCTCGCTGTGCTCGAGGGCAGAGTTGCCGCAAATCGGCCGCAACATGACCACGGTGCCGGGCGAGCCCCCACTGCCGCGACTATCCACGGCCACGATAGGGGCGCTATTGGCCTCGCTGATCAGGGTGAAATGTTCCTCGCCACCGGCGCCGCAGGAATCGATGGCCTGAATGCAGGACCCCGAATCGCAGGCATTGAGCAGATACATTGCCACATCCCGGTCGCTGTCTCCGGAGGGCGCGGCAAATAGATGCCAGCGCTCGCCCGCGCCCATGGCTAGGCTGAAAAAGCCCTCATTGCCGCCATAGACTGCATTACTACAGTTGGGCGTGCGAATGTCGTCGTTCATCTGCGAGGTGTCCACATTGTAGCGGCGGACGATTTCCTCCTCACCGAACGAAATGGCCGGCACATCGGCGGAGTCGCACACATCCGCCAGCGGCAAGAACGACGGCTCGGACGGCATCGCGGCAGCATCGCCGTCCCCACCGCCCGCACCGTCAGCGCCACTCGGTGAGGCATCGGAATCGGGCGCCGCGCGGCAAAAACCGTCGCCGCCACATTGGGCCCCGGCACCAAATAACGCGATGCACTGGTCGTCGGCAGTGCAATTGCTATCGCCGAGGGCAATGATCGAACACCCGGACGCAGTGATGCCGGCGGCCAGGATGCCCATCCAGCGCAATCTAGAAACGACCGACAAGGTTGACCTCGAACGCTGTCCCGGACGCCCCGGGTTGCACAGAAAAACCCGGGCGATGGCGGCTCGCCCGGCCGCCATCGCCATTGTCACCGTCATTGCTGGCGGCCCCACCGCGCAGCAAGAGGAGAACGCCCGCGGATAGCGCGACCAGGCCGGTGGCCATGCCGACGTCGGCGGCCAGGGATAATCGTCGATGCCGATTCAACAGCGACTCGGCATCCTCAAGACAGACATTCTCCGAATCGAGATCGCGGCAGCGATTGCCGATGTCGCTCTTGGTACTGCGGGCGATGAGGCCCATGGCGCCGCCGGCCAAAAATGCTGCGGTTCCAGCTTGTAGCAAAATCCATCCCGCGAGGGGACGTTTGGTCTCAGGCTGGGCCGCGACCTCATTGCCAATGCCGGGCACCGCGGCACCGTTTGCCGACGCCCGCGCACCGGCCCCACCGGCCCTGCCGGCGCCTTCACCAACCCCACCCGGGTCCTTCTCGGCGCGGGCCTGATCACTGGCGGCTTTTTCCGCGCGCGTTCCCGCCCGACCGGCTCGTTCGGCCCGTTCCACCCGCCGCTCAAGCGTGCGAATCCGCTCGCGAATATTGCGCTTTTCCGCTGCGGGGGCATTGGGTAGATACAACCGCAGCGCATCGAGGGCCTGGCGGTAATGCGCCAGCCGCTCATGGGCATTGGCCAGCGCAATCAAGATCAGCGGTCGTCGGCTCAGGCGATAACTGGCCTCGAACGACACAATGGCCTGTTCGTATTTGCCCTGGGTGTAGAGCTCGTCCCCTTGCATGTATAGCTCGCGCGCGCGGTCATCGGCTTGTGCTCGCTCCTCGGGGCTGAGCTCCCCGTCCGAGCGAGACTGCGCCGAGGCATGAGCGGCCATCATCATACAGACGGCCAACATGACCAAATAGCGACGCATCGGCCCCCTACTCCTCCCAAGGACGGGGCAGGTCCGAGATCGCTTTGGACTTCTTGGAGCCGTCGTCCCATGGGTCGGGATTGTCCGACTTGACCGCCGCGCGCGGCTCGCTGGGCGCCTTCACCAACCCCTGCCCCCCGGCACCGCGGGTGACGCCGGCACGCCGTGGGCGCTCGCCGCGGCGCCGTTCCGCCTGCGCTTCCCCAGCAGCGTCGCGGACTTGGCCGCGCTGTCCCTTGCCTTTGCGCGCGCCGGCCACCTTGTCGGTGGACGCCGCGCTGTCGGCCCGGGATTTTTTGCCGGGGCGCTCACCGGCGCGCTCGCCGCGCCGTTTGCCCGACTTATCCACAGCCAGCTTGTCTCGCTTGAGGCGACTGTTCTTACTACCCAGTGCAGATCCGCCCCCACTCTTGAGTTCAGTCAGCTCGATGCGAACCTTTTTGCGCTTCCCGCTGACCCTGATCTTTTGCTCGCGGTAACCGGGCTTTTTCAGCGCCAGAGATCGACTCTTGCCCTTGGCCACTTCAATGACCAGCGGCGTCGTGCCCTGGACCTCAAGTCCCGCACGAACTTCGGCTCCCGCAGGCACGGAAGTTACGAGAACCCGCGATGTGGCGGGGAGTGAAGTGGCTTGGACAGCCTTTTCCCCGGCCCCAGAAGATGACCCAGAAGACGACCCAAGGGACGACACGGTCGCCGGCACAGTCGCCGGCACGGCGGTCGTACCGGCGGCCGGCATAGGAACCACTTTACGGGCAATGATGCTCGGTCCGTGGCTTGCCGATCCCCTGGCCGACGCAACGGGATGAAGCACGTACAAAAATAGCACGGTCAAGGCATTGGTCAGGACCACAAACACTGCCGCGCATAGGAGCAATCCCAGGCGAGAGCTCTGCATTCCCTTCGATCTCGTTAAGCTATTCATCGAATTATTCCCGAGTATGCTGGGCTAGTACGTAACCAAGTGCCCTCCGCATGAGGCGAAATGAAGCCAGAGGAAGCGAAACAAAGCCAGATAATACGAGACTCGATGGGCAAACGGGACCCATCGCCGAACGCGAAAATGCGGCAATACCCCCACTGACAACTCTCGCTCACGAGGAGATTGTAAGCCCATCGTATCCCCTCGCTCAACTGTGCGCAACTACTTGATTTCTGGCGAAGATAACGATGTAAGCTCGCCACAAACGTTTACGTATCTCCTTTGCGCTATTGTCAGCTGTGCCATGCCACCACTACCTCGAATCCCATTGCGGTTTCGCCCGTACTCTCAATCCGAAACCGCCACACGCGCACGCGAGTTCTATAAGGAGATGGACGAGCGCCGCAGCGTCCGCGATTTTTCCAACCGTCCGGTGCCAAAGAGCTGCATCGAAGATGCCATCCGCACGGCCAACACCGCCCCCTCCGGCGCCCATATGCAGCCGTGGACTTGGGTCGTTGTGGACGATTCCGACCTCAAGCGCCACATTCGCATCGCGGCCGAAGAAGAGGAATATCAGAGCTACGAGGGCGGGCGCATGAGCGAAGAGTGGCGCCAAGCGCTGGAGCCGCTCGGCACAGATTGGCGCAAGCCATTTCTCGAAACCGCGCCCTATCTCGTGATTTGTTTCGAGCAGCGCTACGGGGTCCGCGATGACGGCGGCCGTTATAAACACTATTATGTATCGGAGAGCGTGGGCATTGCCTGCGGCCTCTTCATCGCCGCGATCCATCACATGGGCCTCGTCACCCTCACCCACACCCCGAGTCCGATGGGGTTTCTGCGCGAGATCTTGCAGCGCCCGGAAAACGAAAAGCCGTATATCCTATTTCCCGTGGGCTATCCGGCCGACGACGCCACAGTGCCCCAACTAGAGCGCAAACCGCTAGAGCAGATCGTGTGTTGGAACCGAACGCCCGCGTCCGATACGGGAAAAGCACCTAAGTAATTCTGCTGCTATATGGTCAGCGCATCTTGCAGGAGCGCATTCATCCGCTCAGTCACGAGCGCGTGATGATGGGCGACATAAGCCTCATCTGCGTCTTCGCCGACCCGTTCGGGAAAAATCGGCTCGGAGATCAGGTGCCGCAGGCGAACGGGCCGGGGCAAAAGGCTAGGCCCCAGACCGCGGAAGATCGGCAGCGGCGCCTTCATCCGCTGATACAGCATGGGCGTGACCGGATTGTCGTAGTCCTGGTAAATATCGTCGGCCTTGGGACAGGCTGCGAGGATGATGGGGCATCCGGTCTGCACCGATAGGCGAACAAAACCGCGCCGCCCGTCCCAGTTGACCCGGTATTTATCTTTAGAGCTGCGCAGACCCTCGCGCATCCCGCCCGGCGCCAGGCCCACGAGCTCGCCGTCCTGCAACAGTTTGCGCGTCGGCTCCCGTCCGCCTTCAGTAAATCCCATGCCAGAGAACACCCGTCCCAGCACCGGGGTGCGGAAGATCAGGCGATCGGCAATCCCCCACATCTTGCGACCCGTGATCGCCCGCAGCGCCGGGGCGACCAAGAAAGCATCGTAGGTGGCGAAGCTATGGTTGAAGACCATCAGCCCCGGACCAGAACGCGGCACGTGTTCCAAACCGTAGATCTGATGATCGTGATATTTGCGCATCATACTGAGAGCGGCCTCTGCAGCATAAAACGTCATGGGCCATTTGGAATTAAGGTTCATAGCACTCAGACAGTCGATATCAGCAGCCTATATAGCAGACTCGCACCAGATAGTGGGCGCCCTAGATAGCAGATAGCAGATATTCTATTAGGAACTCAAACCATCGGGATATTGTGAGCGCGAGGTCGCATGAGCCAAAGTGCCCGCCACCGTCGTCTCGACATGGGCGGTCTTGAGCACGTCATTCTTGACCAAGATGCGATGGATTTTGCCCAGGCGATAGCAGGGCACACTGGGATACAGATGATGCTCCAGATGGTAGTTGTTGCCCAACAGAAAGAACGTCGCCCACTTGGACGTGCGGGTACGCGCCTGGTCAAAGAGCCCCGTCCCGGTGCCAGCGTGCTCAAAATAGGGGCGAAGGCCGGTGAGGAGAACCACGAAGACCGTCGGCAGCGCAATGCTGACCAGGCCGGTGAGCGGATCGTAGATGGCGATGGCCGCGTATAGGGCCAAGAACAGCCCAGAACAGGCCAGATTGAGCCATGCGAGTTTCTGCACCACTTCGGGGCGCAGGGGAAACTTATATTTAAACGGCAGGGGCTTGCCCAGCGCCAGGCGCACGGCATTCAGCATATACGACTGACTGGCCCGCATCCGGGCCAAAAACAGACGCGACATGAACGTGTGAAAGTGGCCGAACGTGCGGGCGTCGGGGTCACCGTCGCGATTGGTAAACTTATGATGATTCCAATGTGAAATCGCAAAACCAATATCGAGATGGCCGGGGATAATAGAGGAAAACAGCACGCCAATAATCGAGCTCACAACTTTATTGGAATGCATGGAGAAGTGAAAACCATCGTGGCCGACAAAACCGAGAAGGTGCAGCCCCTGGGCCGCGACCAGGGCCGATGGCACAACGACGAGGATCTGCAGCCATAGCGGCCAAGACGTGCCGACCGCCAGACGGGCCACGACCGCGCCAGATAAAAGGAACGCCAGCGCGTGGCCGATAACGCCGAGCGTGCCCAGAAGCGAGATTTTATGCATCTCTGCGGGGATGGATGGACGTTTCTCAGTCATCGATTACTCCGATCGTACAAGGTATCTCATTACAGATATTCCATCATTGACGCCTGCCCGCGCTCACCGGCGCGCGGGCTCGCCATCCAGTTCACCAGCAGCAGAATGACGTCGCGCCGGCTTTTTGGTTTCGTCGAGCACCTTGATCTTATCGACCCAACCAAATACCCGCATACCGCGCAGGAGCAGGTGATGAAGATCGTACTCCCACCAGCGCTTTTTCACCGTGAAATAGCCCATATGCGCGTGGTGGTTGTTGTGCCACGAAATCGCGCCACCGCCGTGAATAATGGCCATAATCCAACTATTGGTCGACTGATCCTCGGTGTCGTAATTGCGGTAGCCGATGGTGTGGTTGACGACATCGACGGCATTGATCAGATACCAGGCGAGAATGGTTTTCACAAAGACACCGTAGACCACGTAGCGCAGACCATTGATGGGATCCAGCGCGCCCGCGCCCAGCATGAGCGGCAGCGTGGCGCCGAGGATAAAGCAGACAACGCCCCATAGTGCCTGCAGCAAATGCACGTTGCGGTCGAGGAACACGTGCCAGCGGTTTTTCAGCATATCGGGAGCATAGGTATCGTATTGTTCGTGGGCGGCAAAACCAAAGGGAATGCGCCAGAACCAAGTGATGAGTGCGTAGAAGATTCCCTTGGTCGGCGTGTGGGGGTCGTGTTCGGTATCGGAATAGGCGTGATGCACCCGATGCATGGCCACGTAGCGCACCGGACCGGCAAACGGTCCCCGCCAGGTGAGGGTTCCCAACAGAGCGCCGAGATTTTCCACCCACGGCTTGCAGGTAAAACTGCGGTGCGTGAGCAACATATGATGGAAGATGCCCATGGGGTAACCGAAGATAAACAGCATGGCCACGCCAAAGAGAAAGGCATCCCAGGTAAACATCCACGGAGCGACACCGAGGGCGACAGCGTGAACGAGTAAGACTTGGGCAAAATTTCCTTTATGGAAAACGATGCGATCGTGTCCTTCGATCAGTTTCATGATGATCCTCTGTAACCAGCCAGAAACTATCTGGCATAGACGTATATACAAATGAAACCCAGGGCTACGCGCGCAGCGCCCCCGAGTCAGAGCGAGCTATATACAAGAAATTCGGGTAGGAGCAAGATAACGTTGATGACCCACGGTCATTTGTCAACGAGCAAATGACCTTCGGTCATCAAAAAAACACGGGAACAAGTTCGGCAGTCGTGGTCGTTCTGACATTGGGCCGGCATTGGTCTGGGCTATGCCGTACCGAAGCGCCGCGACTCACGAATGTCTCTACACCAAGGAGTCGGCGGCTACTACACCGATTTAGCGGCAATGAACCGCGGTGTCTTCATCGCTTGCCAAAGGGCGGTGTGGCGCGATGTGTCCGCTTTTCGCGGCGTATTATCGTAACACTTGTTATGACGCAGACGCTTTTGTCCGCCGCCATAGCGCCCGCCCCAAACCCACAGCAACAATGATGCCGATCAGGATCCAGACTGCAAGCATATATTGCCGGACCCAGCCCACCAAGGTGTCGAAGTTGGCTCCGAGCAAGACGCCAATGGCGACGAGACCCAAGTTCCACAGTGCCGCCGATAGCGCGCTGTAGAACAGCACCGCCAGGGGGCGCATGCCGGCCAGGCCCGCGGCCACAAAAAACAGACTACGCACCCCGGGCAAAAACCGATTAATGACCAAGTACGCGGCGCCATGGCGAAGAAATTTGGCCACCAGACGGTCGATGACGGCACTTCGCTCGGCATCCTTATTGGCGGGCGCCTTGTGGGGAACGCTTGCCGGGGCGCCCGGTTTGACACTGATGTCGGCACCGTGTTTGGCGTGGGCCCGGCTGCGGCGCTCGCGCCAGCGGTCGCCGAGATAAAACGCCAACATAGAACCGGCCATAGAGCCGGCCATGACCGCGCCAAAGATACCGGCGAAACTCCAGCCGTATGCCGTGATGAGCACCGCGCCGAAGAGCGTGATGGTATCGCCGGGAAAGGGCGGAAACACGTATTCGATGCAGGCGGCGAGCGCCAGTGCGGCAAATCCGCCGGGGTTGTTCTTATCGGCCAGATAGGCCAAGAATATCTCGGTGATACCATCCATGGGAATTCAGCCGCCTGCGCTCAGACCTGGGGATACGGTAGCCGTATGCGCCCCGGCCGGTCCAGTCGACATCGCCGCCATCAAGCCCGGCCTCGAGATCTTGGCCCAGCGCTACCGCGTGCGAGTGGACGACGGCATTGGCGCCCGCCAGCGATTCCTGGCCGGTCCGGACCCAGTGCGCCTAAGCGGCCTTCACACCGCCTGGAGCGACCGCGACGTACGGGCAATCTTTTGCGCCCGAGGTGGCTACGGCTGCATGCGTCTGCTCCCCGAGCTAGACCCAGACCTCTTGCGCCGCGACCCCAAGGCGCTCGTGGGTTTCTCGGACATCACCGCCCTGCACTGCTGGGCTCTGGTATGCGCCGGGGTGAGAGGCATCCACGGACCGAACGTAAGCCAGCTCGGCCAACTGCCCCCTGCGGATGTGGCGTGGCTCTTTCGCCTATTGGAGGAGACCCGGGTCTCGCAGCTGGCGCCGGCCTTGGCGCAAGCGGTGGCGCCGATGGAGCTCAGCCCCGTGGGGGCCGCGATGCCGGCGCGGGTCGAGGGCCCCTTGATCGGCGGCAATCTATGCCTCTTGGCCCATTTGCTCGGGACCCCGTACGCGCCGCCGTACGAGAGCGCGCTGCTGTTTTGCGAGGAGGTGTTTGAGAGCCCCTATCGCCTGGACCGCGAGTTCACCCATTTGGGCCTAGCGGGCGCCTTGGGCCGGGTGGCTGGCGCCATCGTGGGCGATATTGAGCGGCCTGGCACCATCGACGATCGCACCGACGACTGGGTCGTGGTGGACGAACGCCTGCGGGCATACGGCGTGGCGGGGGTCAAAGGCTTCCCCCTGGGCCATGGCAAGCGCAACCTGGCCCTGCCGTTTGCCGGCCGCGCCGCGATAAGCCATGATGATGGCTATGCTGATGGACAGATACGGATGACCCTGCTGGAAGCCGCCGTTGCGTAGTCGCCCGCATGCGAGACCTGGGATTGCGGGGCAGCGGTATCGGCGAAGAGTCCAGTCGACCGCGGCCGGGGCACGATTGGCTAGATCCATATTCTTCGACCTGAGAGCCTGGCCCAACCGCCTGCGCGGACGCTGATACGACCAAGCCCCGGCTCCCAATTGGCTAGAGCATTTTTCCTACGACCAAGCCCCGGCTCCCAATTGGCTAGAGCATTTTTCCTACCACCAAGCGCCGGCTCCCAATTGGCTAGATCTTTTTTCTTACAACCCAGCGCCGGCTCCCAATTGGCTAGATCTTTTT
>JAAUYH010186994.1_pt1 | contig 10254 bp, 11 predicted proteins | sample 7278061 | NCBI WGS metagenome assembly JAAUYH01 (sample SAMN14350203, study PRJNA611818) | marine sediment metagenome | isolation source: surface marine sediment (0.6m) | place: French Polynesia: Moorea | collected 2018-08 | reverse complement strand
ATCTAGATTTCGAAGATGTCATAGATTATCTATCCACAATGAAGCACGAATATTCATAGAATCTTCATGATGAGCACTATTATAATAATCTTATCCTTTTTGAGTCCTGGTTCGTAGCCATAGGTTGATGTAAAGCTAGCTGAACTTCTCTATTAAATAGCTACCTAGCTAATGACGCCTCCATTGTACGATGTCCAGATTTTGGAAATGCCATTGCTTTCATCCAAGAGAGGAAAGAAAGTGAGTTGAGTATAGATCAACGGTCAACCTTACGCAAGTTTCTGATTATAGGATATAGCGAATCAACACCAGAGTGTAACAGTTTGAAATCTACACTAGCTGAAAGTAGGCAAAACGTTTGAAAACTAATGACCAAAAAATCCGATAATCCTATCTTCAGGGGCAAACAAATCCGGATGTATCTTTCGTAAGCTTCTAGATATGATTACCTTATCTATTTAGTAAATGACAGTTAATGTATCCTAGGATAGATTATTGGACTCCACTGCTGGACACCACTGTCGTTCGCATTTCGTCCAAATTCCAGGAAAAAATCCCATCGGGAAACGCCTTCTGTACCTCTTTTTCGTAACATATAGCACGCAACGTCGTTGACTTCCCAACACCTCCCATCCCATACATGGCACTTCTACGACCAATGGCTACCATCCCATCTTCCATTTCTTTGTCACGCAGCTCCAACAACTTTAATATCAGAAGACAGTCTTGAGTTTCCTTAGTAGAAAAATCCAGAACCACTTCTTCTGGTAGCAGGGGATTCTCGAAATGGGGTACATATTTTTCTTCTTCGACTTGCGCTGCGCGAATCTCTTCAAGTTTTACATTCATTTCGGTATTGGTGATGCACCAAGAGCCTTGTCCAAGCGTGATTCGGCTTTGTCCAATGTTTCAATGACGTACTTCATTTTCGTGATCAGAACGACTTGTTTGCGGACCTTGTCTACCCGTGAAGATGGACCGGCTGATGAATCTTGATACTTTTCTATTTTCTTGAGCACGGTCGCTGCATCTTCGATGTTCTGCTCCACTTTATCCTTGAATACATCGGTTACACCGCTTGCGATGTTTTCGCGTACACTTGGTGGATATCTGGCAAGTTTCACGTGAATGTTCTCAACTACCTTCTCTATATCCTTCTTGAACTTGACAAGCGTGCCAATTGTCGCTGGTGTACCTTCCAAGTTCTTCAGACGCCCTCGCAAGTTGACCAGCGAATTGCAAAATTTGTCAAGGAGAGCGATGCTAGCGCTGATGGCTCCAAAAATCGATATTCCAGTAGCAGCCATTGAATGGCTAGGATGCAAAGAAAGTGTGATAGAATCGCTACTCGAACGGCGTAGTCAAGAGGAAAAACAGTAGGAAAATCACTTCCGCGGCGTAGTTCAGGATGTATGCAACGACTGGTGCAAAGAGTGTGTTGAAGTTGTCCCTCACAACTGTCATGCACAGATGTTCGCGAAACCTAATTCCATCCATTTCTACTATGTTCCGATCGGTTTGACATTTGCAAGTTTTGCTGTACAACTGAGTCGGTGTTAGAACTACTTGTTCTCTCGCTGGGGTAAGGCTAAGTGTCCTTTTTCTACTTCACAATATTTTAGACAAATGAAGGCCTCTCAGAATAAACTATCTTCCAGAAAATGGTATGACTACTTACGTTTATAGATAATAGAATAGAACTAAGCAGATTCTAACCTATCATCACCCCAACACTATCCTAGCGCACGTCATCGTCGCTTAAATATAATTCGTTTCTCGAAACCCTAGAACTTGAATACAATAATTTAAACCCTTGGCGAGTAGCGAATTGACAGATGTAAACCAAATATAAGCGTTTCAGAAGCTGAAAGTGCCGGATTTGATGTCGAGAAATGCCAAACCCCAATACTTCTCGGTATAACCATATCAACAGATAGTATGCACCCTGCACCTTGCTCAGGTTACAATAACCTTAAGAGATGTGTATAAAAGTCCACTTATATGTCGATTGCTCTTTCACAACTGCCATCAGCCTCGACATGACCCCTTCAATCCCATCAGCGTCAGCATCCTACCGTTCTCACTCCGTCTTGCACTTAAAGTCCACTATCGCCCGCAACCGGCGTCGTCGTTGTACGCGTGTAGCGCGTAACCGTGCAGCGTTGCGCGCAGTTCCCACGATGGTCCATGGAGACTGTAGCCTCATCAACTTCAACATGTAACTTCAGCATCGCGTCGCGGTCCAGGAGCAACAGCTGCGAACCGTCACTCACAACCTTCACCAAGTTCTACACCGCCTCGCTGGTTGGCGTGCGTGCGAGCGCCCCGCTTATTCCTTTCGTCACACATGAAGCTGGCGCCATGCTGTCGACGATATCCTACGCTACTCTGCGTATCTTGATGACAGCGACGACAACGAGAGCGATGGTGAACCTGAATTTTGAACCTATTAGATCTTTGAGATAGCTTCTTCGTAATTTAGATATAGTAAACATCATCTAGGCTGCTTTTCTCTTTCCTTTCTGCCACTCCTTGCCTTTCATGCTCCTCTCTCCGGTCATCTGACAACGAATCGCGGAACGTACGAGGTGAAACGTAGTAATCTCGAGTATTCGGTATAAGAAGTAGCTTCTGCTCGCCACACCTGCTACAAACACACAAACCTTCACACCATGTCTCAACACCAACCTTCTTCTTCTCCATAAGAAGAAAGCAATCATAGTCGCCCAACCCAGCCTCCAGAGCTTCCTTCCATCCCCACAACCAACCGCAACACCACCACTTCTCGAGCATCTCGCATACGTGCTCGCCGTTCTGTGACCTGTGTTCTGCTGCCTGTTACTTCTCGTGGTGACCTTCGGCGTGCGGCAACTGCTGCTGCTGGTTCCAATTCGGTTCCAAATCCTGGAAACGCGCATTTCGCGCGCACTGACTCACTCATTTGAGGTCCGATTTTTCTGCACACGATGGTGCGGACCTTCACCGTCGTTACGTAGATACTGCTCGACTCACTGCTGCGAGGCAGACCGTGTTTCAGAACCACCTCAACCGCATAGAGTGAAGTTTGAATACAATCGTTCGTACTATCGGCGCTTGTATGATTGCAGCCAATGCCGACGATGCCGATGACAAAATTCGTGTATTGATCGCCTCGGTCTCTCGGTTGGTCACCTGGATTGATAACATTGACACTGCAGGTTCTGGTGGTGAAGACTCCGATTCTGACATGCCACTTTGAGCTTGGTTTTGAATAGCAGTCGTCATCTCGGTAAACGCTTTTTTTCTTTTAATCGTACTCAACATTCTTCATGATTCAACGCCATTCATGACTCATCCACGCAATGAATACTAACCATTTCTGTTTCTAAATGCGAAATTCTTTCTAATGATTCGGATTCTCACTCTTCGCGGCGTGCGACGTGCCCTGGCTTGTTGTTTGACAAGTCTTGAATCGAACCTGATGGCATAATCAAACTGAGTATGTATCCTTCGGCGTCCAGGGTACCTCTATGAACAGCTTCATCGAGCGTACTTGGTACGTGGTAATCAACACAGTTGAGACTTATTTTCTGCGCTACTCTTCCCTCGTTCTTCTCGTTATTGCGCTCAAACATTTTCACTGCACCAGCTGCTTTGGACGTATTCTTCTTCACAGGTTGCTGCTGACAGCTAGATTTTGGAGCCAACCTCACGAGTGGTTTTCCAGTGGTCATTTCGTTCTGCCTACTTGCTACACTTCAGTATCCGACGGGTTCTGGGCTGGCTGTTTGTCGCGAAGTACATCGTCGTCACGCAACTCGTGCAAAGATTTCCACTTGTTGAGAGCAAATTCCATTTCTTTCCGTCTCCCTTCCCACATGAGTTGCACTTGCTTTGACAGGTTCCCCGTGGTACCAAATTGTTCGAAGTAATTCGACCTCTAGATCATGATGTTCGTGACGTTCCTATCGATGTTCACGTCATCAAGATTGACTTATGTACTGCTATCCGAGATGCTGTGTATTCCACAATCCAAATGTTATTGGAGGCTCGAGGCTGTGACATGGCTCCTTACTGCTTCTGTACCTGGTACTAACTATGTTTTTTTCGTTTTCTTATCTTCTTGCGAGCGACAGTAGTCACATGACTACGAACTATTCCGTTTTTTGGAGAAACGATTTACCATTGAACTCACTGGACCAGCAACAATACCCAAATCAGGGCCATAATCTCGTTCAACGTACTGTCGGAGTCTTCGGGCGTGGACGGGTCTGCGGAATTTCTCACGGTCTTCAGTCCGTAACATGTAACGTGTGCGGTCACTCTCCTTGATAATTAATGGTCCGTACCAGCTAGTCGAGGTTAATCGTGACCCTGGTACTCTTTTTCTACGACGTTCGTCAACCAAGTCACTGATTTCGAAGGTTCGTGGCCAGGCTGCGTTCTTCTTGGAAACTATTCTCGATGCTCTGAGCGACATAGACAGCGCAATCTCCAAATCTCGAAGCATGTTGCTATCCGATACCGCGTAATCTGCTCGCAGTGTTTCTATGGAAAAACGCGGTTTGATACCGAACAACACCTCAAACAGTGTCTTTCCATCGTTACTTGGGCGTCTACGATGCCCTCCGAGGATGTCACTCAAGTATTGACTCCACTCATGCTCAGGATTGGCTGTGACCATCTTCATTCATGCGCTCAACCTTGGCATTGCCTCTCGGATTGTATGCAGATAATATATTCCAGGTTATCGATGATTCTTTCGCAAATTCACGGACAGTCCTGTTGTTAAACTTGCTATCCCATCACTTAAGATGCATACTGGGTTGCTATACAGTACGCAAATCTGCTCTCTTACGAACTTGATAACTCCAATACTGCTGAACATATCAGGTTTAATAATAGATGCTACTGGCCAGTTCGACAGCTGTTCTACTGCCAGTAATACGTAGCGGCCACCTGAATCAGTGTCCGAAAGCGGACCAGCAAAGTCAATCGACCAACCCCCTAACTGGAAGCCTTCCATGCGGTCGATTCTGCTCGGAAGGATTGGTTTTCTGACACTCATCGCAACTTTTGACGAAATGTGCCACGTCGACTCTCATCTTTGCTCAGCAGAAACATTCGGAAACAATTTGATATGCGGTCGTGAAATCTTAATGGCCAATCTCGTCATGTAATGCAGTCAATATTTCGATTCGTTTCTCTTCCTCTGGTATGTACCGCAAACCTTTCGGGGTATGTCTGTATAGAATGCTGCTGTAGATTACGTAATGCTTCGACCGAATCTTGGTCGCCTTCCTGATACTTGGTGTTGCTGCTTTAGTAGTCACAGTCATGGGATTCTGCTTAGCTGGATTCAAACCTGATCCGAGGGCAGATGAAGTACGATGCTTTCTACATCTGTTGGTCTCGAGAGGTAATCTCCGTTTGCGTTCTTCGACCCTGGGCGATAAGCTACTTCAAAATCATATTCGGTGAATGTAATCATCCATCTGCCTATCCTCTCATGCGGGTCCTTCATGCTGATGACTTCAAAGATTCATGATCCATGAACAGCTTGAATTTCTGGCATAGCAAGTAATGGGGGAACTTCTTCCATGCGAAGGTAATCGCTAAGGCTTTTCTCTTATATGTCGAATAATTATGAAGGTCTTCATTTCTTTGCACGATTCTTCTATCTTAATCTGCCGGTAACCTTCGAACAGGTCAATGGTTGTGAACAATCTGCTGCCCTGGACTTCATTGAATATCTTGTCTACTCTTGGAACTGGCCAACGGTCTCGCGTCATAACTGCATTGAAGCCGCGAGATTCGACACAGAACCTGATACTACCGTCTTTCTTCGTCACCGACACGATGGGTGATGTCAACTGCGACTCCACCGGAGATATGATTCCGGCATTCAACATCCTCTCGACTTCTTTCTTGACAGTCTCGTTGTTGTTCGGAAGAAGACCCTTCAACCTCTGGAAGATAGGTTGATCTGATGTCAGTTCAAACTTATGCTTCACCTTACACTTTGATGGACGGACATCATCGAAGGAATAAGCTATGACATCGGGATAGCTCTCGAACCGATGCTTGACTTCTGCTGCATACTCTCTTCTCAATTGTTCCACCTTCTGTCGGACTAACTCAGCTTCTTCCAGTTCGTTTTCCGATTCCTTCGTGGCATCTAATATCATCACAAACCCACTGAATTCATCCTTTTCCGAGAAATCTCCTGCATCAGTCTCGCTCTCTGTATCTGTCGTCATGTCATCGTCTGTATCATCAAGCATTTCAGGCTTGTACACCAGGTTAAGCACTTCACTCTTTCCATCCTTCCTTACTTGTACTGTTTGGCTGTTCATATCGATTCGAGCACGAATCCGAACCAATGCAGGCGTACCAATTATCAAATTGTACGACACGAACTCGATCACCATGAACTTTAAACATACGACAATCTTCCCGAAACCAACAGGTACATCAGAAGTTATCCCCTTACAACCTCCTGTCGACCATCGACAAAGATGATACGTTTTTTTGTCGGAGTCAAGCTTAACTTCAGCTTGTTCGCTAGTCTGCCTGACATAACGTTCTGTATCGCTCCTGAATCCAAGAGACCAAAGACGGGCTCGGAACACACTGTCAACTGCACGACCCGGTGCCGATTTGGAGGCAGAGAATCTTTATCCTGCTCACTTGCCATATGTATTGCTGACTCTTCCTCTTCCACACAATGATTAACAAGTGCTTTCTAGCCGGCTCAATGTCACCGTTTGCTATCTGACCAAAACGTAATTCCGGCAGGGGCGCGTGTGAGACTATTGAGAAAGTCGTACCGCTCTGCCTTCTCTCCTCACTCTTGGATCAGTGACTTCTTGCGATTATCTTTCTTCTTGCTTGAGCTCCTCTTCTTTCGAACGGCTACGGCCCGCGTATACGTCGGGCGTCTGCGAATCGTAGTGGAAGCAATGGGTGTATCAGTTACGTCACTGTGAATTGCAAGATCTTCAAACCTTACTTGCTTCTGTGCTGGTTCTCCGGATGCCCATTTCTTCATCAACACTGCGTCTTTGGGTATTTCTTCATGTTCAAACTTCTTGAAAAGTAAGCCCATCTTCTCACTCGTCTTCTTGTATAACTCTTGTAGGCTTTCCACTTCTACCTTGAATTTTCCAATTTCATCCTCGGTTCTTTCCTTCTGCCTGCCACGAAACACCTTCGGATTATCTGTGTACTCAAGACAAGCCTCCTTAACTTGTTCGTAAGTCTTTGCCTGCCTCAGGAGTACGAAGTACATCAATGCTTGATCGGGCCTGATTTTCTCCTGGATCATTCCGGACTTCAATTCGTCACTGAACTTTGCCTCCTTATACAGCTTCCCAGCCTTGAAAATGAACTTTCTAATATCATCTCCGACATATCGGAGATTAACAGCTTCTCTCATAGTCTCTGCCTCCGTCTTCTTGGTTGAGAACTTCTCACACATAGCCTTCTTCACAACCTGGAACTAATTGGATTCCTCAGTAGGAGTGTTCTATTGCGTGAAGTACTCGAATTATTAATCGAAGGCGTCTGCCCTGAGAAAAGCGACCAACTTTCCGGCCTTCTCTTCTTCGGTCTTGTCCTTTATCACAACGCTCTCGGCCACATAGAAGAACTTCTTGGCATCCTCTTTGCCATAAAAAACACACTTCAGCTCACCGGGAACCTCCATGGCCCTTCTGGGGGTACCAATGTTAGAACTACTTTTTCTCTAGCCGGCCTTTCTGTCCGGGGTGCGGATAAGTGTCCCCTTTTTACTTCACAATATTTCAGACTAGTATAGGCCTCTAAGTAAAATATCTAGTCGTAACAACCAATGAAATATCTTCTAGCAAATGTTATGACTACTAACTCATATAAATAATAGAATAGAACTAAGCAGACTCTAATCTATTAGTCGGTCGATGATTACGACACAAACCACAGGAGGAGTCTCAACCACCTCATGCCCGGAAACGAATTTACAGTACGGTACATTAGTTCTAAGCGCATTTAAGTAGATCTAATAGTCGTGTCTACGAAGGAGTCGAATTTGATAAATACTTGCGACATCAATGTACGGTACAGTACCTCAAAACACAGACCATTTTGCTTGACTGCAGTACTGTTCACAGTCGATGGCTTTCAGATTCTGCAGTGCTGCACAAGCTGCATGAGGGTCCCTGTGCCTTTTATTTTGCTGGATGTCGCAAACCAGACCCGGTTCGGTATGTCAAATACCAGCTTCGACCTAATAGACCTCGGTGTTCCCTCCCGACAATGTGCATGATAATTTTCTATAAGTTTTCAGTATCTTGCACGAAGAGAGTTGGATATGTAGATTTTATGAAAGGAAGGAAAAAAGATGTGACGTTACTTATTTTCGATGACAAATGTACAGATAGCGGGATATAACTTTGCGAACTTTTCAGGACTGAATTTGATGGATTTCGTGTCTATAGGATTCGGGTAAAAGTGATGAGATTCTACTATAATTTGCGGATGGACCTTTCACTTCCTCAACTCTAAAATTCTAGAACTTATTGACTGCATCAATATTCAAAGTAAGAATCTGATTACGCATTCCATATCTAAAAAGATGCTCGAAGCGTACACTCGTAGATGTAAAGGAGTAGACTGCATCCTTAACTTACTATATAGAATAGCACAATCGTTTTCGAAGACAGTCAAGTGAAGACTTTGAGCTAGCCGCGGAGGCAATTTAACTTTTTCTGCATCTATGAATGAGCTAAGAGATTTCGCTCGGTAAGGACCGCATCTTTCTTGTCGATAAATTATGTTTTCTCTGTTCTCAAGCCGTGCATCCGGAGAAAGACAAGTGGTGTTTAAGTATATTGAAATATTTGGCTTGATAAAGATTCTCTTCTATTAAAAATAAAGTTCCCATTCATCAATAGGAAATTCAGCCCAAACTGATATCCATGCATTGCTTGATTTGGAGATGGGCATGAGATTTATAGTTTCTGGTGTTCTTTTTCACTTCGTCATACTCTGGTTTGTCTTTCAGAAATTTTAATGATAGCAAATAGTTTCATCAATAAGTATTATTTGTATTCATTGTCATGTATGTGAATCTTTCGTCATTTTAGATCATCATTTTCGAGCGTGAAATACCAGCGGCAATAGAAAGGGCTGAGAGACAGCTCTATTAATCGCAAATATTATTTCTGTAGATATATCTTTTCATCGATTTGACAAGCAAATTTTAATAATAGTTTGTTTTCAAAGCAGAGACAGTAACAAAAATATTTTTTCATTGTTTTGACACAATAATCGCACTAGCGTTCTGGTTGCAGCAGCATTAAATTGATCTTGGGTCTCTTTTTCATTTTTCAACAATTTTCGTACACGTTTATGCCTTTATTATAGCACAAACTGTACTTGTCGCCAATCATAACTAATGTGCACCGCTCGATTTAATCATTCCTCCACACACTATCTTGATTATCGCGACTCTCATGCTGATATCAACATCTATTTTCCCTGAGTGATCTGGAATAGTCAGCTGTAATAGTAGCTACTCTATTGCTTGCATTGCTGCCTAATTAAGTTTTATACCGATCGATTTATTAAAGTGGAATTAGCAATTACAGAGTTATGTCCCCTTACCTAGACCGTTTACCCGAAACCCTTCATATTGTAACGAGGGGTCACTGTCTTCGGTTCTGAGACCGAAAAGCTGCTGGAGTTGATCAATATTGAAAGTTTTTAGCTGCAAAAGTCTTGCTGTCTGATGTGGGTCCACAACTGTATTGTGCTAGGATTAATGCTGCAGTTCTGATAATCACTATACAGACAAACTTCTAATTTGCCCGACGTTTCACTAACAAAGCTCTCTGCAGCGGTTTCGATGACTGATGGATCTCAGAGATAAAGTGACTGCAAACTCAATTCATTTACATTGAATTGCCATTCTACTTCACTTTTTTCAGTTGAGTTGAATTTACTTTGCTAGTTTCCTTTTCAACTTGAGTAAGATGCACAGATTCTTGGTACAAAAGACATCTCGGAGCACTAGGTAAGAATTCTCGGCCTTTCTTTATCCTGATGAACCTCATTCGATGGATCTCATCACGATATACTTTAATATATTTGTTTTCCTACGCCTTTAATTTTCTAAAGTGTTCTTTTCACAGCTAGGCATTTTGATTATCACTTTGTAGTGACTCAAGAAAATCATTCCTTACTTTGTAACACCGTCTTTTTTGTTTAACATATTGCCAAAATAATGGCCTGATT
>JAAUYH010148147.1_pt1 | contig 10254 bp, 5 predicted proteins | sample 7278061 | NCBI WGS metagenome assembly JAAUYH01 (sample SAMN14350203, study PRJNA611818) | marine sediment metagenome | isolation source: surface marine sediment (0.6m) | place: French Polynesia: Moorea | collected 2018-08 | reverse complement strand
TCAGCTAAGACTGGAGGCGATAGAAAATCGGTAGTTACTATTTCCCAAGTTCTAAGGGCTTGTTCGGCTTGGTCGATAACGCGAGTAACTTCTTGCTTATGGTCAACACTTTTTAATAATTCACTCTTGAGTGATAGGCTCATCAATAATATATATAAAACATTTCTCTACTCTAAATTATAGAGAATCCCCGCACCTATTAATTACGACAATGGATAGGCAGCATTCATGTGCCGTCAATCTTTCTCCCTGGGCAGTAATATATTTCTCTATCGTACTACAATTGATTAAAGAAACAGTAGTATTTGTACGTCTATAAGATTGATTCATAGACATTATTCGTATTATAATATTGGCATGAGTGTCACTCGAAAAAGCTTAAATTCCACAATCTTAATGCCGTCAAAACGCAACTTTTTGCTGAGACGACAGCAGCTTATACTGAGTTTGCTAATGAACTTTTAAAGCTACCAACTAAAAGGATTTTAGAGTAGTTTTGCGGGATGTGGTAGGGCGATCGCCGTAATGTATTTAATTACATAATTGATTAGTGAAAAATTGAAACTTTGGTGATTGATGATGGTATGGATGTGATGTTGAGTTTGATTTAAACATTATCTCTTGTGAACGACAAAGCAGAAGCGACCTATAAGTGATTGTTCCTTTGATTTATTTAATTCGTTGTTGGTTGCAGCACTCAAATCTAATAATAATTGACGTAGATTATAAGTTCTAGAACCATAGAAATCATTTGTTTGATTTTTATCATGCTCTTCAAAACTCCAATCATCTATCCATGAAGGTAATGTAATTTCGCTGGGAAATACATCTACTACTACAGTTTCAATTCTGTCATTAAGATTAGAATTAATGTATTCAGTTAAAAAAGTCATCTTATCTCGATCTATGTCAAAGTCTGAGAATTTTATAAAATGAGATTGGTTAGGTGAAGTTTTTAATTTTTCTTTTGGACATCTCAAAAATTTTTGAGAGTCTTTAGTATTTTTATCATCTTGAATATTTTTATTTTTTTTATCATAAAGACAGGATTTGACTTGCAAATTAGTTTTAATTGGTAATGTATAGGGTAAAGAATGATATTCTATTTCATTAGAATTGGAATAAGAATATTTAAAGGGCTGTTTATGTTCAATTTGTTTTTCTTCAATAACTAACCGTTCTACATGATTTTCATTAATTAGTTTAAGTTGTAAATCTTGATTAAAAATTTCTTTTGCTCTTTCTACACCAGATGAAAATCTCTTAAAATCTTTATTTATATTGAAATGCGCTATTTGTTTAATGTTATTTAAAGAAAATACTAGTGAATTGTTTAAATCAATAAAATTAGAATTACTTTTTTTTAATTGCTCGAAATAGGAAATGATATTTTCATGCTTGCCTAAAAATATCACGTAAAATGGTCTAGGTTTTTGATGTAAAAACTTGATTCTGGTAACAAATGTATCATAAACAAAGCCATTGAATTGGCTTTTAATTGGCAATAAACCAACAGCATAACCTTGGCTAAGATAATTTTTAAAGCCTTGAATTACAGGAGTTATATCTGAGTCTTCGCGATATAAATCAGTGATAATAATAGAAAGTTCATTACTACTGTCTTCATCTAGAGGAATTAAGGCTTTTTCTAAGAGAGCATCTTGAAGAGTGTAGAATTCTTGTCTCTGGGCTTTTTGAGAAGATGTCTCTTGTGCTAGTTTTTCTTTTTCAAGACCTAGCTTGTAGTATTGAGGTGATTTACTGAATGCTCTGTTAGCAACTCGGTCTATTAATTGTAAAGTTTGAATATACTGACTGTCTGGAATTTTGACAAACCCCTGCATCGAAAGAGTTCCATCAATTTGAATAATAGGAGTAATCTGATCTGATGATTGGACTGAGTTTTGATTTTGGCTCGATGGTAGAACGCAATTCCAAGTTTTGCTGTCAGCACAACCAGTTAGTATTAGAGATGCTATAAATGTAATTAAATATTTGACTGGCTTCATCATGAAGTATATTTATTTATTTTAATAATCCTTAATAAAAAATATTATTTCGGTAGTGTTATGGACGAATGTGGTATCAATAAATATATTATAGTTAAATAGAATCTTTAAGTCATACATAGTGTATAGTACTTAAATATAATCTGAGTAAAAGAAATCTAAAACTAAAGTGGATTTAGAACACAGAATACAGGCTTTTCTGGGTACTTTGCCAATTATAGGAGGATTGTTACTAATATTAGTAGAAAGGTTGATAATTACCAATAGTGGTTTTATACGAGTAGATAGTAGCTTGACCCGTGAAGATTACGCAAATGACTACTTTACCCCAGCCGCATTGATTGTAGTTCTCGTTTCGGCAATATGTGCTGTTGTTTGGTATTTCATAGCCTTGAAATGGAGTCCTCGCTTTGCACCCCCAGATATGCGTTCAGCTAGATTTACATGGATATTTTTGAGCATTTTGGTTATTGTAAGTTTTGTGGGAGTATGGTTTCTCTTTGGAACTGCCAGTTCTAAATCCTTACTTTGGTTTGCTGGATTTTTAATAATTAATATCGTCATTACTTACTGGCTATCTACTGTATTGAGTACGCCAGATAATATGATTCCCGCAGTTTTTCTTGCTGACTTACTGCGTAGGTAGTTTAAACAGATAAATAGGTTAGATTATGTCAACTTATATTATTGCTATTGGTGGAACAGGTGCAAAGGTTGTTGAAACTGTCGTTCATCTGGCTGCTGCTGGAATTTATCCCCAAGATTTAGAGACTGAAGATTTGCAGATTTTATTTGTAGATCAAGATAGGGGTAACGGTCATACAACGGCTGCGGATAGAGCGTTAAACAGTTATAGAAAATGTTCTGAGACTATTAAAGGGAGAATCAACGAGGAATATCCCTGGTGGATGAAGACCAAAGTTGAACAGTTTCAAGGGGGAGGATGGTCTTTATTTAATGAACCAAGCGAAAGTTTAAAAGATGCTTTTAGATACGAAGATTATCGTGAAAATTCGACGATTCGGAATTTATTTGATGTTTTATATACCAAAGAAGAACGAGAAATTAGCTTAAAAGATGGTTTTGTTGGCAGACCTGCTATTGGTTCGGCAATCATGACCAAGATGACCCAAGAACAGGTCAATCGAGATAATTGGACAGCTTTGATAGATGAAATTGAAGCAGATTGTCGGGGAGGAGGTACGAGCAGACCTAAAATTTTTCTGTGTGGTTCAATTTTTGGCGGGATGGGTGCATCTGGCTTCCCCACATTGGGACGTTTAATAGTTCAAGAATTAGGGGAAGAAGGGAGAAATGTACTGAATGATGTTAAGTTGGGTGGCTTGCTGATGCTACCGTATTTTCAATTTAAGTCTAGTGGCGAGAAGCAGGTACAGGCTCGTTCTGAGGAGTTTATTCTGAGAACGGAAGCAGCCTTACGATATTATGAAACTCAAGGCTTGAAGTTTGATACAGTCTATCTCTTGGGAACTCCTAGCTTGACAATGGTTAATAAGTTTAGCACTGGAGGAGGAGACCAACGCAATCCCCCATTATTTCTTGAGCTTTATGGGGGTTTGGCACTGCGGGACTTCTTATTGAAAGATAAACCTCAGCAAAGAAATGTCGTGCTTCTTAACCGTCAATCCTCTCGCGCCGTTACTTGGGAAGATATTCCAGAGCGAAATGAAGTTAAAGCCAAGTTAGTTAATGCTGCTCATTTTGCTCATGCTTGGATATCCGCTATTGATGAAGATCTAAAATACGCTCGACAAAAATTTCGAGATGTACGCTGGGCAAAGAATTTTTTTAATAGCGACCAAATTCAAAGGGAAGAATATGTTGATGAATTTAATGCTATTAGTGGATGGTGCGAAGAATATTTAAAATGGTTGTTTTCGCTACATCATTATGGAAATGGGGTGAATTGGTTTAATGCTACTGCTTTTGCTTCTTTAGAAAAAAATGAAGAAATACGACTAAAAAGGGATAGAAATGAATTTTCCAATTTGGTTAAATCTGGAAGCGGGAAACAAATCAACGACATTTTAAAACAGTTAAGAAAGACCAATAATATCGAAGCGGAAAATAAAGGCACAGTGGGATTAGCTAAAGCTCTTTATCTTAATATTTGTCAAAACATTTAATAGCTCTGCTGATGAATAATACTCAATTGAATCAAACTTTATTTTTACCACCTATAGATAATCCTCGCGTTCAAGAATCTGGCAATGCGGGAGAATGGGATTATCAAAATAGTATCGCTTTTGGTGATGTGGCAGAAAGCTTGGCTTTATCAAGCGTATCTAACAAAACAGATACTGTTAGTTCTATTCCTGATATGTGGGCGCGTCCTTTGTTGGTAGATATGGTGTTGCGAAATAGTAACCATCCTTTACACAACAGAATTAAAGCTCAATGGAAAGGAATGTTGGCTGCGATCGCTTTAGCAGAAGTGCATGGATTTAAGCTAAAAGCTAAAGAAATAGATTTGGAGAAAGAAAAAAACGATCCTTTCATTGCTTCGTTATTTAAACTTATTCCCGACTCAAAAAAAGCAAGTTATCAGTTGACAGAAAAAAGAAAAAATCCCTGGGAGAAAATTTATGTCTTTTTATGGCAAGATAAGCCCGTGGGAATGACATCGCCTGCAACTTTAGTTTGTCCTTCTGAAGAGGGAGAATGGACAGATTTGCCTTGGTGGAAGGAAAGTAAATTATGTTCGCCTATTGACCCACGAGATGAACTAACTGAGGATGAGAAAATTCAATTATCTCTTTGGCTCGATAATCTTTTAAAAGAGTTAGATGGGGAAACTGGGGATGGAGTAGCAATTAAAGGACTTATTAGAGAGTTTAAAACTGATTTATCTAATAGTTTGAGTATCGAGCTTCCTACTCAAATGATTAGACCAAGTAAAAATCAGCAGTATTTTGGCACTCGTATTGCTTTGGGAGGTTTGCAGACTCTCAATAATCCGATTGGGGCGAAGAAAGAAGAATCTAGCCTCAAGTTAATTACTAAAGGTTTGGGAAGTAACTCTAAAGTATTATTTATTCCTAATACTGAGAAATTACTGGCTCAATGGTCTGATAAAGAAAAAAAACATATTTGGGTTTACGATACAACTTTAATTTCTTTTGATGAAGAAGAATTTAGGCGTAGATATAGAGGAGAATATTTAACAGAAGAAGATCTATTTTTAGATAATTTCTATTTTCTTAAAGGTTCTCACAAATTTCTACCAGGGGCTTTATTGCCAGAAGGATATGAAGAAATAACTTATAGTGTTGATGATAATGAGTATCAGCTTACCCCTTTACTACCTATTAATCCTAAACTTCTAGACTATTTTACCGCAGAAGAACTTCAAGAAAATATTAAACTCAGACCCCTTAATTTAGGAGCAGAATCGGGAATTCAAATTAGTATTACTCTACCTCTTTCTGGGGGGGAATATACTGTATCTGAAAAATATTCAATTCAAGAAGCTCATGCTATTTTGAAGTTGCCCTTTTTAGAAGTATGGCCGAATTTTAGGACAGAAGGATGGCATGAATATTATGCTTTTTACTTTGACGATAGAACTGATAAAAAACAAACTATTTTTCAGGCTAATTTTCCTGCTGCTAGAGAAATACACGCGCCTGAAGAGCAAAATTTTCAAATTACTCGTCTAGATAAGTTCCCTTCTTTTATTGTTTGTCGAGATAGCGAAAGTCAATCAACAATTCAGGGATTAATTTTATTAAAAACTCCTCCTTTAGTTGGTCATTTAGAAACTGAAACTTGGACGGTCGGGGTTGATTTTGGTACATCTTTTACTAATGTTTACTATCTAGAGAACCGAAATCCTAAGCCATTAGAGCTATCTTCTTTACATCTTCAGGTAACTGCTACCACTGGAGCTAGCCGTCTAGGACTTCTATACGATTATTTTATGTCGGCGAAAACTGAAAATTTTCCTTTGTCTACAGTATTGACAACTTTGAGTGCTAAGGAACAGAAACAACCAATATTTGATGGTCGGTTGTTTATACCAGAAAGTCTTCAGACATTCGATCCTAATCTTCGCCATATCAAAACCGAACTCAAGTGGTCTAAAGAAAATCTTCTTTATAACCGACTGTTTTTGAAACATTTAGCGTTACTGATTTCCGCACAAGCTGCCCAAAATCATGTCAGAAATATAGAGTGGACGGTTTCTTATCCCTCTGCTTTTTCTTCGGAAGACAGAAATTTTTATAAGTTGACTTGGCAAAATATCATTGAAGAGTTAGAAACAAAAACTGGAATGACTCATAAATGGTTGCCTAAAGAAAAGGGTAATTATTTTCGGACGGAAAGTTTGGCTCTGGCTCATTATTTTTGGCGTTATGAAGGGGAAAATTTAGCCTATGCGACTTGTATAGATATGGGTGGGGGAACATCAGATATTTCTATTTGGCAAGGGCGCAATTTACTTCACCAATGCTCTGTTAAATTAGCAGGTAGAGATTTGTTGTCTCAGTTTATGAAACAAAAAGTCGATTTTTTGACGGACTGCTTCTTTGAGGAAAATGAGAAGGAAGAGTTAGGGGATGATTTTATTGAGTTGGCAAAGGGAAAAAGACCAGAACCTTTCTATGTCAAGCTAGATGCTTTGCTAATAAGCAAAGGTGAAAAATGGCTGAAAGATAAAAGACCTTTGTTTGATGACGATCCTAATTTACAAGATATTGTCCAGCTTTCGACGCTGGGGATTTCTGGTTTGTATTATTATGTCGGGATTATTTTAGATGCACTTTCTCAAGAAGGTAAATATCAACGAGACCTCAATACTCCTATATATATTGGTGGCAATGGTTCGCGAATTTTTAATTGGTTAGCTTTAGGGGGAAAATTTGATGGTGGTAGTGATGCTCATCGTTTATTTAGCAGGATGTTGAGTGAGGGTTCTGGTTTTGAGGATACTCGCGAAAAAACTGTATTGAGTTCCCAACCTAAAGCGGAAGTAGCTTGTGGTTTGGTTTTAGATCAGAGAAATAGTAATCTAAGAGATCTTCACGAAGATGATGATGACGCTCCTTTTGCAGGGGAGGAGTGTTGTATAAATGGAGAAATTATTAGCTTTACATCGCAGCTCAAGTTGGAAGGACAAATAAATACTTTTACATCGCAACTATCGAATTTAAAGGATTTTCTGGATAAATACCATGATGCTATTAAAGAATTAAAACTCAAACGCATCAAACCACTCAAATGTTATAAAGATGACAATCTCCAAGAAAAGGAAAAACTCTGGAGAAGTGTAGACAGAATAGTAGAAGATGAGTTATTAAATATGACTGGCGATGCCAATGAGATTCGCATTGAACCTCCTTTTGTTACTGGATTAAAAGCTCTGTTAACTGTTCTCAATCAAGGCAATAGCGATGAGCAAAGTTAAAACTATACCAATTTACTTTTTGATTTTAGGACTGTTATTTACTTCTGTTAGTGGTTGCGTTGGAATTGGAACTGGTTCAAGACAAGGTGAAACTCCCACTGGTGCAAATGAGCAAAATGAGGCTGGAGACTTATCTTCTTCTGAAGAGGTAATCGAAGATGAGACAAATTCATGTCAAAATTTTAGTAGCCTACAAGGAATTATTAGTAATCATCAAAGTCAAATTGCTCCATTACTTCAGCCAGAACAACTATCCGCCGACTTTTATCAGAAAGCTTCATCTAAAATAACCTCTTTTGAGCAAGACTATCAAAGATTTAAAAGCCAATGTCCAGAGGTCACAGCTAGAAAAGAATTCCAAGATTTTGACGATAAAATTATTAAATCTATTAATCTCAACAAATATATATTTGGTTTATTAATCAAAGGGAATATTCAACAAGCTCAAACTAAACTGTCTGAAATAAAATTTGGAGGTCAGGCACTTTATCAATTTTCTGAAGAAGAGCAGCAACAAGGTAAACCTGATGGGGAAGATGGGCAAGGGACTCGTGTTGCTGCACAAAAATTATTAGGTAGTTTAACAAAAAATTTAAGAGAAAGTAGTTCTCAAATATCAAATTTGGTTGATGTTGGTAGTGAAGAAGAAACAAGTGCAGAAGAAACAAAATCCCCAAATCCTGAAGTCAGTACAGTTACGCAAGCAACAGGTTCTGATAATGCTGGCGATGAAGAGGGAGCAGAGAAAGTGTCAACTTTCTGGGATATAAACTTTCTTGACTTATTATTATCCATTATTGGTTTGGTTGGTTTGGTATTTTTAGTTCTTTTATGGAAATCAAAAAGTAATAGTTTAACAATTCAAAGTGACTTCAATGATACTAATAATAAGAAAATAGTAAAAGAAGTATTAAATAAAGCACGGGATTTTTCCAAAATTTTAGCAAATATAGATACAAAAATACAAGTTATTCAAAAAGATAAAAATAGTAATTTAGATAATGAAAAAATAGAGAATTTTATTAATGAATTGAGTAGTGTTAGGAAATCAGCTAATGAACTAATTATTAGCAGCTTGTCACAGATCAACAGTAGTAAGTATACAACCGAATCTAGTCATGATATCACTGATAGTATATCAGATATTAATCAGGAAATTCAAAGTATTAAATCATTAGTAGAAACATATAATAGCTCTGTTCTAGATAACCAAAAACTAGACCAATTATCACAAAGTTTTAACCAAATTAGTAATTCTTTTAAGGATGTTAGTGATAATCTAAATCTTCTTCAAGCAAGTATACCAAAAAAAGAAGTATTAGAAACTGAAATATCAAAAATACAAAATTTGTTGAACTCATTAGCTGAAAAACAGAATTTAGGTAAAACAGTAAATTCTTCTTTTGAGCAAAGACAAAAATGTATTGAGTTAGAGCAACAATTGAAGCAAAATTATCAAACGAATATTAATTTACAAAATAGAATTAGAGAGTTAGAAGAGCAATTGGATGAACAGAAACAATATTTATCTTTTATTTCCCAGGATGAAGAAAGAGAGAAAGAGAATTTACAATTTAAAAATAAGATATCAGAACTAGAATCTGAACTACAAGAATTAAAGAATAAATCTGAAAAAGACAGACAAGAATTTAATTCTGGTAGACAAATTTTAGAAAAAGAAAAATCAGATTTAGAACAAAAAATTTTACAGTTACAAAAGCAAGTCACAGAGCTTACTAGCAAGGCTAAAAGTAGCAAATCTCAACATTTACCCGACGATATTTTTACTTTAGTTACGGTTTACCAGAAAAACCCAGAACTATTATTAAGCCAATCATCAGATAAATTTCATATTGAGGAAGTTTCAGAAATGGAAGAAAGTGCTACCAAAAGATACGATGGTAATAGTTCTGATGTAATTTTGGAAAAATCTATTCCGAATCAGGGTGAGTTTTGGATTGTCTCCATACCTGGAATGGGAGCTAGTTATTTATTTCCTAAAAAAAATCAAATTAGCAAGTCTCAAAAGATTACTGCTAAAGCATTGTTTGCTGGATATAAATCTGGTAATACTGATAAATTCATTCTTAATAAACCTGCTAAAGTTTCTCACATTGTTAGCTCTGGAAAATGGAGGCTTGAGGAGAAAGGTGAATTAAACTACGAAATATAAATTGAACATTCATTCAGAATATCTCGTTATCTCTCGAATTTTTCTGATTATTTCTAATTGAGAATTACGATGTTTTCTTAACTGATGGTTTAACTTTTCACCATCATTACTAAGGGCAAGATAGGAGCTAGTCGAGCCGTTACCAAACCGATAATCAATCTCCATAATTTGCTGATGTACCTGATGGCTAGCTAACTGAGATTCAACCAGTGAATAAACATATACGATAAACTGCAAACTTCAGAATCAATATGGTTTATGGACAATAAAGGAGACTTTACAGTAACCATCATCATAAATAAATAAAAATTAAACCTGTCTTGAAAATAGTTTTTATGTAATAATTCACAGGGGGGCAAGAATTGAGAAAGATTGACAAGTAGAAAAGAACTAAACAGGAAGTAAAGAAGGAGAAGAACTTCCTTGAGGAGATGCCTGAATGGGAGCATGTCAAATATGCCGATACAAATGAACTAAGCTAGTGATAGCTGCATCTTGCAACTACTGAAATTGCCAGTAGTCTGTTTGTATTTAACGTGAGTTCGACAGAATTAAAAAACAGCAGGAGGTAGAGCTAGTAATTCTTTCGGCTTTAAATCAATAGAAGGCTTGTTTGGTAGATAGGTGTAAGCAATCAACCCAGC
>JAAUYH010035020.1_pt1 | contig 10254 bp, 8 predicted proteins | sample 7278061 | NCBI WGS metagenome assembly JAAUYH01 (sample SAMN14350203, study PRJNA611818) | marine sediment metagenome | isolation source: surface marine sediment (0.6m) | place: French Polynesia: Moorea | collected 2018-08 | reverse complement strand
GGGGACTTGGGGATTTGGGGACTTGGGGACTAATGATCTCCCTACTTCCCTACTTCCCTCCTTCCCTACTTCCCTATTTCCCTATCTTCCCTACTTCCCTACTTCCCTATTTCCCTATCTTCCCTACTTCCCTACTTCCCTATTTCCCTACTTCCCTACTTCCCTACTTCCCTACTTCCCTACTTCCCTATTTCCCTATCTTCCCTACTTCCCTACTTCCCTATCTCCCTATCTCCCTATCTCCCCATAGCTGAACCAAATAATTAACTTGTTAACCGAAAAGTATTGGGATATGCCCTTTTCTCCTGAAGGCTTTCCCAAGCGTGTAGAAGGTAAAGATAATTTAATTCAACACTATGCTGCTTGGCCAGAAATTAGCGGTCAAGCTAATTTTACCGATAAGCTGGTATTCTATCCTATGCAGAATGCCACAATGGTTTACGCTGAATGGTGGGGAGATGTACACATAATTTCTACGGGAAGACAATATGAACAGCGATATGGCGGATTATTTCACGTCGTGGATGGCAAAATAGAGCTGTTTCGCGAATATTATGATCCAATTGTATTCCAAGATGCTTTTGGTTTAGACAGAGATCAAACATCTGACGCTTGGGGAAAATAATTCAAGTTTGGCAATAAATAAATGAATAACTCTAATAACCAATTGATCAGCATGACATGGGGAATCGCACCTTTGTTTGCTACCTGTGCCGATGAGGGGGGTGACCACTAATTTACATGAATCGTATTATATATAATTTTGTTGTAAGTATCTCTAAGTTATTTCCTCATGCTGTATTTTACAAACAAACATCATCGAAAATAATCTCTCTAACAATTGATGATGTCGGGGGAGATGACACGCTTAAAATTCTCGATGTAATTGATAGCTTCAATCAGGACATAGGTGAGCAGGATCGAATAAGAGCAACCTTCTTTGTTATTTCAGAAAAAGTGGCTGGTACGAGAATTCTTGATGAGATCTTAAATAGAGGTCATGAAATTGGTAATCATGGGCATCAAGATCATTTTCATGCTTTTTTGTGCCCGAATGACTTTGAATCCGAGATTAATCAGACTCATAAAATATTGTCTTCTAATACAGTGCGATCGCAAATTAAGTGGTTTCGTCCTGGACGGGCTTTATATAATGGCTGGATGCTTAATATTTTGAGGGAAATGACGGGATATTACGATAATTTTGCTTTGGCTTCTATGCTTCCCTTAGATACCTTCCCCATAACCGATAACCCGAACTTGACAATCAAATATGTATCTCAATTTATCTTTCCAGGTTCAATTTTGCTGCTACACGGTGGAACATCAAGACGTACCACAAATACTGTAGAGGTTTTGAGCAGGTTACTTACTCAACTTAGACAACAAGAATACAAAGTAGTTACCTTGTCCGAACTTTGGCAGTCTGAATGAATCAACTGTCAGACGAGTATTTCTTTTGCAACTCAATAGGAGTATGTTAAAGCGATCGCGAATCATGTTACAAAAAAGGAATGATGTAATTCTGTAGATGGTTGGTATCCATGCGGATTAAATATATTCTGCTGACAACTATTTTTACCCTGACTTTTGCCTTATCGGTAATGTTGGGATCTCCCCTGCCAACTTATCCCCAAACAACGACTTCTAATCACTGTCAAAAGTTTAGTTCAGAAAAGAGTAAATTTGATAGTTGTGAAAAACTGATTTTAGATATCCACGAAGCTGCTAAACGTCATGTTCAAAATAACAGTCCGATGCAGACACTAGCAGTTAAGCAAGTTTATGAAGATAATCTTCTCGAATTTACTCCTCCAGAAATAGCCAAAATTTATGAGGAAGAATATCTCAGGCTTAAAACAGATAAACCGTGGTTGCAATTGCCCTTAAGTTGGCTCTTCACTTTAGCAGTTTTGCTGGGGGTTGCTGTCACAAAATTCTTAGAAAAATGGCTAATTAAGTCGTGGGAGATAGTTAGTAGTTGGTTGTATCATAAATTAGCTGGTAGTCCCTTACTTCTCAGAACAGCTTTAAAACGTTATCAAAAATCTCTAGTTGCTAGTTATCAAGAGCTAAAGATCGTCTATCGCCCTAATCGACCTCTGGATATGCGGGAGATATATGTACCCCTTAAGGTAGCAGGGGCAAGTGATAGCGACCAAATTGAAGCAAAACGAGCTATTGCCGAATATCCTAGATTAATGGTTAAAGGATTACCAGGTTCAGGTAAATCTATGCTGCTGAAGCATATTGCTTTAACTTATGGAGAAGAAGGAGGTTTAAATAATTTACCAGCAAGACTTATACCAATATTAATAGAACTTCACGAGCTAACGGATTTAGCTTTAGATCTGGAAAAATTAGAGCAACATTTAGTAACAGTTCTAGATCGTCATAATTTTCCGAAAGGGTCAAGGTTTATCTCTGAAAGTTTAAACCAAGGTAAACTACTCTTGCTATTTGATGGTCTAGATGAAGTTAATAGTAATGTTCGACGGCAAGTTGTACAAGCAATCAAAAATTTATTGCGGAAATATCGAAAATGCCCTGCAATTATTACTTGTCGTACTGCTGTCTATAACGATGAATTTAATGATCTAGTTGAGCAAACCCTAGAAATAGTCGAGTTTAATGATCGTCAGATTCGCCTGTTCCTAAAATCTTGGGCATTCCAAATGCCTCCAGAGAAATCAATCGATCAATTGCTAAAAACTCTGCGAGACAAGCCGAGAATTATGACCTTAGCTCGTAATCCTCTACTGTTGACCATTATTGCTTACCTTTATTGCGATACGGCTTTTGTTCTTCCTGATTCTCGCTCAGAATTTTATCGTAAATCCACAGATGTTCTTCTAGAGTTAAGAGATGAAGAACGGGGTATAGCCAATCAATATCGAGCGAATGAAAAACGGCGAGTCCTGCAAAAACTAGCTCTCTACAATCAGGATAATGCCCAAACGCAACAGCAAGACCGACGCAGTATTAATTACGAGACAGTATTAGCAGAGATTCAAGAAGTTCTTCCCTCCCTGAGTTTAAATCCTAATCAAGATACCAAAGCTATTCTCAGGGAAATAGTGGAACGCAGCGGTTTATTTATTCAAATTGACTCAGGTGATAAATATCAATTTGCTCATCTCAGCATCCAGGAATTCTTTGCTGCGGAAGCTTTAACCGATAATTGGCAGAACTTGATATCTCGTTATAGAAAAGATCCTAACGCTTGGAGAGAGACAGTAAAACTATGGTGTGGTTTAGCAGGAGACAGTACGGAGTTAATTAGAGCTGTTTATACTGAGGATGCACTCTTAGCATTTGAATGTCTGGCTGATGCTCAGGAAGTAGAGCAAGATTTAGCTGCAACTATTATCAATCAATTCAAAGATCAGCTTGGCAGAAGTGACAATGAAGATGATCTGGCGAAGGCATTTGGAGCGGTTGCTGCAAGTTCTCGCGCACGAGGAAAAGAAGTTTTTGAGTTTTTAGAAGAAGTACTTACTATTGAGGCAGCACCCTTAGATAGACGAAAAACAGCAGCAGTAGCTTTATCCCTAACTAATTTATCCCAAGCTGCTAAGGTACTGGCTGATCAATATACTTCTGATGATGCTGAAGTACGGCAAGCATTGGTAAAAATGGGAGATCTAGCTGTACCAGAACTTGTATCTAAAGCTGATGAAGGATATATAGACTCACTAAATGATTTATTTGCCATTGCTACTCCTGCTGCTGCGACTGCTTTAGTACCTTTTTTGTGGCGAACTAATCAAGAATTGTCAAGTCTTGCTGCTTGGAATTTAGCTGCATTAATTTCTCAATCAGATATAGAAGAAAGGTTACATAATTTCCCTCTTACATCAGAACAGCGACAAGCAGAATATTTAAATTGGATTTGGCACCCTTTTCCCAAACCGATCAACTCTACTTTACCGATTATTGCTGGTAGAATTGCTTATTTACTTAAAATAGCTCCTAAAAGTGCAATTTCTAAATTAGAACAAAACCTAGAACCCAGAATAGTAATACCTCTCTGCGCTATTGAACTTAAGGGAGAATTTCAAAATCTATGGAATCTAGAATGGGATAATCTTTTGACTCAGAAAGAGCAATCAACTGAGCTAAATAGATCAATGAGGACAATTATTAGAGAACTTTTAAAAGAAAAGACTCTTCATTCTCATTGGCGATTCATTTTTTCTAGTCTTTCTCCTCGATTACAACTCGATTTACTCCGCCGCTTAATCAACTATCGTTCACCTACTGACCGCGACTGGCGTAACCTTTTTCGTAAAGTTGAGTATGAATTTAACAGTAGTTGGCATTATCGATTATTGCTTGTTTTAGCTCTAGCTATGTCTATATTGGCTATTGTTGTGATAATTATAATTATGCTTCGTCAGCCAGAACATTGGAGCAACGGATTACTTGGTTTAGCAGTCTTAGTGATAATCACCTTTTGGATTTTTCTCTGGCGAGGTATTGAGGAAAAATTAGAGTCAACTACATTTACTAATTTCGGTTTATTTGGGTTTTTGACCTTTTGGCAAAAATTGCGTCAGTTATTTATAGAGAATATAGTTTGGGCTGGGGCTGGGGCTGTTGCTGGGGCTGTTGCTGTGGCTGGAGTTGGGGCTGCGGCTGTGGCTGTGGCTGGGGCTGCGGCTGTGGCTGGAGTTGGGGCTGCGGCTGGAGTTGATGCTGTGGTTTTGGCTGTGGCTGGGGCTGGGGCTGGGGCTGTGGCTGGAGTTGGGGCTGCGGCTGGAGTTGATGCTGTGGCTGTGGTTTTGGTTTTCGCTTTGGTTTTCGCTGTGGTTTTGGTTTTCGCTTTGGTTGTCGCTTTAGCTTTGGTTGGGGTTGAGGCTGGGGCTGCGGCTGTGCTTGGGGCTGCGGCTGTGCTTGGGGCTGCGGCTGTGCTTGGGGCTGCGGCTGGAGCTTGGGCGAGAGCTAAAAAAAAGAAGGATTTTGTACAATTTTTTGCTATCTTTGCCTATCCTTTTTTCTGCTGGTCGCCAATTGTTTTTTGTTTTAGTACTTTGGCTCTCCTCGAATTTCTTTCCTGGCAGCATACGTTACTAGTTTGGTTAGCTTTGCTAGGAGGTGGGACTGCACTATGGATGCGTGGTCAAAAACTAGAAGAACAAGCCCGTAATCCTCTTAAGGGAATTTTGGGTTCAGATTACTCGCAAAGCGAGAAGCTACGCAGTCTAATTTGAAACCTGGAGTTTTTAAGCTATCTTTTTTGAGTAACGAGTAACAAGTAACGAGTAACGAGTAAAAAGTACTATTAGACGTAGGTGGAGATAAAGCCTCTATTTCACTAACTCGAAACCCTTATTATATCTTAATCTTAATTGCTACTTGCTATGTGCTACTTACTACTTAAGCGTAACGACGACAAGACTTTAATGAAGAAGTTAGACACGATCTTTGCCAAGCGGATTTAGTATCATAGGTCAATTTATCCACATGACAAAAAGCGTACATATAATTGTCATTTAATTATTTCTTTTGTAGCTTATTGGAAAGATAAAAACTACTTTTGTAATTTTTATAATATTTCTCGTATTATTTTGGCTTTTGTTTCAAGTTCGAGTTGATCTTGTTCACTGTGTCCTTCTCTCAGGATAAATTCTCGTGCTTCCTGTAGATTTTGCTTGGTATATTTCAGCTCTCTCTTGAGTTGTCGATTCTCTGCTGCTAGCTGCATATTTTCTGTTTTCAGGTCTTCTAGTAAATTCTCACCTGTCTTTCCCCTATCTACAATAGCTCTTAATTCGGTAATTTCTTGGATTAATTCGGCTTTTTCTTGCTGTAGTTTTTCTACTTTTTCAGCTATTTTTTGATTAGAGCGATCGCTCTTAACTAAGCTATATTTTTGCTCTTCTCTTAACTTCTGAATTTTATAAGCTAATTCAGGATATTTATAGATATAACTAACAGAAACTCCTGCCTCTCTAGCTACAGACCTAATGGTAATTTTCTGCTTCTGCTCAATTAATTTGGCGATCGCTGTTTCAGTTTTCTGTAATGATTCTTGTTTTTTTTTCTGACTAGTATTTCTTAATCCTTTCGTTTTCTTGTCTGACATTTTGCTATTCAAATATTATTTCGTTAACGATGTAGACGTTGTGGATGTTTTTGGAGCTACTGCCGATAATTACCCTTATAGGAAGCTAGAGTTTATTTTTTACTGTTTCTATAATAATTGCTATACAAGGCATATGACGATATGGAAGATAAATGAGTAAAGTTACACGACGTTTCGTTCATTTTATAGTGATCCGCTGCAATCTAGGTTAAAGCATGTATTCTTACAGAAGTTTAACAGAAGATTATTAAGGTCAACAGTATCTATTAACTAAGTCTAAAGAAAGGTATTTAAAGGTGATGACTTGTTTTTTGAATGAGACAAATAAGTTCAGTAGAACAGGAAATATTTGGCAACTTAGAAACATGAATTATTCTTTAACAATATGAAAAGTCTTATTGTTTATTTTTTGAGCTACTAATTTTACAAGTAACAATTTCGGTTCTTAATTATCATTACTATGATGCTGAGATCCTTTGCTCCTAGAGTATTGGAGAACAGGCACGATCCTATAATCTTCTTGTTTTTTGATCTGATTCTCCACCGCAACAATTACAAGATTAACGACAGATGATAAGCAAATGTCTACATGTGTCATTAGTTTAAAATTGACACAAGAAAAATCGGCAACACTTTCCTAATTTACTTACTTTAGAAGATAAAGCGATCGCAATGCCAAAAGCCGAAATGTGTCATAAATAAATAATTGATACATTTTATACTGGGAATAATCTCAATGACAGGAAGAGTAGTTGCTGTAAGCCTTAACCCAAGTCACTTATTTAGAAAATCAACTCAAGACAGTATCAAACTATTAGCAGGGTTGGGTGTAGAAGGGGACGCTCACTGTGGAAAGAAAGTGAAACATCGATCGCGTGTCGCTAAAGATCCTAATCAACTTAATCTAAGACAAGTACATGTAATCCATGCAGAATTGCATGACGAGTTAAACAATGCGGGATTTGATATTTTACCTGGGCAGATGGGAGAGAATATCACTACCAGAGGAATCGATCTCTTAAAACTACCAACTGATACCAAGTTACATATCGGAAATGAAGCCGTAATTCAAGTAACAGGATTACGTAACCCCTGCGGTCAATTAGACAACCTTAAAGCTGGTTTAAAGGCTGCGGTATTGTATAAAGATAGCGAAGGTAACATTATTCGCAAAGCAGGCATTATGAGCATTGTATTAGCCAGTGGAGAGATATCTGCTGGAGATAATATCAGGATAGAATTTCCTCCCCAACCATATCGACAATTGGAGCGAGTTTAACAATGTGTCATTAGTTTATTTTTGACACATCATCTTGGTAATGATTTTGCAGTTGATATAAATATTGTCGTTACTGTTTTTTAATTGAGCTTTTTCAAAAAAATTAGCTGGACAAATTCTTTTAATTCTGTACGTGCATATAGAATGAAAAACATGAAGGGTATCGCCAGGATTACAAACTTAAGATACAACATTACCGAGGAAGGTAATACCACATAAATATATGAATCAATAATAAAAATCCATAGAACAATAATAATCAAAGGTAGTGCCTTATAGCTTAAATTACCAATTTTACTTGTTCTTTCATCTCTAGGAACTGTTATTTTTAGATCTCGATTCTTAATATTCTCTTGTCTTTTCCTAAGATATCTATCTGCAATAATTGCAACCACATCAAGCGATCGCAATGCCAAAAGCCAAGATGTATCATAAGTTGATGGTTTCGGCTTAGAACAACCCAGTCAAGCACAATTATCTATTATAGCAAAGATGATTAATGCCAATGGCTATCAAGCTATTGTTTAAAGTTATATTTTGTGTCATAGTTTGAATTTTGAAACATTTTGATCAGAGTAATAACGACTCTGGCGATCGCTGTAATTTTTCCCATCAATCAACATCAAGCATACTTGCTACATAACATAAATTGTGTCAGAAATTTAATTTTGACACACGTGCTATCAAATAGCTTTTAAATGCCCTTAAAAAGTCTCAATTATTCAAACAGAAAAGGGTTTCCAAAAATAAGCAAACAGGGCTAATATCCGCAACTATGGCAGGGTAATCAGATATCTGAATGCAAGCATGACATGAGTAGCTGAAATTTTTATGATGCGATCGCCATTTATTTGGAACAATACTAGAATTAAGGCAAGATAGAAAAACTTTGATTTGCGTATGTCATGAATATTCAATCTCTTAAATTAGAACTAATCCAGGTTTTGAAGAATATATGTTGCCATGAACTATCTAATTGATACTCACATTTTGATTTGGTTTATCGAAGGTAACGACCAACTTTCCAAAAAGGCAAAAGTATTAATTTAATTCTTCTGCAATCATGAACTTTTCTGCTAAATATTCAGTTATTATGTGTCAAGAGTTTAATTTTGACACATATGTTGTTAAATAGCTTTAAAATGCCCTTAACACGCCTCAATTATTCAAACAGATTAAGGGTTACAAAAATGAGCAAACAGGGCTAATATCCGCAACTATTGAAGGGTAAATCAAATAATTTAAGCTCTGCTGCCCTCTGTCCGAGAAAATTAATTAGAATGACTATAAAAATAAATAATTAATAATTAACATTTTTATAGATGACTGGAAATACAGGACTGTTCAACCGCCGTTTTGCTAATAATTTTATTCCCCTGCCTCCTTTTCAAGTGCCAGCAATAGGTTCAACTGCACCAGACTTTAGTTTGCCAATTATTGGGAGTGGCAATGATGTGCAGCTTTCCAACTACCGAGGGAAAAAACCTGTAGTGTTGGCATTTACCAGGATCTTCACCGAAAAACTATTTTGCCCTTATTGTTATCCTCATATTCAAGACTTGAAGGAACGCTATCAAGAGTTTACGGACAAAGGAGCCGAACTATTGATGATTGCTAGTACCGACCCCGTTCAAAGTCAGCAAATTGTTGACCAACTCAGCTTGCCTTATCCTTTTCTATACGATCCAGATTGCCTTATTTTTCGTCGCTATGGAGTCGGACAGGCTCTCGGCGCACCTTTACCAGCTCAGTTTATTGTAGACTCATTAGGTCGAATCACCTTTCGACATCTATTTTCCTTTACAGACGGTAATGCAGAGACAGACATTATCCTGAGACAGCTAGATCAGCTTTCAGCTAAATAGAGACTTGGAAAAAAACTCAAAGAGGAAAGAGATTTGCTAGAGAACGTTTATCAATCGCAAGTGGAGGGTGTACTTGAGACTCTTCAGACCGAACTACCAGGTTTATTTGAAACCGATTTGTCCTACGATATTTATACTAAAGATATTTATTTTCGAGATCCAGTCAATACCTTTAAAGGCAAGTTCAACTACCGTATTATCTTCTGGACATTAAGATTTCACGGGCAGCTTTTTTTCACTTCACTTTACTTCGACTTGCACGATATTACGCAGACAGCATCCGACACAATTCTGGCTAATTGGACTGTGCGGGGTACTTTGCGAGTTCCCTGGAAAGCTCTTATCTTTTTTAATGGCTATTCGACCTACAAGCTTACTTCAGAAGGATTAATTTACGAACATATTGATATCTGGGATCGTCAACCCAGCGAAATTCTTAAACAGTTTTTTCGCCGAGGTCAAGATGGAAATTAACTCAATAAGCTTGGCTACACCACCTAAAATAACCACAACCAAGCTAATCAGTACCTCTCGGTTAGTAACTAGCGATCGCTATACTTGTTTCCAGTAATCAATATATGCGAGATAATTGTGTCATAAATTTAATTTTGATACATTTTATAGGGAAAATATCCCAAGATCAATGACTTTTGTGGGGCATAAATTAACGGTTCAAAGAGCCTGACAACTCTAATTCCTGTAAGCTTTCGCGACTTAGATTAGCATTATGCAAATTAGCCAGTTTTAAATTTGCTCCTGTTAAATTAGCACTACTCAAATTAGCCTCAACTAAAATCGTTTCATAGAGGTTAGCTTGAGAAAGATTTGCGCCAACTAGATTCGCCCCTTGTAGATTTGCCCCACTCAAGTCTGCTGACACTAAACTAACACTGCTTAAATTAGCACTCCGTAGATTGGCTTCCCTGAGAATAGCATTCAAGAATGCACCACTAAAATTAGCCCCTTTCATAGATGCATGGCTGAGGTTAGCACCACTGAGGTTAGCACCGCTCATATTACCG
>JAAUYH010058462.1_pt1 | contig 10255 bp, 7 predicted proteins | sample 7278061 | NCBI WGS metagenome assembly JAAUYH01 (sample SAMN14350203, study PRJNA611818) | marine sediment metagenome | isolation source: surface marine sediment (0.6m) | place: French Polynesia: Moorea | collected 2018-08 | reverse complement strand
TCTAAAATGTTGTTCATTACTTTAGGAATAATTGCTAAAGCTGGATTTTTAATTATTTCTGAAATACTATTTTTATCTCTAATTGCTTCTTGTTCTACTTTGGCATAATATCCATTTGTTTCAAAAGAACTAACTCGACAAGATTGAATTCTAAATAACTCTTTGTGAGTGCCATTTTGATGATTGTAATCGTAATTAACTAAAATGTTACTCAAGAAATCTGCTTGAATACTTTTCTCTCCAGTAACGCCAATAAATTCGTATCCTTCGCTCACTTTTTCTAATAAATCAGGAATCGGTATTTTAGGTTCAAAACCGCCATAAGTCCAAATAAGATCTTCTTTGATAATAAGTTCCAAAGTTTCAGCGATCGCATTATTATCTTCTTTTCCTTCCCGATATAATCTCCCCTCAGAATCGAATTCTACAGCGTGAAAAGGACAAGTAATTGTATTTCTTTTTTCGCAGATCCAACCATCGGATAAGGGTGCTTGCATGTGAGGACAAATATTATTTAATGCCGCTATTTCTCCCTGTTTATTTTGCCAGATAACATAATCTTTCCCATTCAAACGAATTTTATGGGGCTGATTTATTCCCAGCATCGATTTGTGCGCGATTAACCAAGGCGCACCTGGTAAAATAGATTTCATTAGTTTGTCAAAAATGTGAATTATTACTCGTATTATAGGCATAAAAACGAGGATTTTGTCGCATTCTTGGCATGAAAACAAAACCATTATCCGCAATGCGCCGCCAACCCCAGCAAAAACGATCTAAAGAGAGGGTAGAAAAGATACTCGATGCAGCAGCCGAAATATTTGCTGAAATAGGTTACGATCGCGCCACAACCCACGATATTGCCAGTCGAGCTGAAACTGCGATCGGATCTTTATACCAATTTTTCCCGGATAAATTAGCTATTTTCCATGCCCTAGAATTGCGACATTTAGAGCGAGTCAGGGAAATGGGAGCAAAACTATATACTCCAGAAACAGCTCAATTACCTTTAGAACAATTAATTGACAAATTAATGCAAACTACCATCGAAACGATCGAACAACCCACCTCGAGAGTTGTTTTTTTGCAATTTTTTGTCGCCCCAGAAATGTTTCAAACTATTGACGATAGTTTAACCTGGGAATTTATTCGACTTTGGGCTAAATTACTAAATTGGCGAAATCCAAATTTAGAGCCAAATTTTTGCGAGTTATTGGCACAAGTCTGCGTAAACTGCGGCAATACTATGTTAGTAATTGCTTTAAGGAGCGATCGCGATCGTCGCGAAGCTATTTACCAGCAAATCAAAGCATTATTATTGGCTTATCTAAGTCCCCACGTTGGCGATGAAAAAGTAATGAAAAAAGTAATGAAATGTCCGCGCTGCGATTCTGAAAAACTCTCTAAAAACGGTCACCGTCATGGCAAACAACGCTATCTTTGCAAAGAATGCGGCAGACAATTTTTAGCAGGAAGCAAGTAGTTTCCCTCCAAGTCGGAAGTTTGAATATTTTATTTGCTTTACCAATTTCAAACGAGTCAACTAAATTTTACACTTAAAACCCTCTTGCCTCTTACACCCCGCGACACTACTGCTTACTCGATCGCAGCTAAGCTAAGACAGCAATTAAGTCGTCAGCAAGATCGAAATTAGCCGTAACATTTTGCACGTCGTCGAGGGATTCTAAGGTATCGATTAATTTTAAGAGCGATCGCGCTTGTTCGGAGTCGGTTACTTCAATATTATTATCGGGTATCCAGCGCAATTCTACTTCTTTGACTGGCAAACCTCGACCTTGTAAAATTTGATTGAGAGAATCTAAACTGGGGATTTCAGTAATTACTTCTGCACCGATAAAATCTTCTGAGGCGATCGCTTCATAGGTTTCCGCTTCTCCCTCCATTGCTGCTTCTAAGAGCAAATCCTCATTTATTTCTCCTTCGAGAGTAACAACACCTTTTTGGGCGAACATCCAACTGACACAGCCAGTTTCCCCCAAATTACCGCCATTTTTCTTAAAAGCTTCCCTCAAATAAGCTGCCGTGCGATTGCGATTATCTGTCAATGCTTCGATTAAAATTGCTACGCCACCCGGCCCGTATCCTTCGTAGCGAATTTCTTCTAATTTGGCATCTCCATCTTCAAAAGTTCCGGCCCCTTTGGCGATCGCCCTTTCGATATTATCGTTAGGTATCCCTGCAGCTTTAGCTTTGTCGATCGCCGTACGCAGTTGAAAATTTCCGTCTGGATCGGCGATACCGTTTCTTGCCGCTACGATTATGGCACGGGATAGCTGAGTGAAGGTTTTCCCTTTTTTGGCATCCACTCTTGCTTTTTGGCGTTTGATATTAGCCCATTTACTATGTCCTGCCATAGTATTTGTCTAAGCTTTAAATTTATTACTTAATTTCGTAATTTTATCACTTACTCAGATATTACCGAGATTTTTTAGTGATTATTTTCAATTTTCAAAGTATCGAACAGTACAATCGGGTATAATGCGATCGCTTTTCGTCATATTTTCTTAAGTTTTTTCCCAGTCAATGTTATAATACTTAACGATTTTTTGAGTTTTATTGTGAATATAAAAATGAATTTAACTTTAGTAAATTGTTTTAAAAATTCTTGCGATGGCAGACTAAAAGAATTGATAGATCGCTGTTATTTATTCATAGATGCGATGGAACTGAAAAGATTTCAAAAATGCGATTATACTTATATTTGCAATATCTACACCCCTGCAGATATTAGAGAAGAGTTAATTAACTATCAATATCGTCTCGAATGTATCGGCGATCGCTTCAAAATTGATTGGGTATATTTAATACCGATCGACCGGAGAGAATTATCTTATTTAAAAAAACAAGCAGAAAAAAAAGGCAGTCTAGAAGCGTGGAAAATATACTTAGAATTGCAATATATTTTTTCAGATCCCAATTAATAAAATTATTAAATTCAAAGGCAAAAGCGCACCGCCTACGCGTCGGCGAAAGACGCAAGTAGCCGGAGCAAGAAGGGAAGGGGCAATAGGCAAAAGTCACAAATAAAGATAGGGATTGCAACCCCTCATAAACTATTGCCTCGGAGGCAATAGCCGACAATAAAAAATATAAATGGTAAAGAAGAAAACAAAATAAATCGCAATTATCTTATTTTTCTTCCCTACCTTAAATTTTGAAAAAAAGCAAATTTTATTGCAAAGCAACTAATTGTTTTTGCTTAGATTCGATTGGCGCGCTCAAAGCAGCTTCGAGATCGGATTTACCCAATCTTTCTTCAAGAATTTGCATCACTTCCCGACCAAAATCGTTGGGATTTCTTTGCCAAGCTTGCAAACAAACTTCCCCAAAGAAAGAACCTAAAGGTTCGGGATTCCAGAGCAGTTTTTTCGCAGTCCAAGGCATCAAACTCATCGGATCGTAATCTCGTTTGAGAATATTATTTTTAAAGGCATATTCTTCTAAATGAGTGTGAGGTTGTAAACCAATGAAGAAGATAGCCGGTTCGACTTTATCGGCCCCAAAAATGCTTTCTAGTTCCCGATGGTAAGCAATTGTTTGGCGAATAGTTTCGTAAGTTTCATCGATTACGTTAAAAGAGTAATTAACTGAAACTAAATCGTTAAAACCAGCAGCCTTCAAATCGCGACAGTTCTGCAAAACAGTACGGAGATTGTAACCCATTCGCATTTTGCGAACTAATTCTTGAGAACCGCTAGTAATACCGATCTCGAAATAATTCATGCCAGTTTGTACCATTAAATCGCACAATTTAGGAGTGAGATTGTCGGCGCGAATGTAAGCAGCCCAATGGGTATCTTTCATGCCAGAATCGACTATTTTTTGCAATAATTCGATCGCATCGTCGATATATTTTTTAGCAGGAATGAATTGAGCATCAGTAAACCAAAAATTACGAATCCCGCGATCGTAAAGTTGGCGCATTTCTTTAACTACTTCATCGGCTGGATTGATTCTAACTTGTTTACCTTCAACTACTGTATAAACGCAATAACAGCAATTATGAGGGCAACCGCGTTTAGTTTGAACCCCGATATAAAAATCGTTTTCTTGTAAATAGTAATCGAATTCGGGCCAAATCTTTTCGATATAATCGTAGTCGCAAGCAGTTTTTTCGATCGGTGTCGGCCATTCGTGAATCGTGCGAGGACGGGGTTTAGTTTCTCCGGCAATGTAACAGCGTTCGTCCAAAAAGTCTTGGCCGCGCAACAATTTTTCTAGGAGTTTTTCCCCTTCTCCGATCGAGACGATCGAACCTTGAGGTAAAGATTGTTGTAATTGTTCGTAGAAAACGCTGACTGCACCTCCACCAACTACGGTGCGAGCATCTTTATGGTATCTTCTTGCTCGATCTAAACCTCTTTTAATTAAACCTTGGTTGCGCCAAAGTTCTCCATAATAGGAAGTTGCTACTTTCAGTCCCCCCAACGCACCCCGAAGTCTAATTAAGGGATTTTTAGCGTAGTAGAATTCAAAAGCATTTTGTAGTGGGTTGCCACCCCTACCTCCTACTGGTGCATAAATTTGGATATCGCGCCAAGAGAAAACTAATAAAGTTGGTTTAAACTCGTCAATACATTCATCTAAAGCCTTATCAAAATCTAGAGGTGGTACGGTGCCAAAATCAAATATTTTTTGCTCGACATCAGGAAAGAGTTTGTGGACGTGATCGGCCAAATAGACAACTCCAATCGGAAAGATCGGGTTACAGGGGAGACGAGCATAGAGAATTCGCTGTGTCATGGTTTTTCCTCGTATTATGGGGTTTTTCAGGAAAATTTTTCAAGGGGATGGATCGATATTTTTAAAATTATTATTTCTTATTTTCTCTGGGAATTGATGGCAATTTTTTTTTAATCGAGTCAATAGGGTTACTTAAATAGCAATTATATTTTCGAGCAGCTTGAAAGATTTCGCGCTCGGTTGTGAGGAATTTTTGACTTAGTGCGATCTCGTTAAATGCTCCTTCTTTACATAAGTTAACTTTTATTATAATACTCGTCAGATTGCCTCGGGCATCTTGTCGGGATCTTGACTTTATTTGTTTCTTTAGAAAAAATTAACTTTGATATAAATTCCGCTCGAGATCGGTTTCAATAAATCTGACGAAAGGGTTACCGATTAGTCATAACAAATAACGATCCCAAAAGAGTTAGCTCGGCTAAAAATAAAAATAGCGATCGGGACTTAAGTAACGATTGTATTCATATTTACAGCTTCGGGATCGTTAAAGTGTTAGCTTATATCTAACAGTTGCAAATGTTTTTCCAACCGCTCTAACTGCCATGGCTCAAATCCTCGATCCCATTCCAAATGGTCATAAAAATAGCATCCTTTGCTGTTACGTCAACACTACTAGCAATATTCAAATAGCTCGGATAACCAATATCTCTAACTGGTATTTCGAGAGAGTTGTTTTTCCAGGACAACGCTTAATATTTGAAGCTTTACCCGAAGCTGCTCTTGAAATTCACACCGGGATGATGGCCTCAGCTATTATTTCAGATACTATTTGTTGCCACAGTATCTGTGTCAGTGAAGGCGAGATAAATAATAATTATGCCGCTTCAATGCCAGTTTCAAAAACAACAGATAACAAACAAAATAGACAAACAAAAGATAAAAACAAAACACCACAAACCACTTTTAAAGAAGCAGTTAGCATCAGATAGTTAAAGAAAAAAAATTTAATTGCTATGGGGTTGTTCTAAGCGACGACCCCTTATTTAATGGAAATCTTTAAGTTTACGAAAGTTTTCAAAGCTTAAAATAAATTCATTTTCGAGCCGATCGCTTCTAATTTAAACTTTAAAAATCCGATCGCACTTGGGAAGGATACAAATATAATTTTATTTTCAGGCCATTGCGGTGTAGTTTTGTCACGATGGAATGTAGTAGTGCAAAAGTATCTGCCTTAACAGAGGATCGGAGGGTAGAAATTAAATAATTATGAATCGTGCAAGTGAAATAATAGTAATTGGCGGCGGAATAATTGGCATGGCGATCGCCGTAGATCTCAAATTGCGGGGCAGATCTGTCACTGTATTCAGTCGCGACTTTAAAGCTGCAGCAACCCATACTGCGGGGGGAATGTTAGCACCTCAAGCAGAAGAAATTGCCCCCGGGCCGATGTTGGATTTATGTTTGAAATCGCGATCGCTCTACCCGGAATGGATTCGTAAGTTAACTGAAATAACTAAAATCGATGTTGATTACTCTCCTTGCGGGATTTTAGCCCCAGTTTACGAATTATCTGGAGTTCAAACCACAAAGAGTAATAATACAGCTACGTGGTTAGATAAAGATGCGATCCAACTATATCAGCCCGGATTGGGTAAAGATGTCGTCGGGGGTTGGTGGTATCCAGAAGACGCTCGAGTCGATAATCGTCTTTTAGGAGAAGCATTAGTTGTAGCTGCAAAGTCTTTAGGCGTAGATCTGCAAGAAGGGGTCTCAGTCGAAGGTATTCAACAAAAAAATGCAAAAATAGCCAGTATAACTACAAATTTAGGGGAATTTTCCGCACAGCAATATATTTTAGCTGCTGGTGCTTGGGCTAGTCAATTATTACCCTTGCCAGTGCGCCCAGTTAAAGGACAAATGCTATCCTTAAAAATGCCTCTTAATGAGGATGGACTTTTACCGCTTCAAAGGGTACTATTCGGCCCGCAAACATACTTAGTTCCCAGGAAAGATGGTCGTTTAATCGTCGGTGCAACTACTGAAGAAATTGGTTGGAGTCTAGGTAATAATCCCAAAGGAATTAAAAAACTATTAAATCGAGCCGTTCGCCTCTATCCCAAGTTAGAAAATTGGAATATTGAAGAACTTTGGTGGGGATACCGGCCGGGAACTCCTGACGAGTTACCAATCTTAGGTAGAGGATCTTGCGAAAATTTAATTTTAGCCACCGGCCACTATCGCAACGGAATTTTACTGGCCCCCGTCACCGCATCAATAATATCTGAATTAGTCGATACTGGAAGATCGGATCCGATGTTAGAAAATTTTAATTGGCAACGCTTTTTTAATAAACAATCGATATCTTCCGATAACGGGCGATCGCCGATCGCTTTAAATGGTTCAAATGGTTCAAATGGCAGCAACGGTAACGGTAATGGCAAAGCTTTAATGCAATATCCTACTTTAAAAACAGAGATAATCTCTCAAAATAATGAAAATAGTGGCGATCGCTTGATAATTGCCGGAAAATCTTTCAATTCTCGTTTGATGACGGGAACGGGGAAATATCCTAATATCCCAATTATGCAGCAAAGTGTAGCCGCTAGCGAATGCGAAATCGTTACCGTAGCAGTCAGAAGGGTACAAACTAACGCACCCGGCCATGAAGGTTTGGCAGAAGCTTTAGATTGGTCTAAAATTTGGATGCTGCCCAACACTGCTGGCTGTAAAACTGCAGAAGAGGCGATCAGAGTAGCCAGGTTAGGACGAGAAATGGCTCGATTATTAGGCCAAGAAGATAATAATTTTGTCAAATTAGAAGTAATACCCGATCCGAAATATCTATTACCCGATCCGATCGGCACTCTAGAAGCAGCAGAAAAGTTAGTTAAAGAAGGTTTTGCAGTTTTACCCTATATCAATGCCGATCCGCTCTTAGCTAAGCGTTTAGAAGAAGTAGGATGTGCTACAGTAATGCCTTTAGGATCTCCGATCGGCTCGGGCCAGGGCATTAAAAATGCCGCGAATATTGCTATCATTATCGAGCAAGCTAAAATTCCTGTAGTCGTCGATGCGGGTATTGGCGCACCATCAGAAGCCGCTTTAGCTATGGAAATGGGTGCTGATGCTTTGTTAGTTAACAGCGCGATCGCCCTAGCTAAAAATCCCCCAGGAATGGCGAAAGCTATGGGTATGGCTGCTGTTGCCGGAAGATTGGCTTATTTAGCTGGTAGAATTCCAGTTAAGGCTTATGCTAGTGCTAGTTCTCCTCTTACTGGTACGATTAGCTCGTAACTAAGCACAAGGATGGCGATTTTACTGTTAAAAATTAGTTTACTACAGTTTTGCCATCCCTGACAAGATTTTTTGATAATTTATAGATAATTTGTAGCAGTTTTTATAACAATTTTAGCTCGCGATCGGCAGTTTCAAAAGAGCGATATAGTAAATAAATTGTCCCGATTAAATATATAGCAACTGAACTATAGATTAGGACACTAATTGTAAAAGCAGAGACTAGGTAGTAGGTAGTGGGTAAAAGATAAAATTGTCATAACCTTTACTTCGACTGCTATACAGTTGAATCGGATATATTGCCTGCATTAAAAGCTTGAATAATTCTAATCAAACTTATACTGCTGCCGAAGGCTAACATTTGCGGACAAAGCAAGAAATTCTTAATTTTTATTATCCAATTCATCATCAAAGTAAAATACATTTATCTTCTCTCCAATTTTTGGCGATCGCTTTTTTAATAATACTGCAGAGATCCCTCCTTAAGCTTCTCCGATCGCCATAATTATTACTAATGCGATCGCATATTTTATCTCGTTTAGAAAACAAAGCGATCGCTAAAATCAACCGATCGAGTTGGTAATATTTTGTTGCGTAACTTTCGATTCTTGTAACTTAAAACAACTCCAACCTTTTAAATATCTATTTTTCTTCCAGTCGATTGATTCTTACATAAATCTAATTTTAAAATCTTGCTTATTTTCTGTGTATCTAAATCCATAGAAATAGACAACTAAATTCTAAGAAATACTGTCAGCAAAATAAAAACATTGACTTAATAATTTTGAAATATGTTGCAATTTTAAACTCTGCATTGACTTTATTTTCAAAATAAAGTATTATTGTACTAAATTATAGAATCAAAAATAAATAAAATGAATGCAGCAGTAGTTAACAAAATAATTGAAAGTTATACCCTAATCTACGTAGAAGTAGATGAAAACTCAAACAAAGTTTGGAAAGGAAGCATTTTAGAAAACGGATCTTTTTTAGCAGAATGGGGCAGAGTAGGAAGTAAATTACAGAGCAAAAAACACGAATATAAATCTGTTACCCTAGCACAGAGAAAGCTAGAACAAATGAAAAATCAAAAACTCAGAAAAGGATACACTTATGCAAGAGTAATCGAAAACGATCGCCCCCTTTCAATTCCACTCGAACCACAAGAATTAGAAAATATCGCAGCGACTCAAATTCATCATGGAGAAGATGCTAGAGCTAAAGAACTCATTAAATATCTTGTCGAAGTAAACATACATCAAATCGTATCTCAAACACAAATCAGTTACGATGCAACTACCGGAAACTGGAAAACCCCTCTAGGTTTGGTAACTCTAGATGCGATCGCCAAAGCAAGAATGTACTTAGCTGAAATGACTAAAAGTAACAGAAAAAGTAGTTTGCGTCAGCTAATTAGTAAGTATTTAAGATTGATTCCTCAAAATTTAGGCCGTAAATTAGACGAGTCAGTTTTTTGCAACGATAATGAATTGCAAAGACAATTTGAAATTTTAAACTCCCTAGAAATTGCCTTACAAATGGGATCGCAACAAGTCGATCGAAAAGTATTTGAATGCACCCTGAGAAGAGTTCCTGGTAGCACCGATGAAGGAAAAAAAACCTTTCGCTGGATTCGTAACTTATACGAATCTACTATTAATCAAAATCATCTATCAGCGACTTACAAACTGAGAAGAATATACAAAATAGATATTCCATCAATGCGGCAAGCTTTCGAGTTAAAATCAAAACAAATAGGCAATATCAAATTACATTGGCACGGTACGAAAGCAAGTAATTTATTAAGCATTCTGCGACAAGGTTTAATTATTCCTCCAGCTAATGCAGTTTATTGTACTGGAAGGATGTTTGGTAACGGTATTTATGGATCGGAACAATCAACTAAATCCCTTAATTATGCTACTAATTATTGGAATCAATCGGGAAATAGCAATCAAAAAGTATTTATGTTGTTGTGTGATTTCGCATTAGGAAAAGAATATCATCCTCAAAATTTAAATGTTAGCTATCCCGTTTCAGGTTACGATAGCACTTACATTGCTCCGGGAAAGGCTAATATTATCAATCAAGAAAGTATCGTCTACAATACCGACCAAGTTAATATTAAATATCTCTGTGCATTTGATGTCACTTAAATTCAGAAACATTGTCAGCTATTAGGTCGATCCAAAAGAAATAAAAATAGATAATCAATCGTTGTCTGTTTTTATTTTTTAAAACCGATCCCAATAGTTTT
>JAAUYH010250576.1_pt1 | contig 10256 bp, 4 predicted proteins | sample 7278061 | NCBI WGS metagenome assembly JAAUYH01 (sample SAMN14350203, study PRJNA611818) | marine sediment metagenome | isolation source: surface marine sediment (0.6m) | place: French Polynesia: Moorea | collected 2018-08 | reverse complement strand
TTCTTTAGTATCTTCTTCGACGTAAGCGATTAAAGTTTCTTGATAAGAATTATCATAAATATAGTATAGATTTGCGCCTATAAATAGACCCAGCATTATAAGATAAAACCAATACTTTTTCATCTATGGCACCCAATGATGTAAAGCATAATAATTTTAACAGCAGCAATAACAATTAAGAGGTGCTTATATTAAAGTATTTAGGAAGTTTTATTTGAAATAATTGAATAATTTGAAATGATTGGAACAATTTAATAATTTAGTTAATTATTTATAAATCTGAAATTTGGCAATATTGAAAAATAGCAAGAGTAAAGCCCCTAGAAACCGGAAATCTCGGAGTTTAGAGGCTGGAATTTATAAGGTAATATTAACTACTTGCAATTAATTAATTCTCTATATTGACATTAAAGGCTAAATCCAGAAAATCCCGATCGCCTCCACCATATATATCCTCAAAACCAAATTTGTTATTTGAGAGTTGAAGGTGTTGTACCCCATCTGGATTCCCATTCTCAAACCCAAAGTAAGCATGTAAGGGACTTCCATTTTCATGCTGATTAGTTGGGTTTTGGTCGAGAAATTCTTCTGTAGTACCGTCTGCAATTAAGTAGGGTGCTAAGAATATTCCCCCATCAACCTGTGTCGTCACGCTGCGATCGTTTGCATTAAATTCTAGTTCGGAGATACGTTGTTTGAGTGCTGCTGTTTCATATCCTGTTTCTCCCGGTCTAATCAATTTATTGGTGATTGGATCGACAACTGTTCCATTTGTGTCCAATACCTGGTAGAAACCTCCGGAATTTTTATAGGATGCATTACTGTAAATATTGTCTAACTTCACTGAAACTTTATCGTCAGTTTTGCCATTCCCATCAAGATCGACGTTACTCAGGTCTATTATTCCATTAGAATCGATTTTACCTTTATCTTTTATGTCTTGGTTAGGAATAGATTCAATATCATTACTCAAATCTAATATTTCATTCGCATCGACTTTACCCTTATTATTAACCTTTTCGGTAGGAATAAATTCAATCTCGTCAAACCGAGCAAATTCTTTGTTGTCAATAACACCTTCAATTTTAAAGATGTCTCCTGGTTTTAGCTGTACTTCTTCTATGGCGATGTAGCTAGTTTTTGTAGAAGGTTTTGGTAGATAGCTGGGTAAATCACTGTCAAAAATAAAGCTTTCTGTTTTTCCTCCAACAGTTATTTTGCCTTGGGATTGACCATCGTTTTCATCATAGTAACCGACTTTTACTTGATAAGTTCCGGCTTCTCCCTCAAATGTACCTGTCGCAGAACCTCGTTCGTAACCAGTTTTTTTCAGAGAAATATATTTTCCACCGGATGCACCCGAACCTTTCATATTTTCAACGCGATAGCCGTTAAGGGTGAGTTCTTCGGCTTCATAATGTAAAGGGTTATTTTTGACAGGTGTAAATGTCGGGTTCGCTTCTTCTACTTCTAGGGTTGGTTGAGGGACAGGTTTAACGCTTGGTTTTTCCTCCAATTTAGCTCCTGGAAGACTAGAATTACCATTTGAAGTAATCGGGTCAATGTCTAAATCTTCAGTAAGTTTAGCTCCAGAAATTGCAGGATCTCCGTTGTTTGCATTTTGAACGCCGTTTTTATTCTGAACAACGTTCTTACCACCATCCTTAACTACGAAATTAACTGTATGCTCCAATTCGCGATCGCCTGCTCGATTGTCTGCAAAACGAGATTCAGTAATGGTGAGATTTTTCGCGTTGTCTTCCCCAGCGATCCAAATATTCCCTGCTTGACGATCGGCGTAGTTTTCAACAAATGTTGTATTTTTTATCGTTGATTTGGCTTTCTTGGGAGTATTTAAAACAATCGCTCCACCTATTTGTCCATTTTTATCGGAATTTGTAACTTTATTTTCAGAGAAAGTCGAGTCTTCGACTGTAACTCCACCTTTTACATCTGTCCACAAACCACCACCTTGAGATGTGGAAGTGTTATTTGCAATGGTGGAATCGCGGATGACCAATGAGACTGGATCGTCTTCATCTCGATAGGATTGAACCGCTAATCCGCCACCTCTATAAGCGGTATTGTTAGTTATTTGGCTGTTTTCAACGATGATTTTGTCATCTGAATATCCGCTGAGAAAAAAGGCTCCACCATAATCTCCACCACCTTGATTATTTTCAGCGACAACATTATTAATTAGAGTTGTTCCACCAATACCGTCCCGTTCTGCACTTCCACTAGCTCCATCGGTGAAAATAGCTCCACTTCCATTTAAACCTTCATTACCCTTAAATACGGAATCTTCTACTTTTAGTTCGTTGAGTAAAGTATAAACAGCACCATAGGTACCTTTATTGTTTGTAAAGGTACTATCACTAATTTTGAGAAAAGCGTCTCCACCGACGTTGCGATCGCCATTACTCTTAACAACTTTTGCTCCTTCTCCACCTCCATAGGTGGAAATTGCACCCGCACTGAAGTCATCATTTGCAACCGAACCATCATTCCCATCAAACACACTGTTCTTGATGGTTGCAGTCGAACCATAACCAACAAAAATAGCCCCACTGCGTTCGCCGACATTATCAATAAAGCGGGAATTCTCGACCACTAAGGTATTGGAGTCAACCAGTTCTATAGCCCCACCTCGAATAGTCTTATCGGGGTTATTATCAACTGCTTTACCATTTGCAAAGGTGAGGTTTCGCAGTACTAGGTCTGAGTAATCGTAGGTAACGTGTAGAATACGCGTTTTATTCTCGCCACTAATGGTGAGATTGGGTGCATTACCCCCATCAATCGTAAGACTCTTATCAACTACAAGTTGTTCGTCCAACCGAATGGTTTTGTTCGCTAGTTTGGATGAAAAAACTATCTTATCCCCATCGCTAGATTTAGCGATCGCCTCGCGTAGTGAACCAACGCCATTATTTTTCGTATTGGTAACTGTGATGATAGCCATGAATGGGTTAGAGGTAAGTTAAAGTATTCCTTCCTTTGACGGAATGCAATGTACTGCTCAATTCTGCTTACTTTCTACAGTCTGAGTAGCATTTGCATTCACTGGCAAGATTGCCGGTAAATATTACTACAAATAGCAGTTCATATAACAACAAGTACTTTGTCGTTAAGACTACATTTTTTTTATTTTTTATCGCATCTCTCGGATGGTGCTTTTTTGTAAATTAGCTTCTTTTCCGAAACTAAAAAAATTACACCAACGTTACCCCTTCCCTATCATTTCCATAGCAAAGTAAATATCTCTGCAGATAGATAAATTGCCATGTTTCCTGAAGATATTAACACTATTCCTTCATAATTGACCAGGTATTTTAAATTTATAGATAAGATTCTTATTTTAAGGGTTTTATTCTTCGTTTAATGAATTTTTACTGTGTGTTACTAACTGTGGCGCGCGCTTAGTTTTTTTACTGCAGGTTTTAACTTGTTTGGATCTTTGAGTTCTTTAAATGCTTTAAAATTCTCAGCACAGAGTCAGGATATTAGGCATATATAAAATAAATTCTGTAGAGACGGTAAAATCTCTACAAAAGTTGTTTTTCAAAAAACTAAATACGATTATTGATTTTTTAAATCAATCCAAAAAATGAATTATGTAGTATATTTCTCGATTTATTGAATATTTTCTTTGGCAAATCTTTTTTCTTGAATTTGACAATTTTGGAGGTGAAAACCTGAAAACTATTAAAATATGAATCGGGAGGGTTGAAAGGATATTGGTTAAGTTGAGGAGCGATTTTATCGATGAGATCGATATGAATTGTTGAAGCGAATCTTTTTTCTTCTTTGATGCTTAAAAATAATGAGTATAAATACGCGGAATTAAGAATTGGGAATCGGGAAAAATTATTTAAGTCATAAAGTTGTTCTTTACTACTTAACCAACCAGCTTGTCTCTGCTCGAGATAAAAACGATCTCTCCAATTCAAATTGTTTTGAGGATTATCGATTACCCAATTCAACCACTCTTTTAAACCAACAGTAGCTGTGGAATTTTTTGATTCTTGAAATAGATCTGCAATCATACTTGCTCCGACCTCTGCATTGGGGAGAATTTTTGGTAAGGTCGGTACAAAACTTTTTGCAACTGCAAATCCATGACCTCCAAAGGAAATACCTTTCAAGTTATCTCGAACCCCACTAACAAAAGGTTCTGCATCTCCTTGGGATACATGACCACCAGTATGCTCTTGGGCAAGCCTGCCTCTTTCGGGATAGTATTTAGAATTGCGGGTAAATATGTGGGAATAACCACAGTCTTTAGCTACTTTTTGGGAAATAATCATATCTGCGATGGACATCCGCGCAGCTATTCGCGTAAAGGGTTGAACTTGTATTCCTGCAGCATGACTTAGAGCTAATATCAACCTGGAATCATATCCTGCTGTTATTCCCAACCATAGTTCAGGAGAGATTTTTGCTAGTTGTTGTAGGGTCGTAACTAGAATTTTTTGAATTTCGTCGAGGATATCTTCATAATCGCGATCGAGGCAAATTTCTGGCATTAATGGTCTTGATTGGATCTCTCCAGAATCTAGATCTAACAATTGGCTTGGTAGTAATTGGGATATCCCATCGAACCGTGAAAATGGGGGAGTATACCAGGAAATACCCACCTCATGTTGGAGTTGACGAGAATCAATAACTGGCGATCGCCCCTTAAATACAATTTGAGCGAGGAGGGCTACACTACTGGAAATCCATACTCCTCCTTGAGAATTTTGATGGTAGAAACATCCCAATAACCCGCTTGCATCTAGGTGTAGTTTTCCGTTACCAATTAAAACCCACCGTCCGCTCCAGGTGGAGTACAGGTCTGGAACTCGATCGCTACTAGTTTGTTTAATTTCCTCTGCTGGGGACTTTTTACTTTGTAAAGTCTCTACGACTATACCCAAAATATACCAAGCTTTTCCATTGTTATCTTTGACGGTGGTAACTTGGAGGTCGGGACAATATGAAAGCCAAACTGAATTACTTAGCTGGTAAGATTTCCAGGTTTCATTGAGAAGAAATTTTTCTGGACCAATAACAAACTGTCTGCGATGAATATGCATTAAGAAATTAGAGTTACAAATAATTAGGGTTACAAGAATTAGGTATCCATGAAGGATGGAACCTTAAAAAGTCATAACTTTATAATCAGAACCTTATAATTAGATTTTTAGAATAAATCTCTACTATGGGGTTCGACTTATGGTGTTTGACTGATGAATAATATGTTTTGTGTGACTTGCATATTTTAAAAATAATAGCTAGTTATCACCAAACACAATACATTTTCAGATTCTTTACTTAGTCCTTAAAATCATTTCATTTAGATTTTTATTCGCGGACATCATATTATATGGTTTACTTATAAGCTATCTATTTATTTTGATTCTTAACCCATATACGCCCAAATAAGTATATTTTTTGTTGTGGATAAGATATATCTATTTATAATTCTCGGGATAGATACGAATACTAACGACTCAGGTATTCTTGCAATTAAGACATACTACTTTAGTAAGATAAATTCGTTTTTGGAATAATTTACTTTATCTCTTCCTTGAGAGATGCATTATGCTAAAGGATTTTTATTCTCTGCGGCTGAATTTACTGTTTTTTCAATTCTCTTTAATCTTGTTTGCTCACGCTTCGCACTAGAAATCCAAAATAGTATGCTTTTCTTGGATGAGTTATTAAACCCTTCAAAGTTTCTCTTTGCTGCTTGGTTACTTTCCAATGCTTGTTTCAAGTCTTCAGGGATAATTAAAGCCTCGATTGCATCTAACGCTTCCCAGGAACCATCTTTTTTTGCTGCTGTAATCGTTGCAAAACCAGCTTTAGTCATCAAATTTTGTTCTATAAGTTCTTCTATATACTGTTTATTCAATTTCGACCATACGCTTTTTGGTTTGCGGGGTGTAAATATTTGCATGTAGCGTTCTGAATCAATTGACTTAACTTTACTATCTATCCAGCCAAAACATAGAGCTTCTTTGACTGCTTCACTATATTTAACACTGGATTTACCGCTTTTTACTTTGTAGTAAATCAGCCATATTCCAATGGTATTACTATGGTTTTTCTCCAACCATTCTCGCCATTCTTGGCGATTTGCAGCGTAAATGCTGTCGAGTTGTTCTTCAAATTTCGGCATAGTCAAAGTTTGGTATAAATATCTTTGAGAAAAAATTATATAAAAATTAATCACTCAGAGAATCACCATGATTGTAGCTAGAATAGAATTAGTACCCTTGCTGCGTTTTTGATGGCTGCCGATGTCAGATAACAAACCAGAACAGGAATCAGAAAAAGATAAATCTGCTCTTACAAAAACTGAAGATAGTAAGGTTGAAAAAACAGAATCAAAGCCGAAAGAATCAAGACGAGAAGCCAGACAAAAGCGGGTTCAAAGGATTTTACAAATTTTCGGGTTTCCCAGTTCTGGTGTAGGGATTGCTGCGACTATTCATTTTCTGCGTACTGGCGATTTCCAACAAGCTGCGATCGCAGGAGGATTAACTGTAGGTGTTACTGTAATTGCGATCGCTGGAAAGTTTGGTAAAAATGTTATCAGCAAAATTTTAGATAAGATTGAGGAAAAGCTTGAGAAGCAGGAAGATAATCTAGCAAATTGGGTTGTTGATGGTTTTGAAAGTTTTATTGTCAGACGTTTTTCAAAATTTCAGGGTAAATATTACCAACAGTTAATTTATGGTTGTCGTGATTATCGTACTCAGGGATTAAAAACTAAAGGACCTTTCACGTTAGATCTAGAAAAAGTTTTTGTTCCGCTTCGAGTTGCTCCTGAAAGTGCGGAAAATATTTCTCCTGCGATGATTCAATCTCGCGAATCGATTGAAGGATTAGGTATTTGGGATTTTTTAGCTGCAAGTAAAAAATCTAACAGTAAATATAACTATAATTATCGCACCATAGTTATTATTGGTGCGCCGGGAACTGGGAAAACTACCCTTTTGGAAAATCTTACTCTCACCTACGCCAAAAATACCCAGCGTCGCAAACACAAACAAGCACCAAAGTTAATTCCCATACTATTGTATTTAAGAGATATTCGAGAAACAATTACTAACTCCCCAAAGCTAAGTTTGAATGAGTTGCTCGAGCGACAGAAATCAATTACCGAAATGGAACCACCTAATAATTGGTTTAAGGATAAACTACGTTCCAAGAACTGTTTGGTAATGCTGGATGGGTTAGATGAAGTTGCAGATGAAACTCAACGTCGTGCTGTAAGTATTTGGGTAAATCAACAAATTCAAAATTATCCCCATGCTCGTTTTATTTTGACTTCTCGTCCTTTTGGTTACCACAGCGCATCTGTGGAAGGAATAAATACAGTTTTGGAAGTCCAACCGTTTAATTTAGAGCAGATGGAGAAGTTTATTAATAACTGGTATCTGCAAAGTGAAATTATGAGTCGTTTGGGTCAGGAAGATGTAGGAGTCAGAAACCTTGCAACCCAAAAAGCTGCAGATTTAATTAAACGCATTAAAAATATTTCTCCTTTAGCTGCAATGGCTCTTAATCCTTTGTTACTTACTATGATTGCAACAGTGCATTGTTATCGTGGTGCTTTACCAGAGGGAAGGGTAGAACTTTATGGAGAGATTTGTGATGTTTTATTAGGGAGACGACGGGAAGCTAAGGGAATTGGAGATAACATCAGACCAAATCAAAAGAAAGTCATATTGCAAGTTTTAGCCCTGGGTCTAATGCAGCATAAAACCCGCGAATTTACAACAAAATTGGGTATTTCTCTCATTGAAGCAGAGTTAGACAAAATTGCGACTTCTAATTTAACAGCAGCAGGATTTTTAGAAAAAATTGAAAATGAAAGTGGCTTATTGATAGAAAGGGAGAAAAATAAATACGAATTTGCTCACAAAAGCTTTCAGGAGTATTTAGCTGCTTTACAAATTAAGGAATCTAACCAAGGAAATATTTTAACAACTCATATTAATGATGACTGGTGGGAAGAAACGATTCGTTTATATGCTGCTGGTAGTGATGCAACCAATATCATTCGTGCTGCTTTAGAAAATCCCAGTATTATTTCGTTAAGAATTGCTTTTGACTGTTCTGAAGAAAGTAGGTGCGAACCAGAAGTTAGAGAGCAATTGTTGGAAAAACTTGATGCTGGTTTGGAATCTAGCGATAAGTCCGTAGGACATCTGCAAAGTAATCGAGAAATTTTTCAGTTAGCAGCAGAAGTCAAATTAGCACGACGATTGAAGGGTTTGTTGCGGGTTGATGAAAATTTACAAATTGACCAAAGTTATATTACCCGTGCAGAATATCAATTGTATGTTGATGAGAAGCTAAATTCACCAGAACGTTTTCAATCTGGAAGTGCCAAAAAACCTATTACTGATATCAGTTGGGAAGATGCTCTTGGTTTTTGTGCTTGGTTGAGTACAAAAGCTGTACTGCAGAATAAAAATAATATTGATACTCAAGAAGTTTATTATTACAGATTACCAACCACTGCTGAAGCTGAAAGTCATCAAGCGAAGGAATATATAAACAAACTGCAATCTTGGACTGTAGGTGGAAGTATTTCAGCAAAACAAAGTATTCGAATTGTGAGAAATCAAATTTCTCCAGATTATATGAAACTTGTGAATTACCTTGCGAATGAAGAATGGGAAAAAGCTGATCAAGAAACAGCAAACATGATACTGAAGTTTGTTGATCGAGAAGGTGAATGTGAACTTGATACTGATTCTCTTGCAAAACTTCCTGTTCAAGAGCTTTTTACTATCGATCAGCTTTGGTTAGTGTATTCTGGTGGTTACTTTGGCTTTGGGGTACAAACTAATATTTGGGAAAATATTCAGAACACTAAACTCAGTCAAGCTAAAAAGTTCAAACGGTTTACTAAAATCCTTGGTTGGGATGACAGGGAAGAAATAAGGTTCCAATTAGATGATGCTCCACCAGGAAGTTTACCTTGTGTATGGTGTTTCCTGAATTTTTCATCAGAAAATAATCAATTTCGGACAGCATTTGTAGAAAGATTTATTACTTGTGACTTAGAAATAACGCGATCACAATTTCAGTTTGATGTTCTCACCGTCAATAAACAAGGAAAAAAGATTAAACGAGAACGTTGTCAAGCAAAATATTTTACTGAATATTTAGATCTTGGTGTAAATTTAGAAATGGTTGAGATACCTGGCGGAACCTTTATTATGGGTGCTCCAGAAAATGAAGAACATAGTAGCGATAGCGAACGTCCCCAACACCAAGTAACTGTTCCATCATTCTTGATAGGTAAATATCCTGTTACTCAAGCACAGTGGAAAGCTGTAGCAGCATTACCTGAAGTTAAACGTGAATTAAAAGCTCAACCATCTCATTTTAAAGGTAATAATCTTCCTGTAGAAAAAATTTTCTGGAATGATGCAGTTGAATTTTGCGCCAGATTATCTGATCATACAGGGCGAGAATATCGCCTCCCTTCGGAAGCAGAGTGGGAATATGCTTGTCGAGCAGGAACAGCAACCCCATTTCATTTTGGTGAAACGATTGCTCCTGAATTAGCAAATTACGGGGGAAATATTCAAGAAACTACTCCTGTGGGACAATTTCCACCAAACGCTTTTGGTTTGTACGACATGCACGGAAATGTGTGGGAATGGTGTCAAGATACCTGGCATGAAAATTATCATGGAGCGCCGACAGATGGTAGTGCTTACATTAATAATGATAATCGTTATCGTGTGCTGCGCGGTGGTTCGTGGTACTACGTTCCTCCTTACTGCCGTTCTGCTACTCGCTACTGGTACATTCCCGACGGCATGAACCTTCTCAACGGTTTTCGGGTTGTTTGCGTTGTTTCCCTCAGGGCTCTTTAGTCGCTCTTTATACTTTTACTCTCTTCCCTTTACTCTTCTTTTCTTTACCCTTCTTTTCTCGCGAAGCGAGTCGAATTTTATTACATTAGCTCAAGCAGCTTCAGGAGTATGGCTTTTTGCAGCTTATATGTCTAAGTGACATTCTTTTCGCTCAAGTACAAAGCCTTAGCAATCCTTGTCACCTCAATCATTGAGCAAGTGTGTGTAATCAAGTAAAGATTAGTTGCAATACCAATTCTTCATTCCCTTGTGGTGATAAATTAATAACTATAGCTTAAATAGCTTATTTGGCAGATACTACAGCCAATATTGCTTCCTGTTATTTAGTTTCAGAGGTGAAAACGCTGTTTTACCATCTGTCTT